>Ga0065720_1002707_pt1 | contig 316630 bp, 269 predicted proteins | sample Thericmetagenome_FD_59107 | JGI IMG/M metagenome (GOLD analysis project Ga0065720, IMG submission 59107) | Thermophilic microbial communities from the Joint Bioenergy Institute, California, USA of rice/straw/compost enrichment - eDNA_2 v2... | ecosystem: Engineered > Solid waste > Grass >...
GACCTGACTTGTTTTTTTGCTCTCGTAATCGAACCTTAATCGCTTTTTCCATAGTTAAAATTTGTACGTATTTGTACGTCACTGAAAAAAGTACGGATGACGTACAAAAACTGAGTAAATACCTGCAAACAAACATAATGAAAACGTAACAAAAAACGCTGAAAATATTTCATTTTCAGCGTTTTACTTACTATTGTTTGTTATTGTTTATCGTTATTTTCCGCCGGTTACTTCCCGATACAAAACTTACTAAATATATAATCCAACTGGTCCTCCGTCGTTATCTCCCCCGTTATCTCCCCCAGAAAATGCAAACACCTCCTGATATCCAACGCCACCAAATCCCCGGGAATCTGATTATCCAATCCATTCCGTATATCCTGCAACGATTTCAACACCTCCTGCAACGCATGATAATGCCTTGCACTGGTAATAATCGTATCTTCTGTTTGCACATGCCCCTGCAATACCTGGTCAATCAGTTTCTCCTTCAGCACCTCAATCCCCCGGTTATCCCTTGCCGATATATACACCACGCCGGGAAATTCAGCAAACTTGCTACGCATGACAGGCTCTTCCATCTGATCAGCTTTGTTACCAATAAGCAGATGCTTGATGTTGTTCTGCTGCAGCTCCTGCACCACGCTTTTCAATTCTACGGGCTGCATATCCTGCACATCAAACAAATACAACACTACATCAGCCTGTCGCATTTTTTCAAGACTGCGCTCAACGCCAATGCTTTCAATAACATCGGAAGTATGCTGCCGGATGCCGGCCGTATCAATAAGGCGGAACAGGATGCCATCAATATTCAGCACTTCTTCAATAGTATCGCGGGTGGTGCCTGCAATATCACTTACAATAGCACGGTTTTCATTCAGCAGCGTATTAAGCAGGGTCGATTTGCCGGCATTGGGTTTGCCGATGATAGCTACACTCACGCCATTTTTGATCGCATTGCCTAATTGAAAAGAGTTGGCCAGTTGCTGCGTGGTTTGCTGCGCTTCATCCAGTAAGGCATAGAATTGTTTACGATCGGCAAATTCTACGTCTTCCTGTGAGAAGTCCAGTTCCAGTTCCATCAGGGCAGAGAATTGCAGCAACCGTTCGCGCAGCGATTGTAATTTTTGGGAGAAGCCTCCACGCATGTTGTGCAGCGCTGTTTTGCGGGCCGCTTCGGTATTGCTGGCAATGAGGTCGGCTACGGCTTCGGCCTGTGCCAGGTCGAGCTTGCCGTTGAGAAAAGCGCGTTGGGTGAATTCACCAGGCTTTGCGAGACGGGCGCCTTTGTTTATGCAGGCGGCTATCACCTGCTGCAGCACGTACGGCGAACCATGACAGGATATTTCCACTACATCTTCTCCCGTATACGAGCGGGGCGATTTATACAATGATACCACCGCTTCGTCCAGCGTCTTATCGCCATCCTTTAAATACCCCACATGCAATGTATGAGAAGCCTGCGCCAGCAGGTCCTTCGACGGAAACAGGGCGTTTACAATTTCCCAGGCCTTCTTTCCACTGAGGCGGATCACCCCAATGGCGCCCACGCCGGGCGGCGTGGCCAGCGCCACAATGGTATCGTCCCATCCTGCCGATCTGATTGACATATGCCGTAGCTTTCGTCAAATATAGCTACAGATTGTAAGAAACAGCAGCAGCGCAAAGCAAGGAATGGTTGCACTTGCTTTGCGCTGCCTGCTACTGCCGGTACACCACCGCCATTGCCGGCCTGCAGCATCCTGCAGCGCCTGAACTGCAGCTTCCGGCGCTACCATCATTGCTCATCAAAGGACAATTTAAAGCCGATCGGTTGTTTTTTGTACGATTTTACATGAATGCCATTTTGCACCGCCGGGTTCCATTTACCACTTCTCCTGATTACACGCACTGCTTCGGCGCGCAATTCTTCCGGACCACTGATCGCCTCCACATTGGTTACAGTGCCATCCTTGTCTACAATAAATTGTACCATTACATACCCCTCTATCCCCTGGCCAACAGCCTGCTGCGGATACCGCAGGTGTTTCCTGAGGAAACGTTGCCAGGCCGGTGCGCCTCCCGGGAAAGAAGATTCAATTTGTACGGTCATGTAAATGGAATCAGGGTTCTCTTTACACTGCGGCGCCTGTATTATACCGCGGTCACCATCTGAAGGAGGAGGTTGCACAATGCCCAGGTCTTCGCCTCCATCGCTGGCCACCACATCAATGCGTACATTTTCCAGGTCTGCTGCGGCCGGCGGCACCTCATCAGGATTCACCTGGTCATCCTGCACAATTTGCGGAGGAGTAAACACTATAGATCGCGTTGCAGGCGGAGGAGGTGGCGGTGGCGCAGGAGGTGGAGGAGGCGGCGGCGGTTCGACATCAGGTATTTCAATCAGCTTATAGGCTGAATCGGGAATATTCAATACCATGTTTTCATGGCCCTTGTTATCCCGACCAATCAACTGCATAAAAACAAATAACAGCACCATTGCCATCATAACGACAATGGCTACTGTCATTCGCCGGCTGTACGTGCGACGCAAATCGTACGCCCCATACTCCTTGTTGCGTCCTTCGAAAATAATATCCAGGACATCTGCCTGTAGAATGGCATTGTTTTGCATGGCTACACTTTATTATTGAGACGCAGCAGGAGAAAGTTTCCATAATAAAATCACAAAAAAGAAGCAGCAATAAACAATTATTAAAGGCAATAACAACCCACATTTCATCGCAGCATCACCAACATCCGTGCACAAACGAAANTACAATTCCGACAAACAAAAATCCCTTCCGCATTACACGAAAGGGATCTATCAATAATTTTCGGTTGTCTATTACTGTGTCTCCAAACGGAAAACGATCGGTTGTTTCTTGTACGATTTTACCTGGCGTCCGTTCTGCACAGCAGGCGTCCATTTACCACTCTTCTTGATTACACGCACTGCTTCGGCGCGCAATTCTTCCGGACCACTGATCGCCTCCACATCACTCACTTTACCTTCTTTATCCACGATAAATTGTACAATTACGGTACCCTGGATTTCATTGTCAATTGCTTCCTGGGGATAGCGCAGGTTCCTGTTCAGGTAGCGCATCCAGGCAGCAGCGCCACCAGGATATTCCGATTCAATTTCCACTTTGGTGAAGGTCTTGTCCCAGTCTTCTTCCACTTTCCTGGGCGCTTCCACCACCCCTTTACCGGCATCTTCTACCGGTGGAGCCACAATACCTTCATCTTTCACACCTTCCTGGTTCACCAGCGAAATCTGGGTTTCTTCCAGTTTTTCCACTTCCGGTGGTTTTTCGTCTTCCTTCACTTCTTCATCTTTCACAATTTTGGGCGGTGTGAATTTGGTCATTTCCACCTTGGGTGGATCTGGTGGTTTGGGCGGCGGAGGTGGCGGGGGTTCTTCCCTTTTTTCCTCCTCCGGTCTTACTTCTTCCAGTTGAACGTCCTGCACCACCATAGATTTGGTTTCCTCCTTATCGCCGAAAGCATTGGAAAGGAGGTATCCTCCATACATCAGCACCAGGAGGGCAGCCATACTGCACAGCGCAATAATCAGGCGCTTGTTATAGGTCTTACGCAGCTCGTAAGCCCCATACTCCTTATTCCTCCCTTCGAAGATGATATCGAGGATATCGGCGCTTAATATTTTATTGATTTCCATGATTAACGTTTATAATAATTTAGATGCAATAGGGCCGCAATTCCATATTAATTGCCTGAATTGCCTGCCGGGGGGGCGCTGCCGCCGCCTTCAGAGGCCACCACAAACTGCAAGTCCTGCGGTGTAATATCTACCAGCGCGTACCTTTTTACATCATTGATAAACATTTCATCCAGCATGTCTACCGTATTACGGTAGGTTGACTCGGGCCCCGGTTTTATGATTACCACAAAATCTTCGGGTTTGGTGGTCCGCTTCTTGTTCAGGATCACATCCCGCACATCTTTCCAGTTGGTGGATTGAAAGTTGGAACCATCGGGCTGCAACTCTCCTTCATAATAAAAAATATTGTCGTTTTTATTCAAAAGGAGCGTGAGCGCACCGGAGTTCTTCACCTTGTTCTGCTCCTCAGGGCGTTCCGTGTCCTTGGGCAGATACAAACGCACCGCCGTGGGTTCACTCATGGTAGTAGTGAACACGAAGAACGTGATCAGCAGGAATCCCAGGTCCACCATCGGCGTAAGGTCAACACGGGTAGAAAGCTTTTTCGCTTTTTTTACCCCCGGGCCTTTTTTCTTATGTCCCCCCTGCTGCGAGGTATCCATTTCTGCCATATCAAACAGCGTTTAAATTGTAAATAATGTTATTGCTCATCAGTAGCCTTGGCACCCAATTTCTCAATTTTCCGGGCCAGTTCTGTTCCTTCGGGAACTCCTTCAGGATCGGTAACCATGGAAAATTTGAATTGTTCGTTCTTTTTGAAGGCATCGATAATGCCCTTGAAAGAAGGATATTTGGCTTCGTTGTCGCCTTTTACCATCAGGTTCATCTTCTTTCCTTTGAACGCTTCCACAGTAGCACGGATCCAAACCTGCAGCTCGTTGTTCAGCGTATCCGTAACCGGAATGCCGGGGTGATTAAGGTTCTTGATCTGCTCAGGACTCATTTGCAGGTATGATTTCAACTGGCTGAAAGGAACTCCAACAAAAGATCCGCGGTTTATGAAGGCCTGTTTTTCGGCATCCGTGAGCCCCAGGTTCTTCATCTTGTTCACCTCCTCGATCACAACTTCCTTTTCGTCCTGATTGTTATCGTCAATGGAGAAGTATACTTTACCATCACGGTCCATCGTTACCAGCACAATGTCCTTCCCTTCCAGTTGACGCGTAGAAACCGACTTGGGCGTAACTACTTCCAGCGCCTCATCGGGTTTGAACTGCGTGGCCAGGATAAAGAACGACAACAGCAGGAACGCCACATCACACATGGCCGTCATGTCAATACTCGTACTCTTGCGAGGTACTTTTACTTTTGGCATCTCTTATTAATTTCAATTACAATTTAAGATTCATTCCCCTCATATTTCCACATCCCCTGCCTAACCTTTTTATGAGAAAAGGGGCAGAAAATGTAACAGATTGGTACTGAAAGTTTTAATTCGTCGCCTGGGACCAATTGCGCCTGTCAGCAAACCGTCTGTACCCTGCACCGCACCCATGGGTTATTTGTACAGGGAAGCGAAGCTCTGGGTGAGCGTGAAGCCCGATTCGTCAATGCCGTAAGTAATAGAGTCTATTTTCGTTGTGAAGATGTTGTACATGATAATGGCCACTGCTGAAGTACCGATACCCAGGGCTGTATTGTACAGGGCTTCCGAAATACCTCTTGACAACTCAGTAGCAGCAGCGCCACCACCACCGGAACCGAGTGCCGCGAAGGCGGTAATCATACCAATTACAGTACCCAACAACCCTATTAACGTTGCCACTGAGGCAATGGTTGACAGGAACACCAGGTTTTTTTCCAGCATCGGCAGTTCCAGCGCGGTTGCTTCTTCCACCTCTTTCTGGATAGCCACTACTTTTTGCTCGGTATCCAGCTCGGTGTTGGAGATCATTTCCTTGTATTTGCGCAAGCCGGCTTTCATTACGTTGCCCACACTGCCTTTCTGCCTGTCGCACTCGGAAATAGCCTGATCAACGTTCTTATTAGCCAGGTGATATTGTACTTTGCGGATGAACTCAGCAATATTGCCGTTACCGGTAGCCTTGGTAATGGTCAGGAATCTTTCCACCACGAATACTATCACGATAAGGAAGTTGGCTATCAGGACCGGTACTACAATACCCCCTTCATACATACGAACCAACCCGCCTTTGGGACCTTTGTGATGCGGCCAGAAACCACCACTCAGATCTGGTTGTGTAAAGTTGTTCGGATTACCCAATAAAAAGCGCCAGATTACATAACCAGCCAACACACATAAAACCGGAGCGATCCAGGATATTGCATTACTCTTCTTCTTTGGTTGAACAGACGTACTACTCTTCGCCGCAGTCGCAGTTGGTTTTGTTTCAGCCATGATTGTTTGTTTTTTAGTGTTTTTAAAATTTACTATTGTAGTTTAAAAAATGGGCTCACAATTCTAAGGAAAAACTCATTTCCCCCGTTCAATCTAATCAAGAAAATTTTTTGATAAGTTCACAAGATAAGGATTTTCTTATATGAGAAAACCAAAAATAAGGCCGTTTGATTGAACAAAACTGAAGCCAGTCTACACTTCATACAACTACAAAACAGGTGCCGCCCCGGAAGCTGCGCCAGGTTGCAAATGCCTGCCATCCTACACCTGCCAACCCCGCACCAACACGCAAGGCAAGGCGAGCCATGCGGTTCATTGCTAACGCACGCCGGAAACGATTTTCGTGCAATATTTTTTTGTACGCACAATAGACCTTTCGGGTTTTCGGGTAGTCTTTATCAGATACCTGATTACCATCTGTCACAACTATTTGATCAGCGGTATGATCACAAAGTTGATCAAGTACCCTTTTCCTTATCTTCATTCACTAAATAAAATTTTGAACATGCAAATTTCTCATCGATTAAAGCATTGCACTTTGTTACTTGCTTTGTCGGTTTCCCTGGTTACGGCCGATGCGCAGCGTAAAAAAACCGCACCCCCCGCTACACCTGTAAAAACCGACACTACCCGGAAGCCCCCGGCTGTTCCGCCTAACCGGCAGGGTCCCAAAGCCTATAATGAGGTGATTACGTCCAAAGCAATTTCTCAGAAAGGGCTTTTTGGCGTTCACAAAGTGGACGACCGCTGGTATTTCGAAATCGGCGACAGCCTGCTGGGCAGAGACATCCTGGTAGTAAACCGCATTTCCCAGGCGCCTATCAATACCCGTGCTGGCTTCAATGGCTATGCCGGTGATGAGATCAATGAAAATGTCATCCGCTTTATCAAGGGTCCCAACAACAAAATTTTCCTGCAGGATATTTCTTTCTCGGTGTACTCGAAAGACAGCACCAAACCCATGTTCAAATCGGTACAACGCTCAAACATTCAACCAATTGCCGCCGCTTTCGATATCAAGGCTTTCTCGAAAGACAGCACCGGCTCAGTGATTGACATGACCGATTTCATCAACAGCGATAACGAGATACTGTATTTCGCACCGTTTTTCAAGAACTCTTTGCGGTTAGGCCCCCAGCAAAATGATAAATCATACATCGTTAACATTCGCACCTATCCCATCAACACAGAGATCAGAACGGTAAAAACGTACAGCAAAACTGCGGCCCCGGCCCGTCCCGGCGGAGCGCCTGCGGGACCTGCCGGCAATGCCACTTTCGAGCTCAACAGCTCCATGGTATTGCTGCCAAAAGAACCTATGCGTCCCCGTTATTACGACGACCGGGTAGCCTATTTTACCACCGGATATACCGATTTTGACGCCGATCCGCAGGGCGTGAAAGACGTGAGCATGATTACCCGCTGGAGGCTGGAAGTAAAGGAAGAGGACATTGAAAAGTTCAAACGCGGTGAACTGGTAGAGCCTAAAAAACCCATCATCTTCTACATCGATCCGGCTACCCCCGAAAAATGGGTGCCTTACCTCATCCAGGGTGTAAACGACTGGCAGGTAGCTTTTGAAAAGGCCGGTTTTAAAAATGCCATCATGGCCCGCAGGGCGCCCACACCGGAAGAAGACAGCACCTGGAGCCTGGAAGATGCCCGCTTCTCTGCCATCGTGTACAAACCTTCCGATATTCCCAATGCCAGCGGTCCGCACGTGCACGATCCCCGCAGCGGAGAAATTCTTGAATCGCACGTCAACTGGTACCACAATGTAATGCGCCTGCTGCGCAACTGGTACCTGATTCAGGCCTCTCCCAGCGATCCCAAAGCCCGCACTGCAAAATTTGATGATGAACTGATGGGCCAACTGATCCGCTTCGTGTCTTCNCATGAAGTAGGCCATACCCTCGGCCTGCCGCACAACATGGGTGCCTCTTCTGCCACGCCTGTTGAAAAGCTGCGCGATAAGGCCTGGGTGGAAGCCAACGGACATACCGCATCTATTATGGACTATGCCCGCTTCAATTATGTGGCGCAACCGGGCGATAATATCGGCCCCGCCGGTCTCTTCCCCCGTATTGGCGACTACGACCTGTGGGCCATCGAATGGGGATACAGACCTATACTGGACAAAAACGAAGAGGAAGAAAAAGCCGTCCTCAACGAATGGGTGAAGAAGCGCTACAACAATCCCCGTTACCGCTTCCTGTTCCAGGATGGCATTGACCCGCGTGCACAAACGGAAAGCCTGGGCGATAATGCCATGAAGGCAAGTGAATACGGCATCAAAAACCTGAAATGGATACTGCCGCAACTGCCCAAATGGGTGAATGAAGAAGGTGAGGACTATAAGAACCTCAATGAACTGTACAACGAAGTAATAGGCCAGTTCAGCCGCTATATGGGTCATGTAGTTACTTATGTAGGGGGTATTTATACCGACCGCCGCACCACCGACCAGGAAGGCAACGTGTATACCGTTGTGCCCAAATCATTGCAGAAAGAAGCAGTGGCTTTTGTACAGAAACATTTGTTCACTACCCCCACGTGGCTGCTGGATAAAAACATCCTGAACAAAATTGCTTCCCCCACTTCCGACCGCATCAGCAGTCTGCAGGACAGCTGGCTGGGAAGCCTCCTGCAACCCTCAAGGTTGCAACGCCTCATCTCTTCTGCCAACCGCGATGCCAATGCCTACCGCATTGAAGAGTTGATGGATGATTTGAGAACAGGTATCTGGAGTGAACTGGCTTCACGCAAGCCGATTGACAACTATCGTCGCAACCTGCAAAAAGCCTTTGTAGAAAGGCTGGCCGATATCATTGCTCCGGCGCCTCCGGCGGCAGGTGGCAGCGGCGGTATCACCATCCAGATAGGCCCTGCAATTGATACAAAAAAGAGCGATATCATTTCCGTGGCCAAAGGCACCCTGCGCACTTTGAAAGCACAGATTGCCGCCGCCATTCCTTCGTATACAGATCGCATGAGCAGGTATCATTTGCAGGACGTGAATGAAAGGATCAGCCAGATACTCGACCCCAGGTAAGCAACCATAGTGTGAATACTATACAAATAAAAAAGCCGGTCTGTCAGACCGGCTTTTTTAATATCTTTTCCTCTCACTCATACCGCAACGCCTCAATCGGGTTCAACCGCGATGCCTTCATGGCCGGATACAATCCTGCCAGCAGTCCTACCAGCGTACAAATCACTACCCCGAAAATGACCCAATTCCAGGGAATCACAAAGCTGGTATCCATCAATGCGCCCACTATATTGCCCGCCAGTACGCCGAGCGCAATGCCAAATGCTGCGCCCAGCAAACTGATAATGATGGACTCGTAGAGAAACTGGTACCGCACATTATGCTTCTTGCCACCAATGGCTTTTACCAGCCCGATTTCCTTAGTGCGTTCCGTTACTGCTACCAGCATGATGTTCATCAGGCCAATAGCTGCTCCCAGAAGCGTTATAACGCCAATAATTACAGCGGCAAAAGTGATAAAACTGAGATTGCGCATCAGCATCTCTACAAAACTGTCGCTTTTGTCGATGGTGAAATTGTCATCTTCAGTAACAGAGAGTTTGCGAATGGGACGAAAAACGCCGGTGGCTTCCCCAATAGCCCCATCCAGCAATTTGATATCCGGCACTTTTACCTGGATATTAAAAGACGCATTGGGATTGGAATTGAAATAGCGGCGAACTACCGAATAGGAAGTGACGATTATATTGTCCCAGCTCATACCCAGTGTTGACCCCCGCTCTTCGAGCGTGCCTATAATACGAAATGGAATATTGTCAATTTTGATGATCTGGTCTACGGCCGTCTGCAGGTTATTGCCAAAAAACTTTCTGGCCACTTCTTTCCCCACAATACACACGTTGCGCGCCGTTTGCACATCCAGTTCGGTCAAATTGCGGCCATAGGCCAGTTTAAAACCATTCTGATCGAGGTAGTTTTCATCGCCGCCATAGACGCGTACCGTAGGGTTGGTTTTCTTATTGTCCCTGCTTACAATGGCGTTGTTTTTACCATACATGACCAAACATACAGAGGCAGGAAACTTATAGTTCTCTTTGAAGGTTTCAGCCTGCAAACGGGTAATGGGTTTCCCCATGTTCGACTTCCGTTCTTTTTTGGCGTTCTTGTTTTCTTTTTTGACATCGCTCCGCGGTCCGCCAAACCAACGGGGTTCCCGAAAACGAATGGTAAACCCGGTAGCTCCCATGGAAGAAAAGCTTTCCACAAATTTTTGCTGCAGGGCCACTATAGCCGTATTGATGCCAATCAGCGCGGTGATGCCGAGCGTGATGATTGCAACAGTAATGCCTGTACGCAGCTTGTTGGCCCGCACCGTGCGGAAGGCAAGGGAAAGCGTATCACGAAGTGTCATACGAAATTAAAGGTAAGAAAAGTCCGCTTTCCTGTACTGCTTATCCACTATTAGAAAAAGAAATAAAGCTTATCAATCAGCCACTCAGGCCATATGCCGAGAACTACCACCACACCGGCCATGCCGATGAGTATTCCTTTAAAGGCAGGGGAAGCCTCAATGGGCTGGGGATCGCCTTCCTTGAAATACATGGCCTGTATAACGCGAAAATAGTAGTACACGCTGATGGCGGCACATACCAGCCCCACAATCACCAACCACAGTAATTGTCCCTGCTGTACAGCAGCAGCCAGCATATAATACTTGGCCCAGAACCCTGCCGTGGCAGGAATACCGGCCAGCGAGAACAGGAATATCGCGTTGGTGGCTGCCAGTACCGGGTGGTATTTTGCCAAACCATTGAAGCCTTCAAACGTGTAATCCTTCATGCGGATCAATATGGCGAAAATGCCAATGGTAGCCAGGCTGTAGGCCGCAGTGTAGAACAACAGGCCTTCCTTGGCCGTCTGGTTCATGGCCACCAGGGCAAACAACATAAAGCCGGCCTGTGCAATGCTGGAATAGGCCAGCATACGCTTCACGCTTTGCTGAAATACTGCAGTGATGTTTCCGATGAACAGCGTGGCGGCCGTAATGATGGCTATCATCAATTGCCATTCTTTATGCATATCGCCAAATGAATAATCGAACAGGCGAATAAAAGCTATGAAAGACGCAGCTTTTACCACCGTGGCCATAAAGGAAGTGAATACGGTAGGCGCGCCGTCGTAAACATCGGGCGTCCAGAAGTGGAAAGGCGCTGCAGAAACCTTGAATGCTATGGAGAACATCAGCAACAACAGGCCGGCGCCCAGTAAGGGTGTCAATTCGCCGGAGCCCATGCGGATAACATCCATATCAAAGCTGCCCTTTGCCCCGTAAATAAAGGTGATGCCCATCAGCATCAGGCCCGTGGAGAAAGAGCCCATCAGCAAATATTTCAGTGAAGCTTCGTTGCTCTTCAGGTTTCGTTTATTGCTTCCCGTAAGTACATACAGGGGGATGGAAATAATTTCGATGGCGAGGAAGAGCATCAGCAGGGTGTTGAAGGAGGAGGCCAGGCTCACACCGCACAACACGAAAAAGGTGAGCGCATAATATTCGGCCACATGTGACCCTACCCTTTCTATATCGCGGCCCGACAGTAAGAAATACACCAGCGTGCAAACAAATGCAATGGTATTGAACAGCAGTCCGAAGGTATCGAACCAGAGCATGTTGTGCAGGTCAACAGTAAAGAAACGCATGCCGCTCATTTCGAGCAGGTTTACCACCACCAGCGCCGTCATGCCAAGGATACCAATGTTGCTCACCAGTCGTTTGTTGTTGCTCAAAATGCCGGTAAACATCATTACTACCCCCCAGACAGCCGATAGAACTATTGCATTCATAACGTCGGTATGCTTTCGCTTAAGGTTGTTTTAATATCATTTTTGAAACAATAGCATCCACTGCTCCCTTGGTCATTTCCAGCAGCGGAGCGGGATATACGCCAATAGCGATGATCATGACCACTATGGCAGACAGCACCAGCTTTTCGTTGATGCGGATATCAAGGGCATTTGCCGTAAGCGCGCTGGTATTGCCGTAAAACACTTTCTGAATCATGTTCAATGTATACACGGCCGAGAGGATAATGGCTATCATACCAACCGCAGCAAATGCGTAGTGATACCTGGGAGAAGCTTCGGAAGTAAAAATGCCGGCAAACATCATGAACTCGCCAATGAACGCATTGGTCAGCGGCAGCGCCACATTGGCCAGCGCCACCACTACCAGCAGAACGGCCAGCGAAGGCGCTTTCTGCGCCAGTCCGCCAAGTTCCGACATCTTTCGCGTGCCCAGTTGCCGCTCGATCAGTTCTACTACAATCCACAGCCCGAGGATATTGATACCGTGGTTGAACATCTGGATCAATACCCCATGCACACCCGTATTGCTGGGTACGAAAATAGCCAGGGCCATGAGGCCAAGGTGGGCAATGGAACTATAGGCCACCAGTCGTTTCAGATCGTCCTGCTGCATGGCCACCAGCGAGGCGTACACAATGCCGATCACAATAAAAGTGCCGGTGGTATCACCATGCACATACACCGCATGCGGCACTACCGGTGTAAGCCAGCGCAGGATACCGAACACACCCATTTTTACCATTACAGCGCTCAGCACCATGGTGGTGGCTGTGTTCGACTGTTCGTAGGTATCGGGTTGCCAGGTATGGAACGGGAAAATGGGCATTTTGATGGCAAATGCTACCAGCATGAGCCAGAAGAGCCAATCCTGCTTTTCAGGATGAATGTTTACGTTGTAAAAAGCCTGAATGTCGAACGATTTGCCCGGTGTAAGCTGATAGATATAAATAATACCGATCAGCATGAACAGCGAGCCGAGGAAAGTATAAATAAAGAATTTAAAAGTGGCTGCAATGCGCCGTTCTCCTCCCCACTGCGAGCTGAGGAAATAAACGGGTATCAATGCCAGTTCCCAGAAGAAATAAAACAACAATGCATCGAGCGCTACAAATACCCCCATCAGACCGGCCTGCGCCAGCAACATCAACGCAAAGAAATTATGCGCCTTCCTGTAGCTGTTGTTCCAGGTTGAAATGAATATGATGGGGAAAGTAACCGCCGTGAGCAAACACAATACCTGCGCCATGCCGTCCATACCCACATGGAAATTGCTGCCGAGATAAGGAAGCCAGGGCTTATTAAATTGCAACCAGCTTTCTTGCTTCATTACGGTTAATCCCAGCAGTGATACCGCCAGTGTGGCAATGGCCGACAACAATGCCCATGCTTTTACAGCCCGCTCCTGCTTCAGCAGAAAAGCGATCAAACCACTCACCAACGGGATAACTATCAGTAGAACAGGTATCATAATCAAGATTCAGGTTCCTAATTGCAAAAGATGAAATCCGATGTATTACATCACTTAAAACCCACTGCTTACTTCTTCACAAAAAACTGTACTGCCACCAGTATCAGAATGCTCAGTACCATCAGCAGTACATAGCTGCCTACCTGGCCGCTTTGCAACAGCCTCACCTGGCGACTGGTATATTGCACGGCTTTGCCCATACCATTTACCAGCCAGTCAATTACATCACGTTCTATGAAGTTGGCCAGGAAACGGCTCAGCCAGTTCAAGGGGCGTACAATAATGAAATTGTACAGTTCATCAACGTACCACTTGTTGGCCAGTATTTTTCCAAAGCCGGTGGCTTCGTGCAATTCGGGATTTTTGCGGTAACGCGCCGCAGCTACAAAAATGGCTATGGCAGCGCCCACCACGGTAATACTCATCAACAGGTATTCAGTCTGGTGGTCAATGGCGTGCGGCGTGGTGCGTGCTGCAGATTCAGCAAAAATGGGCGCCAGGAATTTTTCCAGCGCATGGGCATCCGGCATCAGCACTTCCGGTATACCTACCCAGCCACCTGCTACGCTCAGAACAGCCAGCAGTACCAGCGGTATGGTCATCAGCGCCGGGCTTTCATGCAGGTGATGCCGTTGGTCTTCGGTACCACGGAAACTGCCCAGGAAAGTAGTGGCATACAGCCGGAACATATAAAATGCGGTGAGCAACGCCGTAGCAGCGCCCAGCCAGTAGTAAACCGGGTTCCTGGCATAAGCGGCGGCAAGAATTTCATCTTTGGAGAAAAAGCCGGAGAACGGCGGTATACCTGCAATGGCAATACATGCCAGCAGGAAAGTAATATGCGTAACGGGTAAATATCTTTTCAATCCGCCCATGCGACGAATGTCCTGCTCATGATGCATGGCATGGATAACGGAACCTGCGCCGAGAAACAGTAACGCCTTGAAAAACGCGTGCGTCATTACGTGAAAAACGGCGCCGGTGAATGCTCCTACACCAAGGCCGAGGAACATATAACCCAGTTGGCTTACGGTGGAATAAGCCAGCACTTTCTTGATATCGTTTTGCTTCAGCGCAATGGTAGCAGCAAGTATAGCAGTGGCCAGGCCAATTGCTGCAACGATGCCCTGCGTTACCGGAGCCAGCGTATACAGAATATTGCTGCGGGCAATCATGTATATACCGGCGGTAACCATGGTAGCGGCATGAATGAGGGCCGATACCGGTGTAGGGCCGGCCATGGCGTCGGGCAACCAGGTGTACAAAGGTATCTGCGCACTTTTACCCGTTGCGCCGATAAATAACAACAGCGTGATGCCGGTTATGTCTGCAGTGGTAAGCTGACCGGTAGCCTGTGCTACCAGGTCCAGTACGCCTTTTTGATCGGCAGTGGTAAAGGTAACAGTGCCCAGTTTATAGATCATCCAGAAGATGGCCAGCAGGAAAGCCACATCACCAATGCGGTTCATGATAAAGGCCTTCCTGGCCGCATTGTTGTATTCGGTATTCCTGAACCAGTAACCGATGAGCAGATAAGAACACAAACCAACGCCTTCCCAGCCGATGAAGAGGATGACAAAGTTGGCCCCCATCACCAGCAGCAGCATCGCAAATACAAAGAGGTTGAGATAGGAAAAATACCGTGCATAGTGCGGCGGCTCTTCACTGTTCATATACGCCGCAGAATAAACATGTATCAGGAAACCAACACCGGTTATGATCAGCAGGAATAAAGAAGATAACTGGTCTATCTGGAATGCAAACGGCACAGACAGTTCCCCAACATTGATAAAGGGGAACAGGGTTACCGTTCCGGTTTGTCCATTCTTCACTGCAAAGAAGATCAGCACGCTCACTACGAAGGAAGCCAGCACTGCGCCGCTGCCCACTATGGCCGTTAGGGGTTTGGTTAGTTGCCTGCGAAACAGTCCATTCACCAGGAATCCGATGAGCGGGAAAAGGGGAACAAGCCAGGCTAAGTCAATTATATTCTTCATACTATTGGTCTGATCAACACCGGCGCCCGCAGCAAGCGGGTTCTGCCCGATGCAGGTTTATTTTGTACTAATGCTTTAAACGGTTTAAGAAGTTCACATCTACGGAATGCACATTGCGGTACATCATTACAATGATGGCCAGCCCCACACTCACTTCCGCCGCCGCTACCACCATAATGAAAAACACAAACAACTGACCGTCTATACCAGCCGTAGCCGCCTTGCCGGCCTCAGCAGCAGCATAATGCATTTTGGAAAAAGCTACCAGCAGCAAGTTGGCTGCATTCAGCATCAGCTCAATGCACATGAAAATGATAATGGCATTGCGACGCGTCAGCACGCCTACGATGCCGATACAAAACAACGCTACAGACAGGACTATGTAATGTTCTATGTTCATTGTATCATATTGTATAAAGAGCAAGAAGGTGCTTGCTTCTTACTGCATTTACGCTTCTTTCGGTTCTCGCTTGCCAATCACCACGGCGCCTACCATAGCGCTCAGGAACAGCACGCTGCTGATTTCAAAAGGCACTACAAAATCGGTAAACAATGCTTTGCCCAGGTTTTCGATCAAACCAATTTCGCCGGTCACCAGCTGGGTAGCTTTGCCTTTCACTTCTGCATCTTTGAGCGCTGCTACCAGTACCAGCAGCAGGCAGCCCCCGGAAACCACGCCGGCAAATTTCATCCATTTGTTCTTTTGCGGTTCTGTTTCCGCATTGAGGTTCATGAGCATGATCACGAACAGGAACAGTACCATAATGGCCCCGGCATATACAATCAGGTTCACGATTCCTATGAACTGCGCATTGAGCATGATGTAGTGCCCGCTAATGGCGAAGAATGTGACGATCAGCCACAGCACGCTGTGCACAGGATTACGACTGATCACAACCATCAAGGCGCTGCCAAGCGCCAAAGCACTCAAAAAGTAAAATAAAACCTGGGATATACTCATCTCGGCTTGTTGGTAATTTAGTTGGCGTTTTGTGATTGCTTATACCTGTTGCCCAATGCTTTTTTGTAAGCTTCCGGATCTTCTTTTGGATGAGGTATGAGCAAATCTTTTTTTCCGTATATAAATCCTTTACGCTGGTAATTGGCCGGCGCAAAAGTTTCACTCAGGTAAATAGCATCTTTCGGGCAGGCTTCTTCACACAAACCGCAGAAAATACAGCGCAACATGTTGATCTCATAGCGTGCTGCATATTTTTCTTCGCGGTACAAATGCTCTTCGCCCTTTTTGCGTTCTGCCGCCTCCATGGTAATGGCTTCCGCCGGGCAGGCCAGTGCACACAACCCGCAGGCTGTGCAACGTTCGCGGCCCTCTTCATCGCGGTTGAGAATATGCAATCCGCGGAATACCGGGCTGAAAGGACGCTTCTGTTCAGGGTAGCTGATAGTGGCTTTCCGCTTGAACAGGTGTTTCAGCGTGATCATCATGCCCTTGAAAATATTCCACAGGTAGATTCTTTCTACCAGTGTCATGGGCCTGCGATCTACCGGTTTTGCTCTGTTTGTTAATGGTTGCATTACACTTCGTTTTCCAGCTCAACAATATTTTTTATATCAAACGCACAAGTAGCTATTCAATTAATAATAACGCTTAAAATAACATCGTCCCCAATCCCTTGCAGCACTTTGTATTTGTTCTGTCATTTTTGCTTCAATCCGCAAAAGTATTTTTTCTCCCTTAAACGCGCGCACTTATTTCCACGGTAAAATAATTAATGCGGTAATCACCAGGTTGACAAGGCTCAGGGGGATCAGTTTTTTCCAACCCAGGTCCATCAGCTGGTCGTAGCGGAAACGGGGAATGGTCCACCGTACCCACATAAACAGGAATATGAAGAACGCTGTTTTGCCAAACAACACCGCAGCCTGCAGTATGGCCGTTGGATTGGCGCCCCAGCTTTCCCTCAATGCCGCATCGCTTACAAAGGGAATATCATACCCGCCAAAGAACAAGGTAACCATTACCACGCTGCTGATGAACATGTTGATGTATTCAGCAAACAGGTAAAAACCGAGTTTCATGGACGAATATTCCTGGTGATAACCGAAGTTCAATTCGTTTTCTGCCTCGGGCAAATCGAATGGCGTACGGTTACATTCTGCAAACGCACAAACCAGGAATATGAAAAAGCCAAGCGGCGCATGGAAAATATGATACCAGCTGTCAATTTGCTGACCTACAATCACGCTCATTTTGAGTGAGCCGGTAACCATCAGCAGTGATATGAGCGCAATGCCCATGGGCAACTCGTAACTGATCACCTGCGAAGCGCCACGCAACGCTGCGAGCAGCGAAAATTTGTTGTTCGATGCCCAGCCGCCGATCATGATGCCATACACGCCCATGCTTACCACGCCAAAAATGAACAGCACACCGATATTAATGTCTGCAATCTGCAGGCTCACTTCCTTTCCGAAAATTTCTATCGTTCCACCCCAGGGAATCACTGCCGAAGTCATCATGGCGGTGAGCATTGCCAGGGCAGGTCCGAGGATAAACAAAAACCGGTTGGAGGTATTGGGCACAATCTCCTCTTTGAAAAAGAGCTTTATACCGTCTGCCAGCGGTTGCAGCAATCCCAAAGGGCCTGCACGGTTCGGGCCCCGGCGGTCCTGTATCCATGCAGCTACCTTACGTTCTGCCCAGGTTTCGTACATGGCAATCAACAACGATAAGGAAATCACCACCACAATCAACACCAGTTTTTCAATCAAAAAAGCCGTATCTATAGCCAGGAATACTGCGTGCATTTTTATCTTTTATTGCTACAAAAAATATTTTTCAGCTTTCACTATTTCCTACTTGCTGCTCACACCGTTGTTATTAAAATCATCCGAATGCGCCGGACCGGGCAGCGCCGACAGATGAATGGTTGGTTTGTTCACTTCGCTTACGTCATGAATGTCCATGAGCAGCTTCGGATTGCGGCCTATGATCTCAGGCAGCAACTCTTTGGGTTGCTCCTTTTTTACATAATGGTTGGCCGAGATCACGGAATGGCGGCTCACATTGGTAGGACCTTCAATCACCCAATCGCTGGTTTTCTTCTTTTCAAAACGACATTCGTTACAGATCCAGTCGTGCACTTCGCCCCAGTAATCTTTGCGGGCCGTAACGCGGAACACTTCGTCGCCACGGTACCACAGGGTAACCTTGCCGGCGCATTTGGGACAATCGCGGTGCGCGTCAACCGGTTTCAGGAACCATACGCGGTTCTTGAAGCGGAACGTGCGGTCGGTAAGGGCGCCCACGGGGCACACATCAATGACGTTCCCTATGAAGTCGTTATCCAGTGCTTTTTCAATATAGGTGGCTATCTGGGCATGGTCGCCACGGTCCAGTACGCCATGTACGCGTTTTTCTGTGAGCTGGTCGGCCACAAACACGCAACGGTAGCACAGGATGCACCGGGTCATGTGCAATTGAATGTATGGGCCCAGGTCGTGCTTTTCAAATGTGCGGCGTTTGAATTCGTAGCGGGTACCGGCTTTGCCATGTTCATAGCTCAGGTCCTGCAGGTGACATTCACCGGCCTGGTCGCAGATCGGACAATCCAGCGGATGGTTGATCAGCAGGAATTCCACTACGCCGGCACGCGCATCGAGCACGCGTTCGCTGGTAATGTTTTTCACTACCATGCCGTCCATTACCGTAGTGCGGCAGCTGGCCACCAGTTTCGGCATGGGCCGCGGGTCGGCGGCAGAGCCTTGCGCCACTTCTACCAGGCAGGTACGGCATTTACCACCACTTCCCTTCAGCTTCGAATAGTAGCACATGGCCGGGGGCGCCACATCGCCGCCAATCATACGGGCTGCATTGAGAATAGTGGTGCCCGGCTCCACCTCAATGGTGATGTTATCGATCGTAACCTTGAATAATTTCTTTTCTTCAGCCATAACTTAAAGTTGCTCGCTTGGTCGCATTTAATCTGCGCAATTTGCTGCGCCTTTTGCGAGATATTTTATGCCGTTATTGGCAAAGGCGTAGCGTAATTCGCCAAACCATAATTCCTCGTCAAACACTCCTGCCTGTTCAGCACATGCCATTCAAATTCATCACGGAAATGCCGGATGGCCGCAGCAACGGGCCAGGCGGCCGCATCACCGAGCGGACAAATGGTATTTCCTTCGATCTTGCGCTGGATGTCCCAGAGCAGGTCTATATCGCTCATTTTTCCTTTTCCGTATTCGATATTGTGCAGGATCTTTTCCATCCAGCCCGTGCCTTCGCGACAGGGTGAACATTGACCGCAGCTTTCATGGCGGTAAAATCTTGCCAGCGTGAGCGTATGACGCACCACGCACTGGTCTTCATCCAGCACTATGAACCCGCCGGAACCCATCATGGAACCGGTCTGGAAGCCGCCGTCGGACAGACTTTCATAGTTCATCATACGCGTTTCGCCTTTGGCTGTTTTCAGCAACAGGTTGGCGGGCAGGATGGGCACTGAAGAACCACCCGGTATGCAGGCTTTCAGGCGCTTCCCATTGGCAATGCCGCCGCAATATTCATCGCTGTAGATGAATTCTTCTACCGAAATGGTCATGTCTATTTCATATACGCCCGGCTTGTTGATATTGCCGCAGGCAGATATGAGTTTGGTGCCGGTAGATTTTCCTACACCTATCTTCGCATATTCATCACCGCCAAGATTGATGATGGGCACTACGGCCGCCAACGTTTCTACGTTGTTCACTACGGTAGGACAATCCCACAAACCTTTCACCGCAGGGAAAGGCGGCTTGATGCGCGGGTTGCCTCTTTTTCCTTCCAGCGATTCAATCAGCGCTGTTTCTTCGCCACAGATATAAGCGCCGGCGCCACGCTGCACATAAATTTCGCAGTTGAAACCGGTGCCCAGGATATTCTTGCCCAGCCAGCCATTTTGTTTGGCTTCGGCAATGGCCTGTTCAAGAATGTCTACTATCCAGGCATACTCTCCGCGTATATAGATAAACGTTCTGTTGCTGCCCAGTGCATAGGAAGAAACAATCAATCCTTCAATCAGCAAATGAGGGATGTGTTCCATCAGGTACCGGTCTTTAAAGGTGCCCGGTTCCGATTCGTCTGCATTGCACACGAGGTAACGCGGCACGCCTTCCGGTTTGGCCAGGAAACTCCATTTCATACCGGTAGGGAAACCAGCTCCCCCGCGACCCCGCAACCCGCTTTTCTTTACCTGCTCGGTCACCTCGTCGGGGGTCATCGTCTTCAGCGCTTTTTCCACAGCCGCATATCCGCCTTCACGACGGTATACGTCGTAATTGCGGATGCCTGGAACGTGCGCTTTTTCTAATAATAGTTTTCTTCCCATTGATTATTTCATTGCTGACCGCAGCGAACTGCTGTCTGAATAAATCTTTTTCTATTTCTTTCTATTCCGTTGTCCGGTTACAAGACATTAATTTCCTGCCGCTGCATTTCTTCTGCATTCGGCAATAATCTCATCCACTTTTTGTTTGGTGAGATGCTCACGGTAATGTTTGCCCATCTGCATCATCGGTGCATAGCCGCAGGCGCCGAGGCATTCTACCGTTTTGAGTGTAAACATGCCGTCGGGTGTGGTTTCACCTACGTTTATGTTCAGCACCTGCTTGATATACTCAATGATATCGTCGCTACCGCGGAGCATACAGGGACCGGTCTGGCATACCTCAAAAGTGTATTTACCTACCGGCTTCAGGTTGTACATGGAGTAGAACGTAGCTACTTCATATACTTCTATCGGTTCCAGTTGCAACAGGCTGGCCACATAGTCCATAGCTTCAGTGCTTAACCATCCGCCAAATTCTTCCTGCGCCAGGTGCAGTACCGGTAACAGCGCACTTTTCTGTTTTCCTTCGGGATAGCGGGCGATGATCTCTTTTACTTTGGCCAGTTTTTCTTCTGAGAATTGCATACTGCTCTTAATGTGAAAATTTGAAAATTACTACGCATCCATCTCCCCGGCAATCAGGTTCAATGATGACATTACAATAATGGCATCGCTCAACATCGCTCCTTTCGTCAGCTCTTCATATGCCTGGTAATAGATGAAACAGGGTCGGCGGAAATGCAGCCGATAGGGCGTGCGTCCACCATCGCTGATCAGGTAAAAGCCCAGTTCACCATTGGCGCCTTCCACCGGGAAGTATACTTCACCCGGCGGCATCTCAATTTCGCCCATGATGATTTTGAAGTGCCAGATCAGCGCCTCCATTTTCGTATATACATCCTCTTTAGGTGGCAGGTAATATTCCGGCACGTCCGCATGGTACACTTCTGCTTCGGCGCCTTTGAACTCCTGCACCTTGCGGTAAGCCTGTTCTATAATGCGCAGCGATTGCCACATTTCCTGGTTGCGTACGAGGAAACGGTCATAACAATCGCCGGTAGTGCCTACCGGTATATCAAACTCAAAATCTTCGTAGCTGCTGTAAGGGTTGTGAATGCGTACATCGTAGTCTACACCGGCCGCACGCAGGTTGGGCCCCGTGAAGCCGTAATTCAACGCACGCTCAGCGCTGATAGGACCTGCCCCAATGGTACGCTCCATGAAAATGCGGTTGCGCGTAAACAGGTTTTCAAATTCCTTCAGCACTTTGGGATATTCCTTCAGGAATTTCTCGATCTTTTCAAATGCCGCATTGCTGAAATTTCTTTCAAAACCGCCAATGCGGCCAATATTGGTGGTCAACCGTGAGCCGCACACTTCTTCATATATTTCATAAATCAGCTCACGGTATTGCATTACATACAGGAAGCCGGTATAGGCGCCGGTATCAACGCCAACAATGGAATTACATATGAGGTGGTCGGCAATGCGCGCCAGTTCCATGATGATCACGCGCAGGTAGTCTACCCGCTTGGGCGTTTTCACACCCAGTAATTTTTCGCAGGTAAGATGCCAGCCCATATTGTTGATGGGCGCCGAACAATAATTCAAGCGGTCGGTAAGTGGCGTTATCTGGTACAGTGGCCTTCTTTCAGCAATTTTTTCAAACGCACGGTGAATATACCCTACAGTTTGTTCTGCAGAGATGATGCGTTCACCATCCAGTTCCAGGATATTCTGAAACACACCATGCGTGGCCGGGTGTGTAGGTCCCAGGTTCAGTGTGGTAGTCTGTTTCCCGATTGAACCTTCGGGCAACTTGATATGCTGATGCAGTACGTCAGACATTTTGTTATTTTGAAAATTTGACAATGTGAAAACGCGATATGCGCTTACGCTGCTCCATCCATTTTCACATTTGCGAATTTGCTTTCTTGCGAATTACCTGCCGAACATCTCATCGTCCTTATCGATCCGCGTTTGTTCTTCCAGCGGATATTCCTTGCGCATCGGGAAGTAATCCATTTCATCCACATTCAATATTCGTTTCAGGTTGGGATGTCCTACGAAATTGACGCCGTAAAAGTCATATGTTTCCCGCTCCATCCAGTTGGCCGCCGCATACAGGGCGGTTGCACTGAACACATCGGGTTGGGTAATATCAGTATACACCTTGAAGCGAATACGAATATTGTCTGTGAGATTATGCAAGTGGTATACAACAGCCAGTTCCCGGCCCTTATTGTCCGGGTAATGCACGGCCTGCAGATCGGTCAGGAAACGAAATTTCAGTTCCGGATCATCGTACAGGAATTGCAGCACTTTCAGGTTAAGCTCTTTGGGCGCTTCAAAAGTGAGCATGCCATAGGGCTCTTCAAAGTTCGTCACCTGTTCTCCGAATTTTTCGGTTAAACGCTGCCTGATATAGTCGTTGGTCAATGCCATGTTTACTTTGAAAATTTGAAAATCAGCAAATGTGAAAATGCATGCTTTCTGTCATTGGCACATTTGCTTACTCTATACCGTAGCTTTCCATCAAAGCCTTGTATTGCGGGCTGTTACGCCGGCGCAAACTTTCTTTACCCACCAGGTCCTGGATGCGCATAATGCCGTCCAGCACAGCTTCGGGACGCGGCGGGCATCCCGGCACATACACGTCTACCGGAATGATCTGGTCAATGCCCTGCAATACGCTGTAGGTATCGAAAATGCCGCCACTGCTGGCGCAGGCGCCCATGGCCAGCACCCAGCGGGGTTCTGCCATCTGGAGGTATACCTGTTTTACTACAGGGGCCATTTTTTTGGCAATGGTGCCCATTACCATCAGCAGGTCGCACTGGCGTGGTGAAAAGCCTACGCGCTCGGAACCAAACCGGGCCAGATCGTAGTGTGCTCCCATGGTGGCCATGAATTCAATACCGCAACAGGAGGTGGCAAACGGTAATGGCCAGATAGAGTTTTTACGTGCCAACCCTACCACTTTGGAAAGACTGGTGGCGAAAAAACCTTCGCCGGTATGGCCTTCAGGCCCTTCTTTCACCAGCTTTACATCCGTTTGACCGTAGATATTATATTGAACCGGACGTGCCATAATATTCTGAAAATTTGAAAATTAGCAAATGTGAAAATGATACTATACTAAAACAACGCGCTACGCTTAATGTTGCCCCGCTTGCACATTTTCACATTAGCACATTGTCGCTTTCTTAATCCTCCCACTTCAACGCGCCTTTCCTGATTATATAGAAGAACCCGCACAGGAAAAGTGTCAGGAACATCATAACTGCAATAAAGCCGTCCCACCCCAGCCCTCTGAAGTTCACAGCATAGGGATAGAAAAAGATTACTTCCACGTCGAACAACACAAACAGAATAGCTACAAGGAAATACTTAATAGACATAGGTTGCCGCGCGTCACCATGGCTTTTGATACCACTGGCAAAATTCTCCAGCTTGTCGGCAGTTTTACGTTTGGGACCCAGCCAGTGGGTAAGCCCCATCATCACAGCAACGAATAAAACGGCGAATACTAATTGTACACCTACGGGAATGAACCAGAAGGAGCTATCAGGGTCGTTGGCAGCGGTGGAAACCTGTAACAGGTAGTTTTTCATAATTCCGCTTTATAATTTGGGCGCAAAAATAAGATTGCGGGTGCAAAATACATTGCACCCAACAAAATAAAAAATCCCTCTGCATAAACTACAGAGGGACTGTGATTATTATCTGGTATCGTTTATTTTTTGTGTCACATCTTGTTGTTGGGTGAAGAACCGCCATTGGGCTTCTTTGGCGCGGAAGAAGTGCTGCCGGTATTGCGTTTTTCTGCTTCCTGTCTTGCTTTTTTCAGCATATCGAGGAATTTCTTTGCTGCTTCATCCTGGGGATCGATGGCTGCCACTTTTTCGAGGTACAGGATGGCAGAATCGGCATCTTTCTTCACATTATTGTAATACTGGGCCAGCAATTTGTAAGAAAATATGATCTGGCTCTTAAATTTTACAGAATCGATGCGCGATGCTTCCCTGGCAAAGATTTCGTATTCGGTTGCTGCCAATCCCTGTTCAAAGGTGGAATCTATACCTTGCGCAGCACGCGAACCCCAGAGATAACCATAGATTTCATCAGGATATTTTTCCTGGTATGTTTTGAAAACAGCATAGGCCGAATCAAACATTTGCGCCTGGTAGAGGGCAAATCCATAGTTGTACAGGTCACGGTTGGAAGCATTGGGGTCTGTGCGGTATATTTTTCCGTACCAGTTGGCTTCCTGTGCATGATCGCCCATGCTCTTGGCCAGTTTGGCGGCTTCATCCATCAGTTGCAGCTTGCCGGTGAGCGCCGTATCCAGTTCTACCGCTTTTTCAAATTTGGCAAAAGCTTCGGCTTCATTACCGGGGAATTTGCTCAACAATTGTGCATGGAAAGAAAAGTCTTTCGGCACGTAGCCACTGGGCTTTTGCACCGTAAAGTACTGGTCCATGAAGGGTTTTGCGTTGGTAGTATCTTTCAGTTCGGCATAAGAATAAGCAATGAGCTTGTAGTACCGTGGATCTGCCTTTTCGCCATATTGCTGTATTTTTTCTTTAGCCTTTTCAATGGCAGTCTGAAAATCGCGCGCAGCATAGTAAATGGTCACCTGGTCGTATTCCAGTTCAGGCGTTTTATCGGCCACGGCAGTATATTTTTCCAGGTTCTCCTTCGAAAGATGTACATCCCTTTCATAGTAGTATACGTAGAGGTCGTAATATGCCGGCGCATAATTGGCATCAGCATGTATGGCCTCCTGCATATACTTCAGGTACATGGAATAGTTCTGCTGCGTGAGATAGATTTTGGCTATGTTGAACTTTGCTTCAGCCAGGTTATTGTTCATCGAAAATGCTTTCTCGTAGTTCTGTACGGCATTACCACCGTCAATCAGTTTACGATAGGCATCTCCCATCAGCAAATATGTAGTGGGATCATTGAATCTTTTCACCTGGGTAGCCTGCGTGAGCTTTTCAATGGCATAGTTGGCATCGCCGGCCTTTGCTTGAATGTTGGCGCGCGCCACAGCATTGAACACGTCTACATCTCTTCCTTTGGTAAGAGAAATGGCCGATTCAAAACGCTGGCGGGCATCATTGGTTTTGCCTTCCATCAACTCGATCTGTCCCATTCCGGCCAGCACCAACGGCGCATTGCCATTTTGCGTGAGCAATTTCTGGTATTGCTCCTTCGCAGCTGTAGAATCGCCCTGCTCAATGAGGGTTTGACCCAGCCAATACACCGCTTCGATGTTATTCGGATTAGCATTTACGATCTTCTCAAAAGTTTCCCTGGCGCTTTTATAGCGTTTGTAGTAGAAAAACTTCTTCCCATCCTCCACACTCTGGGCAGCAAGGAAATTACCGCCCAGCACCACTGCTGCTACTAAGCTGATAAAAGACTTCATCATTTTCGGTTGCGTGTTTTTGGTTTGTAAATGTGTGTTATATCAAAGCCATTTTACTGCGTAATTTCCGTTGGGTGCAAATAGAGCTTTACCCATCCTGCGGGCAGCAAATATGCCCGGTTGAATATCTTCTGTCCTCTCTCGTAGATGAGAAAGTTGGTGAATCCGCTGCCAAGCCCGTCGTAATTTTCCTTTAAAATATAATACAGCGGACGGACCATCGGGTAGCGCCTGTACGCAATATTATATTGAACAGGAACAACAAATTTGCCATTACAACCTGTGCATTCCAACTGGGCTATTTTTACCTTCTTCAGAAAACTGAGTTGCGTGGTGTCGTCTTTATTGCCTATCCAGCTCACGCCAATCAGTCCAATGGCATCGGTATTGTTGGAAATATAGTCAATTACGCCTTCGCTGCTTTTTGCCGCTACCACATTGCTGCCCATTGGTTCACCGCGCAACAGCGAATCCATCACATACCGTACGGTACTGGTAGCTGAAGTGCCGTCCAGCACCACTTTGTATTGATAGCCACTTGTGCCCTTTACCATACTGCGTATATCCTGCATGGTAAAGAGAGAATCTTTCAATTCGTTATTTACAATCACCGCTATGGCGTCATACGCCATGATGCCATACCGCGGGTTGAATTCCAGCCTGTCCCGCAGGGTTTTCTCTTCCTCCTCACTCAATCCCCGCGTTACGATCACCATCCGTATACTGTCTACATTCAGATCACGCAGGCACTCTGCTTCAGGCTTATAGTGCACGATGATCCTGGCATCGGGATTCAGGTGTTGAAACACTTTGATATGGGAATCAATTACCGGTTTAAACGACTCATCCACGCTGATATGGATGGTACCACTGGTAAGCGACTCGGTATGCCCTCCGGCCCCGCGGCAAGCTTCGAGCAGCCACAGGCCAAAAGCGGCAAAAAACAAGAATAAAATCGTGTTGGTGTAACTGGTGAGCCTGAACCTTTCCATGCTGCAAGAATTTACTATAAGCTATTCTTCGTCTCCGGGCCGAAAATAGTTTTTCTTATATCCCCTGTACATCCTGAATATACCATATATCACCAGCAGGCCACCTAACATATACGAATAAGGCGCAGGAAGCAGATCAAGATCCGGTTTTACCCTGTCTGCAATCATCAACAACACACCCGCTCCCAGGTATATAATCCCCATTCCATAGTCCATAATTGCGCGGCGGTTGGCGTACGCCTTCATTCTTTTTTCTTCGTATTCTGATGCCATTCCTGGTATATTGCGGTCCGGGCAAGATAAGAAATAACGGGAAAAGATTTTCCCTGCTTCCACACTTTACTCAAAATTTAATCCCCATCCTGCCGGCCCGATTGATTGAATAATATGGTTATAATTCAAAAATGCGCTGTACTGCCCTGGCTGGCAATTCGCCACATCATGGCCCCAGGCTCCAGCAACCGTTTCGCCCTACTGCCTTTCAGATCGTTGCCTCCCCTACCAGACAGTTGATGATAACCCGGGCGCTATAAACAATACTACAGACAACGCATCTAAGATGCCACCCCCTCAACAAATCCATAATACCGGGCTGCCAGCGGCCCTGCCCGGCACATTTGCACACATGCTGATTTTCACCGTTTCACATTCTATCTTTGCGGCCATGAAAATTCTGATGGTATGCCTGGGAAACATCTGTCGAAGCCCCCTTGCAGAAGGCATATTGCAACATAAGGCCCACCAGGCAGGACTGGCCTGGAGCGTAGATAGTGCCGGTACCAACGGGTACCATATTGGCGAACCGCCCCATCATCTCTCGCAAAAGGTGGCCCGGCTGCATGGCATCGATATCAGCGGGCAGCGGGCAAGACGGTTCACCGCCGCAGATATGCACCGGTTCGACCGGATTTACGCGCTGGCAGGCGATGTGCTGGAAGAAATCAAATGGATTGCCAGAAAAGATTTCGATCCTAAAAAAGTTGACTTATTAATGAATGAGTTGTATCCCGGCAAAAACCTGGACGTGCCTGACCCCTGGTACGGTCCCGAACCCGGTTACCACGAAGTATTCAAGATGATAGACGAAGTGTGCGATGCCCTGATCAGTAAATACGGTAACATTCATTAAAAGATGGGCTCAATAACACACCCATATTGTAAAGCTTTTGCAGCTTAAGGCATTGACACACCGGCAGGCCAGCACATTTTCTCATTTCAAATCAAATCCGCCGATAAACAATTTATGAAACCTTCTATACCCCAGGGCACACGCGACTTCGGACCAGATGTGGTGCGTAAGCGGCAGTTTATTTTCAATACCATTCGCAGCGTATTTGAATTGTACGGTTTTCAGCCCCTGGAAACGCCGGCTATGGAAAACCTCGAAACGCTGATGGGCAAATATGGCGAGGAAGGCGATCGCCTCATTTTTAAAATCCTCAACAACGGCCTGGGCGACCCGAAAAAAATAGAGCAGTCGCGCACCGCTTTCGAAAATGTGCTGCAGGGTAAGAACGACGTGCACATTACGGAGCGCGCCCTTCGCTACGACCTCACCATTCCCTTTGCCCGGTATGTGGCCATGAACCATGGGCAACTCACCTTTCCTTTCAAAAGGTACCAGATGCAGCCTGTATGGCGTGCAGACAGGCCGCAGCGCGGACGCTACCGCGAATTCTATCAGTGCGATGCCGATGTGGTAGGCAGCCAATCACTGCTGAACGAAGTGGACCTCGCCAATCTTTATCATGATGCGCTCACACGCCTGGGCATTGCCGGCTATGAACTGCGGTTAAACAACCGGAAAATACTTGCCGCACTGGCAGAACTATGCGGCGGCATGGATAAACTGGTTGCCATTACGGTGGCCATCGACAAACTGGACAAGATAGGTTTGGAAAAAGTAAAAGCCGAACTGGCGCAGCGCGGGTTACATGACGACCAGATCAGCACCATTGAAAAATATTTGACCATAAACGGTAACAATACCGAAAAACTGACACAAATAAAATTGCTGATCGGTCACCTTGAAAATGGCAGCAAGGGCATTGCTGAACTGGAATTCATACTCGGTTTGCTGCAGGAGTCGCCCAATGCCGTTGTGCAGTCCAATACAGTGATTGATTTTACGCTGGCGCGCGGACTGGACTACTATACCGGCACCATATTCGAAGTACGGGCACCGGCCCAGGTAAATATCGGCAGTATTGGCGGTGGCGGAAGGTACGATGACCTCACCGGGCTGTTTGGCGTAAGCGGCATTCCCGGCGTGGGCATCAGTTTTGGGGTAGACCGTATATACGATGTGATGGAAGCCTTGCAGCTTTTCCCTGAAGAAGTGGCCGCCGGCACGCAGGTGCTGTTTTTCAATATGGGAGAAACAGAAAGCAGGACGGCCTGGGCCGCCATGCAGGCCCTACGGCAAAAGAACGTACGCTGTGAAATTTTTCATGAACCTGCAAAAATGGATAAACAGTTTAAATACGCAGAACGCCGGAAAATACGTTATATAGCGATCATCGGAAGCGAAGAAGTTAAAAATAACAGTTGCGTAGTTAAAAACAGGGAAACTGGCAAACAGGAAACCCTTCCGCTGGCAAATCTGGGCGAATATTTGTTTATTTGAACTCAATCAATATCTCAAAACAACTTACATGAATCGTAACCTTTTAACCCCGGTAGTGCTTCTCTTCTGGGTAACCGCAATTGTTTCTTGTAAAAGTTCCGACAAACATGCTATTGCTGTTCCCAAAGACGCTGCGATTGTATTTCACATCAATACTCCCTCGCTCGCATCAAAATTGAGCTGGGAAGATATTAAGGCAACCAAATGGTTTTCCAAACTGGAAAGCGAGGCAGATGACTCCCTCGCAAAGAAAATGCTGGAAAACCCGCAGAACTCTGGTATCAACACGCAGAAAGATCTCGCCTTTCTGATCACCCGGCGTGGCAAAGGTGGATACCTGACATTCCAGGGCTCACTGTCAGACGCCGGCGCCTTTGAGGCTTTCAACAATAAAGTGAACAAAAACACTATTGTTGCCAAGGAAGGTGACCTCACCNTAATGAGAAACAAAGACAATGAAGAAAGCATTGTTGCCTGGAACAATGAGCGCTTCTTTTACGTTGCCAGCGTTCCCTTTTTTGCCCTTATGAACGCAGGTGAGCGTGGTGATTATTTTGAAGCGATGGAAAAATCAAAGCTCGGGTACGACTCACTGGTGGCCATTGCTAAAGAACTGTTCAATCTCGGCAAGAACACTTTGTATGATGACAAGCGTTTTGCCGAACTGATGCAAGAGTCCGGCGATTTCCACATGTGGATAAATAATGAGATGTACATGGGCAATTCCCTGGGCCTGGCTTCAATGATTACCAACATCGACAAACTTTTTAAAGGAAATGTAGGCGCAGCAACAGGCAGCTTCGAAAACGGCAAGCTGGTAATGGACATAAAAAGTTATTACAACAAAGACCTGGCTGCTGTATATGCCAAACATAAATGGAGTAAAGTAAATGCTGACCTGATCAACAGCATTCCTTCGCAAAACGTAACAGGCTTTTGTGCTTTTGCCGTGCCTCCTGCCGTATTGAAAGACATGTTTAAACTTATTGGCATTGATGGCATGGTAAACTCATTCCTTTCAGAAATCAATTATAGCATGGAAGAGTTTGAAAAAGCCAACAAAGGCGATTTGCTGATTGCCGTTACCGATTTCCAGATCAAAGAGGAAAAAGTAACCCTGCCCGGCATGGATGGACAGGATTTCAGCTATACCAAGAGTGAACCCGACATGAAAGTGCTGTTTGCATCTTCTATCAACGATAAAGCTGCATTCAATAAAATGGCTGACCTGATCAGGCAGAAAGCAGGAGCAGGACTCCTGGACCAAATGGTCCCCGGACTGACCACCGGCACCAGCGACAAGTGGTTTGCCGCCAGCAATTCGCAGGAATTTGTAGACAAATTCCTGGCCGGACCGGGTGGCAACAAACTGGCCATTGCCGATAAACTGTCCGGTAACCAGTTTGTATTGTATGTAGATATTCAGAAGATCCTTGCTGCTATTCCTGCTTCAGATGGTGAAAAATCTGCCATTGCAAAAGATGAATCTTTACAAATGTGGCAGGACCTGTCCTTCACCGGCCAATTTGCTGAAGGTGGCGAAACAGCAACAGCCCGTTTCGAGGTGAACCTGGTAGACAAAAACACCAACAGCCTGAAACAGCTGAATACTTACATTGACAAACTCGCATCCGCTTTCACCGCCCAATAATGTACATCAATAACAGCCAGGCAGGGCTACCACCCTGCCTGGTTTTTTATTTTGCCTATGACGATCCACCTGCAACAGGTTTTACCGGAATATTTTGATGCATCGCGCATGGACAGTTCAGAAGTATGGGGCAAAGACCTGCAGTTTCAGAAGGGAGAATACATCAAGATTGTGGCGCCTTCGGGCAGCGGCAAGAGTTCTCTGGTGAGTTTTCTGTATGGCATCCGTAAAGAATACAATGGCTCCATTCGCTATGATGACGCTGTGATCAAAAATCTTTCTGCGGAACAATTGGCACAGTACCGCAAAAACCATATCAGCATTGTATTCCAGGACCTGCGGCTGTTTCCCGAACAAACTGTTCGCGATAATATTGAACTGAAACGCCAACTGAACCCCTTTCATCCTCCGGAGAAGATCGATGAAATGGCGGAGCGGCTGGGCATAGCCCCAAAACTTTCTTCCCGCTGCCGCATCTGCTCCTATGGCGAACAACAACGCGTGGCCATTATCCGCGCACTGATGCAGCCATTTGATTTTCTGTTGCTGGATGAACCCTTCAGTCACCTCGACGAAAAAAATTCGCAAAAGGCCATGGAACTGATGCTGGAAGAAAGCAGGCTGCGCAATGCCGCCATTATTTTTGCCGACCTGGAGCGCATCGATTATTTTCCGTTTACCCGATTGTTTCATTTATAAAACCCCGATAGCGTGTCGCTTTCCTTTAAACCCATACGCCCCCTGCTGCAAACCAGCGCCAATGCCGGCTCACGCTGGTTTTCGTATGTAGGTCTCGGTATTGGCGTGTTGTTGCTGCTTTGCAGCATCCAGATGTATGTGAATATCCAGCAACTGCTGGGAGAGAATGCCTCGCAAAAAGACGGCTTTGACTACATCTCCATCTCCAAGACCATCACCAATGAAACCATGGGGCAGTTGGAAAAAAATTTATTCCACGAAGAAGAAATCAAAGAGCTGGCGTCGCAGCCATTTATTGACGGTGTAAGCCCGCTGCTGGCCAATAATTTCCGCTTCCAGGTAAGCGGCGGTTCACTGGTACCTTTTGTGAGCGATTTTTTTGTGGAATCACTTGATGAGGAATTCATTGATACCGTTCCTCCCGGTTTTACGTGGCAGGAAGGACAAACTGATGTTCCTGTCATTATAGCCTCCGACTTTCTCGAAATTTACAACGTATTTGCTCCCGGGTATGGGCTGCCGCAAATCAGCGAGGCTACGGCTACCAATTTGGGATTACTGTTCATTTGTTACTATCCGGATGGCTCACGCGAAATGTTCCGCGGCCGTATTGTAGCCCTCAGCGACCGCATCAACTCCATCATCGTTCCCAAAAATTTTCTCGACTGGGCCAACCAGCGCTATGGTCACCGGCAGGAAGTACGCGCCTCGCGTCTCTATATCAAAACCCGCGATGCCAACAATCCGGCATTTCTCGATTACCTGGCGCAAAAACAATACAAGGTTAACAAGGATAAAACCAAATTCGGAAGGGTAAAAACAATACTGCAAGGCGTATTCAGCGGGCTTGGCATTTTTGGTTTGCTGGTGGTGGTGCTGGCGCTGCTGTTGTTTTCTTTTTACCTGCAACTGATGATTGCACGGAGCAAAGACAACCTGCAACTGTTGCTTACCATCGGTTATTCACCGCAATGGTTGAGCAACCGCGTGACACGGCAATTCATACCCACGTACGTGCTGGTGGTATTGTTTGCACTGGCCTGCACGCAGATCATGCAATGGGCCTTTCATCAGTTTGTGATGCCGGGCCGCTCTGAACTTTCTTCCTGGACACATTGGGTGGTGGTAGTAGTAGCGCTGTTGCTTATTGGCTTGTCGCTGTTTACCAATTACCGTTTGGTGAGGAAGTTGTTGTATAATTTGTATTAGCTTTTCAACTTACCCTTCCCGCTCATATACCACAGCGGCTCCCTGCCCTACACCCACGCACATAGTGGCCAGTCCATACCGGCCGCCGCGGCGTTTCAGTTCGTGCAGCAACGTAGCCGATATGCGCGCGCCGCTGCAACCGAGCGGGTGACCGATGGAAATGGCGCCTCCGTTTACATTCACTTTGGCAGGGTCAAGCCCCAGGTCTTTCATGCAGGCGATCGACTGCGAAGCAAAGGCTTCATTCAACTCGATGAGATCAAGGTCATTTACGCTTATACCTGCCCGTTGCAAGGCTTTGCGGCTGGCAGGTACGGGTCCGATGCCCATGATAGCGGGGTCTACACCGGCCACAGCCATGGATACGATGCGTGCTAAGGGTTTCAGTTGATATTTCTTCACCGCATCTTCACTGGCCAGCAGCAGGGCGGCTGCGCCGTCGTTGATACCGGAAGAGTTGCCGGCCGTTACCGTGCCATCTTTGATGAATGCGGGCCGTAAGCCGGACAGTTTTTCCAGGCTCGACCTGCGGGGCGGTTCGTCTTTATCGAAGAAGATTTTCTCGTCTTTTCCACCAAAGATTTCTATGCCGCATATCTCATCGTTCCATTTCTGCTTTTCCAGGGCGGCAAAATATTTTTCCTGGCTATGGAGCGCAAATTCATCCTGCGCCTGGCGGCTGATCTTCCATTGGCGCGCCACATTTTCAGCAGTTTCACCCATGGAGTAAGGATAATATTTGTCGGTGAGCTTTTTATTGGGAAAACGCCAGCCGATGGTAGAATCATAAATTTCCGGTGTACGGTTCCAGGCGCCCGAAGATTTTGCCATTACAAACGGGGCGCGCGTCATACTTTCCACGCCGCCGGCAATGTATATGTCACCATCCCCGCACATAATGCCACGGGCTGCGTCCATAATGGCCTGCAGGCCGGAGGCACACAAACGGTTCACGGTATTGCCCGGCACAGTTACCGGTAAACCTGCCAGCAGGGCGGCCATGCGCGCCACATTGCGGTTGTCTTCACCGGCCTGGTTGGCATCGCCGGCAATCACGTCTTCTATTTCGTTTACGTCTATACCCGGATTTCTTTGCAGCAGTGCTTTTATAACATGAGCGAGCAAATCATCAGGACGAATGGTGCTGAGGGCGCCGCCATACTTTCCGATGGGCGTTCTGACGGCATCGATAACATATACTTTTTTCATGGAGCAATACAAATGAACGCGAATGTACGCGAATAAGTGACGCAAATCATGCGGGCAGGCGTCGCGTACTAATGCGGATGGTCGCAAACAGGTATTTTAAACGGGGAGCATGGAAGTGCAGCAGGTGGTAGGGAGCATCGCCCGCCCTCTCAACAAAAACTAATGGATTACCATGGACCGCATCGTATCTTTGCAGAATGACCAGATTGGGAGTAAAAAACATAAGACAGCTGAGCCTCAGTGAGCTGGAGCAGTATTTTGAATCGCTGGGGGAAAAGAAATTCCGTGCACGGCAGGTACACGAATGGCTGTGGCAGAAAGGAGCAGGCTCGTTTGAGGCCATGAGCAATTTGTCCAAAGAACTTCGCCAACGGCTGGGGGAACAGTTTACCCTGCCTGCCCTTACCATAGATGCCACGCAACATTCGGCAGACGGCACCATTAAATCGCGTTTCCGCACGCACGATGGCCACCTGGTAGAAGGCGTGCTCATCCCCACCGATGAGCGCAAAACAGCCTGCGTATCGTCGCAAATCGGGTGTTCACTGAGTTGCCGGTTTTGCGCTACGGGGTATATGGAAAGAAAACGCAACCTCGAGTTCGACGAGATATATGATGAAGTGGTGCTCATTAACCGGCAATCGGAACAGACCTACCAGAAAAAACTCACCAATATCGTGTTCATGGGCATGGGCGAACCGCTGCTGAATTATAAAAATGTGCTGAAGGCCATTCAACGCATCACTTCGCCGGACGGACTGGGCATGAGCCCGCGCCGCATCACGGTATCCACTGCCGGTGTAGCAAAAATGATCAAACAACTGGGCGATGACAAGGTGAAATTCAAACTGGCGTTGTCGTTACATGCGGCCAACGACAAAAAACGCAATGAGATCATGCCCATCAATGAAACGAATAACCTCAAGGCATTGATCGAAGCGCTGAATTATTTCTATAAGCAAACGAAAAACGAGATTACGTTTGAATACATCCTGTTCAAAAACTTCAACGACAGTTTGCAGGACGCTGATGAATTGATCAAAATCTACCGCCAGGTACCCGCCGACCTCGTGAACATTATCGAATACAACCCCATTGATGCGGCACAGTTTGCCAAACCCGATGAAAGAACGATAGAGCAGTTTATGAACTACCTGGAAAAGAACCGCGTCAATGCACGGCTTCGTCGCAGCAGGGGGAAAGATATAGATGCAGCTTGCGGGCAGTTGGCGAATAAGTAATGGGGGTGAAAGAGGAAAGCTGATAGGTGATCAAATAATTATATGGTTTGCTGGAACCGGTGTGGGTGGATGCCCTCAATCCCCTAAATGAACTCGTTTGCCGCACTCCCAAAATGTTAAAAATATCCTTCAACCAATACAGGCAACTTTACTAACACACTAAATATCAGCTTTTTCTTAAAACCTGCCTGCTTCTATTTCGCTGATTTGTGCGATTTCCGTTTTGTTTCGCCCCGCCTGCGTTAAACCTTTCCCCTCCTGCCGCCTCTAAAGTTGTAAATTTTGAATATGATGAAGAAATTAATTTTCAGCGCATTGATCGCCGTGGTTGTGGCAGGAGGCGCGCATGCACAGGATAAGCAACCACATCGTAAAGGCTTCAGACATCATGCACCCTATGGCATGTACCAGCAATTGAATCTCACGGATGAACAGAAGGCCAGCCTGAAGTCCATTCATGAAGATTACCGCAAACAAATGGCGGAGTTGAAAAAGAACGAGGACATTACGGTGAAAGAGTGGAAAAGCCGTATGGAGAGCATCCGTAAAGAGCATCGCTCCCAGATAGACAAGGTGTTTACGCCCGAACAAAAGGCAAAAATGGAGCAGCACAAAAAAGACCGCCAACAGAAAATGAAAGAACGCGGCAAGAAGCGTACGGATACGATGAAGAAAGAACTGAACCTCACGGCTGAACAGGAAGCTGCCTTGAAACAGCAGCAGGAGCAAATGAAGGCTAAACTGAAAGCCCTTCGTGAAGACAAATCACTGACTGAAGAGCAGAAAAAAATAGAAATGAAGAAATTTCGCGAGCAGCAACATCAGTCGTTGAAATCGATTCTTACCGAAGAACAGCTCAATAAGCTGCAACAGCAGCGCAGGCACCCTCGTGGCGACAAGAAACTGTAAGCAAAGGATTTTGGTGCGCAACNGACCCCATACCGTTAAAAAATCCCTTCGCTCAGCGNGGGGGTTTTTATTTCGTATCTTTGCCCGCTACTGTTGAAAAACAGCAGCACACTTATATGAAACAATCACCATTCGGAAAATTCCAGCAGGAAAAAGGCTCCCACAAAAAAGAACGTATCCGCCAGGAAAAAAAACAAGCCCGCCAGGAGAAGAGGGCCTACTTTGAACGCAGGAAGTTGGAAGAAAGCCATGCAACTGCCGGTGAACAACGGCCGAAACGTGCGTCAAGCGGTACCCAAGCTGCTGTACCTGTCACCGGTACGGCGGCAAAGAAAGCGGTCATCAAGAAATCACCAGGCGCAAAAAGCAGGCAGGCAGCAGCAACCAGTGCGCCCATGCCGCTGAACAAGTTTATTGCGCACGCTGGTATCTGTTCCCGCCGCGATGCCGCTACGCTGGTAAAAGAAGGAAAAGTAACAGTGAATGGTGAGAAGATCACCGAACCTGGCTTCAAGGTAACCGGTACAGAAGAGGTGAAAGTAAGCGGCAAAAAAATTACGCTGCAGAAGAACCTGGTGTACATCCTGCTCAACAAGCCTAAAGATTATATTACCACTGTAGAAGATCCGCAGGGAAGAAAAACCGTGCTGGACCTGGTGAAGAAAGCCACTACCGAACGCGTATATCCCGTAGGCCGTCTCGACAGGAACACCACCGGCGTCTTGCTGCTCACCAACGACGGCGACCTGGCACAGAAATTATCGCATCCCAGCTACGAGGTAAAAAAGATATATGAAGTAAAACTGGATAAACCGCTAACCAGGAAAGACTTTGATACGCTGATAAAAGGCGTTACGCTGGAAGACGGTTTTGTAGCGCCGGATGCGCTTGCCTATGCAGACGCGAAAGACAAAAGCATTATCGGCATCGAAATACACAGCGGTCGCAACCGCATTGTGCGCCGTATGTTTGAACATCTTGGTTATGACGTGCGCAGCCTCGATCGTGTGATGTTTGCCAATCTTACCAAAAAAAATGTGGAAAGAGGCAAATGGCGCTTTCTTACCGAAAAGGAAGTACGTTTACTGAAATATCTGAATGCTTCGTACAGACGAAAATAGTTACCCCGTGACCCGCACTGTTCCTGATATCATTTACGAAAATGAACGGTTTGTGGCAGTACATAAACCTGCCGGTTTGCTGAGCATTCCCGATCGCGAAGGCTCGGATATTTCCATGAAGCGTTTGTTGCAGGATAAATACGGCTCCATATTTACCGTTCACCGCCTCGACCGCGACACCAGCGGCATTATGCTGTTTGCCAGAACGGAAGCAGCCCACCAGTTTTTGTCCAAAGCTTTTGAAGTACGCACCATAGAAAAATATTACCTCGGGCTGGTTACCGGCATTATACCTGAAAAGAAAGGCACCATCGAAGCGCCCATTATGGAACATCCCGGCAAACGGGGCGTAATGGTCATTCACAAAAGAGGGAAAGAAGCCATAACTGATTATGAAGTGCTGGAGGAATTAGGCAAATTTTCCCTTGTGCAATTCCAGATCCATACCGGGCGCACGCACCAGATACGTGTGCATATGCAAAAATTCGGGCATCCGATCGTCTGCGACGAATTATACGGCGATGGACAACCGATTTTCCTTTCTTCCATCAAAAGAAATTTCAAGTTGTCGAAAAACGAATGGGAAGAAAGGCCTATACTGAGCCGGCTGGGATTGCATGCGCACCGGTTGGTATTTACCGATGCAGACGGGTCCATTTACAAACTGGAAGCGGAATTGCCAAAGGATATGCGTGCGTTGTTGCAGCAATTGCGGAAACGGGGGTAATAGCGGAATATAAATGGCCCCGGGCACCGTGTGAATGTAGTCCAGTTCACTGCGTCCGGATAATTCATTACTGCTCATTTTTATACACCACGCCATCCTTCATCACAAACTTTACTTTTCCCATACTTTGTATATCGGTGATCGGATTGCCCTCTACCGCAATTATATCCGCCAGTTTTCCTTTTTCAATACTGCCCAGTATATCGCTGATTCCTAACAGATCGGAAGCTGCTACAGTGGCAGACTGAATGGCTTCCATGGCAGGCATGCCTGCTTCAACCATGTACACAAATTCCAGCCAGTTCTTGCCATGCGCATATACACCGGCATCTGTTCCGAATGCAATCTTAACACCGGTTTTATAGGCTTTGGCAAAGGTGCTCTGTATTTTTGGTCCAATGGCCAGGGCTTTGGGCGTGACCAGCGCCGGATAATAACCCGGAATTTTTGCCGAATCTCCCACCGCCTTACCGGCCGTGATGGTAGGTACATAATAGGTGCCATGCTGCTTCATCAGTTGCATCACCTCATCGTCCATATAGGTACCATGCTCAATGCTGTTTACGCCCGCACGTACTGCGCGCTTCATGGCTTCGGCACCATGACAATGCGCGGCCACTTTAAAACCATAATCCTTTGCCGTTTCTACAATGGCCTTTATTTCATCTTCCGTAAACTGGGGATTTTCGCCGCTCCTGGCCACGCTCAACACACCACCCGAAGCCGTGATCTTGATTAAATCTGCATTGTCTTTATAACGCTGACGCACGGCCTTTCTGCATTCATCCACTCCGTTGGCCACACCAGCTACCGGACCGGGATCGCCCATCAGGTCTTTGCGGAAACCATTGGTAGGATCGGCATGACCGCCGGTGGTGGCAATGGATTTACCCGCCGTATACACCCGTGGGCCTCTAATCAGTTTTTTGTTGATGGCATTGCGCAGGGAAATATTCACGCCGCTGCCGCCCAAATCGCGCACGGTGGTAAAACCGGCCATCAGGGTGCGTTCTGAAAATACCACAGAGAGGAACGCATAGTCCGCCGGGTTGAACGTAAAAGTTTCCATATACTGGTTGGGATTGGTTTCGTGCTCCATGTGCACATGACAATCAATCAACCCGGGCATAACGGTTTTGCTTTTCAGATCAATTACTTTATCAGTGCTGCTTGCTTTGGTGTAACCACGTTCAACAGCCACTATTTTCTCGTTCTCTACAATCACGGAATATTCATTCAGCAGGGTACCGCTTTTTACATCTATCAGTCTGCCACAATGCAGAATGGTGCGTTGGGAGAATACCAATAAGGGCGCGAGCAATATCAGGACAAACAGGGTTTTTCTCATGTCAGTTAATTTTACAGGGAAGATAAAAAGACGCTTTTGTAAAAACAAAAACCTCCGCTGTTGAGGCGGAGGTAGCGTATAGGTTATTGTTATGCTTTACAGGTTGGGCTGTGGCGTATAACGCAGGTAGGGTTTTACTACCTTCACTCCCTTAGGGAACTTCTTGATAGCATCTTCGGTGGAAACAGCCGGAACCACAATTACATCTTCACCATGTTTCCAGTCGGCCGGCGTAGCTACGCTGTAGTTGGCAGTAAGTTGCAGTGAATCAACCACACGCAGTACTTCAAAGAAGTTACGTCCGGTAGATGCCGGATAAGTGATCATCAGTTTCACTTTCTTATCGGGGCCGATGATGAAAAGTGAACGAACCGTAAAGGTTTCTGATGCATTCGGATGTATCATATCGTACAGCGAAGCTACCTTGCGGTCTTCGTCTGCAATAATGGGAAATCCTACAGTACAATTTTGAGTTTCGTTAATGTCATTTACCCAGCCCAGGTGTTTGTCCAGCGGATCAACGCTTACTGCCAGCACCTTAACATTGCGTTTGGCAAACTCATCCTGCAAAAGCGCGGTCTTACCCAGTTCAGTAGTACAAACGGGCGTATAATCGGCAGGGTGAGAAAACAGGATACCCCAGCCATTGCCCAGGTACTCATAAAAGTCTATGTCGCCAATGGTGGTCTTGGCCTGAAAATTGGGCGCCGTATCGCCTAAACGTAAACTCATAAAATGATTTTTTAAAAGTGAATGAATAAAGATTCAGTTAGCTTTTCATCGGGTTCATCCGCCTTATTCAAATCGGGCCAACGAAGATAATGATTCCCTACCAATTTTGTAGGGTATTTTAAAAAGTTTTACAATTCACTGGCCCCTCACCCTTGCAGGCCGCAAGCTAACAATTGCTAACCAATTCTTAGCACCCGGATCTGCCATGAGGAAGGCACGCGTAAAATTACTTCTTTTTTGTTCCCGCTTTGGTAACGGACCATTTGCCATACCGGTTTTTGATATCGTCGATTGCCCGGTACAGCTCAGTTTTCTTTTCCACGTTGCTGAACAGGTTGGTTTGCACCGCTTCATCGGTCAGTTCGCTGAGGCGCACGCCGAGCAGGCGAACGGGTTGTCCTTTCCGGTACAGCTTGTGAAACAATTCCTTGGCCTTGGGAATGAGCTCATCGTCATAAAACGTGTAGGGTATGGTAGTTTGCCGGGAAGTAGTTTCAAAATCGGGGTAGCGGATCTTTACAGCAATGCAACCGGTCATTTTGTTGTCCTGGCGCAATTCATAGGCAACTTTTTCAGTCATTTGCACCAGTTCTGCCATCAACCGGTCCATATCGGTAAGGTTCTCTTCAAAAGTGCTTTCCGTGGAAATACTCTTGGCTTCATGGTAAGGCACCACTTCGCCATGGTGAATACCGTGCGCCTTATTCCACAATTCTACGCCATATTTTCCAAAACGGTTTTCCAGCAATTCTGGCGACTGCGCCGCCAGATCGGCAATGGTTTCAATGCCCCATTCCTGCAGCGCCTGGTAGGTATGCGCGCCCACCCCGGGTATTTTGTTCACTTTCAATGGCGCCAGGAATTCTTTTTCCCGCCCGAAGGGTATATACAGGTAGCCGTTCGGTTTGGCTTCATCCGTAGCAATTTTGGCCACCATTTTGTTGGACGCCAGGCCAAATGATATGGGCAGTTTTGTTTTGTCAATGATCTCCTGACGCAGGTCAATGGTCCACTGATACGGGTTAAAAAACCTGTCCATGCCCGTTAGATCAAGGTAAAACTCATCAATCGATGCCTTTTCGAACAAGGGGGCACGCGCCGCAATGATTTCTGTAACCCAGCGCGAGTAGCGACTGTATTCGCTGCGGCTGCCTTTTACCACTACCACGCCTGGACAAAGGCGCAGTGCGGTTTTCATGGGCATGGCGCTGTGGATGCCAAATTTGCGCGCCTCATAGCTGCAGGCCGCCACCACGCCCCTCTCCCTGCCGCCCACCACCAATGGTTTCCCTTTCAGGGAAGGATCGTTCAGGCATTCTACTGAAACAAAGAATGCGTCCAGGTCAAAATGAGCTATGATGCGCTGTCGGCTGGATGACATTTGCACAAGTTACTAAAGTCTTTTTTTTCACAGCACCAGCCTGCAGGTGGTAAATGTTGTGCCGCCCTTCACAACAACTATAACGCAAACATCGACTCACCCAAAAGCATAAGCGCTGTTTATCCCTGCAGGCTGCGCGTTGTCGCGGGCCGGTGCAGGCTGCCGCACGAGGCATATCGCTGCTCATCCGCGGAATCTGTAACCATTATGCCGCCACATTGTAACGCCCGCATCACCCGTGTGCCTTACCCAAGGAAAACATCCAGCAAACCATCTGGCAATTGCAGGTGCACCTGTTTTTTCTTTTTGTCTATTTTCTGCAGGGTGTCTTCATGAACGGGCAGCAATACTTCCTTTCCATTGATTTCGATGCGGCAAAGCAGTTGATGCGGTTGTTCAATTACTTCCAGTATTTCACCCAGGTCTTCGCCCTCGTTAATGGCATGAAAGCCGAGCAGCGAGATGGGCGCGGAAGCGCCGGCGTGTTTGTGAAATTCTTCGGCTGTTAACCAGAGTGGTTTCTGCACCAGTTTGAGCGCCGCTTCGCGCGTGTTGATGCCTTCGAATTTTATGTAAAGTTCTTCTTCGTTTTTGATGCGGGCCGATTCGATGAAATAGGGTAAGAAGGCATCCCGTTTGTCTTCAATGAAAGCGGCATCGAGCCCTTTCAGGGAAGTTTTTTTTCCGAGATGATGCTTGAGGACCATTTCGCCTTTAATGCCAAACGTGGCCACGAGTTTTCCTATGCTGATGTATTCGGACATGAATGCGTTTTTTAAGCACAAAAGGATTGCTCCATCACAGATTGTTGCTGAATGCTGCACCTGATTTTCACTGCCAAAGGTAAGCAGAACTTTTTCCGGCATTGGCGCTACCGGGATATTACCAACAGGTGTGAAAGTAAGTGCGTGATGATGTTACCCCATAAAAAAATCCCGGCCTGCCGGGATTTTAGTAAGTTGAAAGCTATACTAATGCATTAAGACTGCTCGCCTTTTGCCTTTCTTACAGGCGGACCACCGGCCCGGCGTGCTCTTTTGTCTTTTGCATGCGCTTCCTGGCGCTTTTTAACGTGCACCTCGTGTTCTGAATGCCATTTCTGAAACTTCTCCATGGCGGTAGCTTCATCAAAAAGGCCCAGTTTAACACCGCGCAACAGGTGTTTGAGGTAGAGCACACCTTTGAAAGACAAGATTCTGCGAACCGTATCCGTCGGTTGTGCACCCTTGTGCAACCAATCCAATGCTTTCTGACGATCGAGCTGGATAGTAGCCGGAACAGTGAGCGGGTTGTAGGTACCTAATTTCTGAATGAATTTACCATCTCTGGGAGAACGGGCGTCGGCCACTACGATGAAATAGAAAGGCCGCTTTTTCGACCCGTGTCGCTGCAGTCTGATTTTAACTGGCATCTTAAATAGACATTTAAATGCGTGAACAAATAGGGTTACTTTTCAAGAATTGCAAAAATAGCAATCCGGCTTATTTCGCCAAATTTAATAATTCAATTCAAAAAACGTACCGCACGTGCGCAAATATTTATAATTAAAAATTCTACTGCACTAACGGTGAAACATTTACCTTCTGCCAATGCCCATACGACCTCCCATAGGCATTTTGTTCATCATCTTCATCATCTGCTTCATCTGATCGAACTGCTTCATAAATGCATTCACCTCGCTGATGTCTTTGCCGCTTCCTTTGGCAATGCGCATTTTGCGCTTCATATCGATAATCTCGGGATTGTGGCGTTCCTGCGGCGTCATGCTGTTGATCATTGCTTCCACCCCCTTAAACGAATCGTCGCTGATATCAATATCCTTCACGGCTTTGCCTATCCCCGGTATCATACCTAACAGATCTTTCAGGTTGCCCATTTTCTTGATCTGTTCCAATTGTTGTTTAAAGTCTTCGAAGTCGAACTGGTTTTTCCGGATTTTCTTTTCCAGCTTGCGCGCCTGTTCTTCGTTGAATTGCTCCTGTGCTTTTTCTACCAGCGTGGTAATATCGCCCATGCCCAATATACGCTGGGCCATACGTTCGGGATAGAACACGTCCAGCGTTTCCATCTTTTCACCGCTGCTTACAAACTTGATGGGTTTGTTTACGGTATACTTGATAGAAAGCGCCGCACCGCCACGGGTATCACCATCCAGTTTGGTAAGCACCACACCGGTAAAGTCGAGGCGGTCATTGAACGCTTTTGCCGTATTCACGGCATCCTGGCCGGTCATGGAATCCACCACAAACAAAATCTCCTGCGGGTTCACGGCCGATTTGATGTTGCTTACTTCGGTCATCATCGCCTCGTCTATGGCCAACCGTCCGGCAGTATCTATGATCACCACATTTTTGTTCTTGCTACGGCTTTCCTTAATGGCGTGTTGCGCAATTTCCACAGCGTTTTTGTTTTCGGGCTCACTGTACACGTCAACACCAATGGTTTCGCCCAGCACCTTCAACTGGTCAATGGCCGCAGGTCGGTAAATGTCGGCTGCCACCAGCATGGGCGACAGTCCTTTTTTGGTTTTCAGGTAATTGGCCAGTTTGGCGCTGAAGGTGGTTTTACCGGAACCCTGCAAACCGGCTATCAGGATCACGGCGGGATTGCCTTTGGCATTGAGTTCGCTCTCGCTGCCCCCCATCAGTTCGGCCAGCTCGTCTTTCACAATCTTTACCATCAGCTGGCCGGGGCTTACTGCGGTGAGCACTTTCTGGCCCAATGCCTTGTCTTTTACCTTATCAGTAAACTCCTTGGCAATCTTGTAGTTTACGTCAGCATCCACGAGGGCACGGCGAATGTCTTTTACGGTAGCCGCAATATTCAATTCAGTAATTCTGCCCTCGCCTTTAATTTGTTTAAAGGCCGATTCGAGCCGCTCTGATAAACTTTCGAACATAGTCCGGTGATTTAATATTTCATATCGGTGGGGAAAGGGGCTTGCCTCTCCACACCCATCAATTCAGATACCACTAAAAAAACAAAGGTGAATGTATCAAAACATTCACCTTACAATAAGGTCTGCAAATTTACAGGAAGATTGGCAAGTGCGCAGCAGAATTTCCCGGTCCATGCGCAGCGCCTTCCACGGGCATGAACGGGAAACAGCAGGTTACCTTAAATCGTGTAAAAAGTAAAATTGTTCTTTCCTATAGCATCTTTTTAGGGTTAAACGCCCAGGAAGCCACGCAGGGCCTTGGCGCGCGAATTGGTTCTCAGCTTGGTGATGGCCTTGTCTTTGATCTGGCGTACACGCTCCCTGGTAAGATTGAACTTTTCGCCAATGTCTTCCAGGCTCATGGGATGATCAACGCCAATTCCGAAGAAATAGCAGATCACTTCCTTTTGCCTTTCTGTGAGCATTTTCATCGAACGCTCTATTTCCTGTTTGAGCGATTCGTTGTGCTCGATGTTTACATTGGCCTGTTCGGCATTGGGATTAACCAATACGTCTACCAGTGTGTTGTCTTCGCCCTCCGACAAAGGTGTGTCCATGCTTACGTGCCGGGCAGCAATGCCCAGGGTGGCTGACACTTCCTCGGTTTCGAGTTCCAGCATTTCGGCCAGTTCTTCCGGGGAAGGTTCGCGTTCAAATTCCTGTTCCAGTTGGGAGAATGCTTTCTGGATTTTGTTTGTTAAACCTACCTTGTTGAGGGGAAGACGAACAATACGGGACTGTTCGGCCAGTGCCTGCAGGATACTTTGACGTATCCACCACACCGCATAAGAAATAAATTTGAAACCACGGGTCTCATCAAAGCGCTGTGCTGCTTTAATAAGTCCTAAATTACCCTCATTGATGAGGTCCGGCAATGAAAGGCCCTGGTTCTGGTACTGCTTGGCTACGGATACAACGAACCTGAGATTGGCCTTTGTCAGCTTGTCCAGGGCTGACTGATCGCCGAGCTTGATCTGCCGGGCTAATCTTACCTCTTCTTCGGGTCCGATCAATTCTACTTTTCCGATTTCCTGCAAGTACTTTTCAAGGCTCTGAGATTCACGATTCGTAATGGATTTCGTGATCTTGAGTTGACGCATACTCATAGGTAGGTCATTTTAAAGGGTTTTAAAGGTTTAACAGTTAACAGCGTAAAGAAAACGCTACACCGTGCCGTTTTCTTATATATTCCCCCGGTAATTATCATGCATTGCCCGCCGGCCCCCGGCAGTAAGGGGGGGAATCCCACTTAAGAAACTGGTTTCCAACACATTCTTTATTTTGAACTTATTTTTTAGCATTTGCGCCAAAAGGGCCGGTTTTATACAAAAAAAATTTTGGTGGTACTATATATTTTCTATTATTGCAGCATTGGTACTGTAAAAAGATCAATACAAGGGTTAGATGAGTAAGAAACAACAATTTACGTTAGAGTATCCGGTAAGATGTTCGCCCAGCATATTGTATGAATTTCTGAGCACACCGGCAGGATTACAGGAATGGTTTGCAGATAAAGTAGATGAACGTGACAACGTCTTCAGTTTCTCCTGGAATGGCGCAACCGACAAGGCTGAAGTGATGGAAAGCGAAGAAGAAAAGTTCATACGGTTTCACTGGTTGCACGCTCCTAAAGATGAATACTTTGAATTTCGGATCGAAAAATCGGAAGTAACCAATCAAACGATTCTTGTCATACGCGATTTTGCAGATAAAAAAGACATAAAAGATCAGAGTCAGCTTTGGGACTACCAGGTAAAAGATTTGTTCCACCGCCTGGGCAATTAGCAACCAGCTATAGCCAATAGTACTCCATACATTTCAGGCAAAAGCACCGGCGCCTCGTCCCATTGGTGTAAAGGAATGCGGGCAGACAGCTTACAGAACTCATGGGCCGATAGCACTTCCTCCACAGCGCCTGCACCCACCTGATGCAGGGGAATATAATTGTCTGCTTCAAAATCATGACGCCATTCGTCGTTACCAATACTGATATAAATGCCCGCTTTTGTTGCCCGCTCCCACTGCTTCTTTATATTGGAAACATATAGCTGCTTGTATTGGCCTTTGAGATGCAGCGTAACACTGAAAAAATTCCCCCACCAGAACAGCAGCCTGATGGCAAATACATTTTCTTTCCCGAACAGCCTGGGATAATCCAGCATTACATACGGCAATCCCTTATAGTTTTCACCCCTCGATATTTTCGGGTCTGTAGCTGCCACTTCCGGAGGCAAGGCCCATTGGTGCTGCCACACCTGGTCGCGTATGTGGTGCGCTATTTCGCCAAACAGCGCATATACTTTTTCAATGATCGTATTCTTTGTTAAAAGCACACGGGCATTCTGCACCAGTTCCAATTCCTCTTCCGAAAGCGTTATTTTTGCCGGGTTCATACTGTTAAAGTAAACATCAAATAGCAAAACGCAAGCATCAAAAAAGATGCAACTGACATCATGTGTGCTTTATTGAGCAATTGCTATTTGAAAGCTGTTTGCTGAAAGCATTCAACAATCATTTGTGATAAAAAAACTCGACATACTGGTCCTGCGGTCGTTCATCGGGCCCTTTATCGCTACGTTTTTTCTGACACTGTTCGTGCTGATCCTGCAGTTTTTCTGGTTGTGGATCGACGACTTTGTAGGAAAAGGGATCGATACCTATACCATGTTGAGACTGGTTACCTATCTCAGCGCCACGTTGGTGCCCATGGCATTGCCGCTCGCGATTCTGCTGAGTTCCATTATGACCTTCGGGAACCTTGGAGAAACGTTTGAACTGGTGGCCATCAAATCGGCCGGCATCGGGTTGCTGCGCTTCATGCGGCCGCTGCTGATCGTTTCCCTGCTGCTGGCAGGGCTGGCCTTTATGTTCAATAACTATGTGATCCCGGTGGCCAACTTGAAAATGAAAACGCTGCATTATGACCTCGTGAATAAAAAACCGGCCTTCGACCTGAAAGAAGGCGTGTTCTATACCACCATACCTGAATACGCCATCAAGGTGGCGAAGAAAGAAAAAGATTCCATCCTGCACGATATCATTATTTATGAAAGCAGCCCGGGCCCGCAAGACAATATCATCATTGCCGAACGCGGTATCATGCGCGTTTCGGCCGATAAACGCTTCCTGGAATTTACGCTGCGGGATGGCTGGCGCTACGAAGAACGCGGACAGCGCTACAGCACCACCGGCGCCGAGTACATCCGGCTTGGTTTTAAAGAATATAAAAAAGTACTTGACCTCAGTGCGCTGCAGTTGAACATTACACCCGACAGTATTTACAGGGACCGCTATGAAATGCTGAGCGTACGCCAACTGGGTAAAGCCATCGATTCGCTGGAGCGGTCCAACAAACAATATGAAGAACGCGGCATCCGGGAAATGCAATCCTATTTCAACTTCATCAAATACCTTGATACGGGATGGGCCGACATAAAAGTGCCGCCGGTGAAAACCGATACGTTCATGCATATTATTCCCGACAGCCTGCGTCGCCCGGTGCTGGAACAAGCTATCACCTATGCTACTTCATTGAAAACAGCTGTGGAGGGAATGGCTATTGAATTCAACAGCAAGCGCAAAGACCTGCGTTTGCATTTAATGGTATGGCATGAAAAATTTACGCTTTCTGCCGCCGTCATCGTATTGTTCCTGATCGGCGCGCCACTGGGATCGATTGTGCGTAAAGGAGGAATTGGAACGCCCGTGGTATTTGCCGTTGTGTTCTTCGTGATTTTCTTTCTGCTGAATAATTTCGGAAAGAAGTTTGTAAAGGAAGATGTATTGCAACCCGCAGCCGGGATGTGGCTCTCCACAGCTGTACTGGTGCCCATCAGTTTCTTCCTGATCTATAAAGCGCTGCACGACTCGCAATTATTCAATAAGGAGTTGTACTTCCGTTTGTTCCGGAAAATGAGGCGCGTAGTGCCGGCCATTCGCCCGCTGCGCAAAAAGGCCGCCGCCAATGTGTGATTTTTTCCTGTGCCAATCGAAAAAATCAAAGGGCTGATTTGCTACATCATGATGTAGTGCGCACATTTCCGCATTTCTCCTATATTGCAAAATACATGGCTACCAGAGTTTTGTTATACGACGACAATGAGGCATTGCGCCAGAGCATGAAAACGCTGCTGGATGAAGAACCGGACATGGAGTTCCTGGCAGGCATTCCCAATGCGGAAACAGTGGAAACAGACGTGCGTGAATTACAGCCCGATGTAGTGCTGATGGATATCGACATGCCCGAAGTGACCGGCGTGGAAGCAGTAAGGCGCATCCGCAGGATCAATGATAGTTTGCCTATCATTATGCTGACCGTTTTCGATGATAATGAAAATATTTTCAAAGCCATTTGTGCCGGCGCGTCGGGTTATATTCTCAAAAGATATGCTTCGATAGAAATTCCCGACGCCATCCGCAACGTGCTTACCGGCGGCGCGCCTATGACAGGCACCATTGCACGAAAAGTGCTGCAGATGATCCCACCGGCGCACAATCCCCAGCAGGAGAAAACCGACCTGTCGGAAAAGGAGATCAGCATACTGCAACTACTGGTGCAGGGCTTCAGCTATAAAATGATCGCCGCCGAACTGAAGATCAGTCACGATACCGTTCGCTTCTACATCAAAAAAATCTACGACAAACTGCATGTACATACCGCTACGGAAGCGGTGTCGAAAGCCATCAAAGACAGGTTGATCTGAGCCGGCCCGTTCCCTGCTACATCATCATGTAGTTGCCTTACCGTTTGCTTGCGGGTACATTTGAACGCAATTTCCTGTATCACCTTCAAACAAGTAAAACGGTTTCTATGAAGCAGCTCTTTCTCTTTTCCTTCTTTGTGGTAGCTGCCTGCACCGCACTGGGCCAGCACGTAGGAATTGGCGAACCCAATCCTACCGTGAAGCTAACGGTGAGGGGCACTGGCTACGACCCCAACTTACTGGTAAAAAACGGCAATAACGATTCTGTAATGCTGGTGAATTACAACAATGTTCGGGTGGGCGGCGTGCATGATGGTATCCTGGGAGTACTGAGCATTTCCAACAAACATTTTGGCACCACCGATCCTCCACACCTGGAATTGATTGCCCATGGCGAACCCGATGCCGTTGCCAGCAATGGTTCCCTGAACATCATCAAGTTTAGAAATGCCAATTCCAACAAATACTATCAACTGCAGTCCTATGTGGGCTCCGATGTTTCCCGTCACGGCCTCGGGATCACTTACTTCGACCCCGACGACGGTACCGGGAGTTCCAAATACCTGATGCGTTTCGATCAAAGAAGGTACCTGGGCATCGCCACCCATATTCCCGAGGGGCGGTTGCAGATAAACCATTATGCTACCACCACCAATCCTACCCTGCGCCTGATGGACTCCTCCGCGACAGCCGGCCCTATTATACATTTCGGCCGTACAACTACCGGCCTTCAATACTGGCAAATGAGATCGATTATCGGGACCTCGGCCGGCAACTGCTTTTTTGATTTTGCCACTACCGCAGGCGTCGCCATGACCATCCGGGGCGATGGTTACCTGGGTGTCGGAAATTTCAATCCCGCTGAAAGGCTCGATGTGCAAGGCAATGCAAAAATCCGTGGTGAATTGCAAGGTCCCAATACCGGTTCGGCCAACCTGATGCCTATCTGCTACGGACAAGTAGCTGCTGCAGGCAGCATATCGAATGGCAGCGGAAATTTCACCGTTTCCCGTTCATCGGTAGGCGTGTATACCATCACCATATCGGGAGAAAATTTCCTGTATACAAATTATACCACAGTGGTTACACCGGCCACTTCTTCACCCATAGTGGCGGTGGCAGGCAGCGGTGGCGGGAATCTGCAGGTACGAACCTACAATTTGAGCGGAGCTGCCACCGATGCCAGCTTCAGTTTCGTGGTGTATAAGCAATAGGCAGCCTTGGATTTACCCCAATGCCGTCAATGCCAGAAAAGGGACTTTTTTAACATGTCCGGATTGGTCGGGATGCATGGCCTCCAGGGCCTGCGCAGCGGGCATGCAGGCGGCGGTCCGGAAGTGTACGCGTGGTATCGCTACCGGGCATTCCAGGACGCTTGCGGGCAACAACCAACCGTTCCCGGTGTACCCGTTTACTAAATAGTCATTTAAGCCACGAGGTATTTACTGGATATTTACGTTTCTTAGTTCCCGGTTATCACCAGGACCATTGGACTCAAATCATTAGTATGAAAAAGACAATACTCATAACCCTGTTCAGCACATTCGCCATTGCCAGCGGCGCACAGGAAGTACTCCGTGTGCAGAACGGCGCCGTGGTGACCGTGCAACCCGGTACTCAGGTAACGGTGCTGGGAGGGGTGACCCTTGCCACTGGCAGTACACTGACCAACAATGGCACCATTACGGTTAAGGGCAATACCATATCCGGTACCGGCGATTGGGCAGACAATACCACCGGCGGCTACCAGGGTACGGGTACGCTTGTTTTTAACCATACAGGCGTTCAAACGATCACATCGACCAATACCATCGAAAGAATTGAAGTGAATAACGGCGGCCTGAACCTGGGCAGCAATATCAGCTCCAACAAATGGTACCTGGTGAATGGCCCGGTGAATACAGGCGCCTTTCGCGCTATTGCGCTGAATACATCGCCAGCAGCCATTGAAGCCGGTGCAGGCAATACCAATTTCGCCAACAGCTGGATCAATGGCAATCTTCGCCGCTATATCAATCCGGCTACGGAAAACAGTTATACATTTCCGGTAGGCAATGGTACACAGCACAACCTGGCAGAAATGGACAACCTTACTGCCAGCCCGCTTACCAACATTACCTATATTGATGCGTTCTTTGCGCCCAAAGTGGGGACTGATGATGGCCTGGCTGTTTCGGAAAGAGGCGTGGTATACAGCAGCATTCACGATGGCGGTGTGTGGCACCTGGTGCCTGACGCGGAACCCACCGGCGGCCGGTACGACCTGAAACTGTACCTCAATGGATTTGGCGGACTGACTGATAACCGGTTTACCATTCTGCGCCGTCCTGAAGGTTCCGTAAATGCGGCCGAATGGAGGGTGCCCCCAGGCAGTATCGTTGAACCTGATGACGGCGACGGCCGCCTGGTGGCCCATGGTTATGCACGCCGCAACAATATCAGCACCTTCAGCGAATTTGCTATAGGCATATTATCTGCTTCTTTACCGGTAACCCTTGCACGATTTGATGCCAAACGTTCTACAAGAACGACCGTACTGGTTACCTGGGAAACAGAAACCGAACAGAACAACAAAGGATTTTATATAGAACGCCGCCTCGACAACGAAACCACTTTCGACACCAAAGGATTTGTTGCTTCGCAGGCACCCGATGGCAACAGCACGCTGCCGCTCAACTATAGTTATAATGATGCCAACAGCTACACTGGCATCAGCTACTACCGGCTACGGCAGGTTGACCTGGATAACAGGGCGCACTATTCGCTCATCAAGGCCGTTGACGGTTCCGGCACCAGCACTATCAGCGTGTTGATCATGCCCAACCCGAGCCATGGCCAGTTCAAAATCAGGATGGAAGGCATCGACGAATCGAAACAGGCCATTATTACCGACATCACAGGCAAAACAGTACAACGCTTGGTGGTAAATGGTACGCAGGAGGTAAATGTGCATGGTCTCAGCGCAGGCACTTATGTACTCACCATACTCAACGCCTTTGGAAAGGATGGTCACTTTACCGAAAAGATCATTGTAGTACGTTAGGGTACCTCAATAACGTCTGTTGATATTTTTCATCAACAAAAAAACCTTTGCATACGCAAAGGTTTTTTTGTTGCACAAACCGGTTTTGGCAAAAGCGAAAAAGCAAAAAATACCTACATTGAGCGCAAAACCTCTGTTTTGACTTACGGCAGGCAAAACCTGAACACACAAAAGTGGGTGGTAACCGTGGCGGTGCTCTTGTTCATCATCAAGGTGGTGGCATATTATCTCACCCGGTCAGTGGCCATCATGAATGATGCGTTGGAAAGTACGGTAAACGTGATAGCTGGTTTCATAGGATTGTACAGCCTGTACATAGCTGCACAGCCCCGCGACGAAAACCATCCTTATGGCCACGGCAAGGCAGAATTTTTGTCGGCAGCTGTAGAAGGCACCCTGATCTCCATTGCCGGTGTGGTTACCATTTATGCCGCTGTTGACAACTTTTTCAATCCCGAACCACTGCACGAACTGGATACCGGTATCGTACTGGTGGGCATCACTGCCGTGATCAATTTCATTGTAGGTTATATCAGCGTGCGGCAGGGAAAGAAGAATCACTCACTGGCTTTGATCGCCAGCGGGCGCCATCTGCAAACCGATACCTGGTCAACACTGGGATTATTGCTGGGCCTGGGCCTCATCCTGCTTACCGGGAAAGAGTGGCTCGACAGCGTGGTGGCCCTCATTTTTGCTTCGATTATATTGGTGACCGGCTACCGCATTTTGCGCCGTTCGGTGGCGGGCATTATGGATGAAGCAGATAAAGAGCTGCTGACCAGGATGCTGAACATATTAAACGCCAACCGTCGCGAGAACTGGATTGATTTGCACAATTTCCGCATTATCAAATACGGCGGTACCTTACACATCGATTGCCATCTTACTGTTCCCTGGTACCTGAATGTGATCGAAGCGCATAAAGAAGTGGAAGAGCTGGGTTCCCTGATCCGGCGCGAATTTGGCAATGCTATAGAAATGTTTGTGCACACCGATCCCTGCCTGGATATTTCCTGCCCCATCTGTACCAAAGACAATTGTGCAGTTAGACAAAAGCCCTTTCAGCGAAGAATAGAATGGACGCTTGGTGATATTCTTACCGATAAAAAGCACTCCGTAGCAACGAACGAGCGCCGGGACGATGCTGCGCATATTGGTTGAAAAAATGTAATACTTTCCCCGAGCGTACCTGCAATTGCCCAATGAATATACCTTCCGGTCTTCAAATTATCTGCCTTATTCAAACCCATTCCTGTAAATTCGCGCTCATCCACGTTGTTTGTGGACATTCCGCGCGCTTGTTCGCGCCATTATTTACGCCATTCGCGTTACGTAAATTATTTGCTTATGCAGTCATGGAAAGAATACCAGGAAAAAAACAAAGACCGTTTCCTGAATGAATTGTTAGACCTGCTGCGCATTCCCTCTGTAAGCGCCAACAGTGCGCACAAGGGTGATATGAAAAAATGTGCAGAGATGGTAAAAGACCGTTTGCTGGAAGCCGGCGCCGACAAGGCCGCCATCTATGCTACGGAAGGACACCCGGTAGTATATGCCGAAAAAATAGTTGACCCGTCAAAGCCTACTGTACTGGTGTATGGCCATTACGATGTGCAGCCGCCCGATCCGCTGGAGCTGTGGCATAGCGGGCCTTTCGAGCCGGTAATCAAAGACGGTCGCATTTACGCACGCGGCGCTGCGGATGATAAAGGACAATTCTACATGCATATCAAAGCGCTGGAAATCCTTACCAAAACCAATGCGCTTGCTACCAATATCAAATTCCTGATTGAAGGAGAAGAAGAAATTGGTTCGCCCAACCTGGGCAAATTTGTTGCTGCACACAAAGACCTGCTGAAGTGCGATGTGATTCTCATCAGCGACAGCGCCATGATCAGTCTTGATACGCCCTCTATGGATATTGGCGTACGCGGGCTCTCCTACATACAGGTAGAAGTAACCGGCGCCAACCGCGATCTGCACAGCGGTACCTACGGAGGCGCTGTAGCGAATCCGATTACGATGCTGGCGAAAATGATCGCGAGCTGTCATGATGAAAACAACCACATCACCATCCCCGGTTTTTACGATGATGTGGTAGAAGCTTCTGCCGAAGAAAGAAAACTGATGGCGCAGGCGCCTTTTGATGAAGAGGAATACAAAAAAGACCTGGGCATAAAAGAACTCTGGGGAGAAAAAGGATTTACCACCAATGAACGTACCGGCATTCGCCCTACGCTGGAATTAAACGGTATCTGGGGAGGTTACACAGGTGAAGGTTCCAAGACCGTACTACCGTCAAAGGCTTATGCGAAAATTTCAGCACGGCTGGTGCCGAACCAGTCTTCGGAAAAAATCACCAAACTGTTGCTGGAACATTTCAAAAAAATTGCGCCGCCCGGCGTAACGGTTGAAACATATGAATTGCATGGCGGCGAACCTTATATGACCCCCATCGATTCTCCCGCTTACCAGGCTGCGGCCAAAGCCATTGAAAGCACTTTTGGCAAAAAGCCGATCCCGGTGCGCGGCGGCGGCAGTATTCCTATCTGTTCCATCCTCGAAAAAGAACTGGGCGTGAAAATCGTGTTCATGGGTTTTGGTCTCGACAGCGATAACCTGCACTCGCCCAATGAGAAATACGATTTGGCAAACTTTTACAAGGGTATTGAAACCATACCGTATTTTCATAAGTACTTTGCGGAGATGAAGTAACATCAAACTCACTATAACAATCCCGGCGCGCAAATGCGGCCGGGATTTTTTAATTTTGGAATATGCATGCTGGTGCTGAAATGCTGAAGAACCACATTGCTTCCTGGTGATGTTCGCATTGAAATGGTGATTATGTCAGACAACAACGAAAAACTTCGCCTCGATAAATATCTTTGGGCCATCCGCCTTTTCAAAACACGTACATTGGCCGCCGCTGCCTGTGACAACGGGAAAGTAAAATTCCAGGGCGCACAGGCAAAAGCTTCCCGACAGGTACATGTGGGCGATGAATATGAAGTGAAAACAGAGGCCAAACGCTGGCGCATTAAGGTAGCTGGTTTACTGCACAACCGCGTGGCCTATTCCGAAGCCATCAAATACTACATAGATATTACGCCCGCGGAAGAAATTGAACGCATACAATTTCAATCCGCCAGTTTCCATACCGGCAAACGCCTCAGCAAGATCGGGCGGCCTACGAAGAAACAAAGAAGGGATCTGGACCAGTTTTTTGAATGAGAGGTCCTATCCTGCATATGACGAAAATCAGCCCGCCCCTGTTTTTATATCATAGCTCCCGCATAAGCTGGCTTGTAGCTTTACCATGGTAAACTTTCGACGGACTTAAAATATATAAACAAAATTGAATATGTACCTGGAGATTGATGGCGAGCGGACGTTAGCGGCCGTGCAAAAGGATTTCAGCAGCTTCTTTCCATACCTGAAAATTGAATTTTTCAGGAACGGAAGCGCCAGCAAACGGTATACCGCCGATTTGCGTTTGCACCCGCAAACCAAGGTGAAAGACGCCTGGCGCAAAACCGCAGCCGCCGGCCGCTTGCCGCTGTCGGAAACGATGACGGTACTGGAACTGGAAAAAGCTTTACAGGAAAATTTCGGACTGGAGGCACAGGTGTTTCGCAAATCGGGCAACCTCTGGCTGGAAACCACCATGACAGACAACTGGACGTTGCAACGGCAAAACGCCCATGGCAGCGAATTGTCGTTCAAAAAGAACGATGGCAGGAAATCAGATTATGACCTTGACCGCGACAGCGACCATTAATACAAACGGATCATTCACACAACCCGGTCGTTCCTATAGTCGTGGCATTAATACAATAAACTACCGAGTTTTTCAATATTCAGTATCCGGATCTTTCCTTCTTTTATTTCAATGAGTTTTTCCGATTTGAAATCGCTCAACGTGCGGATCAGCGATTCTGTGGCCGTACCAATGTATTGCGCAATGTCTTCGCGGCTGATGTCAATAGAGATGTTACCACTGTTATTTTTACTGAACCTGTTTTGGATATCCACCAGGGCCTTGGCCACTCTTTTGCGCAACGAATCGTAGGCAAGGTTCAGCAGGCGCTGTTCTTTTTCCTTTACATCATTGGCAATAATGCGGATGAAGCGGGTGGCAATGCTCATGTCGTTAAACACTGCCTGCAGGAAATCGTCTTTGGGAATCATTACCAGTTCTGCATCTTCCAGCACTTCGGCCGTTTCCGTATAGTTCGTGTTTTCCAGCAAAGGTATATGTCCCATATAGTCACCGGCGCTGTACAGGTTGGTGATATACTCTTTGCCGTCTTCATGCATTTTAAACGTTTTGATCTTTCCGCTCTTTACATAATACAGGTATTTCGGGCGGCTGCCTTCCTTGTATACCAATTGCTTTTTGGTAAAGTTCTCTGTGTCGTACTGGTCCACATTCAACGCCAGCAACCCGCTTCCTTTCAGGTCTTTGATCAGGTCATTGGCGCCGGCATCGCCCGGTTTGTAGGCTCCCTGGATAATGGCCGCTTTCTTCAGTCGTGTTTCAATGGCTTTCAGCAATTCCAGGTCGTCGAAGGGTTTGGTGATGTAATCATCAGCCCCCATTTCCATGCCTTTGCGGAAATCGCTTCTTTCTGTTTTGGCGGTGAGAAATATAAAGGGAATATGCTCAGTTTCGGGATTCATTTTTAATAAGTGCAATACTCCATACCCGTCAAGGTCGGGCATCATGATATCACACACAATAAGGTCGGGTTTTTCCTTCAGCGCTATTTCCACTCCTTTCTTGCCATTTTCGGCGGTATATGTTTCGTAGTTGGCCAGCGAAAGGATCTCGGCGGTATTTTCCCGGATATCATTGTTATCATCAATTACTAATATGCGCTTCATTGCAAGTGAATTATAAAAATAAATGTACTAAGATGCCTTGAATTAAGGATTGATGAAACTCACTTATTTCTTTGACAAGGGTCAATGCACCGGCATGGCGGCCATACTATTTTCGCTCATTAAACGAAACCTATGAGCTCAACAGCGACCGGGAAAACCCTTGTATGTTTTCATTGCGGAGAAGATTGTATCGGCGGCGTGATTGAGGCAGACAACAAACATTTTTGTTGCGAAGGTTGCAAAATGGTATACCAGTTGCTGAACCAGTCCGGCCTGTGCGAATACTATACCCTCAACCCTACCCCTGGGATCAATCAAAGAAAGGAAGTGCGGCACAATAAATTTGCTTTCCTCGAAGATGCCGCTATTGAACAGCAACTTATTTCTTTCAAAGATGAAAAGCAGACCTATGTAACCTTTTACCTGCCGCAGATCCATTGCAGCAGTTGTTTGTACCTGCTGGAAAACCTGCATCGCCTCCACAAAGGTATAGTGCGTTGTACAGTGGATTTTCCCCGGCGCGAAGCGTCTGTTGTTTTCAACCAGTCGCAGATTTCCCTGCGCGGTGTTGCGGAATTGCTTACCTCTATCGGATACGAACCTTATATCAGTCTCAATGATCTGAAATCTGTTCGCCCCAAAGTGCCGCGCAGCATGATCTATCAGTTAGGAGTAGCCGGTTTCTGTTTTGGCAATATCATGCTGCTCAGCTTCCCGGAATACCTGGGCATTGAAGCAGCAGACCTGGGCCTGCAGGGCGTCTTTCGCACATTGAATTTCATACTGGCATTGCCGGTATTCTTTTATAGTTCCATTCCTTTTTTCAGTTCAGGATGGAAAGCGCTTAAACACAAACACCTCAACATCGATGCGCCCATTGCGCTGGCCATATTAGTAACCTATGGCCGCAGCGTGTGGGAAGTGTTAAGCGGCACAGGCGCCGGATATTTCGATAGCCTGGCAGGCATTGTATTTTTTATGCTTGCCGGCAGGGTGTTGCAGGAACGCACGTATCGCAGATTGTCCTTTGAAAGAGATTATACGTCCTATTTTCCCATTGCCGTCACGGTATTGAAAGATGGTCAGGAAGTCCCTGTATCGCTTCCCGAGGTGAAAGTAGGCGATACGCTACTGGTCCATAACGAAGAACTGATCCCGGCCGATGGCATCCTTACAAGAGGAAAAGCGCTGATTGATTACAGCTTCGTTACCGGCGAATCAGTACCCGTGCCCAAAGAAATGGGTGAGATAGTATATGCTGGCGGCAAACAAACGGCCGGCGCCATTGAAGTGCTGGTGATAAAAGAAGTAACGCAAAGTTACCTCACCCAACTCTGGTCGCGGGAAGAATGGAAGCAACAACCGGAGCAGAAAGGACAATCATTTGTACACCTGATAGCCCGCTACTTTACTTACATAGTATTTACCATTGCAGCCATAACAGCCACTTACTGGTGGTTCTACGGTCCGGACAAAATCTGGAATGCCGTTACCGCTATCCTCATCATTGCCTGTCCGTGNGCGTTGTTATTGTCCAACACTTTTACNAATGGCAATATTCTCCGCATACTNGGCCGCAACAAATTTTATTTGCGCAATGCAGCCACTATTGAGCAGATAGCCAGGGCCAATCATATTGTGTTCGACAAAACAGGCACCCTTACCACTACACGTGAACAGGAAGTGGCTTATTATGGCAAACCCTTAACGGCAGAACAAACATGGCAGATTGCAGCGCTGGCAGCACAATCGAACCATCCGCTGAGCCGCGTACTGGCCGCCTTCCTGGAACGCAATCCCGAAGTGCGCACCGAAGTATTTCGTGAATTGCCCGGCAAAGGCATTGAAGGACTGGTACAGGACGTGCATATTGCACTCGGGTCTGCTGCGTTTACCGGCGCAAAATCTGTTTCAGGAGAACATGCAGGCGCTACCGTCTATCTCGCCATCGAGAAAAAACCATATGGTTATTTTGTGATCAGGAATCACTACCGGCAGCATATACCGCAATTGCTGGCCGAACTGGGCAGAGACTATAAACTATCAGTAATATCGGGCGACAATGCATCAGAACGCGAAATCCTGCAACACCTGGCAGGTAAACGCTCCACCATTCGTTTTCATCAAAAGCCCGAAGACAAACTACAATATATTCAATCACTACAGCAGCAGGGCGACCGCGTGCTGATGATCGGTGATGGATTGAACGATGCAGGCGCTTTGAAACAAAGCGATGCCGGCATTGCCATAGCTGAAGACTGCAACAATTTTACTCCTGCCAGTGACGCTATTGCAGAAGCTGCGCAACTTCCCAAACTGAATCGCATTATCGAACTGTGCAAAAAGAACCGGCAGATTGTAATCGCCAGTTTCATTGTATCGATCGTGTACAATATTATAGGGATCTACTTCGCCGTGCAGGGCACGTTTTCGCCGCTCATTGCGGCTATCCTGATGCCGTCCAGTTCCATCAGTATTCTGCTGATCACTTTCGGCGCCAGCAATCTTGCTGCAAAAAGATTGAAGTTGTGAACGGGCAATATTTATACACGGTTTCCAAATTTATACACGATTTCCAATCAACAACTGATTAAACATTTCATAGAGAAGTGATGCGCACCTGCTATTGGTGACCAGGGCTTTGCCTGCTGATTAAGATCAGTTTTTGTTTTGAGACCTGTCATAAGACCGCTAACGATGCGCTTCTACTTTTACACCGAATTAACAAATTATGAGCGCAATCGTAATTCTGCTGGTAGCGAGCATTTCAGTGGCAGCCCTTTTCCTGGCTGCTTTTATCTGGAGTGTAAAGAATGGACAGTTTGACGATGATTATTCTCCGCCGCGACGCATATTGTTCGATTCACCAGCGGCCCCTTCCCATTCACCCGAACAACCAGCACCGGAACAAACAATCAACCGTACAAACACTAAATAAGGACCCTACCATATGCAACTAGAAAAATTCCATTACGACAACCGGATTGTGAAATGGTTTGCTTATGCTACTGCCTTGTGGGGAATTGTGGGCATGTTAGCGGGCCTGTGGGCAGCCATTCAGTTATACTATCCGGCAAGTTCGCTCAACTTTGCCCCCACCACTTTCGGAAGGCTGCGGCCTGTACACACCAATGCCATCATTTTTGCCTTTGTAGGCAACTGTATTTTCATGGGCGTGTACTACTCGCTGCAGCGGCTCTGTAAGGCCCGTATGTACAGCGACCTGCTGAGTAAAATTCATTTCTGGGGCTGGCAGGGCATTATTGCCGCCGCCGCACTCACCTTGTTTTTAGGATATACTACCGGCAAGGAGTATGCGGAACTGGAATGGCCCATCGACATTGCCATTACATTGGTATGGGTTGTCTTTGGCATCAACATGTTTGGCACTATCCTGAAGCGCAGGGAACGTCACCTCTACGTAGCCATATGGTTTTATATTGCTACCTGGGTAACGGTTGCGTTGCTGCACATTGTAAACTCGTTTGAGCTGCCCGTGTCGTGGCTGAAAAGTTACAGCTGGTATGCAGGTGTGCAGGACGCGCTGGTGCAGTGGTGGTATGGACACAATGCCGTGGCTTTCTTTCTTACCACGCCCATTCTTGGTTTGATGTATTATTTCCTGCCCAAGGCAGCCAACAGGCCTGTTTATTCCTATCGCCTTTCGATCATTCACTTCTGGGCGCTCATCTTCATTTATATCTGGGCAGGCCCGCACCATTTGCTGTATACGGCCCTGCCAGACTGGGCACAATCCTTAGGCGTGGTGTTTTCGGTAATGCTGATCGCACCGAGCTGGGGCGGTATGCTCAACGGCCTCTTCACCTTGCGTGGCGCGTGGGACAAAGTGCGGGAAGACCCGGTGCTCAAGTTCTTTGTGGTAGCCGTAACCTGTTATGGTATGGCCACCTTTGAAGGTCCGATGTTGTCGCTGAAAAATGTTAATGCTATTTCACACTTCTCCGACTGGACCATTGCGCATGTGCATATAGGTGGGTTGGGATGGAATGGCTTCATGGCATTCGGCATTCTCTACTGGCTGGTGCCCAAAATGTGGGGAACGCAACTGTACTCGAAAAAACTGGCCACCAATCACTTCTGGCTAGGCACTATCGGCATCGTGTTGTATGCTGTACCGATGTACTGGGCAGGCTTTACACAGGCACAGATGTGGAAGACTTTCACAGAAGAAGGGCAATTGAAATTCCAGTTCCTCGAAACAGTTACCCACATCATACCCATGTACATCACCCGTAGCGTGGGGGGCGCGCTGTACCTGATTGGAGCCTTCCTGATGGTATACAATATTGTAAAAACCATCCGCAAGGGTTCCTTCATTGCCAATGAAGCTGCCGAAGCAGCGCCATTGCCGAAACATTCTTCGGAGGGTCGCGAATACTGGCACCGCCGCCTGGAAAGAAAACCGGTAACCATGCTGGTACTGAGCCTTATCGTGGTAGCTATCGGCGGCGCACTGGAAATGATACCCACCTTCCTGGTAAAATCGAATGTACCTACCATAGCCAGTGTAAAACCTTATACACCGCTTGAACTGCAGGGAAGAGACATTTACATCCGCGAAGGCTGCTATGTATGCCACTCGCAAATGATCCGTCCGTTCCGTGATGAGCATGCCCGCTATGGCGAATATTCCAAGGCCGGAGAGTTTGTGTATGACCATCCCTTCCAGTGGGGTTCCAAAAGAACCGGTCCCGACCTGGCAAGAGTAGGTGGCAAGTACCCAGACAGCTGGCATTACAACCACATGCTCGATCCCAAACTGATGTCGCCGGGTTCCATAATGCCGCCCTATCCCTGGCTGCTGGACAACAAAATCGATACGGCTTCTACGCCGGCCAAGATCAGGGCCATGCAGAAACTGGGCGTTCCCTATCCTGAAGGGTACGACAAGGTTGCCAACCAGGAACTGATGGCGCAGGCAAACGCTATACGCATCAACCTGAAAATGGACAAGATCGAAACGCCGAAAGACGCAGAGATTATTGCGCTCATCGCCTACCTGCAACGGTTAGGGAAGGATATCAAGGCCGCGCCTGCCAACCAGGTGGCAGACAAATAGCAGTGTGCAGCGTAAATAAAATATATCATTAACAATCGAAAGAACTATGAAATTCATTCATTACCTCGAAAGCATCACCGGCATCAGCATCTATCCGTTGCTGTCGTTTGTGATATTCGGTTTGTTCTTCCTGGTGGTGCTCCTGTACGTGATCAGGGCCGATAAGAAAACCATGCGTGCCAACAGCCGCATACCCCTCGAGGGATAGTTCAGTTAGTTATTGCATGGGTAAACCTTCAAATAAATTTTTATGTACCGCATCCGTTCATATGTAAAAGGTATCAAAATAACTGCGAAGCTGCTGGCTCCGCTGATGCTCCTGGTATTGCAGGCCGGCGCTGCAATGGCGCAAAACAATGGGCCACGTGTACAATCCATATCGCAGCCGCTGGTCACCTGGATGCTGATCATCATGATCATTCTCCTGATGGCCATTGCACTGGTTGCCAACGTACTGGTTGGAGCCGCTTCGTGGAAGCTCGACCGGGAGAAACAAGAGGAAAAGGAAGCAAGCGGCAGCAAAAGCGCAGCCACTATCGCCACCATTATTGGTTTGCTGCTCTTTTCGCCCGGCCTGATGGCACAGACTGAAACAGCAATTGCCGAAACAACAAAACGCATCGGTGGATTATCCCCCACTGCATTTTATTTCATGACCGGCGTTGTGCTGGTGGAATTGATCGTGCTGCTGGTGCTGGTACTCCAATTGCGTTTATTACTCGCCCGCAGAAAAGCTGCAACGGCAGCAACTGCGCCGGCCACGCAAAAGACACGTACCAGCTTTGCAGCCTGGTGGGCACGCTTCAACAAATTCAAGCCGGTGGAGGAAGAATCCAAACTCGACCTGGGGCATGATTATGACGGCATTCGCGAACTGGACAACCGGCTCCCGCCCTGGTGGTTGTATGGTTTTTACGTAACCATTGTGTTTGCTGCAATCTATCTCTGGCGACACCATGTATCGCACACCGCCCCTTCCAGTGAACAGGAATTCCAGATAGCCATGGCAAAAGCGGCGAAAGAAAAAGAAGCATATCTCAAAAAAGCCGCCAACCTGGTGGATGAAAACACGGTAAAACTGCTCACAGATGCCAGCGACCTGGCCGCAGGCAAAAAAATATACACCGTGAATTGCGCGCCCTGTCATGGTAATGCAGGCGAAGGCAGCGTTGGTCCCAATCTTACCGACGACTACTGGCTGCATGGCGGCAGCGTACAATCTATCTTCAAAACGATCAAATATGGCGTGCCGGAAAAAGGTATGAAAAGCTGGAAAGAAGATTTGTCGCCTGCACAAATGGCGCAGGTAACCAGTTACATCAAATCATTGCGCGGCACCAATCCGCCCAATCCGAAAGAACACCAGGGGGTGTTGTATATAGAAGAAGAGTCTGAAAATACTGGCGCTGCCCAGGATAGCACTGCGGCAGCAGCCGCTAACTAATAATGCCTAAGCAGTGGAAAACAGAGGAGGAGACATATCAACCGTAAAACAACAGCAAAACGAGTCGTTCCGCGACCGTATTGCTACCATCGATGAAAAGGGCAAGAGAAAATGGATTTATGCCCAAAAACCAAAAGGACGTTTCTATACTATCCGTACCATTGTAAGCTGGTTTTTCTTTGCAGTGTTCTTTACCCTTCCCTTTATTCATATTGACGGAAGGCCCTTGTTCCTTTTTAATGTAACGGAAGCAAGATTCATCATTTTCGGGAAGGTGTTCTGGCCACAGGATTTTTTCATATTCGGGTTGGCCATGATCACCTTCATTGTTTTCATTGTGCTCTTTACTGCAGCCTTTGGCCGGCTGTTTTGCGGATGGGTTTGCCCGCAAACCATTTTTATGGAAATGCTGTTCCGGAAAATCGAGTACGCCATTGAAGGCAATGCGGCGGAACAGCGGCTCCTGGACAAAGCCCCCTGGACCGCCAACAAGCTTATTCGCAAGGCCAGTAAACACGTAATATTCTACCTGCTCTCATTCATCATTGCCAATTTTTTCCTGGCGTATATCATTGGCATGAAGGAACTGTGGAAGATCATTACCGAACCGGTATCTGAGCACATAGCAGGGCTCACTTCCATCATGATATTCTCCGGCGTGTTTTATGCCGTGTACGCCTTCTTCCGCGAACAGGCATGCACGGTAGTATGTCCTTACGGCCGCTTGCAGGGCGTGTTGCTCGATAAGAACTCCATGATTGTGGCATATGACTACAAACGCGGCGAACCCCGGGAGAAATTCAACAAGAAAAAAGAAAAACAGGGCGGCGATTGCATCGACTGTATGCAGTGCGTGAAAGTGTGCCCTACCGGCATCGACATCCGCAATGGCACCCAAATGGAATGTGTGGGCTGTACTGCCTGCATTGATGCCTGCAATGCCATCATGGAAAAAATCAACCGGCCGCTCGGATTGATCCGCTATGCCAGCGAAACAGGTATAGAAAAACAGGAACCACTCCGGTATACCGGTCGCATGAAACTGTATACCGTTTTGCTACTGGTGCTTACCACCATGCTGGCGTTCATGCTGTTTACACGGAAGGAAGTGGATACCACTATTATGCGAACGCCCGGTATTTTATACCAGGAAAAAGGAAAAGACAGCGTATCGAACCTGTATAATATCAAAGTGGCCAACAAAACCACGAAGCAGATACCGCTCCGGTTAAAGCTCGAACGCATGCCGGGCCGTATTGAAATCATCGGTGGTAATCCCACTATTGCAGTGAAAGATGAAGGACAGGGCACAGGATCGTTCTTCGTAATCTTACCCAGGAACATCATTTACAATCGTAAAACAGAAATACGCATCGGCTTGTACGACGGCGATAAGAAAATCGATGAAATAAAAACGAATTTCCTGGGACCTGTCACTGAGTGAGGAAGCATATTTCAAGAACATTCCAGAAATACAACAACCATGACATTCAATTGGGGACATAAACTGATACTGGCTTTCCTGGCGTTTGGCGGTTTGATGGCATTCCTGGTAGTGCGTAGCATGCAAACCAATTTCGAGCTGGTAACGAAGGATTACTACAAGGAAGAACTGCAATACCAACAGGTGATCGATGGTACGAACCGCGCCAATGCGCTCAGCAGCGCTGTGCAATTGCAACAACAGGGCGATAGCCTTGCCATCAAATTTCCCGAAGAAATGAAGGGACTGGCGCTGCAGGGAAAAATCTGGTTTTACTGCAATTACAATGCGCAGTACGACCGACATGTATCCTTGAACAATGTAGAAGGGGGAATACAAACCATCTCCCTGGCAGCATTCAACCCGGCGCGTTACACGGCACGCATCAGCTGGCAGGTGAATGGCGAACACTATTATACTGAACAACCCATAACCATACAATAACCCATATGTGGCAGACAGCGCTGGCAGGCGGTTTACTGGGACTGGTAAGCAGTTTACATTGCGTGGGCATGTGTGGCCCGCTGGCGCTGGCTTTGCCCGTACAACAGTTTTCCAAAGCAGGACAATCGCTGGCCTATACAGCCTATCATACAGGACGGGTAACCACCTACTCACTGTTGGGACTACTGTTTGGCCTGGCCGGTCGCGGCGTATATATAGCAGGCTTACAGCAATGGTTATCCGTAATTCTGGGTGTTGTAACGCTCTTCCTGGCCGTTCATTATTTTATACCAAGAAAACAGCTTCAATTCTCCTGGATGCAAAGATTCACCCAATGGGTGCAGCAATGGATGGGACGGTTCCTGCGCCAGGGTAAAAAGCGCCATTATTTTCTGCTGGGCATGACCAACGGCTTGTTGCCCTGCGGCATGGTATACATTGCTGTTGCCGCCGCGCTCAGCAGTAGCAGCATGGGTAATGCCGTGGTATTTATGGCAATGTTTGGAGCCGGTACACTGCCGGCCATGCTGGCGCTCACCAGCCTGCGCTATATGCTGTCGCTGGATATACGGCGGCAATTCAGGAAAGCCGTTCCCTGGTTCATTACGGCCATGGGCGTGATACTGATTCTTCGCGGGTTAAATCTCGGCATTCCCTTTATCAGCCCGGTAATGGCAGAGGCGCCACCCGATCCGGTGATATGCCACTGACGTGATTTTCTCCTGCAATTCTTAAGGGGCAGGTTCCTCAGCAGGTTGCTCATGCAATTCCCGCAAGGTAATGGTCACTTTGGTGCCGGCGTTCAATTTACTTTCAAATTGGATATCCCCATGGAGTAGTTCTACATATCGCTTTACGATGTGCAGGCCCAGACCGGTGCCCTGGATGTTCAATGCATTCTTTCCGCGGAAAAAGCTGCTGAACAAATGCTGCTGGTCTTCTTCCGATATACCTATACCATTGTCTTTCACGGCTATTGATAATTGATGGTCATGGCACGAAGCGTTGAGCTGGATCGTTCCGTCTTCAGCAGAAAATTTTACCGCATTGCTGAGCAGGTTGATGAGAATATTCCGCAGTAATTTTTTATCAGTAATGAAATTGCCCTTGCCGTCAATGGAAACGTTGATCTGTTGTCCTTGCTTTGAAATAGCTTTTATTTCTTCCGCTACTTCATCGAGGAACTCTTTTATTTCAACAGTTTCCGGTTTTGTATGCACTTTGCCTTCTTCCAGTTTGCCCAGGCTGAGGAAATCTTCAAGCAGATCGTTCAGATGTTTTACAGAATCGCGGATGCGGCGGATATGGCGTTCGCGCTTGTCCTGTTCTTCGGTAGTGGTATAGCGCGCCAGCAAAGCGGCAGAAGACAACACGGTACTAAGCGGTGTACGGAATTCGTGTGAAGCCATCGAAACAAAACGCGATTTGATTTCGTTCAGCTCTTTTTCCTTGCTCAGCGCTTCACTCAGGTCTTGTTGCGATTGTTCCAGTTCGTGCAAGGCTTCTTTCAGGATCAGTGTACGCTCCTCTACCTTGCTTTCCAGTTCCATATTGAGCTTGCGAATGTCTTCTGTTATTTTTTCCAGTTGCGCATTCTGTTCGATCATTTTTCGTTCGGCCTCTTTACGCTGCGTAATGTCTACTATAAAAGCAATCACATAAAACTCGTTCTGCTGTGTGAAGAAGCTCAGGCTTACTTCCAGCGGCAGTTCGCGCCCCTCTTTTGTACGGCCAAATAAATCACGGCCCCTGCCCATGGACCGGTTGCCGGGTTTCTCATAAAACCCTTCCCGGTATTGAGTATGTTTTGCATGAAAGCGTTCGGGGATCAGTATCTCTATGCTTTTTCCCAGCAACTCCTCTTTCTTATAACCAAACAGCTGCAGCGCTGCGGGATTCACCAGTTGTATTTCCCCTTTTTTATTGGTGAGAATAATGCCCTCCGTAGCGTATTCAAAGAGCGCGTTCATCTGCCGCTTTTCACTTTCGATAGACTTGTACAGTTTCCTGATGTAGGTTACCAGCACCGTGGAGCAAATAATTACTATAATGGCCAGCAGTTGTGAAATGATCAGCTGCGCATCGGGTTGCGACGTAAAGAATACGAGCCAAAGTAAAATGATCGCCACGCTCATAATGCCAAACAGCCGCGGGTAAATATCTTTCTTCAAAAAAATGCTGAACATGATCACCAGTACAAACCCGCTGTTGAAGTAAATTAATTCAGGGTACAGGTATTTGAATACTGTGATAGCCAGCATCATTACGATACATACAGGAAGAAAAATGTCTGACCGGTGCCTGAGCATGTTTTCTGGCATTGAACTGTGAAATTAATGGAAAATGGGACAGGCAGTGCAGCTCCCTGGTCCATAGTGCGCAAGGTACGGCGATTTGCAACAAACGGCGCACCAATACCGGCGACGGTCTGCCTTTTGCATAAGTTGCATCAGGCGGCATTCAAACAGGGGCCGTACAGGATGGTAAGAAAACTGGCAGACAAAAAGCGTTATGGCTTTGAATGGATAGACGTGCTCAACCCGGGCAATGAAGAAATCCGGCGGCTGGCGCAGCAATACCGGCTGCACGAAGCTTCGGTGAACGACTTGTTGCAGCCGGGGCATCTTCCCAAAGTGGAAGTGATCAAAAATTACACCTTCATCATATTCCGGATGTATTCACCGGACGATGCCAGTGAAGCGGACACCACGCAGGAGGTGACCGATAAGGTGGCTATTTTCATTTCCGAAGATACCATCATCACCATTTCATTGAAAAAATGGATGGGCCTCGACCAGGTATACGCCGCCTTTGTAAAAGACCGGAGAACGCGCAACCCGTTGCAGGTCCTGAATGAGCTCATCAAGGCAGGGCTTTTATCGTATGAAGAACCCGCTTCCAAACTCAATCACCACATCGAATACCTCGAAACCAATGTGTTCCTGAAAAGCCGAAAAGTTTCGCTGCTGAAGCAACTGTATTTTATCAAACGGAAGATCGATGTTATCAGGCGCATCCTGCTGCTTACTTATGAAATAATAGATAAAATCGATCCTCCCGAAACCAGTACCGCATTCACCCGTGATACAAGAGACCTGTATGTGCGGATGCAGAACATTTTTGATTCGCTGTCTGAAAACACCAACCAGTTGCTGAACGTTTACTTTTCCGTTAGCGCACAACGCACCAATGAAATCATCCGCGTGCTTACCATATTCTCCGTATTCTTCATGCCGCTCACGTTTATAGTAGGCATCTACGGAATGAATTTCGCATACATGCCGGAACTGCGTTCGCCATGGGGTTATCCAGCCGTACTCATTGCCATGATTGTGGTAACCGTTGTTATCTACCGGTGGTTCAGGAATAAAGGATGGCTTTGAGATTTCTCCTTACCATTATCTTTGCGCTCATGCGCATCGACATCATTACGGTTTTACCGGAACTGCTGGAAAGCCCGTTGGGACATTCCATCATGAAGCGTGCCCGCGATAAGGGACTGCTGGAAGTACACCTGCATCATTTGCGGCAGTGGGCCGTGAATGAATACGGACAGGTTGACGATTACCAATATGGCGGCGGAGCGGGCATGGTGATGATGTGCGAACCGCTGGCCAATGCCATTGAAACCTTGTCGAAAGACAGGCAGTATGATGAAATCATTTACATGACACCTGATGGCGAACGGTTTAATCAATCCATGGCCAACCAGCTTTCTCTCAAGAACAACCTGCTCATTATCTGCGGCCATTATAAAGGAATCGATGAACGCATCCGCGAACATTTCATCACCAAAGAAATTTCCATTGGCGATTACGTGCTGAGTGGCGGTGAACTGGCCGCCGCCGTAGTGGTAGACGCCATTGGCCGTTTGTTGCCCGGCGTGTTGAACGATGAAACGTCGGCCCTCATGGACTCTTTCCAGGACAACCTGCTGGCGCCACCCGTATATACCCGGCCGGCAGACTTTCGCGGATGGAAAGTGCCAGACGTATTGCTGAGCGGCGACCCCAAAAAAGTGGAAGACTGGCGGTACGAGCAGGCCGTACAACGCACCAAAGAAAGAAGGCCCGATCTGCTAAAAGAAGAGGAATAAAAAAGCCGGAAACTGTAGCTGCAGTTTCCGGCTTTTGTGTTTTCTGCGCAGTTCGCCCGGTTTTTTACCGAAACAGTGTTATGCGATCAGGTAAATCAGTGCATAAACCACCATCTGCATCAGTAAATTCAAGAGAATGGTCTTCTTCATAGGGACAGATTTACAGCCATTGTAATTGCATGGAGCGTGCCAAACTTGAAAAAATCGTATAGGATATTTACCTGTAAAAATTCCCCCGAAATTTTGCCATTTGTGTAGTTGTTATTGAAATACAAACATTTAAAAGCAGAACATTTTCTTACAGTATTTACGATCGTAAAAATTCATTGGGCATTTGGGTACAATTTGCACAACAATAACAGCTAAAACTTGTCATTAAAGAGAAGCAGGTATAACATTTGCTCTTTTGTACGTGCCTGAATATTGCCTATGTTGTTGTTGAATGATTTTTTCGGTGCGCCGCCTATCCGCATGGAAGATATTGATGAGTTGAAGCGCAACTCACCGGAAATAATTGTGTACGCAGTGCCTGCCATCATTTTGTTTACGGTGCTGGAAATGATTGCTGCCCGGAGAGAACGGAGAAAAGTGTACGACACTGCAGAAACCATGGGTTCCTTACTAACGGGCATCGGCAATCTTTTTATCAGCCTGTTGTTGAAAGCAGTGTTGATTTACTGGGGTGTACTGATTTACAATATGCTTCCCTGGCGCATGGCATTCAGTTGGTGGACGCTCCTGCCCTGCCTCATCATTTTTGATTTTTGTAGTTACTGGTCGCACCGCATATCCCATTTTGTACGGTTTTTCTGGGCAACCCACGTGGTACACCATAGCAGCGAGCACTACAATCTCAGCGTTTCCTTCCGGCAGAGCTGGATACAGCACCTGAAAATTATTTTTTTCCTGCCGGTAGCGCTCGTGGGCTTTCACCCGGTGATCTTCTTCGTAGCCAACCAGATTGCCATACTGTTTCAGTTCTGGCAACATACAGAATATATCCGCAAACTGCATCCCATTATTGAATACCTCTTTGTTACACCTTCGAACCACCGCGTGCATCATGGCTCCGATGAAAAATACCTCGACAAAAATTTCGGGGTCATTTTTGCAGTATGGGACCGCTGGCTGGGGACTTTTCAACCCGAAGAAGAAAAGCCTACCTATGGCATTACCACAAAAATTACACAAAAGGTAAATCCGCTATACCTCAATTTTCATGAACTGCGCGATATCTGGCGCGATATGAAAAACGCCAAAAGCTTCCGCAAAAAAATGTATTACCTGTTTGGCAGTCCGGCAAAGATTGCGCGGGAAAAGAAGGAGATGAACCAGGATATTGCGCTTAAAGAGAGTGAAGACGGTTGGCAAGGCAGAGGATAGGTTTATCCTGTTGAAGGAAAACCTACCTCCGGCAACGATTTTAGTGGTGAATGATTTCCATGCTGACTACCTTTTATTCATCTCCACCGTCAACGGTTTCCCTTCAAACTCTATCACCACATAGTTGTGTGGCGCCTGCAATACCGGATCGGTTTGCTGTTGAAAAGCAGTAGCCGGCAGTGCTTTTCCATTTACCCTTACATCATACTCATTATCAGCAGCACCCGCTATTTCAATACGGAATTTGCGGGTAAACTTGCGACGATAATTGTTGGGATTATTGGTTTTGATGCGTATAGTAATGTTGTTGCCTTTCGTTTCACCTTCAAAAGTTACCAGTTCATACGCCGCTTTTTCCAGCGTGCGTGTGCTTTCACCATCATCGTCAAACCATACATAAGCGGACGTATTGGAGGAAGGATAATAGCGGATAGTAATATCTTTGGAGTCGTACGATTCAGTAGAGGTAACGGGTTCTTGGGTAATCCACAGTGGCACAAAACTGCCTTCTTTAACAAATACCGGTATGTCTTTCTGATCTACCGGCACATTGATCCACTGGCCACCTTCCGTAATGGCATTGCTCCTGTAGTTGTACCATTTTCCTTTGGGCAGGTATACCATGCGCGCTGTAGCACCGGCGACAGTAACCGGCGCCACCAGCAACTGATCGCCCCATAAATATTCATCTTCTGCCTTGAACAAATTGGAATCGGCAAAACTGTAGTAGTATAAGGGGCGCATCAACGGTTTACCGTGTGCAGCCTGTTCATAGGCCAGTGTGTAATTATAAGGCAGCAATTGGTAACGCCATTGAATGTAGTTGCGCACAATACTTTTCACCGGTCCCTCATGGAAACAGGGTTCCGGGCGCATATTGGCACTGGTATTGTTGCCCGCTTCCCCTGCAGCGCCGTGCGGACGAAAAACTGGTGTGAAGGCTGCAAACTGCAACCAGCGGGTATACAATTCCGCATCAGCAGTGGCTGGCACAAATCCACCTGCATCGCTATGTATATAAGGCAGCCCGCTGAGGCTCATGCCCAGCATGATCAGCGGTTGTGCTTTCAGCCCGCCCCAACTGCGTTGTGCATCGCCTGTCCAGGGGAAAATACTGTAGCGCTGACTGCCTGCAAATCCTGATGCAGCCAGGTTAAACAAACGCGTACCGGAATATTCATCAGTATACTTTTCATACAGCATTTTATTCCAGTAATGACCATAAATATTATGCACTTCATCGGCCAGCATCGGGCGGGTGATGCCGTAATCTTTCAGGTTGTGCACCATTTCTTCCGGATGTTTGGACGGTTCTCCCAGTCCCGACCACCAACCAGCCACACCATTGCCTATTTGTTTTTTATAGTGTTTCCAGAACCAGTCGCGGGCAGGTTTACGAAAAATATCTATCAGTCCGCCCGTACCGAAATAAAAATCTTTCAGCATGTACGGCTGCCCGTTCGCATCTGTGGCCAGGAAAGGTTTGGCTTCTTCAAAATTTTTAGTGCCTTGTAAAATATAGGGCTGTGTAATGAGGATACTTTTCAAATGGTAGCTGCTGCGAAATCTATCCAGCATGCCTTTGGGGTTGGGCCATTGCGCAGTGTTCGTCCAGTCGAGATTGCCCAACGTACCTTTTACATCATCACCAAACCAGAACAAATCAAAAACAAGCGCATCCATGGGAAATTGCTCTTCCTTCATTTTCTCCACTACCTCTTTTACCTGCTGCTCGCTGCGATAACCAAACCGTGACACAAAATTGCCAAAGGCCCAGCGCGGCGGCAATGGCTGTCGACCGGTGAGCGCNCCATAATGANACATGATCTCATCAATATTTTTTCCGAGAATAACATAATANGTCAGCTCACCGCCGGTAAAGCCCGCTTCCAGTATATTGTTGTCCGTTAGTCCAATATCGAGATATCCTTTGGACGGATTGTCGAAGAAAATAGCATACCCGTTTGAAGAAATAATGAAGGGAACGGAAAACCCCATGGTGGTTGCACCAAGCGCATACCCGTAGGGTGATTCATTGTACAATTTCAGTCGGTAGCCACGGCGGTTATCAGGCAGCGCACGCTCCCCGGCGCCAAAAATGCGTTCGCCATCCGATAACTGAAAACGAAATCCACGTTCTTTGTCATTCGAAAAATAAGTAGCGGCCTTTACTTTTACTTCCTTGCCCGATTTGTAATACAAACGATCGCGCTGGATCACTACACTGGACTGGTTTTCCCATTCCACCGTTTGACTGACGCCCGCCGTAATTTTGGTGGTCAGTACCGCAGGCTGGGCAATAACGGCATCAGACACCTGCTCACCACGTGTATAATCTGCCGGCCGGAAAGTTGTTTTAATGATGGTGCGGGCAAACGATTGAAAGGTCCATTGTCCGTCTTTTGCTTTATATACCACTTCGCTGGCTTTCCCATTGAAAGGGTCTTTACCTACCGTATTTACTACTACCTGTTGTGCGTATCCCGGCAGCAGCAGGAAGATCAAAAGGATACTGCTGATACTTCGTTTTTGCATACACCTGTGAATTGAAATATCAAGATAGGGCAATAATAAAAAAGGAACAAGAGCGCAAATAGCTGGCCATTCCACTATAGTACAATTCCGGCGCAATACTTATTGCGCTTCGAACACCTGCGGATCTATTGTTCCATTAATTTCCATTTTCTTGAGCGTAATTGCAAACGTTGCCATGGGCATGGTGATTTCGGTGGTTCCGGGCATCACGAAACCATATTCTGATTTTTTATAGTCCGAGAAAGTCATTTTGAGCTCTCCATCCATAGCTCCCGGCGATTTACTTTTGATCGTTAACCGCGAAATGTGGTACGTGTTGGGATCAATCAGGTAAGTTAAGTCCGCCACATCCGGAATGCCAAGTATTAACTTGTGGGCATTGACGCCGTTGACCGTTTCAGTACCTGCCAATTCCACTTTATAGCCCTTACCGGCATAATTGAACAAAGCACCGGCGGGGTCCAGGTCCAGTTGTCCCATCTTTACCTGGTCTTCCGGCAGCGGTTGCGGAGTGGTTTGTCCCGCCATAGGGTTGATTTCCCATCCGCCTTTATCCGTAAAACACCGCACCACCTTCATACCGGCAATTTCAAATTCGTTACGGTAACCTTTTCCATTGATCAACCAGGTAGCACCGGTGGCAATATTGCCCATTATATCCATTTCATACTCGGTATAAACAGTATTGATACCGGCAATTTTCTCCTTGCCACCCAGGGCTTCAATGTGTTTGTTGATGATGTCATCAACCGTCTGCGCCTGCGTCATCAGACCCGACAGCGTTACTGCAACTGCAATTATTGCAACGTGTAGCGTTTTCATCGATTCCAGTTTTTAGTTTTGATAATAATTTTAGTTGGAGGAAATCCGGAAAGTTAGTAACCGTACGCCCGAATTTGTTACAGGCGCCGTTCAATAACTTTTGGCTGTCAAACCGAATTTAGGTTTTATATTGGATACCCAATGAAAAAATCCGGGAATACCGAAATTCCGGGGGTGCGGGACTGAGATAACCCTGCCCGATAACCGATCCGGTGTTTCTGTGTTGCCGGCTTCCAGCCTTTAAATCAACAATACTATGGACCAAACGATCACCGGCCAACTGGTAGATGTATGGCAGAAAAGAATATATCCGGCAAGAGTAACCATCAGCAACGGAAAGATTGAATCGGTTACTCCCGTGGAGAATGCCGGCAACCAATTATATATATTGCCGGGTTTTATAGACAGCCACGTACACATTGAAAGTTCCATGTTGGTGCCTTCGGAATTTGCCCGACTGGCCGTAGTGCATGGTACCGTGGCCACGGTGAGCGACCCGCACGAAATTGCCAATGTATGTGGTATTGCCGGGGTGAATTATATGATAGAAAACGGGCAAACAGTTCCGTTCAAATTTTATTTCGGCGCTCCCAGCTGTGTGCCGGCCACTACGTTTGAAACGGCAGGCGCCACCCTGAATGCCGCTGAAGTGACCTCCCTGCTGCAACGCCCTGAGGTGCGCTACCTCAGCGAGATGATGAACTTCCCCGGCGTACTCTATAAAGACCCGCAAGTAATGGAGAAAATTGAAGCGGCGCGAATGGCCGGCAAACCCGTCGATGGCCATGCGCCTGGATTGCGGGGCGCGCAGGCAGCGGAATACATCCGCGCCGGCTTGCCCGAAGGACAGGTAGGCATCAGTACCGATCATGAGTGCTTTACCATAGAGGAAGCATTGGACAAACTGCAATACGGTATGAAGATCATCATTCGGGAAGGAAGCGCGGCCCGCAATTTTGAAGCGCTCATTCCTTTGTTGAAAGATTATCCCGACCGTATCCTGTTTTGCAGTGACGATAAACATCCTGACAGCCTGGTAGACGGGCATATCAATCAGCTATGCGCCCGGGCAGTAGCCAAAGGCATTGATCTCTTTCACGTGCTGCAGGCAGCATGCGTAAACCCGGTGCTGCATTACAAGCTGGATGTGGGACTGTTGCGCCCCGGCGATCCGGCCGATTTTATTATAGTCAATAACCTGGAACAGTTCGCCGTTCAGCAAACCTGGATCAACGGACAACAGGTGGCTGCCAATGGGCAATCCCTCATACAAACACAGCGTGCGCCTGTGATCAATAATTTTCACTGCCAGCCTGTGCAGCCGGCTGCATTGGCAGTGCCGGCAACCGGCGCCGCAACGGTCCCGGTAATTGAAGCGCTGGACGGACAACTCATCACCAATAAACTTTATCTGGCACCCAAAATCCAGGATGGCCATATGGTCAGCGACCCGCAAAGAGATATACTGAAAATAGTAGTGCTGAACCGCTACCACTCCGCACCGCCAGCCGTCACATTTATTAAAAATTTTGGTTTGCAGGAAGGCGCCATTGCATCGTCGGTAGCGCACGACAGTCATAATATTGTAGCGGTAGGCGTATCAGACGAAGCCATTGCAACTGCCATCAACCTTATCATTGAAAAGCAGGGCGGCGTAAGTTGTGTAAGCAGCAACGCCAGTGCCGTGCTGCCATTGCCCGTAGGCGGACTGATGAGCAATGAAGATGGCTACCAGGTTGCCCAACAATATACCACCATCGACGCTATGGCAAAATCGCTGGGTTCCACCTTGGCTGCACCTTTTATGACACTTTCATTTATGGCGCTGCTGGTAATACCACATCTCAAGCTGAGCGATCTTGGGCTGTTCGATGGCGATACCTTCCAACTGATCGGCCACGGGCATGGTAAAGTGTGAAGCAATCCATCAACACCCCTACCCCGGGGTCTATTTTTTTTGACTTGCCCAGGAACAGCACGGTACAGGATCGCTTCAACTACCCATAAGAGTTACCTACTAATTTTTCCGGAATGGAAGGGCAGTACTATTCATTAAATAGTGGAGTTTGGGTATACTGCATGTAAAACATTTGTATGTCAGGATTACTTACATAATTCTTTTTATCTTTAATTGTCAATTCCATCACAATACAACCCTTTCCTCTGGAATCTGTCCGTGCACCTGGCAGTCGTCAATCAATCTTTCTTAAGAAACCCTGAACATAAACCCCGAACCTACTATGTTATCCACCAATCAACCAGTTGCGGAGCATTGGTTGTCGAAACCCGCGGCAAAAGAGTCTCCCTTTGTCACACTTGCTAAAAGCATTCATCCGCTGAGTCCCGAAGCCGAAGCTTATGCCAATGAGAAGAGCTTTCCGATTGAACTGCGCAAGGGGGCTTTGCTGGTAAAATCAGGCGAAATATGTCCGGCGATGTATTACGTGCGAAAAGGCATATTGAGAGGCTATGTAAAAGAAGGCATAAAAGAAATCACTACCTGGATAACAGCAGAACACGAGCTGGTAACGGCAATCACCAGTTTCGATCTGCAGGTGCCTTCAGTAGAAAACATTCAGGCCATTGAAGATTGCGAATTGACCGCTATCCGTTTTGCCGATATGGAATATTTGTATGAACACTTTCCCGAAGTGAATGTGATCGGCAGAAAAATTTTACAGAAATATTACCGCGATGCAGAGGAACGTGCCTATATAGCACGGTTAACGGAAGCTTCTTCCAAATACAAGCGGTTTGCCGCTACCAAAAGCGAAATGCTGAAGCGCGTGCCGCTGAAATATATTGCCTCTTACCTGGGTATGACCCTGGAAACGCTCAGTAGAACGCGAAGCAAATTGTCGCGCTCGGCCAATGTAGTTTGAAACCAAGAGACGCGAAGCCGGGAATATTTTTCCTGGACCATAGCAGTACTTCAACACAGGGAGGCGCAGCGTAGTACACGCTTGTTGCCCCTCTGTGTTGCTTCGTGCCTGCCTGTCTCCCCGTGCCGGGATTCCTCCTCTTCATAAATCCCCTGGCGCATCTTTGCCATTTCCCTTATCCGGATTCACCGGTTAACTTCCCCTATTTACCGATTTTTTCCTTTCAGCAACCTGTTTGGCCTTGCCTGCACATAGTGCCTCCAATAGATTTGTGAAAAATTACTTGTCATGCAAGATCAATACTCCCCCAGGTCACCCAAAAGGAAGATAGCCGGAAACATACTGGCGGGTGCTTTTCTGCTTGTAATCGGTACTGTGCTCCTGCTCCGGCAGCTGGACTTTTATTTTCCTGCATGGTTTTTCCGGTGGCCGATGATCCTGATCGTAGTGGGATTGTTCATGGGCATTTACAACCAGTTTCGTGATATCGGGTGGCTGATCATTTGTGGTGTTGGTTTATTCTTCCTGGCGCCATCTATCTGGCCCAATATCAAAGTACGCCCGTTCATTGTACCTGCTATTATAATTGCCGTCGGGCTGATACTGATATTCCGTAGGAATGTCTTTCGCATGTTTCGCAGAAATGAAGCGCCGCCGGAACCGGCCGGCCCATTTTACCAGCAGGAGCCATCCGCTGAGCAACCTGCCGATGCGAATTACCAGATAGATTACCTCGATATGGTTTCGGTGTTTGGCGGAATAAAAAAAAATGTATTGTCCAAGCGTTTCCGCGGCGGGGAAATAGTGGCCGTATTCGGCGGCGCTGAAGTAAACCTGATGCAGGCCGATTTCCAAAACACCGTTGTGATTGAAGTAGTTCAAATATTTGGCGGCACCACACTGTATGTACCGCGCAACTGGCAGATACGTTCCGAACTGGCCGCTGTGTTTGGCGGCATAGAAGACAAGCGGAGAGATATTGTGTACGAAAACCCCGAACGTGTTTTGGTGCTGGAAGGATTTTCAATGTTTGGCGGCATAGAAATCAAGAGCCGCTGATCCGCTGCCGGCCCGTAGGCACTGCTGATGACAAAAACCTTATAACCTATTTAAATTAAAAGCTTATGAACTGGTTCCTGGCGAAGATCGTATTCCGCATTACCTGTGGCAATGGAGACCATACACCACAATTTGATGAACAACTGCGACTGATTGAAGCGGCCGATGAAACAGTGGCCTTTGCCAAAGCGCGGTCAATAGGGATGCAGGAACAGGAAATGTTTCTGAATGAACGGCAACACCTGGTGCAATGGCAGTTTATCAATGTGAGCGAGTTGTACAAAATATCCGCATTGATTGACGGGGCTGAATTATACTCGCGTGTGCAGGAAACAGAAAATGCAGAATTGTATATTGAAACCACGCACAAAAAAGCCGTGCATATCCAGGAAAATATCATGCACCGGTTCATCGAAACGTTTTGATAACTGCCATACCTATCCTACCGGCGGTGGAAAATTAAGTGGGCCCAAACCCGCGCCAAACCTTAGATTTGCTGGTTAGCGGTACCGAAAAAACACCCTAAAGGAGAAAACGAGTATGGAAACGGTCTTATTAATTGCCATCTGCATCCTGCTGATTGTAGCCATTGTGCTGATCATTGTCCTGCGCGGTAAAACTTCCGGCGATACAGGACCGGTGCTGGATAAACTGGAATTGTTGCAATCGGCTTTGCCCAGGATTGAATCGAACCTGCGCACTGAGTTTGGCATCAACCGGCAGGAAAATGCCACGCTTGCCAAAGACAACCGTGCGGAGTTGAACAACACGCTGCGCGACCTGAAAACAGAACTGGCCGCCACGCTGAAGTCCATCACCGAACAGAACCAGGCGGCGCTGGTAAGCATCAACAGAACATTGTCGGATAAAGTAGATGCACTGGTGGCGCGCATCGATGAAAATAACCGGCTGAACCGCGAGGAATTTGCGAGAAGTATGAAGGATTTTGCCTTTCAGCAGCGGACCAGTTTTGAAGAATTGAAGGCCGAACACAAAGAGCTTACCGCAAAAACAGTAGAACAACTGGAAAAGATCACCACCAAAGTGGAGCAAAAGCTGAACGCACTGAATGAACAAACCCGTGCCGACAACAACTCCATGCGCGAAGTGTTGATCAATTCCTTTAAAGACTTCCAGCTTACATTCGAGAAGAACGTAAAAGCTTTCAACGACCTGCAGCGGGAGAAGTTTACACAACTGGAAGACAAACAGAATAAACTCATCGAAAGCACAGAAAAGAAGCTGGAAGAAATGAGGGCCACCGTGGATGAAAAACTGCAGAAAACATTGAATGAACGCCTGGGACAGTCGTTTGAACTGGTGGGCAAACAACTGGAAAGTGTGCAGAAAGGATTGGGCGAAATGCAAACCATTGCATCGGACGTGGGCGGACTGAAAAAAGTATTGAGCAATGTGAAACTGCGTGGCGGCGTGGGCGAAGTACAACTGGCCATGTTGCTGGAACAAATCCTGGCGCCGGGGCAGTACGAAGCCAATGTGCGCACGCGGGCAGGCAGCAGTGAACCGGTAGAATTTGCCATCAAGTTGCCGGGACGCAGCGAAGACGAGAACAGTGTGGTATACCTCCCCATCGACGCCAAGTTTCCGAAAGATGCTTATGAAAACCTGCTGAACGCATACGACAATGCCATTCCCGATGAAATTGAAGCTGCTACCTCCAGTATGGAAGCAACCATCCGCAGGATGGCCAAAGACATTAGAGACAAATACATCGATCCGCCCAATACCACCGATTTCGCTATCCTGTTCCTGCCCTTCGAAAGTATTTATGCCGAAGTGATCCGGCGGAGCGCGCTGGTAGACCAGTTGCGTGATGAATATAAAATTGTCGTGGCGGGCCCCACCACACTGGCGGCGCTGCTGAATAGCCTGCAAATGGGATTCCGCACCCTGGCGCTGCAGAAACGCAGCGGCGAAGTATGGAAAGTGCTCGGCGCCGTGAAAACGGAATTTGAAAAATTCGGCGGGCTGTTGGAAAAAGCGCAGAAGAACCTGCATACCGCCAGCGATACCGTAGACGAACTGCTGGGCAAACGTACCCGCGCCATCAGCAGAAAGCTACGCACCGTAGAATCGCTGCCCGCTGCTGAAGCACAAAAATTGCTGCCGGATATGGGAATGGATGCCCTGGAAGATGAGGGGGAGTGAGAAATGCCCTGATTTTGTGACACGCAAGGAGTAAAATTGCCCTAAATCTGTGACCATAGCTTTAGATACAGCAACTATTTACCGTGCACTCTTCACCACTCGCTACCATAAAAAACAAATTACTTTTTGTCGCGTGCTGGCTGGCATGGGCCCTGCTGTTTGTATGGCTGCTGTATCACTGGGGCTATAACTGGCAGGCTTCGCTGGTGGACATGCTCGCCAGTAATGCATTGCTGGCTATCACCAGCCTGTTCCTGATCAACAGCCTGCGCTACTACCGCCCGGGCAAAAGCAAATACCTGTACATGCTGACAGTGTGCGCCGGCATTACCGCACTATGGAATTCTGTTATCTATTTTGGTGTGCGCCCGCTCGTGGAATACGATGTGGAATATCACCAGTTCCTGGTAAAGAGCATGGCAGTAAGATACTTCATTGCATTGCTGATCACCGGTTGCATTACGCTGATGAGCGAATTGTGGTATGCACTGCAGGAACAAAAGGAAACGGAAATACGCAGGGCTGAAGCGGAGAAACTCGCAAGAGACGCAGAACTGTACAACCTGCGGCGGCAACTGCAACCACACTTCCTGTTCAATAGCCTCAATTCCATCAGCGCGCTGGTGCACAGTCGCCCGGAAGAAGCGCGAAAAATGATCCAGCAGTTGTCGGATTTTTTGCGCGGTACGCTGAAAAAAGAAGAAAACCAGTGGACCAGTCTGGCAGATGAACTCGATCATGTACAATTATATCTTGAGATTGAAAAAGTTCGGTTTGGTTACCGCCTGCATACGGAAATTGTTGCGGACGATGCCAGCGGAAACTGTCGCATTCCACATATGCTGTTGCAGCCTGTTGTGGAGAATGCCATCAAATTCGGGCTGTACGATACCACTGAATCCGTCACCATCCGGATAATTGCGAGGCTGGAAGACAATTACCTCACCTTAACCGTGCAAAATCCGTTCGATCCCCACACCTCTTCGCCGCGACAGGGAACGGGGTTTGGATTAAGTTCTGTTCAACGGCGGTTATACCTGCTGTTTAGCCGCTCCGACCTGCTGGAAACTAACGCAACTAACAACCTGTTCACCACTACCATAAAGATTCCTCAGCTATGATCCGCACGATTATTATAGACGATGAACCGCTGGCAAGAGAAATCATTAAAGAGTACCTGCAATCTTTCCCCAACATCTCGGTGGTTGCAGAATGCAACGACGGATTTGAAGGAGTGAAAGCCATTATGCATCACCGCCCCGACCTGATCTTCCTCGATATACAGATGCCAAAGATCAACGGATTTGAAATGCTGGAACTGGTGGAGCAAGCCCCGGCAGTGATCTTTACCACCGCCTTTGATGAGTTTGCCATCAAAGCTTTTGAAAACAACGCAGTGGACTACCTGCTGAAACCCTTCAGCAAGGAACGTTTTGAAAAAGCCATTCGCAAATGGCTCGACAACCGGGATGCGGGCAATGAAAAAACTACGCAGGCACTGCTCGAACAGGCAGGAGAATCACCATTGCAAAGTCAGCGCATTGTGGTGAAAACGGGCAACAGGATAAGAATCATCCCTGCCAACAACATCCAGTACCTCGAAGCTGCGGACGATTATGTAAAGATTCATACCAGCGAAGGTGCATTCCTGAAAAACAAAACCATGAGTTTTTTCGAGAAAACGCTGAATGCGCAACAATTTGTTCGTACACACCGCTCTTATATAATAAACATCCAGCTCATTCACCGCATCGATCCCTATGAAAAGGAAAGCTACCTCGCCATTCTCACCACTGGTGCACAGGTGCCGGTGAGCAAATCAGGTTATATGCGCCTGAAAACGGTGCTGGGCATCTGAAAATAATTTCGGTTATCTTACACTGTTATACCCGTTTATCACAAAATTAGACCCCGGTATCTATCTAAGGGGTTGCTAAATATCAAAAAATTACCTGTATATCATCCTACAGGCAATTTTTATTACACCTATTAGTTTTTACCCCTGTATTATCGGTGGAAATACCATTGACCGTCAGAAAAAACCCTTAGCCGTATGTTCAATATCCTGCAACGTGCCTGCACAAGGCCGCTTATCCTTGTATTGTCTTTGACATGCATCAAACCGGGCGCCGCAACTGCACAACCCGGTGCTACTCCTGCAACGTATCCTTCCACAGCAGCCAGTGTGTCGCACAGCACCAGTGAGTTTTCGTTTGCCAATCCACAGCGGGCATGTGCCTCTGACGATAATTTTGCGTCTGCACAAGCCAGTTTTGCTAACCCCTCAGGAACAACAGCATACCTGATTACTTCAGGGCATAGTTTTTCTTTACCACTCACCGCAACTATCACGGGTATAGAAGTGCGCATAGAACGAAGAGCCTCCGGGCTTGCTGATTTATTGGGTGTGCCTGTATCTTATGTAACCGATCATACTGTTAGACTGGTGATCAACGGTTCTCTTGCAGGGCAGAACAAGGCCTCTTCTACGCATTGGGGTTCTGCCAAAACCACGCGAACATATGGTGGCCCTGGTGATACCTGGGGAATCACATGGTTGCCTCAGGATATCCAGCATATCAATGCAGGCAACTTCGGAGTGGCATTTGCCGCAGAATTGTCCGGAGTATTGGCCTGGTATCCCGCTGCCCATGTGGATGGCATCAACATTACCATACACTATATCGAACCGGTATTGCCGCTGAAATTATTACGCTTTACTGCTACCCTGAAAGCAGATAATACCGTGCAAGCACAATGGCAAACTACCGGCGACAAAGACGCAACGTTTGTGCTGGAGCGTTCACAAGATGGCGCTACGTGGGAAGCGGTACCGGGTGCGCAACAACACGCAACGCAAGGCGGCATTGAATGGTATACACAAACAGATGCGCAACCTTTGCCCGGCATTTCCTATTACCGCCTGGCCATGCGCGAAGCTTCGGGCGTGCAAAGCTGGTCTGCAGTTCGCACAGTAAAAACGGGTATGCCAGCATCTATCAACGTGTATCCCAATCCTGCCACTTCCTATATCATTCTCTCCGGTATCGCGCCGGGCAGCCAACCGGTTATAACCAATGCAAACGGCCGAATGATATCCCTGCCGGTATTGCAGTACGGTCCCAACAGTGTAAGGATTGATATCCGGAATCTGCCACCGGGTATGTATTTCCTGAAAGCAGGCAACGAGGTGAAGCGGTTTGTAAAAACAGGAGGATAACGCAGAAGGTAAAACGCTTTAACCTCACGCCTCCTGCCCTATCCAAACAGCGCCACCGATGCTATCGCGGGAAGCGCCGGTAACGGAGGCCAGTACATTGTTTTCTTCGCGCCAGCGGAGGATGCCGATCAATGCCATGATCAGCGCTTCCTTGAAGTCTATGGTGATTGTATCAGGCACTACGGCTTCTACACCTATTTCCTGCAGGGCAGCACTGATCCTGCTTACCAGGAAAGCATTGTGCGCGCCACCGCCGGTTATCAAAAGCTTCCTGCCTTTGAGATCATCAGGTGTAGCCACTTGTTGCAGGGCGCGGGCCGTTTGCACGGCAATATGCTCTGTAACGGTGCGTAACGCGTCCTGCACTTTGATCCCCGCTCCCCTGGCAAGCGGATACACCACATCGGTGCCGAAATCATTGGCAAGCGATTTCGGGTAGGGCAGACTGTAATATTCCAGCTCATTCAGCATGCGAAGGAGGTTGGGCAACAGTTTCCCGCCGGCCGCCATTTCACCTTTGTCATCATACGGCTTTTTCACTTCATTGGCCAGCATGTTCAATACCCGGTTGGCAGGGCAGATATCGAAGGCATACACCTGGCCGTTGGTATGGCAGGAAATATTGGCAATGCCGCCGATATTCAGGAAGAAACGATAATCGTTAAACAGCAGTTTTTCTCCAATGGGCACAATGGGTGCTCCCTGCCCGCCCAGCGCCACATTGATGGCGCGCAAATCGCTCACCACATTAATGCCGGTAGTGGCAGCAATGGCGGCACCGTCGCCCAGTTGGGCCGTCATCCTGGCCGAGGGCATATGAAAAGTGGTATGCCCGTGCGAGGCAATCAATTGCACTTTATATTGCAGGTTGTGCGCTTCGATGAAGCGGTTCACCATTTCGCCCGTATAATGACCATATTCCGTATGCAGCAACAGGTAATCGAGCGCATTCAAGGAAGTGGCGCCTTTTAATTTTTCCAGCCATGCAGTGGTGTACGGATAGCAGTCTGCCGCCAGTACTTCATACTTCCAGGCGCCGCCGGTTTCCTGGAACTCAGCCACAACAATGTCCAGTCCATCCAGCGAACTGCCGCTCATTAAGCCCATTGCGCGATATACCATTTGATCGGTTTTCAGGTTTTAAAAATCAATATTAAAGAATAGATTTGTTTCGCATTATTGTACCTTGATAACAGGCGCCATACGAATCGTGGCTCAAATTTCACGTTTCGCTTTTCAAAATCCAAAACCAATCACATGGTAATCAATTTAAGCGAGCAGTATTCACTGATCTGCGACTGGGTTCATGAACTGAGAGATGTTACCTTTCAGGCCGACCGCTTGCGATTCCGCCGCAATCTTGAACGGATTGGTGAAGTGGCCGCTTATGAAATCAGCCGCCACATGTCCTATGAAGAAAAAGAAACGCCCACCCAATTGGGCGTGTCAACCTGCAAAGTGCTGAAAGAACAACCCGTGCTGGCTACCATCCTGCGGGCAGGTCTTCCATTGCACCAGGGGCTGCTGAATTATTTCGATAAGGCCGACAACGCTTTTATTTCCGCATACCGCAAACACAACCGCGACGGTTCATTTGATATCAGTCTCGACTATATTTCCTGTCCCGAGCTGGAGAACCGCGTCATCATTATTGCCGATCCCATGCTGGCCACCGGATCTTCCCTCGTTAAAACCATCCAGTTCCTACGCGAAGAAGGCCATCCCCGGGAAATTCATATTGTGACTGCTATTGCATGTACAGTTGGAATTGAATATGTACAACGCAGTGAACCACAAGTAAAAATATGGTGCGGGGCCATCGACGAGGAACTCACCGCAAAAGGTTACATAGTACCCGGTCTCGGAGATGCCGGCGACCTCGCATTTGGAAATAAAGTTCAAATGTGAACTTTAATATTTGGGGATGGATCATTTTTTGTATTTTGTGATTGCACTTAACCACACATTATGCGGATGAGGAAATTCCCGGGAATTGTTATTGCGTGTTTATTGCTACAGTCGGCGACCGCACAGGACCCGAACTTTTCTCAATTTTTCGTCAGCCCGCTCACCCTCAATCCCGCATTAACAGGTAAGTTCAATGGCAATTTTCGTATTGCAGGCAATTACCGCGACCAATGGCCTGCTATCAGCAAAGCTTTTATCACGTCCACTGCATCATTTGATGTACCGTTGATGCGTACCCGCTTATCAGAACTGGATACCTGGGGCGTGGGCGTACTGGCCATGACAGACAAAACCGCCAATGGTATACTTTCCACCAATCTTCTTGCTATCACCACTGCCTATCATAAAGGGTTGGATGAAGACGGTTTGCATTCTATTGGTTTTGGTTTCCAGGGAACCTACAATACCAAGCGCCTCGACGGCACCAAGCTGAATTTTGAAGATGAGCTCGACCAGTTTGGCGGCTGGACCATTCCCAGTGGCGAACCGGTAGATTCCCGCATGATCAACCTCAGCTATTTCGATGTGTCGGTAGGGGTATTGTACAATGGTTCTTCCGATGGATACAACAACTATTATCTCGGCATATCGGCTTATCACCTCAACAAACCGAAAGAATCTTTTGCCGGTGATATCTATTATACCCTCAATCCCCGCATTACAGCACATGCAGGGGGCGCCATACCGCTGGGAGACCATTCCCGCACCTTGTACCTGAGTTCACTGTTCAGCAGACAGGCAGGCGCTACCAACATTGTGGCCGGGGGGGCTGTAGGGTTCAATATGAACCAGGATGAAGAAAATCCCACTAATTTCTATGCAGGTATGTGGACGCGTTTCAACAATGTAAACGATGCGTTGATTCCCTACCTCGGTCTGGAATTTGGCGGGTTCCGTCTTGGTGCTTCTTACGATGTAAATATTTCCAGCCTTAAAACCGCTTCGCAAAGCCGCGGCGGTCTTGAAATCTCGCTGATTTATACCAATATTCCGCTCGGCAGCAGGGGCGTTCCGTGCCCGAAGTTCTAAACGTGTATACAGCAGGCGGGTCCGTTACTGCTTCATTGGCTCATGGCCATCAGCAGCGGTACAATATACCAGCTGAACAAGGTAATGAGGATTACGGCAATGATGTTCATCACAAAACCCGTTCTTACCATCTGGTTGAACCGGATATAACCGCTGGCAAATACGATGGCATTCGGCGGAGTGCCCATGGGCATCATGCTGGCGCAACTGGCGGCCAGTGTCATGGGGATGGCCAGCAACAGCGGGTTCATCCCTAACGCATCGGCTATGCCACAAACGACCGGGGTAAACACCACTACCTGCGCAATATTGCTCATCACTTCGCTGATGAACAGCGACACAACGGTAATCATCAGTACCAGCATAAAGCCACTGCCGGAGAAGCCGGCCACCCATTGTCCCAACTGTTGTATCAAGCCGGCTTTTTGCAGGGCGCTTGCCAGCGCAATGCCGCCACCGAACAATAACAGTATACCCCAGGCCATTTTGGTGGTGTCGCTCCATTCGAGAATTTTCTTACCGGGATGTGCTTTTCCTGCAGGACAAATGAACAATGCCAGCGCGGCTGCCATGGCAATCATGGTATCATCCACTTTTATGAAGCCGCTCAGGTTGATCAGTTCTCCCGTCATCCACAAAAATGCCGCGCACAGGAAAATGACCAGCACACTTTTTTCCTGGGCAGATAGCGGGCCCAATTTGGCCATTTCACTTCGTATATGTTCACGGGTGCCTGCGTCGGATTGCAGGCCACTGGGGTACAACAACCGGGTCATAACGAAATGTAGCGACAGCAACAACAGCAGGGCGATAGGCGTGCCGATCACCATCCAGTCTGCAAACCCGATGGTATAATCGTATGTTTCGCGGATAATTCCCTTCAGGGCCACATTGGGAGGTGTGCCTACGATCGTGGCTATACCGCCAAAATTGGCCGCATAGGCAATGGCCAGCATAATGGCCAGCGCAAAATTGTCCAGTCGGGCATTGCCGTTATGGTTCTCTTTCACTACGTGAATCACTGAGGCGGCAATGGGATACATCATCATAGTGGTGGCCGTATTGCTGAGCCACATGCTCAACAGGCCGGTGGCAAGAATAAATCCCAGTATTATGCGATCGCCGCTGGTACCGGTAATATTAACGATGGCCAGCGCAATGCGTTTGTGCAGGTTCCATTTTTCAATAGCGAGGCCCAGCATGAATCCCCCCATGAACAAAAAAATGGACGGGTCGCCATAGGAAGCGGCCACCTCCTTTGTAGTGGATACCTTCAGCAGGGGGAAAAGTACCAGCGGGACCAGCGCTACTACGGGCATCGGCAACGCTTCGGCTATCCACCAGGTGATCATGAGAGCCGCTACAGACAATACCTGCACCGCGCGATGGTCTACGCCGAACGGATTAACGGCTTGTATCAGTATGAACAATGCAATGCCGGCGAGCAGGCCCGGCCATTTGTGCAACGATTGCCTGGCTTTTTTCAAGGGACTGTTTTATGAAAGCAATAAAGAATCTGTTTTTTTACCGCTCACATAGGGGTTGCCGTTCAGCGTAAACCGGTACGGCAGCAAAGCATCTTCCCCTGCATAATCTACACCAATGCGCGGGCTTGCTGCAATCACTTTGTCAGGAGGCGCATATCCGTCGGAAGCAATAAACAAATCATCGCTGAGCAGACTGTAACCGGTATGGCCGGTACATATACCCAACGCCTTCGACACATTGCCCGGACCTTTGGTAAGCGTGTGATCTGCACGTTTTTTACCGGTACGCTGCAGCATGATGTCTACGCCTTCCAGGGGCTCCACTGCCCTTACCAAAATGGCATGGGGAATGTTTTCCCGGTTGGTGACCACATTGAACAAGTGATGAATGCCATAACACAGGTACACATAAGCATGGCCGCCCGCGCCAAACATCACTTCCGTGCGCTTTGTTCTCCTGCCGCCATAGGCGTGTGATGCTTTATCGATAACACCGGCATACGCTTCTGTTTCCACAATACGTCCCGTAGTGAATTTCCCGTCGAAGCGGGTAACTATGATTTTCCCGATCAGTTCCCTGGCAATTTTCACTACATCACTACGGTTATAGAAATCGTGCCCCAGCTTTTTCATGCGGCGGTTCAACAATTAATTTTCCTAAGTTTGACGAAATTTGGCTTCGTGTTTCGGGCCTGGTATCTGGAAATTATGTTGCCCGAAACCCGGTACACGAAACCCGAAACCTCTAACGCTAAAAAACCAAATTTAAACAACTTGCTGAAAGAAATAGTTACAGCTGTTGAATCTTATTTCAGGGCCCACCGCTTCATCAGTAAGTACCGTCTATGGAAATGGATCATCATACCAGGCATCTTGTATATGGTCCTGTTCATAACAGGTATGTATTTTTTCTTTACCTCCACCGGTGAAGTGATTACTTATGCAACGCACAGGCTGGGCATCGATCAATGGCTGCAGCAGCAAGAAAACCGCTTTTTGAATTTCCTGTTTCTGATGGGCGGATTCATGCTGCGATTGCTCATGGTATTGTTCTATTTCTCCCTGTTCAAATACCTGTTTCTCATTATTGGTTCTCCCCTGTTTGCCTACCTGAGTGAAAAAACGGAATCCATTATAGAAGGCAGGGATTTCCCTTTCAGTTGGAAACAATTCTTTCACGACATTGTACGCGGTATAAAACTGGCAGCGAGAAACACCCTGTGGCAAACCGTTTATACAGTATGCTTATTGATTCTGACGCTCATTCCTTTGGTAGGATGGATAACGCCGCTGATCATCCTTTTTGTAGAATGTTATTATTACGGTTTTTCCATGCTTGATTACAGTTGTGAAAGGCACAAACTGTCTCCCTCGCAAAGTATTGCCTTCATCGGGCGGCACAAGGGACTGGCCATCGGAAACGGCATGGTATTTTACCTCATACACCTGTTGCCGCTGGTGGGATGGATACTGGCGCCGGCCTATGCCGTAGTGGCAGCCACCATCAGTTTGTATCACCAGGGAAAAGACTGGGAAAATTAGCAAAAGATATAACGGAGGTGTTTATTGAAAATTGTCGCTGCGCCGATTGAAAAGCTACATCATGTCAACATCCGCAAGCACCATATATCTCATTCCTTCCCTACTGCACGAAACAGCAGTAGAGACCATTCCACCCTATATTGTTACTGCTGTGCAGCAATGCCAGGTATTTTTTGTAGAAGATGAACGCACCACGCGCCGTTACCTGAAAAAAATATGGAAGGAGATGATTATTGATGATTATACCTGGGTGAAAATGGAAAAGCCGGTGGAAAATTCAATACCAGTCTTTCGCAGTTTTCTACAGGAAGGAAAAACCATCGGTATCATCAGCGATGCAGGCTGCCCCGGCATTGCTGATCCGGGACAGGTATTGGTGGCAGCAGCACATGCAGCAGGCGCCACGGTAAAACCACTGGTAGGGCCTAATGCGATCCTGCTTGGCCTGATGGCCAGCGGCATGAACGGCCAGCAGTTCCGGTTTGTGGGCTACCTGCCTATCGAAAGCGCTGCGCGCAATAAAAAAATCAGGGAACTGGAAGAAGAATCAGCACGACAACAATGCACACAGCTATTTATTGAAACACCATACCGCAACAACCAGTTGCTGGAAGCCATTGTAAAAACCTGCAAACCCTCTACACGGCTGTGCATTGCAGCAGATATTACGGCGCCTTCAGCATTTATTCATACCAAAACGATCGGCGAATGGAAACGGCAATTGCCCGATCTGCACAAACGGCCAGCTATCTTCTGTCTGTTGGCGCAGTAATTTATTAGAACTTGCCTCAGACTTTTGGATGGTACTACTCATCTCATGGCCACAATACTATCCACGATATATCTTGTATGTCCCCGCCAGGGAACCACGCCATGATATTCCTTATAATGCAGGTCAAACATTTTTCCGCTATTGGCCATCAGCTTTTCTGCCAGGCCTTTGTTCACTACTGAAAATTCAAACTCATAAGATTGAATGCCGGGACGAATGCCCTCCTGGATCAGCTTTCCTTCGTAGGTCTTGAACACATCACCTTTCAGGACCACATAATTCAAATGCCCGCTTTTGACCCCTTCCCCAAACACATAAAAATAGCGCCAGTAAAAAAATACGGCGAGGCCGGCCACGACCACAAAGGCAAAAATGATAAGCACCCGTCTCATATGTTCAGGTTAATAAGCAAGCAACGTCCGAATCCGCTTTTAACTACTGCACCTTCTCTTACTTTTCAAATCACAGGCCATACTTGTCCACCAGGTAAATCAGCGCCGCCATATTGATGGCCCCCAATTCCAGTTCACGCTTGTTTACCGCTTCCAATACATCGGAGGGAGCATGGTGAATATCGAAATATCGTTGTGAATCGGGTTGCAATCCTGCCACCGGGGTACCCAACGTACGATTCAATGGACCGATATCAGCGCCACCGCCGCCGGCATTCAGTTCATACACGCCATATGGTCTGAGCAAGGGTGCCCAGTTGCTCACTTTTTCCAATTGTTGCGGAGACATGGTAAACCCAAAGCCCCTTGGCGTAAAACCGCCTGCATCGCTTTCCAGAGCGAAAACGTGTTTTTCTTTTTTCGCACTTGCTTCTTCTGCATATTTTCTTCCGCCCCGCAAACCATTTTCTTCATTGGCAAACAACACCACTCGTATGGTGCGCCTGGGACGATATCCAACGGCTTTCAATACACGAAGCACTTCGATGGCCTGCACACATCCTGCGCCATCATCGTGCGCGCCTTCCCCCACATCCCATGAATCGAGATGACCGCCTACGGTAATGATCTCTTCGGGAAAAACAGAACCCTTTATTTCACCAATTACATTATGACCAATGGTATCAGGCAACATCTTTCCATACGTTTTCAGTTGTACCTGCACATTGGCTTGTTGTTGCAACAGGTCAGCCAACCGGTCGGCATCGCGCAGACCAAGCGCTGCAGCAGGAATTTTCGGTAAACTGTCCACATAGCTGGTAGAACCGGTATGCGGAATATTATCCGTAGCATGGCTCATGGAACGTACCAGCACGGCAACCGCGCCATAGCGGGCAGCACGTGATGGTCCCTGCGCTCGATAGCGTACGGCATCACTATAAGCCTGGAAAGTTCGGATGAATTGATCGTTGAACCGGTAATTGTAAAAAACAATTTTTCCTTTTACTTCATCTTTCCGCTGCTCCAGTTCATCAAATGAATGCACCAGCAACACCGGGGCAGTGATGCCCTGCGTACCTGTTCCAACTGTATTGCCCAGCGCCAGCACGGCAAGTGGTTGCTTTTGCTTGTTGTGGATCATCCACGCTTCATCTTTGCCACCACGCACCCAGTGTGGCACCATGCATGGCTGCAGCCATACCTTATCGGCGCCTGCCTGCTCCAATGCTTTTCGTCCCCATGCCTCTGCCTTAGCCATTTGCGGCGACCCGGCCAGCCGGTGACCGATTTCTTTGGTTAACACGCGCAGATTGTTCCAGGCTTCTCCGTGCAGCAGGATTTCGTCGGCTATTTTCCTGATCATGAGGGAGTCTTCCTGCTGTCCACGAACGGGAAGAACGCTAATAATTAAAAAAGCGGTGAACAATTTGAACCTCATGAGTGTTTAGTTTCGCTAAAGATAGGAAATTAGGAGGGGCGAATGGTGACTTGCTACTTGCCTGGCACTATTCACTACTCACCAAATTAAAGTACCTTACACCCCTTTAACAGATCATCTGCATATGCGCATAGGTATTGTTTGTTATCCTACGTTCGGCGGTAGCGGAGTTTTAGCAACGGAATTGGGAAAAGCATTGGCCGATAAAGGTCACCAGGTTCACTTCATTACGTATCAGCAACCGGTGCGATTGAGTGAATTTCATGCCAACATTTTTTATCACGAGGTGCGGGTAGCAGCGTATCCGCTGTTTGATTATCCACCTTATGAAACTGCGCTGTCGAGCACCATGGTGGATGTGATTGTCAACAACGACATCGATCTGCTGCACGTGCACTATGCCATTCCCCATGCTTCTGCGGCATTCCTGGCAAAAAAGATTCTGGAAAAACAAGGCAAGAAAATTCCCGTCATTACCACGCTGCATGGTACCGACATTACGCTGGTGGGGAAAGACAAAACCTTTGCACCGGTTGTAGCATTCTCTATCAATGAAAGCGATGCCATTACAGCCGTATCGCAAAACCTGCGCGATGAAACGTACCGCAACTTCAAGATTGAAAGAGAGATTGAAGTGATCAACAACTTTGTTGACGTAAAACGCTTTCGCAAAAAACCCATCGATGCTTTCCGGCGTGTAATTGCACCGCATGGAGAAAAAGTGTTGTTGCATGCCTCCAATTTCAGGCGCATAAAAAGAGTGACGGATGTGGTGCGCATTTTTGCCAAGGTACATAAGCAGGTGCCGAGCAAATTATTGTTTGTGGGAGACGGCCCTGAACGCACGGCTGCCGAAAGCCTGTGCCGTGAGTTGAATATTTATGATGATACACGTTTTGTGGGGCGGCAGGAACAAATAGAAGAAGTACTCGCCATTTCAGACTTGTTTATCCTTACATCAGAGTATGAGAGCTTTGGGCTGGCTGCCCTGGAGGCCATGGCGGCAGGCGTACCGGTGATTTCTACCAACACCGGCGGTTTGCCCGAAGTGAACGTAGATGGGAAAACCGGCTACCTGGCCAACCTGGGCGATATTGAAACCATGAGCGCCCGCGCTATTGAATTGCTCAGCAACGAAGAAAAGCTGCAATGCTTCAGGAACAACGCCATTGCCCACGCACAAACTTTCGACATAGACAATATCGTGCCGCAATACGAACGGCTGTATAACCGGTTCTGCAAATGTTTGCCGGACTGAAGAAAAATGAACTGCCCCGGTTTATCACAACAGACCGGAGCAGTTCGTTCTTCATAGGCTATTTTAGTATCACTGTACAGTGGAAGTGTGATCAGTATTGAACTCTTCGCTCATCTTGAGCGTTCCTGAACCATCATAGAGTTTTACCCAATCCACGCTGCCGGTGCCTTTGAAAGTAACATGTATCATTTTCAATTTATCAATGCCGGAGCCATAGTTGCAGGATTTGACCAGGTTGCCATCGATGTAGGTAGACAACACCCGTTACGACCTATCGAATAACTGCCTGGATTCAGCGAATAGCTGCGCGTTTTTGACTAATAAGTTAAGGATATGTTGGCGCCGGGAGGACTGATATCGGGCCGGGGGGCCGCCTAAAATATCTTTGAGCCTTTATCGCTTTAACCATTGTTTCGGGTCAAGGTTGGTGCATTCTTCTGTACCCAGAAATTCCAAATGTCCCTTTCCGTTAGCACCTATGGGCGGGCACGCTCCGTTTTAAGGGCTGCAGACAAAGTCTGCTGTGCCCATAGCGGCATAGCCAGGGCGGCAAAACAACAAAGGAATAAACATTTCATTTAAGAAGGAATATTTAGCCTGTACGAATGGAGCCGGCACCAATTTACCCTGCAGGCATCCACCCCATCACTCACCCTTCCTTACCTGCGCCTGCTGATCCATTCTTCCGGATCGAGGTTCTTGTTTTCGACCATCAGCAGGAATTCAATTTCACCATTGCCGTCGTTGTTAACGGCCGCACGGCCCACCATCTGCCCCGCGGAGATCTCCTGGTCTCTTTTTACACTTACTGCTGAAAGGTTGCTGTAAACAGTGAAGTACTTACCATGGCGCACCAGTACCGTCCAGTTGCCTTCTATATCAAATATGCGCGATACCACACCTTCAAATACCGCTTTTACCACGGCGCCTGGTTCCGTTTCCATGGTAAGCCCCGGGTTATTGCCACGCAACTTGGTGCCTTCAATGGCATAGGTGCCATACCGGATTTTGATATTGCCTTTATCGATAGGCCAGGGCAGTTTGCCACGGTTCTTTTCAAAATTCCCGCTGATGAGCATGCCTTCGGGCGTAGCATCGAATACGCTGCCCGATTTCTTTTCTTCTTTCTTTGTTTCTGATGCAGGGCGTGAAGCAGTGGCCGCTTTATTTTCTGCAGCGGCTTTTTCGCGCGCCAGCTTTATTTCGCGGTCGATAGCAGATTTGATAGCTATTTTCAGTTTCTGGTCAGCCTTTTGCTTGGCAGTAAGCTCACGGGAAATTTCTTTTTCCCGTTCCTTGAGTTTGCTTACAATTTCGTCTTTCTCCTTTTTCTCGTGCACCAGCACTTCTTTTTCTTTCTGCTGCTTTTCCAGTATTTTATCTTTTTCCTGGCGGCTGGCCCGCAATGAAGCAATCTTTTGTTCCAGTATCAGTTGCGTGTTCTTGATGTTCTGTGCCTGTTCTTCCCGGTAGCTGCGGTACGATTTCAGGTATTCAATCCGCTTCAAGGCATCATTGAAACTGGCGGCGGAGAATATGAAATTGAGAAAATCGTAATTGCTCCTGTTTTTATAGGCATACACAATACTTTTTTCGTATTGCGCTTTCAGTGTGTCCAGTTCGTCCCGCAACCGGATGATCTCATGGTTCGACTGACTGATGGTATTCTCAATCATGCTGATCTGCTGATTGATATTGTTGATGGCCTGCTGACGCAAACGCAGCTTCTTTTGCACCATGGCCAGTTGGCCCAGGCTCGCCTTTTTGCTTTTCTGTGTAGCATTCAGCGTACGCTTCAACTCATCGATTTCCCGTTGAATGGCAGCCTGTTGTTTCTTCAGTTCTTCACTGCTCTGTGCACACAAAGTGACTGATACGAACAATGCCAGTAAAGAAGTGAACAAATATTTTACCATGACGATGCTGTTTGTATGGGGAACAAATGGGTAAAATCAGATCTCATTGATCCAGCCTTCAATAAAGTTCAAACAAAAAAATCAAAAAAAATCAATTTCCCTTTCCGCCGCCCAACCGGGTATGCTTTTTTGATGATTTTATTTGCTTTTTGAAATACCCTCTTACATAACGCTTACTGTCGCCTATAATTTCTCGGTATATTGAATGGAAAGCTTAAATCTGCGTTAAATTCCCATTGTTTGAACTGCAAGGCAATATCCAGCTTCTTTTTTTCGGACACGGTTATGTTCCGGATGGTTGAAAAACGGATATTGTTTTTTTGCTCATACCCGCCATACCTGATATCGGCTGTACGTGCGCGGATGGGATCAATATCGTCGAGTTTGCTGTGCTGCAGCAAATAATCCTCGCTGTTTACTACCGTTAACAGGTGTTTAAACAGTTCCCCTACACTGATCAGGCTTACAGTGCGCTCATCTTTTTTGTAGGATACGATATTGCTGTCCAGATAAACAGGGTTGCCCACCAGCAAATCCTGCAACTCCGAAAACGATAAAGGTATGCCGGTTACTTCGCGCAGGTATTCCACCGAACGAAACTGCACAATTTTATCCAGTTTGTTCATCACCTTTACACTATCGGGCGTCACCAGCACGCGAAACCCTTCAATGCCAAATGCGGCGTTGATGGTTAACCACAACACACTGTCTTTCTTCATCCTGATAAACGCATTGAAGTCGCTTTTCTTACCATCGGCGCCCACAAAATCAACTTTCACTTTGGCTGAAAAAGTCTGGTAATCAATCCGGTTGTCCAACACTTTATCGTACACTTCGCGGATAAAGCGCATGGAGTCGGCCCGTGCATCAGTAACCGTAATCACGGGCACGGTGTCTTTCTTTGTTATGACCGTTTGAATTTTTCTGGTAGACCGGCAACCGGTCATTACGGAAACTACTATCAAAACCAATAACCAATGAGTATGCTTCATTATGGACGTATTAGGAGCAGCAGTAAGTTTGGAGCATTGAACTTGTCCGGCAGGCAGGGCCTCCGCCGGAACAACCAATCACGTACGTTTGGACGCCAGGTTCAGGATTTTCCTGTATGACCAAAGCCGCCTTCATTGCGTTGGGTAACACTGATGGCTTCCACCGGTTTCCATTTCACTCTTTCTACCTGGTGCACCACCATTTGTGCTATACGGTCGCCGTGGTAAATGGTTTGGTCTTCCTGAGACAGGTTGATCAGGATAACTTTGATTTCGCCCCGGTAATCAGCATCGATGGTACCGGGACTGTTGAGACAGGTAAGCCCGTGATTGATGGCCAGTCCGCTGCGGGGACGGATCTGCGCCTCATAGCCTTCCGGCAGTTCGATATACAAGCCGGTGGGCACCAAAAAACGCTCCAGGGGTTTCAATACCAGCGGGCTTTCCAGGTTAGCCCTTATATCCATACCGGCTGCACCATCCGTTCCGTAAGCCGGTAAAGGGTTCGAAGACCTGTTAACAATCTTAACCTTGACTTTGGACATGGCGCAAAGGTATGGGAACAAAAGAAGAATGAAGCAAGCACGAGCCTGTAACCTCTGCTAACTTTCCTGCTGCAACAATACCGTGGCATATGCTACCAGCCCTTCCTCACGACCGGCAAAGCCCATGCGCTCCGTGGTGGTGGCCTTCACCGATACATCTTCGGGTGTCAGGTGCAGGATATCCGCTATAATGGCGCGCATGTCGCCTGCATACTTTTTGATCTTTGGCGTTTCAAGGCAGATAGTGGAATCCACATTAACAACGCGGTATTGTTTTTCGCGAATCAGTTCGTAGCAACGCCGCAGCAAAATTTTACTGTCTATATCCTTGTAGGCAGGATCGTTGTTGGGAAAATGCGTACCGATATCACCCAGCGCCAGTGCTCCCAGCAGGGCATCGCAAATGGCATGCAGCAATACATCCGCATCACTGTGCCCCAACGCACCCTTGTAATGCGGAATCTGCACACCTCCGATCCACAAGGGCCTTCCTTCAACCAACTGGTGAAAATCTATACCTGAACCTATTCTGAACATACATCTATTGTGCTGGTTAGTTGCTATGCTAATGAATGATCGGGATGCAAGATAGTAATTGAAAAGGTGGCTGCCAGCTTTGGTTGCCCATTACCCTAAAATCATCACCTGCTACTTAAAAAGCAAATGTGCCAACGGGCCAGTCATTGCCGCATCAGCACATTTGTTGTTAGCTATTCAGCCAATTAATTATTGTCCTTCTCCGTTGGCTATTTCATCCAGGTCGAAGATCAGGCCAAAACGCAGGGTATTGGAAAGCGGGTTCCTGGTTACGCCCGATCCAGAAGGAACCAGGTAAGAGAAATTCAAACCAAATACATTGTACTTGAGGCCCAAACCAACGGTGAAGTATTTACGATTACCTTTTGTTTTGTCTTCAAAAAAGTAACCCGCGCGGGCAAAGAACTGGTCATTGTAAGAATATTCAGCACCGATCGAAAAAGAAAATTCTTTCAGTTCTTCCGAAAAACCACCGGGGGCATCGCTAAATGAACTGAACCAGCTGCTCACCACGCTCTTGGAGCGGTATTGAACCGTTAGCGCAGAATCTATAGCAGGGTCTTTGGTAAACGCAGGCGGCGTGGGCACAAGCAATTTATGAATGTCCAGTCCGAACTGTATTTTGTTGTTTTCATCAAATACTTTGGTATAAGCGGCGCCCAGGCTCAGGTTGGCGGGTATATAATCTTTTTGGGTGGCATCATTTGTATAACCGATTTTGCTGCCCAGGTTGGTAAGCGTGGCGCCAAAGTTCCAGCCCTGGCCCTCTTCATTGGCGCCGGTATAGAAGAAGGAAATATCACCGGCCACTGCATTACCGGGCTTGTAGGCATTACCCGCAGAAGGAGCACCAGCCGACAAATTGGAATTGATATAGCGGAGGGCGATACCCAAACCAATGCGGTCAGATAACTTTCTCGTATAACCGACATCTACACTGAACTCACGCGGACGGCCTTCGCCCCAGCTGTTGCCGTTGTTATCGGTAAACGAAATGTTACCCAGACTGAAGTATCTTACGGAAGCAGCAAGCGCCTGCTCTTCATCCAGTTTATAATAACCGGCAAGCGCCAGCAGGTATACGTCGTTCAGGCCAAGATCTTTCAGCCACGGCGTATAGGTGAGGCCGGCACTGAACGGGCTCCGGGCAAAACTTGTTTTGGCCAGGTTCCAGAAAGGAGAATTGGCATCAGGAGTAGTGGCTACCCCAACATCACCCATACCACCAGCCCGTGCATCGGGCGAAATCCTGAGAAATGGCACAGCCGTAGTAACAACATTAATAGGTTCGGTTTGAGGGTCCTGCGCCTTCAATGTCTGTACCCCGGCAAACAATAATAAAAGGGCAGTTAGTTTCAAGGTTCTGCGTTTCATCTGCTAAAATTTGTTTTTTTCAAATCAGACCCACCTGCCAGGTATGCAAGTGGAACCAGCGTCCCTGCTGCTTCGTTCAAAAAAGCATCCTGGCTGGCTTCAGCTTTACAATCTGTCATTTCTGATGATCGCACCTGCACAAGCATCACATTGGCTCGCCGGAATGACTGCATAGCCTCTCCGGTGGTAGCCCTGCAAGGGCGGAAAACAGTAAATAACGGGGTAAAATTTATATCAATATAACAGCTAAAATAATGGTTTTCAGTTAATAAGCTACTATTGACCTTTTCAGACAGTGCAATTTGAGACCGCAAACCTACTACATTTCATTTAACTTCCTGCATTTTCCTTAACCGCTTACTATTTGTGATCAACAACGCCGTTTTTTTTCTGACTTTACCGGGCATATGCAGCGTTGGCAAGGGTTTTCTGTGTGCCACCTCAACCGAACCACAACGGTGGAAACGGAATCCACTCCCTGTTGGCAACGGCTTTCTTATTGCACCTCACTCGAACGGAATCCGGCAGAAAATATTGTTTGACAGCGTTGGCGGCGGCAAAAGAATGTGCCGGTGAAAGGGGTGGATGAGCTTGTATAGCCGTGGGAAGAGGAGAAAATGGACCGGCATCAATTTTTCAAGGGAGGGATAGCGCCTTTAGCTGGAGGGTAAAAAGACTTCCCCAGCCGGCCGGATACCGTAGCCAGATAGGCATGCTGCCTTTTATTGGATAGCAAGGTGCCGCAGAACGGGCTATGATGCAGATTTTTAATGCCCGGGAACCGGATTTGTACCGATTGGCGGCCGTGTATGGAAGCCCGTCCGTTTTAACAATCCTGTATCACGGCCCGCATACCATACCTTCCGGAAAAACGTTTTATAAGCCATGGCTGGAAATTCAATAGCTGGTTTTGAGCTTGGGACTGAGGCTGAAGGTTTTGTGCAAATTAGAGGGCTGTTATTTCCCGGAAAACCATTTACTAAATCCCGACCCCAACACCCAAAACTGACCATGTTTTTGGGGAAAGTAGTTATATTCGCTTTTCCGGCCCTTCTCTGTGGATAATCCCCTATCAAACCGTACAATATTTGCTTTATTATAGCGTTTTAGACATTTTTGAACCAAAGGCAAAAGATATAAACATGAGCTTGAAAAACCTATTTCTCCTTCTGACTTGCGCTGCCGCAGTGACCAGTTGTAAAAACGGGTTGTTCGGTAAGAAAAAGTTTGAGAAGTCCACCGTTACCGGTTGGAATTACAACGACAAGAATATGGGTGGCTTCCAGGTTGCCCGTGAAAAAGAGCAACGCACCGGCCCCGGGCTTGTGTTTGTTCAGGGTGGTACTTTCATGATGGGTGCTACCGAAGAAGATGTAATGAGCGACTGGAACAATATTCCTACCCGCAAAACGGTTAACTCTTTCTATATTGACCGCACCGAGGTTGCGAATATACATTACCGTGAATACCTGTACTGGATCAACAATGTGTTTGATGCCGATGAGTACAAGGCTGTTCGCGAAGGCGCTTTGCCCGATACGCTTGTATGGCGCGAAGAGCTGGCATACAATGAGCCCATGGTTGAGTATTATTTCCGCCATCCCTCCTATAACTACTACCCCGTGGTAGGCGTTACCTGGAGACAGGCACATGACTTTTGCCTCTGGCGCACTGACCGTGTGAACGAGCTGGCGCTGATAGAAAAAGGATTTATCAACAAAACCTCTCTCAAGAATATCCAGGGACAGGGAAGCGAGGCCTTCAATACCAAAGCTTATTTGCTGGGTCTTACCACGCCCACTCCCGGAAACGCAGTTCGCAGCAAGAAGAACCCTTTAAAGAACCCGAACGGTACTCCGCGTACCCAGGTAACCTTTGAAGATGGTATCCTGTTGCCGAACTACCGCTTGCCCACAGAAGCTGAATGGGAATATGCAGCCCTCGGCCTCGTAGGTCAGAACCCGAATCCCAGCCGCAAGGAAGGAAAACGCGGCGAAGAGCTGATCACCAACAAACAGGTGTATTCCTGGAGCCAGAACGTGAACGGCCTGCGCGACAGCCGCCGTGGCACCTGGCAGGGTACTTTCCTGGCCAACTTCAAACGCGGCAATGGTGACAACATGGGTGTTGCCGGTGGCCTGAACGACCGCGCTGTGTACACCGCTCCTGTTGATGCTTTCTTCCCCAATGCTTTTGGTTTGTATAATATGTCTGGTAACGTAAATGAATGGGTAGCTGACGTATACCGCCCGCTCTCCCCCGTTGACCAGGAAGATGTATCTCCTTTCCGTGGTAACCGTTTCCAGAATGTTTACAAAAACCAGGATGGCGAAGCTGAGAAAGACAGCCTGGGACGTGTAAAAACTGTATACGTAACCGATGAAGAAAGCAAAGGCCGCCGTAACTATCAAAGAGGTAATGTCATCAACTACCTCGATGGCGACTCGCTGATCACGGGCGTTGAGTATGGATACGGGTTAACCACTCTCATCAGCGACAAATCACGCGTTATTAAAGGTGGTAGCTGGAACGACCGCCCCTACTGGCTCAGCCCCGGCACCCGCCGCTTCATGGAAGAAGACCAGGCCAGCAGCACGGTAGGTTTCCGCTGTGCTATGGACCGCGTGGGTAGTCCTGAAGGTAATGGCCGCAAAACCGGTATTCATTACCCCAAACGCAGACAAAACTCCAGAAAACGATAAAATTACCCGAACAGATTCCAGGAGGCCGTCTCAAAAACAGAGACGGCCTTTTTAGTTCAATATCTATCATCCAAGCAAAAGCCGACTCAATTGATTCCACCATTCCGGCGCTATCGCAGTGGATGCACTCGGATTTGTGAATTTTGGCAAGCGTCCCCCTGTGCATAAGACTTTCCAAAGCGCTGACCTTTCCTTCACACATATGAAGTGGAACTTAATAAGCCCCGGGACCGTGCAAACGGCCTTCAAGCATCATTGCGCATTGGAACCCGCTATCATGCACAACAGGGCATCAAAACCGCTAATTTTGTTCTCATGACCATCCCGCAATTGTACCAGTTGTACCTGCAGCACCCTTCAATAGAAACCGATACGCGCAAACTGAAACCCGGCGATATTTTTTTTGCATTGAAGGGCCCCAACTTCAATGGCAATGCATTTGCCCTGCAGGCACTGGAAGCAGGCGCTGCTTATACTGTAGTGGATGAACCGCCTGCTACCTCAGATCCCCGCGTGGTGGTAGTAGATGATGTATTGCAGACTTTGCAGCAACTGGCGCAGCACCACCGCCGGCAGTTCAGCATACCTTTCATTGCCATTACCGGCAGCAATGGAAAAACTACCACCAAAGAACTGGTGCACGCCGTGTTATCCGCTGCCTATACCACCTATACCACGCAGGGCAACCTGAACAATCATATTGGTGTTCCGCTCACATTGCTGCGCATTCAAAAAGATGCACAGATGGCCGTTATTGAAATGGGCGCCAATCATCCCGGTGAAATTGCATCGTATTGCAGCATTGCACAGCCCACACACGGTATCATTACCAATTGCGGCAAGGCACACCTGGAAGGGTTCGGCAGCATTGAAGGCGTACGCAAAGCCAAGGGAGAATTGTACGATTTCCTGCGCAACCATAACGGAACAGCGTTTGTCATGTGGGATTATGATTACCTGCGCACCATGAGCGCCGGCATACCTGCAGTAAAAAAATATGGCACCACGCCCGCCTGCGACATTACAGGCAACGCCCTGTCTGGCAGTGATTATCTTACCGTGTCTGTTACACAAGGCGCCACCATTCCATCAATCCGCACGCAACTGGTAGGCGATTACAATTTGCCGAATGTGCTGGCCGCCGTTACTGTTGGAAAACATTTCAATGTACCGGACGAACGCATAAAAGCAGCTATAGAAGCATATACACCCTCCAACAGCCGTTCGCAACTGATCCATAAAAATGGCAACCATATTATCCTGGACGCGTACAATGCCAATCCTACCAGTATGAAAGCAGCCATAGAAAACTTTGCGGCTTTAAAGGCCACTAACAAGGTGCTGCTGCTCGGCGGTATGGCAGAACTGGGAACGGAAAGCATCAGCGAACACGAAGCCATCGTGCAGCTTATTGGTAAATACCAATGGAAAGAAGTGGTGCTGGTGGGCGGCGACTTTCAGCGCATCAATCATCCCTATAAAAGCATGCAGTCGTCTGCAGAAGCCGCAGCATGGATGCAGGCACAACAGTTTAACGACACCTGGTTTTTGATTAAAGGTTCCCGGAGCATGCAAATGGAAAAAGTACTGGCACCCTAAGTACATAAAAAAAAGCCATCTCCATGGAGATAGCTTGTGGCTTATTCAAAACATTGGATCATACTGAGTGGTTTTTCTACAATACCAGGATTTTAAAATCGGGGGTTATACAATCCAGGCCATCAGTTGAGTATCTATTTGGAGGGGAGCAGGAATACTCCCCTCCTGTCTATACCCTTGTCCTAAACGTATGAAAAGTGTCCGTTAATATCCGTGCTCACTAACCAAAATTGTTATGTCGGGCAGGATGTTTTACATCACTGCACATTATTCATGACTTTATTTCTTCTGAAATACTCCCCGTAAAAACGGGGAGTATCATTCCCTGTGAAAATCTGTCTTAAATAACCTATAGAGCGTTATCTTTTCCTTGAATGCAAACTTAGAACTACCTGCGATTGTATACAATAGCGCAACGTACGCAATTATTAGCGCAGGCGTTACAGAAAGTAAATGATATGATCAAATGAACAGAATGTTCATTTTAGTGAGTAAACACCAATAGCGCATCTTTTCTCCGGCCGATTTTTACATATTTTGATGTTAAACAACTGTGATGCATAACCGACCAAAATTGCATACAGCAATGTTTGCCGAGGTTTCAATCATAGTTTAAACACTATTTCTGGCGCAACAACTCAACGACCCCTATTCGCTTCTGCAAAAATATTTACTGATATTAAGGGTAAATCAGTAGAAACAAGGGAGAACCTGTGTTCAATGCTGCAAATAGTGTTTAGCTGCAGTCACTTAGATTTTAAATAAGATAGTCATTCATTTGTGCATGTCGGGAAAATCGTGTAAAATGCCGCGTAAATTTGTTGGACAACAGGTTCTATACATGTTTTCAAATACGCACCCTGGAAACAAATGGATAAAGCGCATTTTTGAGTAGAAGCAGTAACTGCTTCCTGCTCGTAACAATGTGAGCTATGATGGAAAATGGAATATTTGTGCCGCTGATTTTGTTTAAAAACGTAACCTGGAAACTATCTCCGCTGCGGACAGCAACATCTGCTGTTGCTATAGTTGCAGGATTTGCTTTCTGGTACAAACGTTTGCGTGCCATAAAGCGCCTGCACGATCTATTGACTGCACAGGAACTGCAAGCACTACGTGTTGAGCCTACCTTATCAAGCATGCATTTGGTGTACTGCCACTACAGGCGCAAGCCGTTCTTGGAAATAACATCCAATGAACCTGGCCATGCCACAAGAATCATACGAATCCCTATTGAATAACTACTGCTTCTAAACCACTACTTTATGAAACCATTCAGAACAATCCATGTCGATGATCACCCTGACTCCTTATTACTATTTCAGAAAATTGCCAAGGAAGTAAAGCAAATTGATTTATTGGGAAGTTTTCGATCTGCTGAAGAGGCCATACGCTTCATGGACCTCAATGAAGTGGACCTGGCGGTAGTGGACGTTGTAATGCCCTCTGAAAAAAACGGGCTATGGCTGGCCCATCAGTTACAAAACAGAAATACCGCCCTCATTTTTCTAACTGCCCATCCAGAACACGCTACAGCAGCCTTTGAAGCCTGCGCCCTCGACTACCTGCTCAAGCCGATTACACGTGAATTGCTGGAAGCGTCTGTAACAAGACTGCAATTACGCCTGCAGAAATACAGCCTGCTGCAAAAAGACCCCGCAAACGAATTGTATAACCACTACCTTGATGATGCAACCATTCCGAAAAGGCTGTTCATAAACATGCAGGGACAGATCATTGTAATCAATCTGAAAGAAGTGACTTACCTCAAGTCGTCATCCAACTATACCTATATCAAAATGGCCGACGGCAGCAAATACACATCCAGCAAACATCTCAAGATTTATGACCTGGCCATCAGGAACAATCCTGATTTCCTGAGGATACACCGCTCTGCCATTGTAAACAAAAATTACGTAAAAGCTATTTTGAGAAAAGGTCATAAAGTATCTATTCTCATGGCAGACGGCGAAGTGCTGGAAGTATCAGTAAAGAAAAAAGATATGATACTCGACGAGTTGAGCAAATAACAGGCACTGCCATTCACAGAAGCAGTCCGGCACCATTGCTGGTGCCGGCTGCTGCCTCCGGATCATGATTCTCCTGCCGCTAATTGAATAGCACTGCAAGAATTTTCCTTTCACCTTGAAACTGCGCAGAATAGTTAAAGTGTGAATAGAGTACGGATTATCTGCACATTGTTTTTTGACCGGAGTAGCGAGACAAAACTAACGTTAACGTATACAACATCCGTTGTTACAGGGCATGCAATGAGTGAACTGTGTGTTTGCGCCAATAAACCATGGCATGGGGCAGGTAAACGATCGTTTTATTTAGTGAAAACCGAAAGCTTAAGAACGGCCGGAGTTATTCTCTCATTATTATTGTACCAAAGGGGAGAAAAATGAATGCTACAATCAACCAAATGCAATGCATGCTCAGTGGCACTGTATGATGGTTGTTCATAAACAAAAGCCTGCATACTTTTGTAATATCTTTTGCACTTCACTATTAAGGAATATCAAGGTATAGTTACAAATCTACCAATTTTGTGAAGAACCCGGTTGTCTCCCCGCAGGGAGACAACTTTTTTGGATTCCTTTACCCTTGTTAACAGAGCGGGTTTATCATACCAAATATTGCGGCATACCGCTATCATTATTCCTGCCAGTGCAGTATCACCTCCCAGCCGGAAAGCAGCCTGGCAAATTGCAGTCCCACGTACTTATATTCTGCATTGAACACCGGTTTGTACAAAACGTTGCTGGCATGTGCTGCTGCCGCAGATTCGTAGATGAAGGCCACATAGCCTTTTACATGCCCATTGTTATCATTAACGGTCCGGATAGATACATGGGGAATTTTCAGCACGCTATCGCAACCAATGTATAACATCTCTCCTTCCCAATGTTCTTCGTACGACAATTTGGTTACGAATGAATGAAGCGATTCCCCGATAAAAGCAAACTGGATCACATCGATCAAACGTTTGCCCATCACCTCTTCTTTTGTGAGTCCGTAAATGCGCTCTGCTCCTTTATTCCAGCTTTTGATTTCAAATGCGTCTGTGGTGCTGATAATGGCTTCGTCAAAATTGTCGGGACAGGCATGGGCGCATAGCTCGCATTTCTGAAAGGCAATGTTTTTCTTTTTCATAAAAACTCATTCTACGGTTAAGAGGCGCTCTTCGGGTATAAGAGGTCACCAAAATAATTCATTCAACAAGGAAGTAAAAGGCAATTGCATTTTTTCGGTAAAAAAACGTAGTTGTACCCGATCTATCCATCGGATTAACCACATTAAACTACCAAACAGTTGTTAGGCACAACTATTGGACTGCTGCAACCTGCACTTCCTGCATACTCACTCCGGCGCTTACCGCCAAAGCAAAATCAATGCCGCGGCAATGGCGCCAAAGCGAAATTTCAATTGCTCTGGTACAATAGCGATCAACGAGAATTTTTCCAGGATACTTTCAGATAGGATAGTGTAATAACCTTAAGGTATTAACGAAGACAATAGGTAAAATGAATAACAGCACATAAAGATCGGAATTCCACGACATAAAGGATAACCCTTAAAATTCAATTGAGTAAAAACAGCACAGGGACCGGTGAAATACTTTAGTAAAACAAACCAGGTGTGCAAATGAATGAGTAAATGGAGTAAAACAGCGATAATAAACCAGCGTTGCTATCGGGCCCGATTTAATAACAATTACCAAAAGCTGTGCAGGCCCGGCCTTCGTTTTGCTCGCTCAACTGCATGCTTCCTTCATTGCCCCCTTCACAAGGTGTGCTGTGTATAAACCCGGTAGTTAATTTTGTGCCCGCTTCCTATGAAAACAAACATCCAGTATAAGTATGAAAATACTGTTCGCATTACCTCCGATATATCAATCGCCGCAGGGATTAAAACCTCTTTGCCTTCAAGCTTTTTCTTTCTGAACACATTGCAGCACAATATTTACGATAGCAACCTGAATCTTTTCATAGGTGTGGGGATATAGCAGCAACGGTGGAGTACTCTCCGCCGTTTCCTTTTTATTGGGGGTCAACATTACAAATGCTAAAAAAGGCCCGTGTAGAAACACAGGCCCTAACGATTGCTTGCCATATACTACGATTGTTACTGCTCAACAAGTAAGTAAAAGAAGAATATCGAGCGCCAGAAAGCCGGCACCATACGCGGCCCGCGATACCCGGGCGCCCAATACTGCTTCCCTGATCCTTGTCATTTGCATTTTGTAATACATTGTTAAGCATTTATTGCAGTTACGGGTGGATTCGAACCACCGTAGGAGGTCATGCGAACCTCTGCCTCTCCCCTCGGCCACGTAACTCGTGTACAATATTTATTTTGCAGGCAATTCAAACAGCAGCTTTTCTCCCTGTTTTCTTGCCTGGAGACTGAGCTTTTTATACCCAGGATATTCTGCTGTAATCGTTACCGGTAAATTTTGCCAGGTAATCAGCCTGAACCTTCCCTGACGGTCGGTTACGGCTTCTTCTTCACCTTTCGTAACGTATACATATGCATTAGCAAGCGGACGATTGTCCTCCTTACCCAGTACCACCCCTTCAATGGTTGTTTTTTCCGAAACTGTCAGCCACTGGTCAGTATGCATGAAACCTAACAGCAGGCAAAAAACGATGAATTTCATATGCCGCTTTTTTGTAGTAGTATATGGGCCCAGGCAATACGCGACATATAAGATTTGCAGGTCAGCCAGGTAGCGCCGCGAACCTTATAGGTATATCAAGCCGGAAATTTTACCGGCAGCGATGTTTCATGAAATAACTTTTCATCTTCAAATATCCTTGATACGGTAAGCCCCTGCACCTTGTTGGGATCTGAGAAATCGTGCAGCAATTCAACAAAAAAATAATTGATGAGATATAAATAAAACCGTTTCCCGCCTTCCACTTTTTCCGATACATATACACCATGCTCCCTCAATACACCGGCCTGTTCCGAAACGCTTAATGATTCAAATTCCTTGCGGGTCATACTTGTTTGCTTTACGGGAACAAATATAGGAATATTTATTAGTCTACCAAATTAGTAGGGTATGTTTTTTTTGAAAATTTTCTTTTAAAAATGAAGGATAACAAAAGTGCCGCGAACATTTATTGTTTGTTACTCACTATCAACCTTGTTTATATGAAAAATCACCGAATCGGAGGGACCAGCAAGATTTTAATTAACGGGCCTTCCACACAGAACTTTCTAAAGCGTCAAACATGTGCTCATTTATGGAGCAGGGAAAAAGTGAGTTACACGAAGGAAAGGTGCAGTGCTTTGATCTCCCTTATAAGCATTGATTTTTCCATTACGGCGCACTGCTCCAGGGTCTGAAGAAATTGTAACCGCCATTGTTGCTCATCATCCGGAAGTGCGGCAGCATTGCATGCATGGAGCTGCGCAATGGTAATACAATGATCATTGTAGTTGCCCAGGCGCGCTGCCAAATCATGTATTTGCGCCATTTGCTGCCAGGCTGGAAACGGAAAATTAATGCCCCAGTCAGACTGAAACAGGCGCTCCACATAAATGAGGTCTTTCAGGTGTTTGCGGGTGGTATGCAAATCTTTTTCTTCACTGGCTACCATTTGGAGCAGGTGGATAGCCGCTACTTTTTCATTCACGAACTGCCGGATGGAAGCATCTCTTAATAACAGCGGCAAGTGGCTGGTCAAGTCGTAAATTAATTTATTCCAATCTGTTTTTTCTATTCTTTTAACAAGTTCTTCTTTAGCTAAAAAAAGCTCTTGTTGAACGGATGAAGTAAAAGCGGGCACAGTTGTCTGCCATTCCTGTACAGATGCCTGTACTTTTTGCAGAAATAATTGCCAATCACGTACCCTGCCTGCTGCGCGATAGAGCTTTTTCAGTTTGTTACCCAGGCGTAGTGCTGTTGCTCCCTGCTCCTGCTGTACGAGGCGAATGAATGCCCGCAGTTTTTTGTACGCTACCCGCAAGTCGTGGATATCATCTACCGCAAAAGATCCGGGTATACGGTTACCATACTTTTTCATTGACCGCACGTACTTCTCTGTAACCCTTTCCAGTTCTTTTCTTTTCATACTGCAAATTACGGGGGAACCATGAAAACGAAGTGCCCTAAACAGGCGCCGCACAGTAGCATCGTAATGCTTTGGTACATGACCGGCGGCTGACAAACGCTGCCCTACATCTCAATGAAGAAAAGCGCATTTGTTGCATTGTTATAGTCTGAAAAACTGGTAACGCTCCCCATGCAGGAAAGGAACCCTTCCCGGCTTTCATGCCTTTCATCTCTAATAACTATTCCGATTTCTACGCCCTTTCATCGTTAGCACTTATCCAGCGCCTGCAGAATATCCTGCAATATATCATCCACATGTTCCAATCCTACAGAAATGCGGATAAGCCCGGGCGTTATGCCTACTTCCTGCCGTTCAGCTTCTGTAAGTTTACCATGTGTGGTGCTGGCCGGATGCGATGCAATGGTGCGTGTATCGCCCAGGTTGGCGGTGAGGGATAACAATTGTAGCGCATCCAAAAATTTGCGGCCGCTTTCCAATCCGCCGGTCAGCTCAAAACAGAACAATCCGCCGCCGTTTTTCATTTGCTTTTTGGCAATGGCATATTGAGGATGGCTCGGTAAAAAAGGATATCTTAACCAGGCGATTTTTGGATGACCTTCCAGTTTTTGCGCCAGTTGGGCAGCATTGGAAGCATGCCGCTCCATACGAACATCCAGGGTTTCGAGGCTTTTGCTTAGCACCCAGGCATTGAAGGGCGACAGGGCAGGCCCCGTGCTCCGGCAGAATAGATAGATTTCCTTGATCAGGTCTTTGCGGCCGGCCACTACTCCTCCCAGCACACGGCCCTGGCCATCCATCCATTTGGTAGCACTGTGAATCACCAGATCGGCGCCAAATTGAATGGGCTGCTGCCCGATTGGAGTAGCAAAGCAATTGTCAACATTCAAAATGAGATTATGCTTTTTGGCCAGCGCCGATACTTTTTCCAGGTCAATAATGTCGAGACCAGGATTGGTAGGCGTTTCCAGGTAAATCATTCGAGTATTGGGACGAATATGCTGCTCCCATTCGTCCTCCTTACCTGCAGGCACATACGTATACTCAATACCGTATTTGTTCAGAAATTTTGTAATTACCGTGTGGGTGCTGCCAAAAATGGCATTGCACGACAGCAAATGGTCACCCTGTTTCAGCAATGCCATAAAGGAAGCGAATACGGCGCTCATGCCCGATGCAGTGGCATAGCCCGCCTCTGCGCCTTCGAGGGCACAAACCCTGTCTACCAGTTCCTGCACGTTGGGATTGCTGAACCGGCTGTAGATATTATAATCTGTTTCGTCGGCAAAAGTGGCCCGCATTTCTTCTGCATTGTCAAAACAAAAACTACTGGTCAGAAACAGCGGGGAGGAATGTTCCATTTCATCAGTACGGTTTGTACGGATGCGTATTGCTTGCGTAATGGGTTGCATGAATGTTTGATTAAAGCAAGTAAAATATTGCTATTGTAGTTTGTTATTTATCAGTTGCTGTTTATGCCGCATTCACCTCTACCTTCCATTTGATATCACAGCCGGCCCGGCGCAGTGTTTCTGCCACGGAGCAGTATTTAGACATGGACAGATCGCAGGCACGTTGCGCTTTATCGGGGTCTATGTCGCCGCGCAGGCGAAATACCACTGTAACATTTTTCCATACCGAAGGCTCTACATTGGGCTCCCGTTCTCCCTCGATATGCATGGTAAAGGATTCAACTGTCTGGCGTTGTTTTTTCAGAATAGACACAATGTCCAGCCCACTGCAGCCACCTAAACCCATTAGCAACAGTTGCATAGGCCTTACGCCAAAATTGGTGCCGCCATGCTCAGGGCTGTTGTCGATCTGTACCGTATGGCCCATTGCGTCTTTTGCCACAAAACCGTAATCGCCCTGAACGCGTTCCAATTCAATTTTAATCATGGTAAAGATTTTTGCAAATGTAATTCATGGAGGGCTTTACTTTGCACCCTGAATTTGCCGTCACCGGATGAAATATTATCATTATAACAAACCTTTTGACCTGGAGAGCGGCGCTCAACTGCCTGCGCTCACCATTGCCTACCATACCTATGGCAAGCTGAACGCCGCCGGGGATAATGTTGTATGGATATGCCATGCACTTACCGCCAACAGCGATGCTGCAGACTGGTGGAAAGGCGTGGTAGGCAAAGGATTGGTACTCGATCCGTCAAAATACTTTATTGTTTGTGCCAATATACTGGGTTCGTGCTACGGCACCACCGGACCATTGCATACCGATCCGGTCACGCAGCAACCCTGGTATGGCCGTTTCCCGCTAATCACCATTCGCGATATGGTGAATGCCCATATCCTGCTGCGCAAACACCTCGGTATAGATACCATCCATCTGCTGGTGGGCGGCAGCATGGGTGGCTACCAGGCGCTCGAATGGAGCATTATGGAGAGCGAAAAGATTGAACGGCTTTTCCTGCTGGCCACCTCACCTGCCGAAAGCGCGTGGGGCATTGCGGTGCATGCCACCCAACGGCTGGCCATTGAAGCAGACAGCACCTGGAACACGCCGTCGCCGGAGGCAGGACAAAAAGGTTTAAAGGCAGCACGCGGCATCGGCATCATCACCTACCGCAATTACGGCATCCTGGTGAAAAAACAAACCGATCCCGACACTGAAAAACTCGACAACTATCGGGCAGCGTCCTATATCAATTACCAGGGCGAAAAGCTGGTAAAACGTTTCAACGCCTATAGTTACTGGTTACTCACCAAAGCAATGGATTCCCACCATATTGGACGCGGGCGTGGCGGCAATATTGACAAACTGTTGCAACAGATTCGTCAAAAAACCCTCATCGTGGGTATCACCAGCGATATTTTGTGCCCGCTGGAAGAACAACGGCATCTCAGCACCCATATCCCCAACGCTACATTGGTGGAGATTGATTCTGCCTACGGCCATGATGGATTTATGGTGGAAGCAGAAAAAATTTCTGCGAGTTTATCGGAATGGTTAAGGTTTTGACAATGATTGGGCGGAATCCAGGATGATGGTTCACGTAAATATATTCCACAGGATGCGCACGCTCCAGAAAATCACCAGCATCCCCAGGAGCACAAAGGATGTTTTGCGGGGCAGCTTGCCCGTTAACCGTGCTGCAAGCGGCGCCGCCAGCAATCCACCAACGATGAGCGCTACAATCGTTTGCCAATGACTCACGCCCAGTAAGGTGAAGAAAGTAAAAGCACTTGCCAGCGTTACAAAAAATTCGGTAAGGCTTACAGAACCGATCACATACCGAGGACTACGGCCCTTTGCCACCAGGGTGGAAGTTACAATCGGTCCCCAACCACCACCACCGAATGAATCAAAAAAACCACCAATACCGGCCAGCACTCCATACTTCCTGAACTTCTTTTGATTCTTTTGCGTGCGAAACGCCATGATCAGTATGCGCATGCCCAGGAATAATGTATACGCTGCCATAATGGGCCGTATATAATCCACATGGCTATCGCCCAGCCTGGTAAGCAGTATGGCGCCAAATACAGCACCAATCACACCGGGAATCAATAAGGCTTTAAACAATTTCTTGTTGACATTACCGAATTTGTAATGGCTATATCCCGATGCGCCGCTGGCAAACATTTCTGCGGTATGAATACTGCCGCTAATGGCAGCAGGGTTGACGCCGGCAGACAACAATATGGTGGCGCTGGTAACGCCATATCCCATGCCCAGTGCGCCATCTACCAGCTGCGCCAGAAAACCGGCCAGCAGCATCACATGAAAATTATCATCCAGCGTTTTGTACCACTCTACCGTGGAGCCCGCAATTTCACGGAAAGGGATATACGAAAAAATAAAATGCCCGATCAGCATTAAGGCAAATGCCAGCAACGACCAGGTGGCAATCTTGCGAAAACGTTTTTCCTTTTCGCCGTTTTCCTTTTCTATCAGCACCCTGGTGAGTTCGTTCAGCTTCTTTACCTTATACTCAAAATTGCCATTCAGCCGGTTTCGCACCGTATTGAGGTTTACAATCACCTCGTCCAGTTCGGCAGGCAAAGCCTGGTTCAGCACATCCTTGATTCTTTTGGCGGCCGTAGGCGACAAGCCATTGGTAGAGATGGCAATTTTCAGGTTCCCCTTCTGCACGATGGAACTGAGGTAGAAATCGCATTGCTCCGGGGTATCGGCCACATTTACCAATAGCTTCTTTTCTTTGGCAGCCTGGCGAATAGCGAGGCTTACCGCCTTGTCGTTCACTGCTACAATGGCCAGATCTTTCCCCTCAAGATCTGCGGGTGCAAAGGGCTTTTGTACCAGCGTAACCGCGGGATACTGCTTTGCCAGTTCACGTATTGCTTCACTGATTTCCAGCGCTACCACCGTTACGGCAGTACCCGGTGAGTTGTGCAATATGGCCGTCAATTTTTCCAGGCCAACCTTTCCTGCGCCCACCAGCAACACCTGCAGGTTTTCCAGTTTCAGAAAAACGGGAAATAGCAAATTGGCGCCTGCAGCGGTATGCGGAACAGTGCCTGCTATGTTTTTCGTTGACTCCATACCGGGGGAAATCAAAAATCACAAATTACAGGTACCTGGGAATAATTCGCATTCATTACGAAACAGCGCTCCTGAATCCTGTAATTTGCCATTTGTGATTATTTGAATCTTGTTATTTGTTTATTGATTGCTTATGCCGTCTGCATGATTGCCTTGAGCGCAAAATCGCCAAACGTTTCGCCGGGCGCCCGTTTTTCGCTGTACTCCTGTAAAAGCGGCTCCAACACTTCGAGAATGCCCGCTTCATCCAGGTTCTCCTTGTATTTCTTATTCAAACGCAATCCCAGCCGGTCACCGCCAATATGCAGGTTATACCGTCCGTAGGCCGTACCTACAAAACCAATCTCTGCCATTTGCGAACGACCGCAACCGTTAGGACAACCTGTCATACGTACCGATATCTCTTCATTTTGCAATCCGTATTTCTCCAACACCGGCTCCAGTTTGCTGATCAGCGAAGGCAGGTAACGCTGCGCTTCGGCCAGTGCCAGCGGACAGGTGTTGAAGGCCACACAGGCTATGGCACTGCGACGTACTGCCCCGGCCCGTTCTGTATGCTGCAACACGCCCAGCCGGTCGAGTATTTCATTGATCGTATCCTTATTTTCAGGCAGTATATCACTCAGGATCACATTCTGATTGCAGGTAAACCGGAAATTGGCCTTCCCGGTTTTTGCCACTTCCAGCAGGGCAGTTTTCAATGCCACCTGCTCCATGTCCAGCACCCTGCCATTCTCTACAAAAACAGTATAGTACCATTTGCCTTCATGATTCTGGTGCCAGCCATAATGGTCATGACGACGCGTAAAGGTAAACGGTTTTGCCGGCTGCAGTGCAAACCCGCACCTGCTTTCCAGTTCTTTTTTGAAATTTTCCACGCCCATATTGTCGAGCGTATATTTCAGGCGGGCCTGTTTGCGGTCGCTCCGGTTTCCATAGTCGCGCTGGATGGTTATGATTTCATACACCGTCTTCATGAGTTTCTCCCCGGGCTCCACAAATCCTATTACAGTTGCCAATCGTGCATAGGTGTTGGGGTTGCCATGCGTCATGCCCATGCCGCCGCCTACCGCTACGTTGAAACCTTTCAGTTCGCCGTTTTCTATAATGGCAATCAGGCCCACATCATTGGCCAGCACATCCACATCATTGTCCGGAGGTATGGCAATAGCAATTTTGAATTTGCGGGGCAGGTACCGGTCCTGGTACAGCGGATCAATTTCCTGCTTTTTATCCTGCAGTGGCGCTTCATCAAGCCATATCTCATAATAAGCCCGTGTTTTGGGCAGCGCCATCTCACTGATTTTGCCGGCATAGGCAAATATCTGTTCATGCAACGGCGAATGTTTGGGATGCGCGCTACAGATCACATTGCGGTTCACATCGCCACAGGCAGAAATGGAATCGAGATGAAGGGTATTAAAAGCCTTGATGGTTGGCTTGATATGCGATTTGATAATGCCATGCAACTGGATGGTTTGGCGCGTGGTGATTTTGATAACCCCCGTGCTGTGCTCACCGGCAATATGATGCAATCCGATCCATTGCTCCGGCGTCATAAACCCGCCGGGCAACCGAAGACGGATCATGAAACTATACAACCATTCCAGTTTCTTGAGGCTGCGTTCTTCGCGGCGGTCGCGGTCATCCTGCTGGTACATGCCATGAAACTTCAGCAATGCCTGGTCGTCTTCATATAGCGCACCGGTAAGGTTGTTACGCAGGCTTTCTTTCATGGTGCCCCGTAACCCGTTACTGGCCATTTTGATTTTTTCCGTAGATGATAAATTGCTCATAGCTGGTGGTATACAATGATTGATTAATACACGTCCTTCAAATACCTTCCTTCCTCTTTTAACTTATCAAGGAACTCAATCGCTTCCGTCGGTTTCTTTCCGCCAAACCGTTCGATGATCTGCAATAAAGTATAATCTACATCCACGCTCATCGGTTCGCGCGCGCCACATACGTAGATGTAGGCGCCATCCATTATCCAGCGGTACAACTCCATGGCCTGCTCCAGCATGCGGTGCAACACATATACTTTATAAGGCTGATCGCGACTGAAGGCAAGACTTACGTGCGTGAGTACGCCCGTTTGTACCCAGTTTTGTATTTCGGTTTGGTAAAGAAAATCGGTCTGAAAATGTTGTTCGCCAAAGAACAGCCAGTTTCTTCCTGTAGCACCCACGGCATCACGCTCCCACAAGAAGGAACGGAAAGCCGCAATGCCGGTACCCGGCCCGATCATGATAATATCCTTGTCGTGGTCGGGCAAACGAAACTGGTTATTGCGGTGTACATAAAATTCAAAGCTGGTATTTTCCGGCATCTGCAGCAGGTAATCGGAGCAAAGCCCGCACCGGCGTTCATCATTCACCATAAAAGTATCCTTCGCCACCGTGATGTGCACTTCACCGCTGTGTGCAGCAGGCGAAGAAGAAATGGAATACAAGCGCGGCGTAATGGGTTCCAGTATACCCAGTACTTCTTCAAACTGCGCTGCATCTTTTACCGGGTAAATTCTCAGCAGGTCAAGCAGGCTGATCTTGGTGTCGGGGATATCCTGTTGCACCAGTTTGGCGTAATTGCGCACTACCCGTTCCGGCAGCCAGGTAATGTTAAGTTTCTTTTTCAATAAATCATATACAGTACGCGGTTCGGTTGCAGCAACAATTTTGGAAGCATCCACGCCTGTCAGTGAAACAATGGCACGAATAACGCCCTCAGGATTTTCCGCCACCACGCCGATAGAATCGCCCGGAAGATATTCAACACCCTCTGCAGCAATTTCTATATGGTGCGTAGCTTTTGATGAACCACGATCATTCAGGTTGATATTGGTAAGCACCGTACCGGTATATACTTTTTTACCGCCGCTTTTTTTGGTGGCAGCAGGCGCTGTTACAGTAGCGGTAGTGGTACCGTTGGAAGCAGGAACGCCACCGGATTGCAATTTTTGCAGCACCTGCGCAAACCATGCGTCTGCGTCTGCCTGGTAATCGGTATCGCATTTCTGCAGCGATACCATGCGTTGTGCGCCGAGTTTGTGCAACTGGTTGTCTACATCTTCACCCGCCTTGCAGAACAAAGGATAGGAAGTATCGCCCAATGCCAGTACACCGTATTTCAGTTTATCCAGTCTGGTCCCGTTATTATGAATATGATCATAAAATTTTTTCGCAGTAGCCGGCGGTTCGCCTTCACCCTGCGTGCTGATCACTGTAAACAAATATTCTTCTTTGGGGAGGTCGTTGAGCCTGTACTGATCGAGACTTACCACTTTTGCATTGATACCTTGCTTTTTGGCCTTTGTTGCAAACTCTGTAGCCAGCTTCTTTGAATTACCGGTTTCAGTACCATACACAATTGTAATTTTCTGTACAGCAGGTGCGGCAGGCGCCGGCGGGGCGGCTACAGGTTGTTCCTGCACCACAGCCTGCGGGGCAGACACAGCGCTTCCGTTACTCAACAAGCCGGCCAAAAAGCCATTCATCCAGATCAGCTCTTCCTTGCTGGATGTTTTGACAAGGTCTTGCAACGCTCTCAGTTTAGGCTCTGCTAACATGTTCATGTTCTTTAACGGCATTTTCTGCTTGTGGGCCTGTATTCGTTTGCACCACAGCCGCACTGGCAGGGAGGAGCACAGGCTGATGTGCTGTGTCGTCTGCTGCCGGAATGTGCTGTGGCAGTTCACCATGCCGGAGCAACCCATTGGTTGCCGGTTCGTCTATATCCTGCCGCACAAGCGGTTTAAAATAATGTTCGCGGCTATTGCTGTTGGCGCGCCATTGAAACTGTTCATACAGCCTCACTACTTTTCCGATAATTACAATGGCGGGCGAAATAAATTCGCGCCCTTTCAATGTGCGCTCATATTCATACAAACTGGTGATGTGCACATGCTGCAGCGAAGTGGTAGCCTGTTCTGCAATAGCCAGCCACTTGTCTGCGGCAATGTTGCGCTGTACCAGGTTGGTTACAATATGGTCAAGAGTTTCCGATGACATATAAAACACCAGCGTATCGTCAGTGCGCGCCAGTTCTTCCCAATAGGCATCGGTTATCACATCGGATTTATAGCAGGTAAGCAAACGCACAGCCTTGGTATACCCACGCGCGGTGAGCGGAATGCCTGCATAGGCAGAAGCGCCCAGGGCAGCCGTTACGCCGGGTATGATTTCATAGGGTATTTGATGTTCTACCAGCGTGTGCAATTCGTCGAGAATATTGCTAAAAACAGACACATCACCACCTTTCAGTCGTACTACCAGTTTGCCCTGCAGGGCATATTCCACCAGCAGTTCGTTAATGGTTTCCTGAGGCGTGGAGGCGCCACGCCGGCATTGTTTGCCTACATAAACAATTTGAGCACGCTCAGGCACATGCGCTTCCAGCAATTCATTGCTTACCAGGCGATCGGTAAGCACCACATCAGCCTGTTGCAGGTAACGTACTGTTTTGAGCGTTACCAGTTCAGGATCGCCAGGGCCAGCGCCCGCCAGAATCACTTTTCCTCTAGTATGATGTGGTTTGTTCATTTATAATTATATGTCTACCAGATTAGTAGAGTATAAAAGCACGCGAATACCCTTTGCTTCTTTCATCATTCACTCATCTTACTGAATCATACACGCTCCTACTGTAACATGGCTGGTTTCGTCGATGAGGATAGCGCCGCCGTTTTCGCGCAGGCTTTTGTACGTATCATAGGGAACTGGGGAAGCCGTCTTGATGGTTGCGCGAATTACATCGTTCAACCCGGCTGAAGTAACGCCGTATTCTTTCTGCAAGGTGTTTACATCGAGTTTGTATTCGATATTTTTAACCACACTGCGCACGACGCGGCTGTTAAGTTGCAACCAATATTTATTGCCCGGCACCAGCGGTTTGTTGTCCATCCAGCACAAAAACACTTCCAGTTCCTGCGACAATTTGGGCTGGTTATCGGTTTTTACTATGATATCACCGCGACTGATGTCGATGTCGTCTTCAAGATGAATGATCACGCTTTGCGGCGCAAATGCTTCTTCCACTTCCTTGCCGCCCAGTTCAATGGCTTTGATGGTGCTTTGCAAGCCGGAAGGTTGTACGGTTACCACGTCGCCTTTACGATAAATACCGCTTATGATCTTGCCTGCATAGCCGCGGTAATCGTGCAGTTCCGGTGTTTGCGGACGAATCACATATTGCACGGGGAAACGGGCATCGGTTAGGTTGATATCCTTTTGAATTTCCACTTCTTCGAGGAAACGCAACAACGAAGGGCCTTCATACCAGGCAAGCTTTGACGATTTTTCTACAATATTATCGCCATGCACGGCACTGATGGGAATATAGGTTACGTCTTTCAATTCCAGTGAACGGGCCACTTCCGCATAATCGATCACAATATTGTTGAACACATCCTGCGAATAGTTTACCAGGTCCATTTTGTTAACGGCCACCACTACATGCGGAATTTGCAGGAGCGATGTGATAATGGAATGGCGGCGCGTTTGCTCCACCACACCGTTCCGGGCATCGATGAGAATGATGGCCAGGTCGGCAGTAGAAGCGCCCGTAACCATGTTGCGTGTATACTGAATATGGCCGGGCGCATCGGCTATAATGAATTTTCGTTTGGGCGTAGAAAAATATTTATAGGCCACGTCGATGGTAATGCCCTGTTCGCGCTCTGCGCGCAAGCCGTCTGTAAGCAGGGCCAGGTCAATTTCGCCCAGCTCTTTGTTCTTGCTTTGTTTCTCCAGCGCGGCCAGTTGATCGATCATGATGCTTTTGCTGTCGTACAATAACCTGCCGATCAACGTACTCTTGCCGTCGTCTACACTTCCTGCAGTAATAAATCGTAATAGGTCCATAACCCTTTTCTTAATCTGTTTAATAATCAAATTTCATCAGCCACATTACCCATTGCAGCAATGAGCACCCCTTCCGGGTCCGGGGGTGATGTCAGAAATACCCATTCTTCTTCCTGTCTTCCATCGCCGCCTCCGACACCTTATCATCAATGCGCGTTTCACCACGCTCACTGGTTTTGGTGGCAGTGATTTCATTGATGATATCATCGATGGTGGTAGCTGATGATTCCACTGCTGCAGTACAGGTCATATCCCCTACCGTGCGGTAGCGTACTTTTTTTACCACTACCCGGTCGGTATCATCGAGGCGAATGAATTCGGAAACAGCCACGAGTTGTCCTTCGTGCTCAATCACTTCGCGCTCATGCGCAAAGTAGATGGAAGGCAATTCAATTTTTTCGCGGCGTATATAGTTCCATACGTCCAGTTCCGTCCAGTTACTGATCGGAAATGCACGCACGTTTTCTCCTTTATGTATTTTGCCATTGTAGGTATTCCACAATTCAGGCCGTTGCAGTTTGGGGTCCCACTGGCCAAATTCATCCCGCACACTGAAAATGCGTTCCTTGGCCCTGGCTTTTTCTTCATCGCGACGCGCGCCACCAATGCAGGCATCAAACTTGAACTCTTCAATGGTATCCAGCAGGGTGTAAGTTTGGAGGGCATTGCGACTGGCAAATTTTCCTTTGGGTTCTGTCAGTTGTTTTGCCTTGATGGTGTCTTCCACTTTTCTTACGATCAGTCTCTCCCCAATCTTTTCCACCAGGCGATCGCGAAATTCCAGTGCTTCAGGAAAATTATGGCCCGTATCTATATGCACCAGCGGGAAAGGAAATTTTCCCGGGCGAAATGCTTTCAGCGCCAGGTGAACCAATGTAATACTGTCCTTGCCTCCGGAAAACAACAATGCAGGACGCTCAAATTGCCCGGCCACTTCACGCATGATATGAATGGCTTCCGATTCCAGGTGGTCCAGGTAGTCTAACCGATATTTACTCATATTGCTCATCTTGACGTGAATGATTAAAACTTATTGATGCACATGTAATCCGCACTCCTTCTTCGATGCGTCTTCCCACCACCAGCGACCGGCACGGAAATCTTCTCCCGGCCGCACCGCACGGGTACAGGGCGCACAACCGATACTCACAAATCCACGATCGTGCAGGGGATTGTATGGCACATTATGCTGATCAATATATTGTCGTACCTCGGCTGTTGTCCAGTGCAACAGCGGGTTGTACTTTATGATCTTGTTGGTTTCATCCCATTCTATCATGGAAAGATTGTTTCTGTCGGGAGAGTGCTCGGCGCGAAGACCGGTTACCCAAACGGCATTGCCCGCCAGCGCCCGCCGCAACGGCTCCACTTTGCGGATAAAACAACATTGTTTACGGTTCTCCACGGAATCGTAAAAAGCGTTGGGACCTTTTTCTGTGACAAAGCTTTCCAGCAATTTGTAATCAGGATAAAACGCCTGTATGGTGGTGTTATACTTCTCGTTGGTGCGCGCCCATACAGAATAAGTTTCTGCAAACAACCTTCCGGTATCGAGGGTAAAAATATTTACCGGCAACTGGTGACTCAATATTTCATGCGCGATTACCTGGTCTTCAACGCTGAAGCTGGTTGAAAACGTTACCTGCCCCGGAAAACGGCGCGTAACCTCCTGGAGGAACTCATGTATTTTTAGTCTACCTGATTGGTAGGTTAAATCGGCAAGATGATCTGTGAGCGCGGCATTCATATTTTTTTGTCCTTTAGATAATTTTTTGTGGTGAAATAGATGTGTAACAGGCGGGAGAATACTTATCAGCAACAACAGCAGTAATTGTTGTAGCAGGACTTATACAAATACGCTATGTTATTGTATATGGGAAGCATTGCTGATAAAATTAATTCCGGTTCAAAGATACGCCTCCGGGCGGAAAACTAAAATTTTTTCCACCAAAATGGTAGACTAATGGAATTTTAACAGCTGCTATACAAACACACGTTAGCCTGCTAAACGAATTTTGCACACTTCGTTGTAGCAGGCTATAATAATGAAAACCGACTAAATTAATGGAGAATAAATTCAACCGCTTATTGTTCCGCCAACTGTTGAATGAGTTGCAGCGCCTTTTCCCAACCGGGTTCATGTTTTTCTATGTACTCTTCGGGCAATGGCCCTGCCTGAACGGACAAAAAGCGTCCCATCCTGCATTTATTTTCTTTCCACAAATTCTTTCAGGCTCGTACCAATAATGTGTTCCCATCCCTCCATAAAGTTTTCTTTTGCCAGTTCAGGCACATCCGGCGGAAAGCTTTCAAGTCCTTTATGTGTAAGCGTTAATCTTGTTTTATTTTCTTCTGCTGCCAGTTCAAATGTTACATAAGAAATGCCCGCGTATCCAGGATATCTCCAGCTATACTGCAATTTCTTTCCGGGAATTACTTCGGTTATGGTGCATTCATGCAGCCATTGTTTATTTTCATCTCCGCCCGTAAAGGTGAATTGAAATCCTACTGCTGCTTTGAATTCCTTCAAATCAAAATACCATTCCTTCATTTTTGCAGGGTCGGTGATGGCCTGCCACACTTTTTCTACCGGAGCGTTGAACACGCGTTCAACGATTAATGGTTCAGCATCCATATTCATTTTTTTCGGGTGATACCAACAGCCGGTCAGCAGACAAACTGTTTAGTGATTTATTTATTCCTGCTCTTTGTTGAGGAATGCGTCCAGTGCATCAAGTTTCTTTGTCCAGAATGCACGGTAACGTTCAGCAAAATCAGCCACTTCCTTCAGCTTGCTATAGTCCGCATAACAATACCGTTCCCGACCGTGCTGCTTTATGGTAATCAATCCACACTCTGCCAGGATTTTTACATGTTTGGATATGGCAGGCCGGCTGATGTCGAATTGTTCTGCCACTGTGTTCAGCGTTAAAGCCTTTACAGCAAGCAGCTCGATGATCTTTCTCCTCGTAGGGTCTGCTATGGCTTGAAAAACATCACGACGCATTTGCTTTCTTTATATGTAACCAATCGGTTACAAATTTATGGGTAACCGATCAGTTACGCAAAAACTGCGGGAAAATACTTTGTGGAAATTTGTATCCGGAATAATTCCTGCAGACAATTAGGTGATTATAAGCTATTTAGAAGTCCATTGGCATAATAATAATATGGAGTAGGATGCGTTTAATATTTTTTGGCAGAACTTGTAATTCCGGTAGATCGGATCATTCACTAAAAGGCTGTTGATGAGAACTTTTTACCTGTCTTTTTTTATTGCTTTCCTTTTGTTTCAAACTGCTTTAGCGCAGCAACCGCCCAATACGGTAGCTTTTCGGAACGGCGCCAAAACATTTACCAGTGTAAGCGACACTGTACCGATAGCAACTGCCCTGGCGCGTGGTCAGTTTGGCAATCATTCCTATGTGCTGCTCAGGTTTTCGCAATTGCCCGATGCCAGGCAACGGCAAACATGGGAACAGGCAGGCATCCGTTTGTATGATTACATTCCGCACAACAGCTTTCTTGCCGAAGTACCCGCCAGCTTTTCTCCGGGCAACCTGAAACAAATTGCCACCGCAGGGGTGTTTACTATTGAAGCGAAAGACAAAATCTTCTCCAACGTAGCCAGGCAAATTGGCAAACCGGGTGTGCTGATGGCTGTACAATATTTTGGCAGTTTATCACAGGCATCTGTAACCGAAATTATAAAAAACACAGGTGCCCAGGTAGCAACAACGAAAATACGCCCGCCGCGCACCGTTTTTGTGAAGGCTTCTTTACCCGTATTAGAAAAAATTGCAGCGCTGCCTTTTGTAGCTGCTGTTACCGCACAGGTGATGGAAGCACAGCCTTTAACTCTCAACAACCGCACAATTCATGGCATGGCAGCACTGCAAAGTGTAACTGGCAGGAATCTCCAGGGCAGGAATGTGATAATCGGGGTGGGTGATAACGGCGATCCATCCACGCATATAGACATTTCGGGGCGTCTGATCATGAGGAATCCGCTTCCCCCGGCCAATCATTCCACACAGGTAACGGGCGCAGCAGTGGGAGGAGGCATTCTGAACCCGCGCCAGAGAGGAATGGCGCCGGAAGCTACAGCCATCAGCCAGTACTATAGCGACATCCTGGTGAATGCACCGATATTCCATAATGATCTTGACATGGTGCTCACATGCAATTCCTATTATTCGGGGTTACCGCTATGTGAAGGCGATGGCGAATATAATATCCTGAGCGTTTTTGTTGATAACCAGTTGCAGACCTATCCTGAGTTACTGCACGTGTTTGCTGCGGGTAATGATGGCGCAGGCACCTGCTCTCCGTATCCCCCCAGTTATGCCACTGTAAAATCGGGCTTCCAGACCGCTAAAAATGTATTGACAGTTGGCGGCATTGACAATATCAATCAAACTATTCACAATATTGCCAGTCGCGGCCCCGTATACGACGGGCGGCTAAAACCGGAAATCGTGGCCGGCAGCGCCAATGTGATTTCCACCATCCGATTCAATGGGTATACAGGCGACTGGGGCACCAGTATGGCGGCGCCTACCGTTACCGGCGCCATGGCACTGCTACAAGAACGTTACCGGCAATTGCATGGCGGCGCCTTTCCTCCTGCGGCGCTGCTGAAAGCCGTGGTGTGCAACGGGGCAGATGATGTGGGCAACCCAGGACCTGATTATACTTTTGGTTTTGGCACGCTCAATGCAAGACATGCGGTAGAGATGCTCGAAAACAACTGGTACTTTACAGGCAGTGTTAACCACAGCGGTACGGTAAATTTTACCATTAACAATGTACCCGCCGGCAATTACCAGCTGAAGGTGATGTTGTACTGGGTTGATCCGGCCGGATCACCCATAGCGGCCACTTCGCTGGTGAATAATCTTGACCTCACTGTTACGGCGCCCGGTGGTACGGTACACCGGCCACTCATCCTGAACCCCGATCCCGCCCATGTAAGCGATCATGCTACGGAAGGAATCGACAACCTGAACAACATCGAACAGGTGGTGATTAAAAATCCTACGGCCGGGGACTATACCGTTACAGTAACGGGGACCAATATCCCAACAACCACGCAACAATTTTATGTGGTATACCATCTTGTGCCGGCAGGGATTGTAATCGAGCATCCTTCCGGCGGAGAAACATTTGTTCCAGGCCTCGCGGAGCCAATCCGCTGGCATGCCAACGACGATGACTCTGTAAACACCTTTACCGTTCAATACAGCACGAATGATGGTGCTACCTGGACCAATATCAATAACAACGTACCTGCCACCACAAGAAAAATAACGTGGGTCCCTGCAAACGTGCCCACTACAACAGCAAGGATTCGTATTACCCGGAACAATACCGGCATTTCCGGTATGAGCAACGGTCCTTTTACTATACTGGGCATCCCTACCGTTACTGCAACTCCCGCGTGCCCCGGTTATGTGCAGCTTACGTGGACAGCCGTTCCTTCAGCCACAGGTTATGAAGTATTGCAGGTTCGCAATAGCAAGTTTGAAGTGATTGCCAGTACCACCGCTACCAATTATCTGGTAAGCGGTTTAAGCACCGACAGTGTGTACTATTTCAGCGTGCAGCCATTACTGGGCACCGTTCGTGGAAGGCCTGCCCTTGCCCGCAGCGCAACACCCAACACCGGGCCCTGCGCCGACGCAGCATTTGACAACGACCTGGCCCTTGACAGCCTCGCAGCGCCCGCATCAGGACGCATGTTCACCGCTACCCAATTAGGAGTGGAAGCAATACAGGTACGCATCCGCAACTTCGACGACGCCGCTTCCTCCGGAAGCTTTGACATTTCCTACCAGGTGAATAACGGGCCCGTTGTAACAGAAAACAGTTCGCAGGTCATTCCCTCACTGGGTGATTATACATACACGTTCACACAAACCTTTGATTTCTCTGCTACCGGCTCCTATACCCTGAAAGTATGGGTAACACATCCGGGCGATGCGCAGCGCAACAACGATACATTGGTACGGGTGATAAAACATTTGCCCAATGATCCCATAGTGCTGGCGCCCACATTCACTGAAGATTTTGAAACGGCGGATGCCGCTTCCTATATCACCACCACCACGGGTTTGGAAGGATTGACGCGATGGGATTTCAAAGCCAGCAGCGCCAATGGAAGGGCCCGCACGTTCGTGAACTCCGGTTTTGCAAGAAGCGGCCAGCGCGCCCTCACCCTCGACCAGCAAACGTATAGTGAGACCGCCAATGCGGACAGCCTCACGGCCACTTTCAATCTTTCCAACTATACCATGGCCGACCAGTTGTGGCTGGACTTTTATTACCGCAACCAGGGAACAGACTTCTCCCTGCCGGGCAACCAGGTATGGATTCGCGGCAGCGACGCAGATGCATGGATACCGGTTTTCACACTCCCAACTCATGACCCGACACATTTCGGAACTTATCGTTTGTCCAGTCCCGTTAATATCACCGAAACACTGGCCAATGCGGTGCCTGCGCAATCTGTCAGCAGCAGTTTCCAGGTGCGGTTTGGGCAGGAAGGATTTACTTCGGCCAATTCGGTCATCACCAACAGCAATCTTGATGACGGCTTCACATTTGATGATATCGTTCTTACCCACGCACAAAATGATGTGGGCATCCAGGCGCTGGTAAGTCCGGACATTGCGAGCATCTGCAGCCTGGGCACTACCGAAACCATCCGCATCCGCGTAAAGAATTACAGCAATACCACCATCAACAATGTAGCAGTAGCCTACAGGATTAACGGGCTGCTGGTGAATGAAACAATTCCTTCACTGGCTCCCGGACAGACGATGGAGTATAGTTTTGCGCAAACTGCCAACCTTGCTGCCTGGCAACGGTATGAACTCGATGCATGGGTTCATTACGGACCAGACAATTACCGCAATAACGACAGCCTGCTCAACATAGTGTTTCATACCACGCCTGTCATCACCAGCTATCCTTACCTGCAGGATTTTGAAAACAACAACGGATACTGGTATACCGCTGGAGTGGTGAGCAGTTGGGAATGGGGCGCTCCTTCCAAAACAATTATCAACAAGGCGGCCAGCGGCAACAATGCATGGGTCACTTCATTGTCGGGCACTTATAATGTGAGCGAGTTTTCCTACCTCTATTCTCCCTGCTTCGACCTGAGCGGGCTGACCCAACCGGTATTGTCGTTCAGTCATATCCTGCAACTGGAAGATAATTGTGATTGCGATTTTCATTGGGTAGAATATAGTGTAGATGATGTTAACTGGATAAAACTGGGCATCAATGGCGCCGGCACTAACTGGTTTGATCATGCTACCGAAAATGTATGGCAGCAGTCAAACCCCTTATGGCATGTAGCCAGCTACGATATACCCGTCAATGCTTCCAAAGTACGTTTCCGTTTTGTGATGAAAGCCGATCCGGCCGTTACATTCGAAGGCATTGGCATCGATGATGTACATATCTTCGACAAAGCGGCCATTTATACCGGCGCGGATGTAACCAATGGTCTCACACAACCCGTGAGCGGCAATGACTGGGTACATTTTGCCGTAGGCGGCAATCTTGTTGCGTCTATCCACCCCAACGGACAAGACCTGGGCAATACATCTGTAAAAGTGTATTTCAACAATACCGGCGCAAACCGGCATGATACCAACCAGTATTACCTGGACAGGAATATTGTGATCAACCCGGCCAATGTTCCAGTGAATTCTGTAACTGTTCGTTTTTATTTTACTGATGAAGAAGCAAACAATCTTATCACAGCTACAGGATGCGATAACTGTACCACGCTTGGAGATGCTTATGAAGCGGGTGTGACGCAATACAGTTTTGCACCAGCGGAAGAAAACGGTACGCTGAGCGACAATACCAGCGGTATCCATGTATTTATTCCTCCTGCTGCAGTACACGTGCGCCCCTACGACAATGGTTACTATGCCGAATTCCAGGTAAATAATTTTTCGGAATTCTGGATCAATGGTGGCGGACCGGGACAAAATCAGCCGCTGCCGGCACTGCTGGGCCCCTTCACCGTTTCAAAGCGAAACAATGCAGGTTTGCTGGAATGGACTACGCTGCAGGAATCCAATTGCGATCGATTTATTATAGAGAAAAGTACCGACGGCACCACCTACCAAACCATTGGCGTGGTACAGGCAGTAGGTATTTCTAATGTTACCCAGCAATACCAGTTCACCGATCCACACCTGGTTACTGGCACCAATTACTATCGTTTACGTATAGCAGACATCAATGGACAGTTCAGCTTCTCTCCTATTCGTTTTCTGAATATTTCCAGTGATGAACTGATCGTGAATATTTATCCCAACCCGGTGCGGGAAAACCTGTTGTACATTAACACATCGGTGGAGTGCCGCCAGATTATCATAACCGATGTGCAGGGACGCACGGTGCGCAATATTCCTGCGCAGGGCACGAGTCACAAAATCGCTGTGCATGATCTGGCAAGAGGTACGTATTTCATTACCATCAAGACCGACCTGGGTCAGGTAGTACAAAGAATTGTACGGTAGCGAACACCTTCTTGTGGAAAGGAATTATTTTGTGGCTTGACGACGCTGCACCAGGTAAAGACCAGCTATCACCAGTGACATGCCGGCAATGGTATACAAACCAATGGGTTCATGTACCATTACGTTGGCAATGATATAGCCCGACACCGGGCATAAGAACAACCAGAAAGAGGCTTTTACTACATTTTCGCGCAGCATATACAACCATAGCTGTACGGCAATGATAGATACCGGGATGGCCAGCCACAGTATGCAATTCAATAGCGATCCATTCCATTGATTGGCGGCAGGTTCGTAAGTGGCCCATGCTACCGGGAGCAGAAAAATTCCACCGAGCAGCGTCTGCCAGCCATTGATGGTAAGCATGTGCAGCTCATTCCATTTTTTGCGTGAAAAATAAATAGTACCAATACTATATACTACCATGCTGCTCATCAGTATGGCAATGCCTGCAGGTGTGGCCATACTGGTTTGCAGCAACGGCCAGGCGGCCAGGAGCACGCCTGTTGCACCCAGCAGCAGACTGATCACGGTAATGGTACGAATGCGATGTCCATATACAAAACTGGTAATTAAACTGATCAGCACCGGGTTGGCGGCCACTGCCAGCGAGCCCAGTCCTGCAGAAACCTGCTCCATGGCCAGCACGTACAAACCAAGGTAGATGCTGATGTTCAGCAATCCATAAATGGCCAATTGTTTCCACTCCTGTTTTGCCGGCAGGCGATTGCGCAACATTCCATGCGTAACAAATAACATCACGCCGCCTGCAATAAAGAATCGTCCCATGCAAATCACAAAGGGTTGCGCGTATTGCAAACCAATCTTGGTGGCGGCAGCAGCTGAAGGCCACAACACGGCAAATAACAATCCGGCCAGTAATAACAGCCAGCCTTTGGGTACCTTGCTAAAAACCGAAAGTTTGGAAGTAATAGTTTTCAGAACGCCTGGAGATTGTTTAATTATTCAAAATGCTGTTGAATCAAATAATAATTATATCAAACTTATACAATAATCCCGCAATACCCGAAAAGGGAAGCTGTGCTTTTTTCACTTTATTCATTGCGGGATCAAACGTGTAGATTGCTTCATTTAAGTTAGAATTACTTATTTTGTTGGATGGCCGGTAAACGCCTAACACGGACCTGAATTTTTCCTGTAGCATGGCAGTATCACCCACAATAGACTTTAATAACCTGTACGATATCGACAGCATTTCCGAGGACCTGCGGTATACGAGTTTTCATACACAGTTGAACAATGGCACGCCGGTGGAGCTGGCAGTACGCATCAGCAACCAGGCGCATGCTTTGCTGCCCAATGTGTACAACCTCGCTTTCGGCCCTTTGAATGCAAAAGGAAAAATTGATGATAAGGCCGAGTTGTCGCACGCGGATTACTCAAAAGTATTTTCCACGATCCTGTTCACGGCTTTTGCCTATCTGAAAAACAACCCCGACCATTATCTTGGCATTGATGGTTCCGACAATGCCCGGGCTTATTATTATTACCGCACCATTCAGCGTAATTATAATTACCTGGATAAACACTTCCGCATGTATGGCGTAAAGTATTTTGTGCGCATTACCCGTTTTGGCAAAACCCAGTACGATAACCCGTTTGATTTTGAAGACATCCTGCCATATCCCTACCGCATCCGAAAAGGCGACCGCATATCGCAGGACCACATGTACAACTACTTCATATTCAATCTAAAGCAAGGAGCGAACAAGTAAAATAAAAGCCGTATATTTGATATAATGAAACAATCCATAGCCAAGAAGGTAGCTGCCCTTACCCAGAGAGCGAAGGAGCATGGTCAGAAAAAGGCTGATGTGAAGCCGGCCTCCGGTTCCTCGTTGCACCGCGTTATCAAGACCAAAGAGCAGGCAGCGTTGTTTATGAAGTTGTTGAAGGAGGCGTAGGTATTTATTCTCTTCTCTGTTTACTCTTCTGAATTTCCCGAAATTATTTTATCCGAAGCCTGTCAGGTGGAGGAGGTATTACACATCCTGACCTCTTTTTGGAGTGGAAGTAGGCATTACGCCCTGAAACCTGCAGGGAATTAGAGCTGTTTTCACCTTCCGAACCTTATTGGTTGAAGGAAGCATTACACCTTGCGGCCCGGTACGTGTAGGAAGAATATAATAAGCCCACCAGCACAAAAGCTCCGGTGGGCGTTAGCGGAGAGGGCGGGATTCGAACCCGCGATACGGTTTCCCGTATACACACTTTCCAGGCGTGCCTCTTCAACCACTCGAGCACCTCTCCGTAAATTCAAGGGCAGCAAAAATACAATATCCCCTTATTAACTCCCGAAGATTTTTTCTGCATTCGCTGTAGTCACTGCGGCCACCTCTTCCACCGACCTATTTTTTATTTCCGCCAGCCTGGCCGCTACATATTTAATATAACTGCTTTCATTCCTTTTACCCCGGAAAGGCACCGGCGTGAGATAAGGGGCATCGGTTTCCAGCACAATATGCTCCATCGGGATCTCTTTCAATACATCGCCCAGGCCGGAGTTTTTGTAGGTCAGTACGCCGCCAATGCCCAGGTAAAATCCCAGGTCGATGATCTTTCTGGCGGCCTCCAGGTCGCCGGTAAAGCAGTGAAAAATTCCCCGGAGATCACCGTTCTGGCGCTCTTTCACCAGGGCAATACAATCATCCATGGAGTCGCGGCTGTGAATTACAATGGGCAGTTTGTAATGCAGGGCCCAGCTGATCTGCTCATGAAAGGCCTCCTGCTGTTGGGCAATATGGGTTTTGTCCCAATAATAGTCCAGTCCAATTTCCCCCACTGCCGCAAATCGACGTTTGCTTAGCCAGCCGGCCGCAATGTCCAGCTCCGCCCGGTAATCTTCCTTGATGGAACAGGGATGCACGCCCATCATGGCTATACATTTTTGCGGGTACCTGGCTTCGAGGTCCAGCATGGCGGCTATTTCACCGCTGTCTATAGCAGGCAGGTAAAACCGGCGCACCCCTTCATTTTCCGCCCTGGCAATTACCTGGTCAACATCGTTTCGGAAAGCAGAGACGTACAAATGAGTATGAGTATCAATAAGTTGCAATTCCATATGATGCAAAATTCCGTAGAATTCCTGTCTTTTTACCAAACTGTTTCAATGGAGCGCTTTTTGGAAAACCATGGGGTTGCTGCAGCCGCCCTATTGCGATAAATATATTCAAATTCCATGTTCCTTGGCTGGGCCTGTGGCTTTGCCAGCGCCTTCTTAATAAGCCCCCTTCTTAATATTTGTACGCCTATGGCCACCACTTTTACGCCACGCCCTCCATCAATTTGCCCAGGTTGCCTGATCTGTTCCGGGCAACGAGTCAAACTACCCAGTCAGGCGAAGCATTAGGCGGCCCCTTTATTGCTTTTTGTCAAACTGTTGCCCGCTTTGCAAAGGCAAGATCGTAATAGTGCTCACCTGTTCCATTGCTGTGCTGCCGGGTACCATCGAAATGTGCCTCAGCGTGATTGCGGTGCGAGGAAGTTTTAACATAACCGACACCGGTGGCACCGGCAAGCAAGGACTTTGCAACTTGTACACGTACTGCAGGATTTTTTCGGGACCCGCATCGTGAAACAACGTACGCTGCACGGGAAAAACTACGGGCATACGCAACACAACATAGGTATCAGGGTCCATCACACGGTGGAAAACGGGTGAACAACCCGTGCGCCGGTACACGGAATTTATTAACAGGTCCCGGAATGTGTGGCCGTTACACCACTACAGGCAAAAATACCCACAGGCAATACAGCCCTGAGCGTATTGGAATAAGGGAATAACAATTGCTTCCATCAAGCCACGTGAACCGTTACCGGAGCCATCCACGAAATATCTTTGGTTTAATCAAAAAAGTATTTACCTTTAAGTCAGTTTTCATAGGGTACGGATTAAAAACGGGCCAGGGTGTCTACCCAGGCCCAACTTATTTTAGGCCCTCCCTTTCATGCAACACTGCTCCGCCAATCTGTTTTTTCACACACCAATTGCTTCAAAACGAAATCCTTTTTTACTAAAGTGCTCGAGTACACGAGGCAGCGCTTCTTTCATGCGGGGAAATGCTTTATCACTGTCGTGAAAAACAATGATGGACCCGGGCTTTGCGTTACTGATTACATTCAATGCACAGTTTTCGTACGTCAATGCCTGATCGAAATCACCACTCAGCACATCCCACATTATAATGCGGAAATTGGTTTGGTGTGGACTGTTTCGAATTCCTGTGAGTAACTTGATTTGAAAGCGGGTAATTTTTCCGTAAGGAGGTCTGAACAGATGCGAATCGATGTATTTGCCGGCCATGAGGATATCCTGCACATATAGTTCGTCTCTTACCTTCCACCCGTTAACATGATTAAAGGAGTGATTGCCTACACGATGTCCTTCGTTTATTGTTTGCTGATAGATATCTTGGTGCGACAGCACATTTTTCCCTATACAGAAGAAAGTGGCTTTGGCATTGTATTGCCGCAGTTGGTCCAGTACGTAAGGGGTTGCGGTAACATTCGGACCATCATCAAAAGTGAGATACAGTTTTTTTTCTGTGGCGGGAATATCCCAAACGCATCTCGGATATAAGCGTTTTAACCACCAGGGTGTTTTACAGAAGTAAAGCATTCAATCAAACTTCAAGGCCAAAAGTAATTCATTTACTCTCCATAACCTGTGATGTGAATTACTTTCTCTTTATAACGGTAAATTTTACCATTTTTTTTCAGGTATTCCTGCTGACTGGTTTCATCAGTGAGTATGGGATCGAGATAGGCCTTGACGTGCTGGTCTGTAACGGTAACAGGCTTTCCATAACTGATAGCCTCTTCAATATAACCGGGCAATAACGCCTGCAACTGGTCATAAAAAAGATTAGTGCCGGCATAAATATCGCAACCGATCACCCGATCGCCGCTCATGCATACAATACCGGTAATGGTGCTGTCGCTTTTCCTGAATTGCTCTGTAAACCACGCGAGGTATTCCTCTACCTGGGGCGCAAAATTTTTGTCGAGCCGGCGGGCAGCGTAGGCAAAAGTTGGAGATGCCACTCCGGTATTATCAAGATGCCCCAGTATTTCGCGCCATATTACTACCTGGTTGCTGGATTGTCCCAACACTTTGCGCAGGCGGGGCGTAGCATAATTAAAGTACGCAAACTTTTTTTCTTTTTCACTCCATCTGCCTTCTTCCACGCACATCACGGGCACATATTGGTCCCGGGATGAGGGCAGCAATATGGTGTCTTTGATGATCATGCGGTCCTGGCGTCCGCCGAGGATCACTTCACCGGAACCAACAAAGATGGCTTTATCGGAATTGTTGTTGATGCGCAGCCAGTGTACATTTTCCGTGGAGGCCGTACCGCGCTCACTTACTACTGCCAGTCCCTGCTGCAAGGCATTGCTGAGCGATATCACTCCAGGTTGAATGCCGCCACCGCCCGGTGCTTTATGACGAATGGGAATTATTTTGAGGTGCTTGTACGTGCGGGCACTGTCGTAATCTACATACAGCCTGTCGTAGGTCAACTGCGCGTCCACTGCCTTAACCATGAGCAGCAATAATATAATAAGCAGGTTCCCCGGCATATTGGTACAAGGTTTCGGCCGGGAAGTTAGTGCATTTGCATGCAATACGCAAAGCTGCGTTACGCGGGGAGTTTTGCCAGGTTGCCCGACCGTTTACTCAATGTACCGCGGGGAACGTGAATAAGTGCGCCCTTCCTGGTTTGCAGAGTTGTACCACGGGCTATGTCAACGGTAAAATATTCAACAGGTAACACGTCGGGATGTAATATGGAAGAATGGAGATCACCGGTCAGGTTACAGTCAAGCATCAGCAACACCACCACGCTGATGCAGGCAAGGGATTTTCACATAATGTATATTTATCGCCTTTAAAGATGTACACGCAGCGAAAAACGCATAAAATTTCCCGGAAAATATTTTGAATCGCATGCACAGATGGTTACAACCATCCGGCAGGGATCCCCTGGTTACGATAGATGCTTATCTTTTGAATATCACCTATCCTTCGAATATCAGCGAAAAAACAATCATGCGGGAATTGAGCCTGTCGATCGTATTGGAAAATTTAAGATTTGGATCACGGGAATGGATATTCGAAATACCATGACTGATCTTGATCTCCGGTGAAAGTATGAATACCGGAAAATAGAAGTTAAAACCAATGCCGCCTTCCACGCCGAAATCAGTTTTGGTAAGTTTTACCAGGTCTTCTGCCTTGCGCGCTGTTGAATTGGAAGCCAGGTCGTACTCGAATTTCACACCGCCAAACATGTATACGCGAAAGTTCCCGATGCGATCGCTGCGGAATTTCAGGTGTATGGGCAAACCAAGCAAAATACTTTCAATGCGCTTGGTCACCTCCGGTTGTTCTTCCTTGGCAGGATCGGGATACGTAAGATGATAGGTGAGGTTCTTGTAAGAAAACAATAACTGGGGGAAAATAGCACGCAATTCAAACCGGGGCGATAACCGCAATGTATGCATACCCGCCAGCCCAAAGCCCCCCACATTTTCAGGTTCCACCACCATCACGCTGTCGTGCCCCAGGAAAGTGGGATGATGGGTCACCTGGAAACGCGAATTGTTGTACACCAGGCCTATGCCCAGGTAATATTTTTTATCATCGTGATTTGGAAGATTCAATTCCGTGATCTGGGCGGAGCCTTTAACAGACGCTACCATCAGAACAGACGCTATCACCAATCGTATTAACTGGCTTTTTTTCTGCCGCAATAAATTGTACATATTCCTAAACTCAGCCGTTTTAATTTGGTTTCGGAAAATCCGACTTGCTGTAAAATGTGTAGAAATGTTTCGCCTTCAGGAAATGCTTTTACTGATTGGTTTAAATATTGATATGCGTCTCTGTTCCTTGATAACCACTGCCCTGCACGGGGAGCAATTATGTTGAGATACAAATTATATAATTTCTTGAACCACAGCTTTTTCGGGCGACTGAACTCCAGTATCACCGCCTTCCCTCCGGGCTTCAGCACCCGGTACATCTCGCTCAATCCCTGTTCCAGGTTTTCAAAGTTTCGTACGCCGAAAGCTACGGTTATGGCATCAAACGTATTGTCCGGAAACTTTATTGCCTCACTATCTCCCTTTAACAACTCTATGTGCTTATTTAGCAATAGCTTATTCACTTTTTCCCTGCCCAGGGCGAGCATTCCTTCTGAAATATCTATGCCAATTATTCTTTCCGGGCGAATTAATTTCCAGGTAAGGATGGCTACATCAGCCGTTCCGGTGGCCACATCCAGCACCAGCCGGGGTTGTACCTCCTGCAATTCCCACACTGCCCGTTTACGCCAGCCGCGGTCAATGCCGCCCGACAGGAAGTGATTCAGGAAATCGTAGCGGCCTGCAATCTGGTCGAACATGGTGGCCACCTGCTCTTTTTTGGACTTCCCGGAATCCTTGAAAGGAACGATCGTATCGTGGGCGTGTTTTGACATGGAGCGCAAAGATAAGGCGGGAAGGAAGTAACTTGCACGCTATGATTATCAAAAGCGCGAAATACCTCGTTAGCAGTCCCGATTATAAAAAATGTCCGCCACCCGACCGGCCGGAATTTGCGTTTATTGGCAGGAGTAACGTGGGTAAGTCGAGCCTGATCAATATGCTGTGCAATAATCATAAACTGGCCAAGACTTCTGCCACGCCCGGTAAAACACAACTCATCAATCATTTTATAGTAGAAAGCGCCCGGGGAGCATCGGGGAACACCACTTCCTGGTACCTGGTGGATTTGCCCGGATATGGTTTTGCCAAAGTATCGCAATCGCAGCGCAGGCAATGGGGCGCCATGATAGAAAACTACCTGCTGCACCGCGAAAACCTCGTGCATGTTTTTGTGTTGATCGACAGCAGGCATGCACCTCAGAAAATTGACCTTGCGTTCGTGAATCAACTGGGAGCGTGGGAAATCCCGTTTTGCCTGGTATTCACCAAAGCCGACAAGGAAACACAAAAAACAGTGAGCAGGAATGTTTCGGATTTTCTTGATACCCTTCGCAAAACCTGGCAATTCCTGCCGCAACATTTTGTAACGAGCGCGGTGAAGAAAATGGGAAGGGATAAATTGCTGGGATTAGTAGAAGAAAAGCTGGAGGGTTTCATGAATGTGTGAAAGGAACAGCCCTGCCCGGAAAGTAAGCAATGTTGTTTATGAGAGAGAGAAAGAGCATCTAACCACCATAAGGATGGTCGTAAGCACGCAGTAAATCAGCGCCTTGTTGATTGCTTTTCTAATTCACTACTTTATTGGCGCAGCTGCTGCTGGCGAATGCTTCCGGCTTGGCCTTGAAGGCGAATCCCATACCAAGAATGTAACCCATCGCTTCTTTCAGCGCATCATTGCTTTTGAAATGCGGATTGGTATTGATGTCCGCATGTACTTCCATGTCTACATCATACTTGGTAAACAACGGACATAATTCATACGCAATTTCAATGCTCTTGGCCACCTCCACCAACATGCGCTCTTTGATGCTGAATTGCTGTTTTGTTTTTTCGTTGTGAATGAACATGAATCCACCATGTCCTTCCCGCAAAAAAACAATGACGGTCGCAAACTCAGTCTCGGCGCCTTTCACCTGCGAGTCGGTGCCAACGCACACTTTCAGGTGAAATCCTTTGTCGGTCTCACGTTTGATAGCCTGCTCCACTGCTTCCTTGATGGGCAATTCTATCGGATCGCCGTTAAATCTTCTCCATATCATATGAAATCGGGTTTTTCGAATTTAACGAAATCCATTGTGCTGACCAAACAGATGTTATGGAAACACCAGGGTACAAAGACGCGGGCAGCTATGTTTTCCTGTTGCCATGAATCCTGGGGTGAAGCCACGAGGTAATGATAACATTACCAGGCCCGCTTACGCTCCAAACGTAGTGTAAACAAATATAAGTTTTATTGTAAACCCGGCATATCGCGGCGGGCCGCGCTTGACCCTATGGTTTTACCAGCCGGAACGTATGCACTTCGTTTATACCCTGCACCCGCAGGATAAACACACCCCTGCTCAAACCGGCGCCATCAATAGCATTGGCGCCAGTGATTAACCGGCCTGTGCGCATCAGCCGGCCAGACTCATCATACAGATTGTACGTGTAGTCTTTAGCGGCATACAATTGTATTTTATCAGTGATGATGCTGCCCTGCAGTTTTACCTGCTGGTCGTGCATGGCAGGCAGGGTAATTACCTTTGAGTAGTAGCTGCGTTCTTCCGCCACTGTAATTATGCGAAGACGGTAGAATGCCAGTGAGCCATCAACAGGTTGCCAGGAAAAGCCCCGGGCGCCGGCCTCCGATACGGCCAGCGTGGTGTAGTGCTTTCCATCTTTTGCATATTCCAGTTCAATGCGTTTGATAGGTTCGTCGGCTATGAAACTCCAGCCCAGCACATGCCTGCTGTCTCTTACGGAACCCGTAAGCGAAATATGATGTACCGGCAATACATGGGCAAATGAACCGTAAAGCGAATAGTGGCCAAGGCTGCCATAGTCGCTCAGGTTGGGATTGCCTACTCCTTCTACCACCAGGTAATAGGTGCCAGCATTGATATTGCTGTCTGCCCCTGCATTGAGCAGTTCCATGGGATTGTAGCGGCCAATGGTATCTCCTGCGTGGTTCAGCAGGCTCACTTTAATATCAACATTGGCGCCTTCGTTGTGGGCGCCAACGCTTAAGGGAACGGCGCTGATGCGGAAATTGGTGGATGAATGCGCAGTGAACGCAAACACATCTTTATCTGAAGCGGAATTGATTAATCCTTCTGCATGAAAATCGATGGCAGACTGGTTTACCGGAGTAGCCTGCAGATGATTATCGGAATGGTCATCGGGACGGAATCCGCCATCGTTGATGTATGAAGCTATAATGGCAATATCGTCCTGCATCACGTCGCAGCCTTCTGCATTCTGACCATAGTGCCAGGTAGTAAGGTTCCTGGAATATCCCGAACCCATGATGGGCGCCCAGCCGATTTCACCAGTGCCTTGCCCTTCCGAATATTCCTTTTGCTTGACGCAGGTTTGGTCATATACGCTCTGATGCTGCAACCCCAATGTATGCCCTGCTTCATGCGAAATAGCCTCCGCTACATTTTTTACACTATTGCCAAGGCGCTCGCTGAATACCCACGCAGGCGTTTCATTGCCCCATACAAAAGAACCTACAAAGGACACACCGCCTGATGAGCCATACCATTTCCAGGTAGGTGTGATGATGATGCGAACCCTTTGATCGGCAGGAGCAGCGAAATACACCGTGGAGTCGGTAGTAATATTGATATTGAAAATGCGGTAATCTTCTGCAACGCGGTTAAATATCTCCGTTATCTGTGCTGCGTTGAACAATGCAGGTTCCGCATTGATAGGTCCTGCCCAGTTCCAGATGGTCCCCTGTACGTAGTGGCCATCAAAGTCGAGGTATATGGTTGCACGCGCTTGCGGATAACTATTGAGTAATGGTACCTGTGCCTGCATCAGGAGGGGCAGGCAAAAAAAACAGAGTACGGAAAACGTAGCTTTCATAAGACGAATAGGCTGGGTTGAGGGGTTAACTACAGGTCGTTTCACCGGGATAAGATTTATTCGGTCATGAAAAACTTCTGCAGTCGTTTTCGCATATAGTAGCGGCCGTTTTCCTGGTCGAGAATCAGTACATCGCCTGAATCGGGATGTATGATCCTTCCTACTATTTTTTGTGTGTTGTTGTTATCAGTGAATACAGATAGGTTAAGCATGGCCCCCGGATAGTTATGGGAACGGATATTGATGCTTTCTACCTGCGGCGTTTGCTGCACGCGTTCAATGATTTCGCCAATAAACAGCAATTTGCCAAACTGAAGGGTGATAGTATCGGTAGTACGTGAATGGGAAAGACGTTCCAGGTTGGGAGGTACACATTCGAATAATTCCGGCAACGCCGCAAAGAGTTGCGGTTTATCTGGAATGTGCTGGCGAACGGTCACAGGTTCCTGGGCATTCAATGCAACAGCTGCACACAACAATACCACTAAGAACCCTGTCGCATAAAGGTTTTTCATCCGACATAGGTTTTCGTAAAGGAATTGGATTTGGTTTCTTAGGGTACGATCAACAAGATCAAACAGGAAACGGTTCTCAGCTTATTTAAATGAGAACGTAAAGCTACCCGTNATATTTTGCACGGGTGAATAAAATTTGTACGTTATACCGTTCCATTTCGGGATGCAGTAAATTCATAGTAAAATCCACTTACCAAAGATGGGAAAACTGCTTAGTATTGTCCCGTGCTGAGCAATACGAGGGTGCAGGCCTCCATGGTCTGAATACCTTTTGCGCGCGCCAGTTCGGCCAGTTCTTCATTTTCTGCACCGGGATTGAAGATGATCCGCTTTGGCTGCAGCGACAGAATATAATCGTAGTATTGTTTCTGCCGGAGCGGATTGAGGTATAAGGTAACGGTATCTACATTGTCGAAAGGCTTTTGCTCATTGTCTACTTCCACATCTGCAACGGTTACTTTTTTAAGCCCGATGGCCACCACAGGATGGTCATGACTGCGCAACCGGTTAATAGCGAGATAGCTGTACCGCTCCGGGTTGGCAGAGGCGCCGAGCACCAATGTTTTTTTCTTGTTCCGTTCCATACATTAAAACTAACAAGTTTGAAGCAGGAAATGTTTGATCAGGAACAAGTTGGTGTATATATAGTAATCAGAACAGGTGGTAGTTTTTGCGGGGCGTATTGNTTATGATTGCTTTCAGTGCGTCTTCTATTTTTNGGTATTTTAAATTGAAAACCTTCTGCCATCAAGCGGGCAGGTTTTGCCCAGCGGCTTTTCAAAATCAACNCTGTTNCAGTTCCTGTCAACGCTGCCCCTGCTTCCAGCAGCCAGGCAGGCGNAGGCAGTCCAATTGTGTGACCGGTGCGTTTACGCAAAGTAGCCATAAAAAAATTGGTTGGTCACTGTCTGGGGTGATACACAATTGTACATCCCTTCTGCTTCGGGATTTTCATAACACCATTCAATGGCACGGCGCACGTCTTCTATACGCACCCAACTGAACATTTGTTTACCATTGCCCTGGTGTCCGCCCAGTCGTATGCGCGGGCAGACAGGTTGAGCCGGCTCATGGCCGATTTCAACAGGTTCTGACCGGCACTATCCGAATTTACGAGGTTGAGATAAGGCGCTATTACCCCTCCATGCCCCGGCACAATGGCCATTCGCAGCGCAATTTTGCTGGCAAACGGTGATCATTGCACGAAGAACGCCGATTCCCAACGCTGGCACACCTCAAACGGAATGCAACAGCACGGAACGCACACGCACCAGGTATATGAAATTCCTATCGACACGGCCAGTCACCATTCAGCAGCGCGGATGTTCGTACTCATCTAAAAAACTTCATCAATGTACCCACAAACCAGTTCTCGTCGGCCTTTACCATTACATCCAGCATTCTGTCGGCCTGCTGCCCGAAATGACGGATGCCGCTTACGGTATCAACAAATTGCTTCACATGTTTATCTTTTTTGTCACCTTCCACGGCTTCGAGTCGGGTCATCAACTTCAGCATCGGATCGAGTTCCCTTTTCTTTCGTTCCTTTACAATTTGCGTAGCCACTTTCCAGATATCTTTTTCGGCAGAAAAATATTCACGTCGTTCCCCGGGCAGCAGCACACGTTGCACCAGTCCCCAATCGATCAGATCACGAATATTCATGTTTACATTACCACGACTGATGTTTAATTCCTGCATGATATCATCCTGGCTCAGCGGATCAGGGCTGATCAAAAGCAGCGCATGGATCTGCGCCATGGTGCGGTTAATACCCCAGTGCGTTCCGAAGGCGCCCCAGGAAGAAATGAACTGTTGTTTGGCTTCTGCGAGATTCATATGACAATAACAAATCAAATATAGGCGACCGTTCTGAAATTTCAAAAGTTTTTGAAAGTTTTTTTGTAGAAGGCCGCAGGATAAAACGGTTTTTGCTTGTTGAAGACAATGGAAATGTAGCATTGATGTCTTCGCAAACAACCTAATCATTAATACTCAATATCTTTGCGCAATGACAAAGAAAGTACGGGTGCGTTTTGCGCCGAGTCCCACAGGCGGACTTCACCTCGGCGGTGTTCGCACGGTTTTATATAATTACCTGTTTGCAAAGCAATACAAAGGTGATTTCATTTTACGCATTGAAGATACCGACCAGACGCGCTATGTTCCGGGCGCCGAAGAATATATTGTCAATTGTCTCAAATGGTGCGGCATGGAGCCCGATGAAAGTCCGCAAAAAGGCGGCCCCTACGGTCCGTACCGGCAGAGCGAACGCAAGGAAATTTATCGCCAATATGCGGAGCAACTGGTCCGGGAGGGGAAGGCTTATTACGCATTCGACCGGCCGGAAGAACTGGAAAGCATGCGCGAAAAATTCAAGACTGCCGACAATCCTTCACCGCAGTACGACCATCGCGTGCGCATGCAGATGAGAAACTCGCTTTCACTTCCCGCGGAAGAAACGGAAAGGCTCCTCGCAGATGGTACACCATATGTGATCCGCATCCTGATGCCGGAAAATGAAACGGTGTTACTGGAAGATATGATCCGCGGCGAAGTCAGTTTCAATACGGGATTGTCAGACGATAAGGTGCTGCTAAAAGCAGATGGCATGCCCACCTATCACCTGGCCGTTGTAGTTGACGATTACCTGATGAAGATAACCCATGCTTTCCGTGGAGAAGAATGGCTGCCCAGCGCTCCGGTGCATCTCCTGCTGTGGAAATACCTGGGCTGGGAACATGAAATGCCGAAATGGGCACACCTCCCATTGATATTAAAGCCTGACGGTAACGGCAAGCTGAGCAAACGCGATGGCGACCGGCTCGGCTTTCCTGTGTATGCCATGAACTGGCACGATCCCCGCACCGGTGAGCTGACCAGGGGTTTCCGTGAAATGGGTTTTCTACCCGAAGCCTTTATCAATATGCTGGCCCTGCTGGGATGGAATGATGGCACCGAACAGGAATTGTTTACCATGGACGAGCTGATAGCGCGTTTCTCCATGGACCGTGTACACAAAGGTGGCGCCCGCTTCGATTTTGAAAAAGCAAAATGGTTCAACCACGAGTGGATCAAACGCAAAGATGCGAAAGACCTGGTGCCGCAGGTACGGAGCGTGCTGCAGGAAAAAGGCATTGCCGCTACCAATGACGCCTATCTCGAACAGGTGATTGGCCTGGTAAAAGACCGCTGCACATTGCTGACAGACTTTTACGGGCAATCAACATTTTTTTTTGAAACGCCCGGACAGCTGGATGTAGCGGCAGTAAAGCCGAAATGGAACAGCGAAAAGGAAGATTTCTTCCGCACAGCATGCCAGCTTTTCGAAACCTTCCATCACTGGAATCCCGGCGACCTGGAAGATGCTTTTAAAAAACTCGCTGCTGAAAAAAATATGAAACCCGGCGAAGTACTCATGCCGTTCCGCATCATGCTGGTAGGGGGAAAATTTGGTCCGGGGGTGTTTGATATTGTAGCGCTTATCGGGAAAAAAGAAACCATAAAGCGTATTGAGCAGGGCCTGGAGCAGTTGCGTCAATAAGCTTAGCGAACAGCGCTTACACTTTCTGGCAAAGACAAAGACAAGGTAAGAAGCCCGCAGGTGGAATGTAAATTGCCACCAGCGGGCTTTTCTGCTACCATGATGCGTTATATGCGGTCAAGGGCATCGGCTGCTCTTGCCATTAGCGTTACCAGCGGTATCTAATAAACCAGTTTAAGAAGTAGTTCCGTGAAGGCAAGAGCAGGCCTTATCCCCTCAACAACCTCGTTTTTACTTTGCTGAAGAACTCGGGTGTAACACCAAGGTAAGCAGCGATCATGTACTGCGGTACGCGTTGTTCAATACCGGGATATTGTTCCAAAAATATGCGGTAATGTTCAGCGGCTGTCTGGCTGATGGTGCGCAGAATACGGCTGCTGGTATTGGCGAGACCTTTCTGGTATACCAGCCGGAAGTACTTATTCAGTTGAGGAATGGAATCGAGCAGTTCTTCCATGGTTTCCCGCGGGAAAATAATCACCTCGCCATCTTCCAGCGCTTCAATATACGTGTTGGCGGGAATGTTATGATACAGGCTTTCAATATCGGTGATCCACCAGCCTTCTGTAGCAAATTTGATAATATGCTCGTGCCCCTGGTCGTCTACATAGTATGCCCGAAAGCATCCTTTATTTACAAAGTATTCGGCCTTGCAGTAATCACCGGGCGTAATCAACCATTGCTTTTTCCGCACTTTTCGAAACTGCATTTTGCTGATCACGAGCGATGCATGGTCTTCCGGTAATGGAACATATTTTTTGATACTATTCAGAAAAAAATCGTACATCCTTTAATTGTCTCACACAAATGTAGCTATTCATTGCAATTCGTCCAGTGGTAAATAAAGTTCTTAAACCAGGGGCAAGTAGTGTTTTCAACAGGTTATTTTTCCTTTACTTATTTTTGGCGCTGGTATACCAACTCAAAACGAATGGCAGCATTAAACAGACCCATCCGCGTACTGGTAGCAAAGGTTGGCCTCGATGGTCACGACCGGGGCGCCAAAGTAATTGCAACGGCGCTGCGCGACGCCGGTATGGAAGTGATCTATACCGGTTTACGGCAAACGCCTGAAATGGTAGTAAATGCTGCGCAACAGGAAGATGTGGACGCCATCGGGATCAGCATTTTATCCGGCGCCCACATGACCGTATTTCCCAAGGTCATTGCACTGATGAAAGAGAAAAACATGCATGATGTGCTGCTGACAGGTGGTGGCATCATACCCGCCGAGGATATGGAAAAACTGCAGGCAATGGGCGTAGGGAAATTATTTGCTCCCGGCGCCACTACTTCGGAAATAGCAGGATATATAACCGGATGGGTGAAAGAACACCGCAGTTTTTAAGCGTAATAAAGGCAAAGGCCGCAGCAAACCAAGACGTACCACGGTGAAAAACACCGTAGTTTTTAAGTGGAAAAAGGATACGACGCACTACAACTGCAAAGCAAGTCCTATGGTCAGATAACTGACGCCATAGCCCAGCTCGGCAAACAGCGCCAGGTTGTTTATAAAATTGTAGCGACCGCCCACATAAGCCGTAATGCCCGCGGTACTGCCATAGCTACCGCTGTTGATTACCGTTCCTCCTCCGTTGTCTTCATATTTATAACTAAGCAGGTTATAGGAGAGCATCAGGCCGCCATACACGTCAAACTTGTCGTTATTGATTCCATTGTAGTGGTAGGCGCTTCGTATACCTATCACCGTATAATTCCACTTTTGCGAATAGCGGAAGTCGCCGGCATGGCCACTGAATGTATAGCTTTTTATCCCGGCATAGCCTCCGAGGCTGATTACGCCCGGGCCACCAATTTCCCACACGCCGCGTTCATATTGCACACTGATGGCGGGGCTCTGGCTTCCGTAACTGAAACTGCCCAAACTGCCTCCCAGACCAATGCCGGCGCTGATTACATTGCTGCCTTTGAAAAAACTTTGTGCGTAACTGCCTGTTTGCATCATTGCCAGGCAAATCAAAATGGTAAATACTCTTTTCATCAACAGGGTTTTATTATTTTGAAAATAGTTCGGCTTTCAATCGCTGATATTCTTCTTCAGTAATCTTCCCTTCGTTTTTCATGGTGATCAGCTTCTCCAGTTCTTCCATTCTCGTGAGGTTGCTGTTGGAAGTTTTGTTGGTAGCAGGTAAAGAAAGTTTGCCTTTGGTAACAGCCTCCCAGCCATCCCGAAGAGTATAGTTGTTGGGCTTGAACAGCCAGGCGCTTACCAGCGTAAACAGGGCAGCGCCCAGTGCCAGCAGGGCGCCGGCGCCAATACTGGTTTGCACCATGCCCATACCCAGTTCGGCATAGTTGGAAGCCTTCACCAGGAATATGCTGATACAGGATAGCGCTATTACACCGGCTACCAGTACAACAAACCATGGCACTTTGTCCAACGGCTTGTCCTGCGCGCCATAAAATGCCAGTATCCCGCATACCACGAAACCAATAAACGCCAGTAAACCAATACTCCTGAAACCATTCACGCTGTTGTTGACGCCGAGGCCTTCCAGGAAACCGCCCACATCCATTTTTACCCACGGCAGAAATGTTGCTATTACACCCAATCCTGCAGCAATGAGCAGGAACCGGCGTTGCCGGTGCATTCCTTTGTAGTCCATATAACTTCTTTTAGGATTTGATAAATGTTGAAGGCCTGTAACTAACCTGGCCCTGTTGTAGGATAATGGATGTAAGCGCGTTGCAAACTTATCTGTCTGGAGCAGTTGGGGCAACCGTTATTTATCAGGTGCGCACGCCTGCTTATTAACTGCGGCTATTTGCATGAAAACTGCTGTACTGCCCAACAATTTGTTCTACTTTTATAATTACCCCTGTTTACCAACCCTAAACTCTTTACTGCATGGGAAAATTCTTGCCGATGATGGTCCTCGTGTTTTTCCTGCAACCATCGCTTGCACAGACCAGCTATCTCGACTCCTGCCTCACCCTCCTGAAGGAGCACGAAACGGAAGACAGCATCTATCTCAACCTGCTGAATGAAATAGCTTTTGAATACAATTACAGCGATCCCCGAAAAGGTTTATCCTATGCAGACAGCGCCATTGAACTGGCGAAAAAATTGCAACTCGACCGGAAACTTGCGTCAGCCTACAGTCATAAAGGCGTAAACTATGGCGCACTGGGCAATGATTCGGCTGCCTTAACCATGTATGCCCTTGCGCTCGCTATTCATACGCGAATAGAAAATAAAACAGGCGCTGCCATTACGCTGAACAATATGGCCATCATACATGTGAACAATGGCAATTATGCCCGGGCGCTGGAACTGCATGCGCAGGCATACAGCGTATGGGAACAGACCGGCAACCGCCCGCGAATGGCAACAGCGCTCAACAACATCGGCGTAGTGTATTTTTACCTGGCCGATTATCACCGGGCACTGGAATATTACCTCCGCGCATTGGAGATGCGCGAAAAATTGGGCGAAAGCTGGGCGTTGGCAGATAATTTCACTAACATTGGCATTATCTATAAAAACATTGGCGATTATGAAAAAGCAGTGGCCTATCACCAGCGGGCACTGCAGTTATATGAAAAAACAGGAAACAAACAGGGCACTGCCAATGCATTCGCCAACATAGGCGTTGCCTTCAACGAGGCAAAAAATACGGAGCAGGCATTGCAATATTTCCAAAAATCACTTACGCTTAACCGTTATATTGGCAATGAAAAGAAAATTGCCGGCGATCTTACCAATATCGGCATCCTCTACAAACAGACCGGACAATACAGTCAGGCTGTTGCACACCTGCAAAATGCCCTGGAATTGTATGCGCAAGCAGAAGATAAGAACAATGCTTCCAGCGCACTGAACCACCTTGCCAAAATCTATATGGAAGTTCCTGCCGGTTCGCTGGCCGGTCTTCAGATCGACACCCATTCCCGCTATATCCAGGCGCAACAATACCTTGAACAGGCATTGCAACTGGCGCAAGCCACCGGAGCGCCGGACAGGTTAAGCGAAGTATGGGAATCATTGTCCGATGTGTATGCTGCACGCGGCGATTTTTTTAATGCCTTCAGCGCATACCGCCAGCACATAGTTTTCCGCGACAGTGTCTATAATGTGGAGTCGGAAAAGCAACTCACACGCCGCGTAATGCAGTTTGAATTTGAAAAGAAAGAAGCGGAAACGATGGCGGCCGTTATGCGGCAACGCTTTGTAAACAAAATGGTAGTGGGTGTAAGCATGGTGCTGCTCCTGGCCGGCGCCACCGTTTTTGTTTTCTATAAAAGAAAACGCGACGCTGAAGAACAACGGAAAGAAGCGGAACTCCGTGCAGAAGCCGCGGATATCGAAATGAAGGCATTGCGCCTCCAGATGAATCCGCATTTTATTTTCAACTCTTTGAACAGCATCAGCCAGTATATCACCACTAACAACCTGGCGGATGCAGACCTGTATCTCACCCGGTTTGCCAGGCTGATGCGACTAACCCTTGAAAATGCGGAACAACGCGCTGTTCCTTTGGCCAGCGACCTGGAAGCGCTGGAAATGTACCTGCAACTGGAAAGCCTGCGGTTGCAACACCGGTTTACCTGGAACATCATCATCGATCCATCGGCAGATCCTGACAACATATTGATTCCGCCCCTATTGCTGCAGCCATTGGTAGAGAACAGCATTCTCCACGGGATGGCAGACAAAACAACCGGGGGCGTTATTTCCATCTGCATCGAAGTCAGGGACGAGAAATTGTATTGCATGGTAGAGGATAACGGGCCGGGCATTGCAGCTACCACACGCCCCCATGCCGCTGGTACTAGCAATAAACAATCAATGGGATTGAAAATCACGCAATCCAGAATTGATATGATCAATAAGACACAGATGGCTGGCGCTTCACTGACACTTTCCCCGCTATCGCCCGGAACAAGAGCAACGGTGGTGTTGCCGCTGGAATTAAGGTTTTAGCGTAGTTTTAAATCATGATCAAAACCCTACTCATAGACGATGAACGCCATGCGTTGGACCGGCTGGAACGCCTGCTGCAACAACAATTCAGCCATGCGCTTACACTTGCCGGCACCGCTGCCAGTCTCGAAGAAGGCGTACAGGCTATCACAACAGTACAACCTGATCTCGTTTTCCTGGACGTTCACCTGCACGACAAAACCGGCTTCGACCTGTTGCAGCAGGTACCGCAGCACCACCACAAGTTCGACTGTATTTTCACCACCGCTTATGAACAATATGCCATACAGGCTTTTAAATTCAGCGCCATAGATTATTTGCTGAAGCCTGTGGCGTTGGACGATCTGAAACAGGCCGTTGACAAAGTGATAGACAAAAAAGAAAAAACCGGCCTTGATGCCCGCCTGTCACTGTTGCTGCACAACGTTACCGCTTTACAAAGCACCTCAAAACGTATTTGCATACCCGTTATGAACGGGATGGTATTCGTAAAAGTAAGCGACATAGTACGTTGTGAAAGTGAAATTAATTATACGCGCCTGTACCTGAACGATCAGCAAAAAATCCTGGTCCCCAAAACGCTCAAGGAGTTTGAAGAGCTGTTATTGCCCTACGATTTTTATCGCGTACACTACTCACACCTGATCAATCTGCAGTATGTAAAAAGTTATACCAAAGGAAAAGGTGGTTATGTAACGATGCAGGACAACACCACCATCGAAGTATCTACACGGCGAAAAGAAGATTTTATTAAACGCCTGGCAAACCTGTAATCAATGCTGCTTCTTCGCATCACACCACCTGGTGCGTACGCGTCATGCCGCCCGCAATCATGGAATAGGCTTCTACCCATGCCTGCCGCAGGTCTTCATTCCATACCGGTCCCAGTACTTCCTGCAAGGTGGCCAGCAAACACCTGCCTACCGCAATAAAATGACCGGGTTTGGCCCCATAGGAACGATGCCGCGTACCAATTCTGTGCAACTCGCCAGCCAGCGCTTCCGGTGCATCGAGCCGCTCCACTACATAGTTGAGCATGGTGATCAGGCGCGCTGCCTGTGTTTTTATATCAGTGCCAAAAAGATATTTTACGTCCGGTGCTACCAAAAATAGTTTTTCATAGAACAGCTCACCCACATGTTGACGCACTGGTTCCAGGATTGCCCATGAACCCTTTACGAGTTCAATCTGTTTCTTGTCCATTCAGCTCTCATTAAGTTTTAGTACGGTAACTGACTGCAATGGAGACGTTGCTACTAATCGCTTCATCCACTCAATTATGCTATAAAATTGCCGCAGCTTTTTTGTTCAAACATTGACTTTCTGCGTGAATCGTAGATTTTTTTTAGCGAATTGTATATCGTTGGGTGAAAAGGTCTTTCCGGCAGCAAAATCCTGCAAAAAATATCGGGAAGACGCAGCGCCGCCATGACCCGTTTTATTGATAAAGCCAGCTCTTTTTGATCTTGCCAAAGTGACCAGCATTGCGCCCCTGCCGCTCTGCTGCGACCCCTTAAGCGGAATCCTGTATTTTTGAAAAAACTTTGTCATGTACAATACCTTGCTTATTGAAAATCAGAACAACATTTGCACTGTAACGATTAACCGCCCGGATAAGCTCAATGCCCTGAACAAAGTGGTGCTGGAAGAGTTGAATGAGGTAATAGATGAAATCACGGGCAATCCTGAAATCAGGTCTGCCATCATCACCGGCGCAGGTCCCAAAGCATTTGTGGCCGGCGCTGATATCAGCGAATTTCTCGGTCTAACCCACGCAGAAGGAATGGACCTTTCCCGCAAAGGACAATATATATTTTCCAAAATAGAAAACGCGCCCAAACCCATTATAGCAGCCGTAAACGGTTTTGCATTGGGCGGTGGCTGCGAACTGGCCATGGCCTGCCATTTTCGTATTGCGTCTGACAATGCAAAATTCGGACAGCCGGAAGTAAACCTGGGATTGATTCCCGGTTATGGCGGTACACAACGCCTTGCCCAACTGATTGGCAAAGGGCGTGCCCTGGAATTGCTGATGAGCGCCGCCATGATCGACGCGGCCACTGCCCTGCAATATGGCCTGGTGAATTATGTAGTACCGCAGGCTGAATTGCTGACAAAAGCACACGCTTTGCTGGAAACGATCAACACCAAAGCACCGCTGGCAGTGGAAGGTTGTATCAGGGCAGTAAATGCACTGTACAACAAAAACAAAGACGGCTATACGGAAGAAGTGGAAATCTTCGGCGAATGTTTTGCCACAGAAGATATGAAGGAAGGAACTACCGCCTTCCTCGAAAAAAGAAAAGCCAATTTCACAGGCAGATAAAACCTTACTTGCCGGGCTGATAGCGCACTACGGAAGTGTCTGAAACCAGTACAGGCAAACGGTAACCACCAGAGTCGAGATAAGTATTCGGAAATTGTTGTTGCAATGCTTTCCACTGCGATCTGTTAACCCTGGTCTGATACAGGTAAACGGATTGCAGTTGGGGAAGTTCTTTTAATTGTAGCACACCCGCTTCGGTTACGGCTGTACCTGCGAGGTTCAGGTAACGCAAAGCTTTTAGCTGCTGCAAATAAATAAGCCCTGCATCGGTTATTTTGGTTTGTTCCAAATGCAGCCGCATCAGCTGCTCACATTGAGCAATTACCCTGAGCGCACTATCACCAATGTGCGTATTGCCCAGTTTCAACCAGATAAGTTGCTTCTTTAACGGCAATAACAAATGGGCCTGTTTGTCGGAAAAGGAAGGGGCTGATACAAAATTGGCCATGAGGTAATTACTGTTCTGCGCCACAGGCATTACTAGCACGCCTGCATTGCGCAGTTCCTGCAGCGCGCTTTCACTGGCTTTTTCAACCGGTGTGGCAGGAATTACCGGTTCACTGGTTTCGCTTCCGGCTTCCTGCTGCAGGGCCAGCAAAACAGGTTTGATATTCTCCGGCTGCGGCAATTCCTTTACTTTTTTATCAAAAGGTGCACCGGCAGCAATCCACCATTGCAACAAGGCAATATCCTGCTCAGAAGGTTGCGGCTTTTCTTTAGGAGGCATATGGTCCTCATGACTAACAGGCAGCAATATACGCTTTATTAATTCACTTGCCTCCGGATTGCCTTCCCTGATTATTTTCCCATGCTTGCCGCCTTTCAGCAACAATTCGGGTTCATGCAATTGTAAACCACCTTTGCTTTTGGAAGCGTTATGACAGGAATAGCATTTTTCCTGCAATAACGGTTGTATCACTTCCTGATATACAAGCGCCTCCTGTACGTTGTCAATAACAAGTCGCGGGGAAAAATGCTGAACGCTTTGCGAAAATAACGATTGCGTCAAATACCCCGATCCGTGCGTAATACTTCCCCCCAGGTGACCGGTAATTACAATCAGCAGACAGAGCAATACTCCCAAAGGAAATTGTGCCCGCAACCATTTTCCATTCCGGTGCAGCAAATACAGCAAAATAGAAATGACTGCCACTGCAATGCCAAACCATAAATGCCAGTTGATCATCGTTGCATCATAGTCATCGCTCAGGGAAAGCAGCCACCCGCTTATGCAGGAAAGCACGGCGCTGATGGAACCAAGCAGGAAAGCAACAGTCGCTGCCTGATGAAATTGCATTTCTTTTCCCTTGCGCGATAGCCCCTGCAACACCACAGCCAGCAGGAGCATACCGATCGGCAGGTGAACAAGTACCGGGTGAAAATGACCGATAAACGAGCGAATGGATATAAAAAAAATGAACAGGGTGTGGGTCACTGGTTGTGTTATTTAGGTACGAGGTTGTTGGGTGGTTTCACACGAGGTAACGTTTGCGCAACAAATGCATCATATGCACATTGATGACCCACTGGTCTGCCAGTGCCTGACGCGTGTAAGGCAGTGTGGGCATGTAATCGGGCGGACCAAACTCGGTTAATATGGTAAGTCGCTCGCCGGCTGACCTTTTTCTTTGCACAATGGCGTCCCACCAGGCAAGATGCACCTGCACGGCCTGCTCCCATTCCGGCGCACGCGGATCATTCACCTGTGGTCCCTGCGGGTGCCCAACACGTGCATGTATATGCGCAACCCGTTGCAATGCCATTTCCACTGTTTCCTGCTGGTCTTGCAAAAAGCTTTCATGCACATTACACCAATGCGACACATCGAATGTAAGGCGTAGTTCGGGAATTTTTTCTATAAACCGTCTTGCCACCGGCGCTGCAAACAACATGCGCGAACGATGCGTTTCATGGCAAATGGTAATGCCGGTTTGTTTTGATACCAGTGTGGTATAGTCAATAAATGCTTTGTTCTGTTCAAACGTAAAAAAATCGCGCCCGGAGTGGCAATTGATGTACAGTGGGCGTTGTACCTGGTTGCCTGCAGCAGCATCGAGCATTTTTTTAAAATGCGCAAGATGTTCCTGCCAGTTGGCCTGGTTGCCTCCTACCAGGAAGCCAATATCAAGTTCATATTTTTTGATGGCGGTAAAAAGTTCATCCTGCGCTTTTTCGTTCATCGGCCACCACATTTCAATGCCGTCGTATCCCGCTTCTTTGGCTTTTTTACAAAACGCCTCAACGGAACCTTGAAATCCCCAGTTGGTTCCCATGATTTTCAGGTCGAAGTTTTTGTTGGCATGTTGTACAGGTTGATAAGCATGGGCAACGCGATCTAACGAAGAGAGGAAATAAGCCGAACCGGCTGCACCGGCAAGATGAAAAAATTTTCGACGTGTTAGGGCCATATGGCAGACAATAAGGAATTTGCGGAAAAGTTTATTTATTTGTTGAAAATGCTAGGCAATAATCTCCTTAATCACCCTTCCCTCTACATCCGTCAGCCGGAAAGGACGGCCCTGGTATGGATACGTAAATTTCTCGTGATCAAATCCCAACTGATTTAAGATGGTAGCCTGTATATCAAAAGGCGTTGTTTTGCCACTGATAGCGTGATAGCCGATTTCATCTGTTTCTCCATATGTTGCTCCTTTTTTGATACCACCACCAGCCATCCACATCGTGAAAGCTTCCACATGATGGTCACGGCCTTTGAAAGGATTTTGTTTTCCTTCACGGTTTTCCATCATCGGCGTGCGGCCAAATTCTCCACCCCATATTACCAGTGTTTCTTCCAATAATCCGCGTTGCTTCAGATCGAGCAGCAGGGCGGTCATGGCCTTGTCTATCTGCCGGCATTTATTGATAAAGCCTACATCGATGGCCAGGTTGGCATCGGTGCCATGACTGTCCCAGCCCCAATCGAACAACTGCACAAAGCGCACGCCTTTTTCCACCAGTTTGCGCGCCAGCAACACATTGTTGGCAAAGCAGGCTTTTCCCGGTTGCGTGCCATACATTTCGTGTATGTAGGCAGGTTCGTCATTGATGTTCATCACTTCCGGCACAGCAATCTGCATGCGGAAAGCCATTTCATATTGCGCAATGCGCGAGAGAATTTCAGGGTCTTTGTATTCCTCGTATTGTAATTGATTTGCTTTATTGATGGCTTCGATGGAAGCTCTACGCAGATCGCGGTCCATTCCTTTGGGATCGCTGATAAACAAAACAGGATCGCCTTCTGAACGGCACTGCACTCCCTGGTACACCGAAGGCAGAAAGCCGCTTCCCCACACGCTTTTGCCGGCATCCGGAAATTTGCCGCCCGAAGTAAGCACTACAAATCCCGGCAGGTTCTGGTTTTCGGTACCCAGCCCATAAGTCACCCATGAACCAATACTGGGCCTGCCCAGACGTGGCGTGCCGGTGTGCATCAGCAATTGTGCGGGCGCATGATTGAACTGATCGGTGGTTACGGCTTTCAAAAAACTCACTTCGTCTGCCACGGTTGCAAAATGTGGTAAATGTTCCGATACCCAGGCGCCGCTTTCTCCCCGCTGTTTGAATACCGCCTGCGGGCCCAGCATTTTGGGCACCCCACGAATGAAGGCAAATCGTTTTCCTTCCAGCAAGGAGGGCGGGCAGTCCAGCCCATCCAGTTTCATTAGTTCAGGCTTATAATCAAACAACTCCAGTTGTGAAGGCGCACCGGCCATATGCAGGTAAATCACCGAGCGGGCGCGTGCGGCAAAGGGAGGCATTTTGGGCGCCATCGGGTTCAACACATCACCTGACTGTGAAGCATCAGCGCTTCCTGGACCGCAACTCCCCAGGAATGAACCAAGCGCCAGCGCACCCAGGCCCATGGCGCTTTCCCGCAGGAAATGCCTGCGTGTGTACAATCGCAAGGCAGCCTCATTGGCTTCCTTCACCAATTGCGGATTGTTCAATTCTTTTTTTGTCATACTTATCGGACACCGAAATAACCGTTGGCCGGTTCTCCGGTTTAGTTTTTGGTGATCAATTCATCCAGGTTCATCATGGCATTGGCCACCACTACCATCGCTGCAGTTTCCGGGGTAGCGGTTTTATCAGTGGCACCGGTCATTTCGCGCACTTTGGTTGCATCGCTGCGAAAACGGGCCAGTGCATCATTATACAAATCCATTAGCGCCTGCAAGGTTTTTTCCGGTATGGTTTTATAAGTAGCTATCCGGTAACCTGCACTGATCTGAGCTGCCACGGAATCGCCTCCCTCCTTTTGCATGCGCCTTGCAAAGTGGCGCGCCATGTCTACAAACGCTTCATCATTCAAGGTTACCAATGCCTGCAGAGGCGTATTGGTGCGAATACGCCGTGAAGTGCACACTTCCCTGGCCGCAGCATCGAAAGTGATCATGGCAGGATAAGGTGCTGTACGCTTCCAGAAGGTGTACAAGGCCCGACGATAACGTTCATTGCCTGGACTGGTGGACCAATTGGCGCCATTCCAGGGTGATTGCCATATACCGGGCGGCTGCCAGGGGAATACAGAAGGCCCATGCAGCCGATCGTTTAACAAACCGCTTATGCACAAAGCCTGATCGCGAATCTGTTCTGCGGATAGCCGTACCCGTGAATACCGGGCATACAATTTATTATCCGGGTCTTTGCGCAACAATGCCGGCGTCAACCGCGAATCCTGCCGGTAGGTAGCCGACAGCACAATCGTTTTCACCAGTTGCTTGATGCTCCAGTTGAATTCGTTCATGAACTGGCCCGCCAGCCAGTCGAATAATTCTTTATGGGTGGGTGGTTCCCCTTGCGTGCCCAGGTCTTCCAGCGTTACCGCCAGCCCGGTGCCAAACAGTTGCTCCCATACCCGGTTTACCATGGTCCGTGCGGTGAGCGGGTTCTTTTTATCTGTAAGCCACATGGCCAGACCGAGCCGGTTGCGCGGCGCATTGGCAGGAAATGGATGCAATGATTTCGGAACATCCGGCTTTACCTCCGCTCCTTTCACCAGCCAGTTGCCGCGTTCAAAAATGTGCGTAGGGCGATACATGTCCGGCGGGTTCTCCATCATCACCGGGGTAACCAACAGCCTGGCAGTGAGCAATTGCCAGTAGCGCTGATGCATTTCCTCGTAACCAGGCGCCCCTTTTCCCGGAAAAGCGGTGGTGAAATGAAACCAGTCAAACTTCAGCCCGGTGGCATCCGGATTTTTGAGATTGGGATTGGTATACGTAATGTAGAGATCGTGCGTACCCGATTGTACCGGGAAATCTATCTCTTCCAATTGCCACCAGCCAACCGGTTTGGCTTCAATAGTTTTAACTATGGGACCGTTTGTGCTGTCGAGGTGAATGGTCCATTTACCGCCGGGCACACTGGCAACATAGCGGTATACCAGTTGATTTTTTCCTTCGAGGTTCACCTGCTTTAAGCGGGCAGAGCCGTTGTTGCGGAATACCAGCCACTTGGTATCGTTCAATTCACTGTTTACAAACTGATCTGCCGTCAGGCTATTAATGGAAGGCTGCCAGGTTTTGATAAACCGTTCCCATTTTTGGGCATTTTCATGTGAAGAATGCCGTTGTACCCACTCAGTAACCTTTTGCAGTTCGAGTTGCATCGAATCATCCAGGTGACGCAGCAGGGGATAATCGTCCTCCGTATCTTCATCACGGGTGTTGTTGAAGAAAGCCATGAACGTATAATATTCTTCATGCCGGAAGGGGTCATACGGGTGGCTGTGGCATTGCACGCAACTGAAAGTGGTGCCCATCAGCACTTCCCAGGTGGTATTCACCCGGTCGATAACGGCAGCGGTACGAAATTCTTCATTATCTGTGCCGCCTTCATCATTGGTCATGGTATTGCGGTGAAAGGCAGTGGCAATGAGTTGGTCATCGGTAGCATCGGGCAGCAGGTCGCCGGCCAGTTGTTCGGTAAGAAAGCGGTCATAGGGCATATCCCTGTTGAACGCATCAATCAGCCAGTCGCGGTACCGCCAGATGCTGCGCGGCACATCGCGTTCATATCCTTTTGTATCTGCATACCTGGCCAGGTCCATCCACATGGCAGCCCATTTCTCGCCGTAGTGCGGACTGGCCAGCAGTGAATCCACAAGCTTTTCATAAGCTTCAGGGCTGTTATCGGCAAGAAACTGTTTTGCGAGCGTATCAGGTGCCGGCATACCAATAACGTCAAGGCTCACCCGACGCAACAATACTTCTTTGGAAGCTTCGTCTGCGGGATCCAAACCTTCATCGCTGAGTTTATCATAAATAAAACGGTCAATAGCATTCTTCGCCCAGCGCTTACCTGCATCAGGCACTTCCACGGGTTGCACCGGCACATATGCCCAGTGCTCTCCCCAGGGCGCCCCTTGCTTTACCCATTTGCGCAGGATATTGATTTCTTCTTCGCTGAGCGGTTCTTCATGGTAAGGCATGCGCTCTTCAGGGTCTGTGAGGGTAAGTCGCCTGATGAATTCGCTTTCTTCCGGCTTGCCGGGAATGATGGCCGGTTTGCCGGATTCTGTGGGCGCAAGCGCTTCGGAACGGAACAACAAACTGAAGCCGCCCTGCCGTTTCACCCCGCCATGACAGGATATACATTTTTTGTTGAGAATCGGTTTTACATCGGCGTTAAAATCTACCGCGCTGCTGCCGGTGCTGAACGTAAAAAAAACCACCAATGCAAGCAGGACGGTCATAATCAGAAGGACCTTTGGGGATCGCAGCAGCTTCATGTCCGGTTGGTTGTTTTCTTAAAGTTAGCGATTAATCTGCAGCTATTTTGCAGCAATATCCCCCGCCTGCTCTGCTATGAAAAACGATGGCTGTTAAAAATAATTGTACGCTAGACAATTACATTTTCCCCGAATCGTCCGGTTTTTTAATGAAACAGCACAGTAGCCGGCAACGGCTCTTTTTCAAAGCCGGGGCCCTTCCAGCTTACCTGCAGTTCTTCTCCGCCGCTGTTTTCAAAAAAATACAACCGGAAAGTATGATAGCCTTTTGCCAGTGGCAGTTCCGCATGTTTCTCTACGGCACTATGCAGGCCGTCGTTATCAATTACCGCATCGTCAATAATCAATTTGCTGCCATCATCGGAGGTCAGGTAAAAAGTATATACGCCGTCTTGGGGTATCTCTATATACCCTTCAAATACAAAACCAAATGCTTCCTTCCCCTGCCGTGCGCTGATATCTACCGTTGATACAGTACCTCCCAGCACCGGCGTAAGCGTTGCAAAATCAGGCAGCCTGGACCATTTGCCTTCAAACACTTCATACTGCAGTCCGGGCTTTACGCTGGTCACCCGCGTAGCGGGCGCGGGAACCACTTTTTGAAATGAAGCAGTGGTAGTGGCGGTAACCGGTTTGTTATTCAGAAAACATTTTGCCTTGATGGTAACAGATTGATTGATGTATATTGGGGCCGAAGCAACAAACGATTTCTCTGTTGGCTCCGTTCCATCCGTGGTGTAGCGGACCACAGCGCCGGGAATGACGCTTGAAATAGATACAGGTAACTGATCGGTAAAGATGGTGGAAGGCGCAGTAATGTCTGGCTCAGCATAAACAACAGGTTCTCCCTTTATTTCAATGGCAATAACGGTTGCATAGGGCTGTTGCTGTACACCGTGCAGATTGATGATATAATCAGCTTCGTGGCGTGAACAGGTTACAGGCTGATTACCGGCCAGTGTATAGGCGCGAACAATATCATTGCCCAGGCCAGGTATCACCAACTGGTGATCGGCCGGCCAGTTGAACACATGCATGTACAGGGTAGTGGTGTTTTTGTGCTTCTTCTGGGTACAGCGACCCCAGGAAAGTTTCCTGAATGGACTGGCTGAAGTACCGTAGATGGCGGCGCCGTTCACTTTCATCCAGGCGCCGATATCACGCAGTCGTTCAATGGAAGGCTGAGGGATCACCCCTTCTGCTGTAGGTCCTACATTCAGGAGAAAATTGCCTCCTTTCGAAGCAATGTCGATCAGGTTTCGCACCAGTGTTTCAGATGATTTCCAGTTAGGATCATTTCGGTTATAACCCCAGTTATTATTCATGGTCATGCAACTTTCCCAGTCGGCGCCGGGTATGCCTGTGGCAGGAATTTCCTGTTCAGGCGTACCGAAATCGCCTACGAAACCTCCTTCACGGGTCAGTCCCTGCATGCCTTCCCTTCCTTTATCCACTCGGTTGTTGATGATGATGCCTGGCTGCAGGCTTTTTACAAACTGGTAAAGATCTTTCCCATGCTCGTGCGTCCAGGTGCCTTCCCATTCTCCGTCGAACCACAATACGCCGATATTGCCATAGTTGGTCAACAATTCCCTGAGTTGGTTTTTCATATAAGCAACATAGCGTTCAAATGCCGCACCGGCAGTTGACCGGTCTTTTTCCCATTCACGGCGCGGCAGGTAATCAGGATGATGCCAGTCCATGATGGAATGATAAAAGCACAAACGCATATTGTATTTCCTGCAGGCAGCCGCCAGTTCTTTCAGAATATCACGTTTGAAGGGCGTGGCCATCACATCGAAGTCACTGTATTGGGAATCGAACAACGCAAAACCGTCGTGATGCTTGGAGGTAATGACAATATATTTCATACCCGCATCGTGCGCCAGCCGCACCCATTCATCGGCATTGAATTTTGTGGGATTGAATTGATGCACCAGTTGGTCGTAGGTGGCAAGCGGTATCTGTGCAGTATTGCGGATCCATTCGGCATGATTGGTCTCACCATTCCATTCACCGGCAGGTATGGAATACAAACCCCAATGTATAAAAAGTCCGAAGCGGGCATCGCGCCACCATTGCATGAAATCATTTTTCCTGGAAGATTGGGCCTGTAGCGGCGGCGCCATCAACAGATATATAGCAAAGCAGACAACAAGGTTTTTTGCACGTTGAAGTCGGGACATCGTGTGAAGTTTTGTTGGAGGGATAAATCTAAGGAATTTGGTACAGGTGGCAGAACCCTCAAACCCCTTACCTTTGCGCAAATTTTTTTACCATATGGAATACCGGATTGAAAAAGATACTATGGGCGAGGTGAAAGTGCCGGCAGAAGCCTACTACGGCGCCCAGACACAACGCAGTATCGAGAATTTCAAAATTGCACAGGATATTAACCGGATGCCGAAAGAAATCATCCGCGCATTTGCTTACCTGAAAAAAGCCGCTGCCATTACCAATTTCGAAGCGGGAGTATTGCCAAAAGAAAAATGCGATCTGATCAGCAAAGTGTGCGATGAAATTCTGGCAGGCAAACTGGATGAATATTTTCCGCTGGTGGTATGGCAAACGGGTTCCGGTACCCAATCGAACATGAACGTGAATGAAGTGATTGCCTACCGTGCCCATGTGCTCAACGGCGGCAAACTCACCGATAAGGAAAAAGTGCTGCATCCCAACGATGATGTAAACAAATCCCAATCCAGCAACGATACATTTCCCACTGCTATGCATATTGCTGCATATAAAATGCTGATTGAAACTACCATTCCCGGCATTGAAAAACTGCGCAATACCCTGGCAGCAAAGAGCAAGCAGTTTATGCATGTGGTGAAGATCGGCCGCACGCACTTCATGGATGCCACGCCGCTGACATTGGGACAGGAGTTCAGCGGATACGTTTCGCAACTCGATCACGGTTTGAAAGCCATTAAAAATACGCTGGCGCATTTGAGCGAACTGGCATTGGGGGGCACAGCTGTAGGCACCGGCATCAATACACCTCCCGGCTATGCGGAAAATGTTGCAAAGCATATTGCTGCATTGACGGGATTACCCTTTGTATCGGCCGAAAACAAATTTGAAGCGCTCGCTGCGCACGATGCCATTGTAGAAGCGCATGGCGCCCTCAAAACCGTGGCCGTAAGCCTGATGAAAATCGCCAACGATATCCGCATGCTGGCTTCCGGTCCGCGCAGCGGCATTGGTGAAATTTTTATTCCCGATAATGAGCCCGGCTCTTCCATCATGCCCGGTAAAGTAAACCCCACCCAATGCGAAGCGCTTACCATGATCGCCGCACAGGTGCTGGGCAATGACGTTGCCATCAATATCGGCGGCGCCACCGGTCATTTTGAACTAAATGTGTTTAAGCCCGTTATGATCTACAATTTCCTGCACAGCGCACGACTGATTGGTGAAGGATGTGTAAGCTTCAACGACAAGTGCGCAGTAGGCATTGAACCAATCGAAGCGAATATCAAAAAACACGTTGATAACTCGCTGATGCTGGTTACCGCATTGAATACCAAAATCGGTTACTACAAAGCGGCAGAAATTGCGCAGAAAGCCCATAAAGAAGGCATTACACTGAAAGAAATGGCCGTGAAGCTCGGCTATGTAACGCCCGAACAATTTGATGAGTGGGTAGTACCTGCGAAGATGGTGGGAAGAATTGATTAAAGAATCAGTATATAATAATTACCGCAGAGGCGCCGGCTCTCCCGCTGCGCCTCTGCGTTTTTTTACTGTACTACAATCTTTTCTGTTGTTACCGGTATACCTAAGCCGCTATACAACCTGAACAAATAAATGCCTTTGGTGAGATGGCCCACATCGAGTGAAAAATTATCCTTATCGGTAACATATCGATGCACCAGTTTGCCCGCCATATCCAGCATTTCTACACGATAGGGTTTTTGCAATCCTTTTTTGGTTTGCACATACAAAAATTGGGAAGTAGGATTGGGATATACCTTAATGACGGTCCTGTTATTCACCGGCCGGTTGGGAATATGGTCGCGGAGCGGAAGCGATTCCAGGTACACTACCCGCAAAATTCGCCCCGCATTGGCAGTATTGATTACGCCGCTGCCATCAAAACCACCCGTTGGTCCCGAAGTGTTACCGGAACTATCAATAGCAAAGTATAAAGTATCGCCGCTGGGACTGATAGCCACATCTCGCACGCGGTTTCCCCTGAAGTAGGGAATGGTATCGGTGGTAAAGGCGGTACTGTTGCTGTCAATGCGGCTGCCGTCGGTATTCACCAGTTTGAGGCGAAACATGCCGTGTTTCAGCGAAGTGACCAGCAGCGAATTTCTCCAGCCCGGTATGGTACGGGGATAGCTGCCATAAAAATCTATGCTCGAAGGCGCCACTGTGGGCCAGGTAAAAATGTTGCTGGTGGTGGTTTGCAGTTGGGCGCCTGTCCAGTTAAACATGGAAAATATCGGCTCTACCGTGGGATTGGAATTACACCAATCCGCAATTTCGCTGCTTACATCCTGGTTGGCCAGCTTGTTATTGGCGGAATAAGGGTCGTAGGTATTGTAATTATCATCACAAAGTCCTGCCACCTTGGGCCAACCGTAATTTTTTCCTGCTTCCAGCACATTTACCTCATCATCTGATTTATCGCCGTGTTCGGAACTGTACAGTCTCCACACGCCGCCCACATTCCCCCATACCAATCCCTGCGGGTTACGGTGACCATAGGTGAATACAGGCGTTTTATCGGTAGCCGGCGCGCCTTCGGGGAAGGGGTTATCGTCCGGTATCCATTCATCACCACCGCTTTGGCCCTCGTCCGGTTCAAGATTCAGGCGAAGTACTTTTCCTTCCAGCACGTTTATCGCCTGGGCGTTGTTGGTCCTGTTGAGGTTGTTGAATTGCCCGGCGCCCATATCACCAATGCTGTAATACAGTTTCATATCGGGCCCGATGGTCATCCGGCCGGAATTATGGTCGTTACTGCCCGGAAGATTGTCAAGAATAGTCTCCGGCGAACCAAGGGTGCCGTTGGAAGGGTTATAGGTATAGCGCACCACCCGGGTGCGGAAAAAACATCCATTGTTGTTGGCCAAACAGTTGTCGAACCGGTACACATAGGCAACGTATACATATGGTTTCCCGGTTAGCAATTGCGGATGCAGGGCCAGGCCCATCAGTCCGCCCTGTGGCCATTGGCCGCCTGTTACATCGGGCCGCGAAAAGTTTTTAAAAGGTTGCAGGTTGAGAATAGTCCTTTTGCCGCCATTTCCCGCATGTATCTTGGTGATTTTATAGCCGCGGGATTCTGTTACCCACAAACTGTCGTCAGGTCCATAGGTTACTTCCCAGGGATACCCCAGGTTAGAGGCCAGTGTATCTATCACAAACACCTGCTCGTTCCATGTAACTGTTTGTGCCTGAGTGGCATTTGAAACAAAGAAAAGAGCAGATGCCAGGTAGATGGCCTGTTTAATGGTAGGGCTCATAAGATTGGATTTAAGGGATTCAGATCAAACTTTGGTACCGGCAAAAATCCGCAGGTACTCCGTTTAACGCCTTGATTCTAAAAATACAAAATCAATCAAGCTGTGAAATAGGTGTTTTACTTTATAAAAATGCGTAATAATACCAATTGACAAGCTGTTATATATTTTATATGTTTACCGCCAGTTCGATCCTATGAAGACATTGGTAGACTCAATCCTAAACTATGAAAAAAACACTACCACTATTTTACCCGATTACCCTAGTTGCTGTTGCAGTGGTATTTGTCGGTCTGTTTTTGCCGGTAGCGGTTCAGGCGCAGGCCCTTGTGCAAACCGGTAAGAGTTATGTGAACATATCAAAGGGTACCAATGGCGGTACCATTGAACCCGGCGATACGCTTGAAATTCGCGCAACCATTGCAGTTAGCAGTCGTACTGTCAGCGGCACGACCTACCGATCCATAACGCGGGCACACTATGTAGACACACTTCCGGCCTCAGTAATTTACATTCCCGGGTCATTGCGCATCCTCACCAATGAAGGACTTACTTTCCGGTCTTATACAGATGCCGGCGGGGATGATGCGGCCATGTACAACCCTGCGGACCGCACATTGAGGATCAACCTGGGCAGCTCCGGCCAGGGAGCCATGGGCGGTACCATCAACAGTACTGCACCGGGCGGCACCACCGGCGGCACCATTCATCACCAGGGAAGACCTTCATTCTTCAACAGTACCTGTATCATGTCGGCTTCGTTTCGCATCCGTATAGATCCTTCGTTGTCTTACGGCACTTTGATCAACCTGTACGGGGGCGCGTTTCGCTTCAGGAACGTTTCCGACGTGGTAGAACCGTGCAACGCGTATACCATTGCGCTGATGCCCAACCTTGGCTTGTGTGCGAATGCGATCGGCGCCAATGCTATCCTGGAAAACGGAGGATCCTTCGGCGAAGCAGATGTACAAAATCGTATTGCTTCGGCTATTGTTCCGGGTTATACCAGGACCGATGTTACCGCCAATACGCCCAATGACGGTTCCTACGCTATCGTAAACAACCTGAGCCCCTCCGGCACTACCAATATGGCTACACCCAAGCCGGATTATGTAGCGCCGCAGGACCGTGTATTCAACTACTGGGATATTATGGGCGACCATACCGGTGCAGCCGATCCTGCCGCCGGTAACCCTCCGGTAGCACCCGGCACCACTGGTGGTTATTTTGTAGCCATCAACGCCAGCTATGCCAATAGTAACGCTATACAGCAAACAGTTGGCGGCCTTTGTCCCAATACGTATTACGAATTCTCCGCCTGGTTTAAAAATATTTGCCAGTACTGTGCCTGCGATTCCTCAGGCAATGCCCCTTACCGGAATGTCAGCGGCACAGCAGTACCCAATACCAATTTCAAAGGACCAGACTCATCGGGTGTAAACCCCAACCTTACTTTCACCATAGATGGCATTGACTACTATACTACCGGTAATATTCCGTACACCGGCCAATGGGTGAAAAAAGGTTTTGTATACCTGACTGGCCCCGGTCAGACTTCCTTCACCGTAACCATCCGTAACAATGCGGCAGGTGGCGGTGGTAACGACTGGGCCCTGGACGATGTAACGCTGGCAACCTGTACGCCCAACCTGAACATGCTGCCTTCGCCGGTAGCGCCCGTTTGCCTGGGCAACCAGGTAGACATCTCTGCGCTCATCCGTTGTTATTTCCCCAACTACACGCACTGGAGATGGGAAAGAAGTATCGATGGCGGCAATACCTGGATGAACACCGGAGTTTCGGGAACAAGCACGCCCGTACTTAATAACGGGGAATATGAATACACTGCTGCTTATCCGTCGTTCCTGGGCGATAGCAGCGCACATGGCAATATCTATCGTATACGACTGGCTTCTTCTCCCGCCAACCTGGACAATGAAGAATGTTCTTTTGTAAACAGCACCATTATCCAGGTATGGGTGAACGATTGTTCCGAAGTATTGCATGGAGATATACAGGCGTTCAGCGGCAAAGTATCCGGTTACCGGGCTACAGTGTTCTGGACACTTTCAGGAGATTTTGCTCCCGGCACCAAATTCATAATAGAAAGCAGCCAGGATGATGTTCATTTCGAAAAAGCAGGTGAAGTATTGTTTGAAGAAGGAGTAACGGCATACAGTTTTACTGACCCGGAAACCCTGGCTGGCAGCCGCTATTACCGCCTGCGCATTACCAATGCAGAGTTAAATAAATACACCAAAGCCATTCAGCTAAGCACACAGGCGCCGCCTGAATATGCAGTTCGATCGCTGATCAACCCGTTCGATTCCAAAATAAGTTTCGAATTGTTGGCGCCGGCAGATGGCCCCGTGATCATAACCCTGCATGATGCCTATGGCAGAATGGTGAAAACGGTAAAAGAACAGGTACGTGCTGGCATAAACAGCATCCAGATCAATGAACTGGGACAACTTCAGTCAGGATTGTATGTACTGCAGTTGCACCTGAAAGGCAAAACCATTGCCAAACGTTTGATAAAAACAGAAAACTAGTTTCCATAAACAACAGGGATCATTATGCGGACACATAATGGTCCCTGTTTTACGCTGTTAACCCGTAAACCTATGAACGAGCCATAAGAAAAATCCACTTAACCTAAAAACCAAACAGGATGCCTCCTTGTCCTATTAACCGTAGAAACGTTTTCGCACTAGCCCTCACCATACTGTCTGTTACCTTTGCGCAGGCACAGGTACGGTATGGCAACAGTTATGTAAATGTATCCAAACGAAGCACCGGTGGTACCGTACAGCCAGGCGATACCCTGGAGATACGTGCCAACTACTATTTCCCCAATGGTTATAATGGGAATAATATTTACTACGTACGCTATGTAGACAATATTCCCACCAACACCACCTACATAGGTGATTCGCTGCGGCTGATTACCAATGAAGGGCTCACCTTCCGCCGGTATACCAATGCCGCTGATGCAGACCCCGCCACTTACCTGGCCGCACCGCCGGCAGGGCAATTCAATATTCGTATCAATATAGGCGAGGGCGCCACAGCGCCCACCAATAACAGCGCCACCACGCCGAATGGCGGAGGACGCCTGCGCCCGAACAGCGACCGTCCCCGGGCCGGAGGCGGGCTATTGGTTACTACCGCTTTTTGGGTACAGGTTACCGGTAATATAGGCGATACCATTGAACTGGGCGCAGGCCAGTTACTGTATAAACTTACCAATAGTACCGTGGCTGCTGACCTGGTGTTGCCGACCACCCAATACAAAATTCTTATCTCCAACAACGACCCTATCTGTCCCGATGCAGTGGGCAGAAACTTTGTGGCGGAAGCCGGTGGTACTTTCGACAGCGGTTATACGCATAACCGCTCCTATGGCCCCGACTTCCTGATTCCCGGGTATACCTACCGGCCACTGTATGAAAATGAGCAAACGGCCGATGGTTATTATACCATTGTAAACAACTTAAGTCCCATCAGGAGCACTTCTGTTAACTCGAGAAAACAACCTGATTGTATAGCACCGCCTGCTGTGCCGGCGCAGGACAGCTGCCGCAACCGCATGTTTAACGGGCACTGGGACATTATCGGCGACCATACCGGTACCCAGGACGCAGCCGGTAATCCGCCGTATGATTCCAACAGCACCCGGCCCGGCGGCTATATGCTGGTGGTAAATGCCGATTATGCCACCAGTGAGGCCTACCGTCAAACCATAACCGGGCTTTGTCCCAATACCTCCTACGAATTTTCACTGTGGGTAAGAAATGTGTGCACCAATTGCGGTATTGACAGTACCGGGGCACAAACCTGGACACCAGGTGTGTTGCCCAATCTCACTTTCGCCATTAACGGGCTGGACCGGTATTCAACCGGCCAGATCGATGTGAATGGCTGGCAAAAGAAAGGGTTCATCTTCAAAACCAGTCCGGGACAGGATTCCATTGTGATTTCCATACGCAACAATGCTTCGGGTGGAGGTGGCAACGACTGGGCCATTGATGATATAGCGCTGGTAACCTGTAACCCATCCCTTGATATGCAACCTACCGGCAACGCCAATGTGTGTTACGCAAACCCGGTGGATATGTCAACCGTTGTTCGCTCGTTCTTCGACAACTATACCCACTGGGCATGGGAAATGAGTACGGATGGTGGCGCCACCTGGCAACCAACCGGCGTAAGCGGTGTAGGTACGCCGGTGTTTAATAATGGTTCTTACGAATACACTGCCACCTATCCCACTTTCCTGGCCGATAGCAGCCAGCACCTCCGTCAATACCGGTTCCTGGTGGGATCATCGCCGGAAACCCTGGCCGACCCCAACTGTTCGTTCGAGAATGGTACTACCATCATCGTGTGGGTGAACAACTGCCAATGGATATTGCATACCCAACTGGTATCGTTCACCGGCAAGCTGGTCAACGGTTATGCCAGGCTCCAGTGGACATCGGCCGATGAAGAGCCCAATACTTATTTTGTTGTGGAAAGGAGTGATAATGGCAGCAATTTCTTTCCTATCGGCACCGTTGCAGGAAAAGCAGCAGGCAGCAGCGGCATTTACCAGTTCACTGACCCCGTAGCGCTTACAGGAACGGCATGGTACCGCCTGCGCGTTACGGAAAACGCTAACGAGCAATACAGCCAAACCATCAGCATAAGCAGCACGGGAAAGCCAGGCATCAGTTCATTGGTGAATCCGTTCCAGAACCAGCTGTCGTTCCATCTCACGGTACCGCAGAACGGCAATGCGATGATCCTGCTTACAGATATCCATGGACGGACCGTACATCAATCACGGCAACCCGTGCATGCAGGAAATAATGTAATGCAGATAAGCAACCTCGAAAAACTTCCTGCCGGCACCTATATCCTCAAAGTACAGGCAGGTAATGAAATACTTACCAGGAAGGCAGTGAAACGATGATGGCAAAAAGATACTTACTCTATTTCTTTAAAAAAAGAAGGGCTGAGATTTTCAGCCCTTCCATATTTTAAACGCTTTATGCTATACTGCCTGTACGGTGTCATTCACGGGAGCGTTGGTTTCTACGGCAGTGGGTTGTTGCTCAGGTTCTTTTTTGAAAAAACGTTTCTGAAACAGCAGGATGGCAATGACGCCTGCGGAAATAGCAGCATCTGCTATATTGAAAATGGGAGAAAAGAAGGTAAAACGTTCGCCGCCCCAGAAAGGAACCCAGGAAGGCATTACCTTGTTTTCGATAATGGGCGCCCAGATCATGTCCACCACCTTGCCATGCAGGAATCCGGCATAGCCGCCTCCCGGAGGAAACATGGTGGCCAGCGGTGCGCCATCGTAACTGGCGGAGAAGATCATGCCATAAAACATACTGTCGATCAGGTTGCCCAGCGCACCGGCAAAGATCATCGCCACGCAAATCACAAAGCCGCGATGAAATTTCTTGCGCACAATATTGCGGATATAGAACACACCGAAAATGACGGCTACCAGCCGGAACAGCGTCAGGATCAGTTTGCCCCATTCACCGCCAAATTTCCAGCCCCATGCCATTCCTTCGTTCTCAATAAAATACAATCTCAGATAACGGCCCAGTAAAAGTATCTGATCACCATAATGCATATTGGTCTTTACCCAGATCTTTAAAGCCTGGTCTGCCACAATAATCGCAAGGATAATGAATACTACAGTTCTAATCTTCACTACGTAAAATTTAGAATTTCAAAGATAACGGTTTTGGGCTTGGGAAATGAACGGAAGTTATTGCTGCATTGGGGTAGGGTTCTCACCCCTATTCTTCAAAATATACCCTTTTTACGCGTTGGGAAATGCCTGTGAGTAGCTCATAAGGAATGGTTTGGGCCCATTCGGCCACCTGGCTTACGGGCAATTCTTTTCCGAATACCACCACCTCATCTCCTTCTTCCACGCCGGGAATGCCGGTGATATCGATCATGGTCATATCCATACAAACAACACCCACAACGGGCGCCAACCGGCCACGCACCCACATTTTGCCGGCGCCTTCGCCCAAACTTCGCGGGTAACCATCCCCATAACCAATGCGCACGGTTGCAATGCGCGAGGGCTTCGACAGCACACCACGCCTGCCGTAACTGACCGTTTCGCCTGCATCCAGGTGATGGATTTGCGCAATGGTAGAGCGCAGGGTGGATACTTCCTTCAATTCGGGCTGATTCCCTGCATTGCTACTTACGCCATATAAGCCGATACCCAAACGTACCATATCCAGTTGCAGCTCGGGATGCCGTATAATACCTGATGTATTTGCCATATGCCTGATGAACGGATAGGATAATGCTGCCTGGATATGGCCTGCCATATCGTTATACAAAGCCGCCTGGCGGCGGGTAAAATCATCATGCTGCGGGTCTTCGCTGGCCACCAGATGTGTGAATACAGACTGCACCTTGAGCGTATTGCCGGTTAATGCTTCGAGTAATAATGGTATTTGTTCCGCTGAAAAGCCCAGCCGGTGCATACCTGTATCCAGTTCAATGTGTACCGGAAACTGCTGAATGCCCTGGCTACGGAGAAAATCACGAAACGCGTATAATATGCCGGGAGCATACAAGTCAGGCTCCAGGTTGTATTGCACCAGCGCGTCAAACGCAGATTCATCGGGGTTCATCACCATGATGGGGAGACTGATGCCTGCCCTTCGCAACTCCACCCCTTCGTCGGCATAGGCTACTGCCAGGTAATCCACCTTATGGTATTGCAATACACTGGCAATTTCATAACTGCCACTTCCATACGAAAATGATTTTACCATGGCCATCAGTCGCGTGGCCGGCTGCAACATTTGCTGAAATTGTTTCAGGTTATGCACCAGTGCGCCCAGGTCAATTTCGAGCACCGTTTGATGCACTTTCTGCTCCAGCAACCTGTCTATTTGTTCCAGTTCAAATACGCGCGCGCCTTTCAGCAATATCGTTTCATCCCTGAAATGCAGGTGGGGAAAGTCTTTTTTGAATGCTTCCACCGAAGGATAAAAGGAACATTCAGGGATGCCGGCTTGCAGAAAAACATCCCGGTGATGCATCATGCGTTCCCCGATTCCTATGAGCCGGTCTATTTTTCGTTGCTGCAGTGATTGCGCCAGCTCGGCATACAATGCTTTTTCACTGCGGCCACTTTGCAGGATATCAGAAAGTATGATGGACCTTTTGGCGTGCTGATGCTGCTGCGACAGAAAATCGAGCGCAATGTTGATGGAACTGAGATCGGCGCTGTAGCTGTCGTTAATTACAGAACAGTTGTTAATGCCTTTTTTCAGTTCGAGGCGCATGGCCACCGGCGCCAGCTGCCGCATGCCTGCTTCGATGGCTGCCTGCTGCACACCCAGGTGCAGCAATACGCACCAGCAGTGAATGGCATTTTCCACAGCAGCATTATCGGTAAAAGGAATTTGTATAGCAATAGTTTCTCCCTTGTACGTTGCCGTAATAACCGTTGATCCTTCTTCTTTCAATACCGTCAGTACCTGCAGCGTAGCCTCGGTAAGCATGCTCCAGCTGAAAATCTCAAAAGCGCCCGACTTGCCATGGTGCAGTTGCTGCCATAGTTGCGCCACTCCTTCATTGATTTCAGGAGCGTCTTTACAGTACACCAGTGTTTTAACGTGTGTAAACAACCGCAGTTTCTCGTTCACTTTCTGGCGGATGTTCAGAAATCCTTCGCTATGCGCCTCTCCTATATTGGTAAAAATGCCAATGGTAGGTTGAATGATTTTTTCCAGGCGGTCCATTTCCCCGGTTTGCGATATACCGGCTTCAAACAGGGCCAGTTGGTGCGATGAATTAATCCCCCATACGCTCAACGGTACGCCCACCTGAGAGTTAAAACTGCGCGGACTGCGGATGACGGCATATTGCTTTTCAAGCAACTGGTTCAGCCATTCCTTCACGATGGTCTTGCCGTTGCTGCCGGTGATGCCAATTACGGGTATAGCAAATTGCCTGCGATGGTGGGCGGCCAATGCCTGTAAAGCCTGCAACGTGTCAGGCACTCGCAAAATGTTGGCATCGGGCATGGATGCCATATTTTCAGGCATTTCGCTTACCACAAAGTTGCGAACGCCTTTGGTGTACAACCAGTAAATAAAGGAATGTCCATCGCGGCGGGGCCCCTGTAGGGCAAAGAAGAGTGAAGTTTCGGGGAAGATGAGCCGCCGGCTGTCAATAAGCAGGTGCTCTACAACGGCATTGTTATGCTTCGCCAGCCATTGGCCCTTGAGAACGGAAGCGATATCGTCCAGATGATACATCACAAGCAACTATTTTACCGGGAACTTCCCTGACTTGCCCCATTAGTGCAATGCCCTCATAGTTCAGCGCGGGTTTGCCACCTCACTAACTATTACCAGCCACCGGCTTTCCCCACTAATGGAGATCCCTCGTGGTGCTATCGGCTTCTTTTTTCTCCAGTTCCCTATCGTTCGACACGGCTTCGCGACTGGCCACGCTGATGGAATATACAATGGAAGCAGCGATACACACCAGGATTACCAGCAACGAAATATGCGGCTGCACTTTGAAATGAAAAATTTCTGCCAGCATTTTCAGCCCGATAAAAATCAGCACAATGGCAATGCCTTGCTGCAGGTGGGCAAACTTGTTTACCGCTCCTTTCAACAAAAAGAACAGGGAGCGCAGCCCGAGTACCGCAAAAACATTGGAAGTATAGATTACCAGCGGGTTTTGTGAAATACCAAATACGGCGGGTATGGAATCGAGGGCAAAAACAATGTCGGTGGCAGCCAGCATCACCACCACTACAAAAACGGAAGTGTAATACCGCCTGCCTTCCCTCCGCACCGTGAATTTGCCTTCGCCGTCATCGGCCACAATGGGCACAAAACGGGTGAGCATCCGGTAAATCCTGTTCTCTTTCAGGTTGGGCTCTTCTTCGTGTTTGGCCGAAAACATTTTAATGCCGGTATACAGCAAAATGGCCCCGAACACATACAATATCTCATGAAACTGGCGCACCAGTTCAATGCCCAGGGTAATGAACACAATGCGGAAAACAATGGCCATCAGGATCCCCAGCAGCAATACCCGCGCATAATATTTTTCTCGTATGCCGAAAAAGCCAAAAATCAGGATGAATACGAATATATTGTCAATACTCAGCGACCATTCTGTAAGATATGCGCTCAGGTATTCGAGCGCCACTACCTTGCCGTCTTCGTACCACATAAACACGAAGAAGGCCATGGCCAGCGAAACCCAGAAAATGGTTTGAAACAGTGCTTTTTTGACAGAAATTAGGGAAGATTTTCGGGAGAGCAATCCCAGGTCGAAAACAAGTGCCAATACCAACAATACGCCAAATCCCAAATAGGTAATCTGCTCTGGTGTCATGAATATTTCCAATGATGGCCGACAAAGATACGGGCCAATGACGAATAATGAGCATTAGCAGGCAGCCCCTTCTCTACCGGTATTTGCGCTTGCGGAGCGCCTGGTAAATAACTCCAAAAATGAATACCAGCGCGATGGGCGCTGCAATATTGAGCAACTGCCAGTTAGACCGTTCTTCTTCCACCTTGCGGGCATCCAGCAAACGCAGCGTAAAATCTTTCGTGCGCAGTTCCAGGATGCCGCTGGAATCAGTCAGATATTCCAGGCAATTCTGGAAAAAATCAGGATTGGCAAACTGGTATTGAATGTCTTTGCTATAACCCATGGGCAGAGGACCGCGTTGTTCCACCTCATTCAATACGACATCGCCATCGGCCACTACAATGATTTTCGCGTCTTCTTTCCCAGAGGGTAAAAACGGCTGACCTGCTTTTTGTTCATACGCCTGGCGCGCCTGCGGCGTAAGCCTGTTGGTAAACAGTGAAGAAAATTTTCCCTCCAGTAACATGGCCACAGGAATGTAAGGTTTGTTGAATACAGCGGGATCGTCTGCCACCTTGATGCTTTCAAAACTGATCAATGCAGGAGTAGCAATAGCCCGGCCGTTCGCGCTGGTAGAAAGCAGCACCGTTTTCTTAATGCCTTCCGCTTTTACCGTATCGATGGAATTGGCGAAACGCCCGTATACAGGATCAAGATTTTTTGAAATGGGGTGCGTAAGGCTACCCGTAAACAATGGATAGTAAGGCCATTTCAACAACTGGAACTGCGGCTTATCGCCAATCATGCCTATCACCAGGCTGATCTCTGCACATTGCATATCCTGCACCAAATCTTCGTTGATGCGAAGGCCGTATTTGAACAGCAGGTCATCCAGGTTCAATCCCTTGTTGAATGCCACCGTTTCATTGCGTCCGCGCAGACTGTCCATCGAAGCGTCCAGTATATCCACAAACAACAGCAGCTTTCCTCCCTGCATGATGTACTGGTCCAGTTTCAGTTTTTCTTCATCGCTGAAAGTCTCCAGCGGTTGAATCATTACCAGCGCTTCTATTTCGCGGGGGATATAGGGTACCTGTTTGAGGTTTACGGAGTCAAGGCGGTAGTGAGAAGAAAGAAAAGTCAATGCGCTATAACTGTCATACCCCAGCGGTTGTCCATGGCCGGTAGCATACCCTATCAGGGGCAATTGCTGCTGTGTGAGTTTATTAATGGCATTGGCAAACCGGTATTCCAGCAACGCCTCTGCATTGGTGTACAGTTCGTTTTCTTCTGTATTCTGCACGCCCGCAAGCAGGTTCACCGGGTAAATATTGTCTTTGTACGAAACAATGGCGCCGGGCAGTACGATGCGCTGGGTTTGTGCACTGCCTTTGGATGCCTGCGCCACCTGCGTCATGGGACTGATGCCCAGTTGCCGGAGGGAGTCAACAAAATACATGGCCGTTGAGTCATCATAGTCGCCAATTGGGTCGATGAAACGCACCTGCAGGTTGCCCTTGCTGTAGTCTTTAAAATCCTGCAACAATTCATCGGTGCTGCGGGCGAGTTTTTTCATACCTGCTTTGAGGTCGCCTTTCAGAAATACATCTACCGTAACCACATCATCGAGATTGGCCAGCAATTCGCGGGTAGGCTTACCCAGCGTATACCGTTTTTCTTCGGTGAAATCAAGGCGGAAATGAAAAACAGAAGCAAGATAATTGATGACCGCCAGACCGATCAACCAATATAACCACCAGTATTTAGATTGCATGATCTTATTCATAGGTATGCTGCCGGCTTATCGTTTTAACAGGTTTCGGTTGGTAAAAACAAGAAAGAAAACAATTACGCTCAGGAAATAAATCACATCCCTGCTATCGAGCACACCACGACTTACGCTGCGGTAATGAAAGTCGATGCCCAGCATTTCCACGTAATAGTCCAGCCCCGATGCCAACGCAGGCATACGGCTGATAGCCCCAAAGGCAATATACAATACGAAACATAAAAATGCTGCGGCTATAAAAGCTACTACCGCGTTCGCCGTAAAACTGCTGCAACAGATGCCGATAGCCACAAATACCGCGGCCAGGAACAGCAACCCGATATACGACCCGATGGTGCCGCCCATATCAATACCTCCCTGGGCAGCCAGTTGCTGAATACTGAAAGCATAAATTACGGTAGGCGCCAGCGCTATGATCACCACCCCCAATGCGCCTGCATACTTGCCCATAACGATCTGCCAGCGGCGCAGCGGTTTGGTTTGCAGAATTTCAAAAGTGCCGCTCTTAAATTCATCGGCAAAGCTGCGCATAGTAATGGCTGGTACCAGCAACAGCAATATCCATGGCGCCAGTTCAAAGAAATTACTGAGGGTGGCATAGCCAAAATCAAGCAGGTTGGTATCTGGAAAAACGAAGAGAAAGAGTCCGTTGAGCAACAGGAATACGACGATAGCAATATACCCGGTCAGGCTGCTGAAAAACTGCCTGAATTCTTTTTTACAAACAGACCACATGTTTACGAAAATAAGGGATTATATGTATTAAAAAAGAAAAGTTGATGACGCGATTTGCATTTGAAATATTTTCCTATATTCGTTGCCCACTTAACCATCCTTGAAAAAAATCTGATTTCCGGTTAACATCTTGTCATCATAGATAGCCGAAACCTACTGCATAAGAAATCCCCCGCTATGGGGGATTTTTATTTTGAGCATGCTCACTTCTTTGTTCTTTTTTTCAATCCTGTTACACGGCAAAGCTTTCTCCGCAGGCGCAGGTTCTGCTGGCATTGGGATTGTTGAAATAAAATCCTTTTCCATTCAATCCCTCGGAAAATTCCAGCGTGGTATTTACCAGGTACAAAAAACTTTTCAGGTCAGTAACGATCTTGATGCCATTGTCTTCAAACACCTGGTCGGCGGGCAGCGATTTATTGTCGAAATCCATTTTATAGCTCAGGCCGGAACAGCCGCCCCCTACTACCGATACACGCAAAAAATAGGATGGATCATTGGCGTAGCCGGCTTCCTCCATCAGCTTGATAATTTTTTCTTTGGCTTTATCACTCACGTACAGCATACGTTGAAAATTTGACAATGAATAAATGAGCAAACGTGAACATTTGCGGCACAACCCGCATCACAAGTCGGGGAGTTTTTCCTGTTGAAGGAAATCATCCCTGCCTGGTGAATATGTTCTCACTATTGCATACGGAGTTCCCAGCGGGGACTCAATGATCTTAATTGTTGTACCGATGCGGTCACCCGGTCAATCACAAAATCAATTTCCGCTTCAGTAGTATAACGTCCGAGGCTAAACCGCAGCGAACCATGGGCAGTGTCATCGTCCAGTCCCATCGCCTTCAGCACATGGCTCGGTTCCATACTGGCAGAAGTACAGGCCGAACCGGAAGACAAAGCGATGTCTTTGTTAAAACCCATCATCAGCGCCTCGGATTCCACATAGCGGAACGAGATATTGGTAACATTGGGCAACCTGTCAACCAGCGACCCGTTTACCCGGGTTTCTTCCAACTGCAGCAAGGCATTTTCCAGTTTATCGCGCAGCCTGGCGATGCGTTTACCTTCCTGCTCCATCTGTTGCAGGCACAATTCACAGGCCTTTCCAAAGCCTGCTATGCCCGGTACATTCAGGGTGCCGCTCCGCAGGCCACGTTCGTGGCCTCCCCCGTCCAGCTGGGCGGTAAGGGTTACCCGCGGGTTCTTACGCCGCACATACAATGCGCCCACGCCTTTGGGGCCATAGAGCTTGTGCGCGCTAAAAGCCAGCAGGTCAATGCCATCTGCCATTACATCAACGGAAATTTTGCCTGCGGCTTGTGTGGCATCTGTTAAAAATAATGCCCCGTGTTGGTGCACCACGTTACTGATTTCCCGGATGGGTTGTATGGTGCCCGTTTCGTTGTTGGCGTACATGATAGCTACCAGGATGGTAGTAGGCCTGATGGCTGCTTCCAGCTCATCGATGTTGATCAACCCTTCGCTGTTTACCGGCAGCCAGGTCACCTCTCCACCCAGTTTTTCAATGCGGTGGCAGGTATCCAATACTGCTTTGTGCTCGGTAACGCAGGTAATGATATGGTTACCTTTGGAAGCCCAGGCATCAAATACGCCCTTTATAGCGAGGTTGATGGCCTCCGTAGCGCCGGAGGTAAACACGATTTCCCTGGGTTCTGCCCCGATGAGGGCTGCTACCTGTTCCCTGGCATGGTCTACCGCTTCTGCTGCCTGCCAGCCATAGAAGTGCGTACGGCTGGCTGCATTGCCATAATGCTGCGTAAAATAGGGCAGCATCACGTCCACTACCTGCTGATCGCAGGGGGTGGTGGCATTATAATCAAGATATACAGGCAGCTTCAACACAGCAACCAATTTAAATCAATAACATATAAACGCAAAATTAGACAAATGGTTCTATTTTAGTGAGTAATGAATAGCCGCTTGCTATTCATCACGTTAAACCAAAAACATGCTGAAAGTTGAACACATCGGTATCGCCGTAAAGGAACTGGCCGTATCTGTGCCGCTGTTTGAAAAACTGCTCAACACGCCCTGCTATAAAACGGAAAAAGTGGAGAGCGAGCAGGTAACTACTGCTTTTTTTAAACAGGGAGAAACAAAAATTGAACTGCTCGAAAGCTCCGGTCCGGATGGTGTGATTGCCCGCTATATCAGCAAGAAGGGAGAAGGCATTCATCATATCGCGTTTGAAGTGGCCGATATCGAGGCAGAAATGAAAAGGCTGCAGCGCGAAGGATTTGTATTATTAAACGAAGAGCCCAAACCTGGCGCCGATAATAAACTGGTTTGTTTTCTGCATCCCAAACATACCAATGGCGTGCTGGTTGAATTGTGCATGGAAAGAAAATGATGTCACATCCTGTGTTCCGGGCAGTCGAACCGCAACTCTGAAAACGCAAGTGGTTTTTGCATGAGATTGCAAAAATGTTTTTCCTTACAGTCGCCGTTATAGTAGGTGCAGTTATAGCACATACGCTGTGTGGAAATAATTCCTTTTTGATTCAGGCGATAGATTAAATCCATCACAGAAGAAAGTAAATAATTTTTTTGCACTTCGGTAAGCGTGGCAATAGCACTGTCGAGCGGACTGGAAAAATTTTCCACGGCACTGGTCATCTCCTCACCCTTTGGGGTAAGCGAAAAATTATATCCTCTTGAATCGTCGGTATCATTGTGGCGTTCGATCAGCCCTTTCAGTTCCAGTACGCGCATACTGTCACTGATGGTGGCCTTGGTAAGATTGAATTCTCTTGCCAGTGCGGCTATCCTGCGTTGTCCCGGGTCTTTGTGATATTTCAGGAATATCAACAGTTGCAGCTGAATGGGACTAACGCGGTGTTCCTTGGCTTCGGTCCAGAGCAGCACCCGGAACACTTCGGAAATCTTCTCCAGTGATGCAACAATCTTTGCATCCATATTGGCAACATGCGTCTCCGGGTTAAACGATGACATGGGAATTTCGCTTGAATTGTAAATATACTGACTTTAGATACGGCAAATAAGACAAAGAGGTTTGCAACAGCCACTATAAAACACATTTATTTATCTACTATTTAGCAAGCGGTATATAGGATATCTTTTTTCGTTGGGTATCAACAAGCTGGGGATACGAACATGAGAATTGACATTTGCAAAACAAAACTGGCAACAAGCATATCTGTAGGGCTGAATGCGACCAGGTAGTTACCATTTATGCAACATACCATCTATTTCCTGAACAGTTATACGAATCATAAAGCAGTTGCATACCCGAAAATGATTTGTATTGCACAAATAAATGCATTAGAGATGGTGTAGGGAAGTAAGAAACGGGAGTGTGCAGGTTTGCTGGTATGAGGTAGTGGGGTAATGAGGATAGCGGCGGAGGTCCGGGGGTTGGCAAACACAGGTTGCAGGCTGCAAAGCTGCCTATGCGTTGGCGCAGGTTGTGCAGGCATCAGCGAGTTGGATATAGGTGAAGTTGGGAAGCCAGTAAATTAAAAGGTATAGGCGGTGCAGGCAGCCGGCAATAATTTCAGCAATGCGGTATCCAATGAACCGATTATTCCTGTTGAAAGCTTATTCGTCTTCGCTATCGGTCTTGTTTAGTCCCAGTTTGTCGATAGCAATAGCGGCGGCAATCTGGCTGGCATCTTTTTTATTATAGGCCTTGCCTTCGGCAAGGAGTTCGCCATCTACCACGGCGCCAATGGTAAAGAGGCGGCGGCCGCCTTCGATGCGCTCATCGAGGGTTTCAAATTCGAGGTTTTTGCCGTTCTTATTGGCCCATCCATACAATTTGTTCTTATGGTTGATCTCGAGGTTTTCCAGATCTTCCATATAGAGGTGGGGGATGATAATGGCTTCAAACACCCATTTTTTTGTTTTGCTGAATCCCTTGTCCAGGTAAATGGCCCCCACCACTGCTTCAAGGGTGTTGCCAAATATCTGGCTCATCTTAAGGGAATTGTCGAATTTGTTGTAGAAGGTAATTTTTTTCAGGCCCATCTTAATGGCGATCTCGTTAAGTTTGTTACGGTTCACCATTTTGCTGCGCATTTCTGTCAGAAAGCCTTCTTCTTTATAAGGATATTTCTTGAACAGAAAATCGGCTACAATCCCGCTGAGGATAGCATCGCCGAGATACTCGAGCCGTTCGTTGTTTTCGTCTGCACTGTCGCGAACGGAGCGGTGCGTCAGCGCGGCCTTGTATAAAGCGAGCCTGCCCGGGGTAAAACCCAGTACATTACGCAAGTTTTTTTTGAAAGAAAGATTTTCGTCTTTTCTTGTAAAAAGATCCAGAATTCCCACAATTGTCAAGCTACAAATTTTTCATTAAGCCAAAAAAAGATTCACAGACCCCATTTGGGTGCAGCGCCGGTTTATTGAACGGACAAGGCAGGCATAAAATTATGTACGCACGGCTTTCACCTGCTAAATTAAGTAAGCAAATCCTTTTTCTGGTTCAAGTTGCGGGGAAGGTTACACTTTGCCGGTGTTATCATATTTTTTCATGATAACGCAAGCATTGTGCCCGCCAAAACCAAAAGTATTGCTTAACGCTGCGCGAACCGTACGCTTCCGGGCCTTTCCAAAAGTGAAGTCCAGTCGGGAATCCAGTTCAGGATCGTCGGTAAAATGGTTTATTGTAGGGGGTACGATATCATGCACGATACTCATGATACAGGCGATGGCTTCCACCACACCGGCGGCTCCGAGGCAGTGTCCGGTCATAGACTTGGTTGAACTGATGCTGACACGGAATGCATCTTCGCCAAAAACATCCATAATAGCCTTTACTTCGGCTATATCGCCGAGCGGGGTGGATGTACCGTGTGTATTGATATAGTCAATATCCGACGGGCTCATTCCAGCATCGGCCAGGGCGGCCATCATTACATGCTTGGCTCCGAGACCTTCAGGATGGGGAGCTGTTATATGATGTGCATCGGCTGTGGCGCCACAACCGGCAATTTCGCAATAAATTTTAGCACCGCGGCGTAATGCATGTTCCAGCTCTTCCAGCACCAGTACGCCGGAACCTTCGCCCATTACAAAGCCGTCGCGGTCCTTGTCGTACGGACGGCTGGCAGTTTTGGGATCATCGTTGCGTTCGCTGAGGGCTTTCATGGCATTAAAGCCTCCTACGCCGGCCTCGCTGATCACGCTTTCAGCACCGCCGGAAAGTATGATGTCAGCTTTCCCCAGACGAATCAGGTTAAAGGCCTCCATAATGGCATTGGTGGAGGAAGCGCAGGCGCTTACTACCGCAAAGTTGGGTCCGCGTAAGCCATGCCGCATGGAAATCTGCCCTGCGGCAATATCAAGAATCATCTTGGGAATGAAGAAAGGATTGAAACGGGGCGTGCCGTCTCCTTTGGCAAAATTCATCACTTCTTCCTGGAAAGTGATAAGACCGCCGATACCGCTGGCAAATACCACCCCGGCCCGGTCAACATTGATGTTGGAGGCATTGATGCCGGCATCAGCCATCGCCTGGTCACTCGAAACAAGAGCGGTTTGGGTAAAGCGGTCGATTTTCCGGGCCTCTTTCTTTTCGAGGAAATCCAGCGGATCAAAATTTTTCAGTTCGCAGGCAAACCGGGTTTTGAATTTAGAGGCATCAAACTGCGTAATAAAATCGGCACCCGAAACGCCGTTGATCAGACCGTTCCAATAGTCATTCAGATTATTGCCAAGTGGTGTGATAGCACCTATACCAGTAACTACAACTCGTTTCAGTTGCATAGTGATTTACGGAGAAGTTTTTTTAAGTAACAAATCCGCCTTCGCAGCATGCGCCAGCTATCGAAAGGCGGATTTTATTTAGTACACCTGATTTGCAAAACAAACATTACTTAGCATGCTCTTCTAAGTAAGCAACAGCCTGGCCAACAGTAGTAATGGTTTCGGCCTGCTCATCAGGAATGGAAATATTAAATTCCTTTTCAAATTCCATGATCAGTTCTACGGTGTCCAGGGAATCGGCACCCAAATCATTGGTGAAAGAAGCCTCATTGGTAACCTCTGCTTCTTCTACACCTAACTTATCAACAATAATCTTTTTAACTCTTGTTGCGATGTCTGACATTTTTGTAAAGTTTAGTTACGGCTGCAAAAATATAGATTTTGGGATTATGACAATAAATCACTGGTTTTTAATTAATGCTGTGGATATTTTGTTATTTATAGTTGAAAGGCCGCAAAACAGTGCTCCCAGGGCCGCAGGCTATATCAGACAATTTTAATATTCTTTCTGTTTCCCCGTCTTTGCGCCCTTCCTTCTTTTTTAAACTAAATCCTTATATTGCAACATTCTGTGACAGACACCCAATACTACCGGAATGGCCCTGAAAATCATCGATTATGGTTCAAAGGAGTACCAGCAAATGGTACAACTGCGCAATGATATATTGCGAAGGCCACTCGGTTTGCAATTTACCCCGGAAGAACTTGAAAAAGAACGCAATGAAATTCTGATCGGGGCTTTTGAAGAAGAAAAAATGCTGGGCTGCTGTATGCTGGTACAGCAGGACCCTACCTCTGTTAGACTACGGCAGATGGCCGTTCTCAATAATCTCCAGGGTAAAGGTATCGGCCGGGCGCTGATGCAGTTTGCAGAAAACATTGCCCGCGACCGTGGTTACCGGAAAATCACCATGCATGCCCGAAAAACTGCTATCGGTTTCTATGAAAAATTAGGCTACAAGGTATGCGGGGAAGAATTTGAAGAGGTAACCATACCACATTATGTAATGGAAAAGCAGTTGTAACCAGGTTTTGCAGGTTTATTCCTAACCCGGTAACGGTACGTTTCTTCAATGGGTAAATACTGCGGCTAATCGCCTATCCTATGCTTATTTATTATATATGGATGCTGTAAAGCCGGTAGCAGTTCCACCACATTTTATTAAGCAGTAAGCAATCAATTACCAGACTTTAAAAATTTCTCTTGAACCGCTGAGGTACATGTCCTGGTAACCAGCCATAGCCGTTTCCATTTTTTTCATCGCTTCTGTGTCCTTGCTGTACTTTTCCCAGCTTTTATCGTATTCAGTGAGACTTTCATATTTGGTAACAATCACTACTTTGTTGAAGGGGCCGGTAACATCGGTCATAATGTATACCAGTTCGCTCATGTCCGACATACCTTCTTTACACATTTTTGCAAGTTTGGAAGCGTTACCGGGTTTGCAGATAAATGTTTCATGCACGATAATCATGGCAGCAATGGTTTTATATTAAGAAAATTCGATTTCGATTGTACCTTAAATGTAGGTGTTATCAAATGAAGAATTTTGCCGGTTGCTATCAACGTTGATAATTTGTCGCAGGGAGCCCTTCACTACCGCAATATCTGCCCCTTATCTTTCACAATACCTGTAAACAATCCGGGGAAAAACCTGAAAAAGCGGGAAAAATCACTCACGAAAAATTTTATGAACCGATGGAGAAGTGCCACCTTTGTAACAGGTGTGTGTAAACGTTAGTAATAGTATATGCTTGATATAATGGCGAACCTATATGAAGAGGGATATAGTGGAGAAACATAAGTTAAATACATTATAATCTTAAACAATGGAAGATCAGGTATTAGATTTAACTCCAAAATTCATACTTGTCCCCGGCGGTAAGAACTACNTCATTGCAAAACCTACGGTACCGGGCGGGCGGGATGTCTTCATCGGATGCTGGGACGAAGAGCGCGTCATACAACTCACCCAACTTTATATTAACCTGTGCAAAGCCGAAGAAGAAGCCAACAAACACTAAAAAGAAAAAAATCACCCTCAAATCCGTACTCATGCCATCAAAAATTTTCTGCTGAATTAAGCCATACAATCAGCAACTCATTTGCTCCAAACAAGCCTTCACGAATACGGCTTCAGGTTCCGTTTGCAACAGTATTGGGTTAACCGCCCTTTATGGGGCTAGTCAATAGTTCGCTCTTACCCGCCCCAACCATCCCTGTCCAGGCTCCTGTACTGGATTGCTTCCGCCAGATGGTCCGGCCTGATGTATTCACTCATCGCCAGATCGGCAATGGTCCTGCTTACCTTTAATATGCGGTCGTATGCGCGGGCAGACAGGTTGAGCCGGCTCATGGCCGATTTCAACAGGTTCTGACCGGCACTATCCGGTACGCATATTGCTTTAAGCAGTTTGCTGCCCATCTGTGCATTGCAATAAATACCTTCATGATCTTTAAAGCGTGCAGCCTGAATGGCGCGGGCTTGTACTACCCGCTCCCGGATTTGCGCGGAAGTCTCACCCGCCTCCATCGACGATAATTCACTATGCAACACAGGCGTTACTTCCACGTGCAGGTCTATTCGGTCCAGCAGCGGACCACTGATCTTGTTGAGATATTTCTGTACCGATCCGGGCGGACATACACAGGATTTGGCAGGATGGTTATAATATCCGCAGGGACAAGGATTCATGGAACTGATCAGAATAAAACTGGCCGGATAATCAATGGCCAGTCTGGCCCGCGAAATGGTCACGCGCCGTTCTTCCATGGGTTGTCGCATCACTTCCAGTGCTGAACGCTTGAATTCCGGTAATTCATCCAGGAACAATACACCATTATGCGCCAGCGAAATTTCGCCGGGTTGCGGCGTACTGCCTCCGCCCACCAGGGCCACATCACTGATGGTATGATGCGGCGCACGAAACGGGCGGCGCGCCACCAACATAGCATTGGCAGGTAATTTTCCGGCCACGGAATGAATCTTGGTAGTTTCCAACGCTTCCTGCAACGTGAGAGGGGGTAATATAGTCGGGAGTCGTTTGGCCAGCATTGTTTTACCGGCGCCGGGCGGACCAATCAGAATGGCATTATGTCCTCCCGCAGCAGCAATCTCCAATGCCCTCTTGATGTTTTCCTGCCCCTTCACATCACTGAAATCCAGGTCAAACGACGATTGCGATTGAAAGAAGGCTTCCCGCGCATTTACTATAACCGGCTGCAGGAAATTTTCGTTCTTGAAAAATTCAATCACCTCGCAGAGATGGTTTACCCCATATACGTTGAGGTTATTCACCATGGCGGCTTCCCGGCAATTTTGTTTGGGCAGTATCAATCCTTTAAAACCTTCACGCCGGGCCGTAATGGCAATGGGCAGCGCTCCCTTCACAGGTTGAACCGTACCATCAAGGTTCAATTCCCCCACCAGCACATAATCTTTTAACCGTTCTGGAAATGGCATTTGTTCATCTGCCGCCAATGTTCCAACGGCAATGGCCAAATCAAAGGCAGAACCGCTTTTCTTGATATCAGCAGGAGCAAGATTTACCACCAGTTTGGTGCGGGGCATCCAGAAGCCGTTGGTTTTGATAGCGCTCTCCACCCGCCGGAGACTTTCGCGTACCGCATTATCGGGCAGACCAACAATATAATAATCCTTTCCCGGCATGACATTCACTTCCACCGTGATGGTAACAGCATCTACACCATACACGGCACTTCCATAGGTTTTGACCAACATGGTTAATACGATTTTCGTTTAACCGGGCAGGATAGCAAAGAAAAGGATTATTTTGGAAAATCATCAAGATAAGCGCAGACACAGGGGTGCAATACAACAGGTCGGCAGCTACCCATCTGCTTTACAGATCGCATTACAGTAATACAATGTGGTTGTACCATTGCTTAAAGCTGCTTAGGTGAATATCCACCTCAGCCATTTTCTCCCTGTACAGTAATGAAACTGATGACTGATTCACTCATACGTAATCGTTGAGCAATCGTATGGTTGTTTCTATTGGGAAAAGCTGTAAGAGATTGCCCGGATCAACCCGCAATGCATTGCTGAATGTTTTTCTTATGGTCTCGCCTGACCGGTCTGCAAGGGCACACCCGCAAACAATAGTTTTACATCCGGATCGGCTATTAGCTCCAGCGGCCGGGAAGATACAGGAATGCTGAGCGTAGTTTGCTTTTCTTTTATTTGCAAGGTTCTTTTTTGCATACCGCCATTAGAGCGTACGGCAATCTCAAGCGGGAATTGAAATACGGGTGACTGCTTTTGTGTAATCACTACGGTCACGGCTCTTTTGGTTGCTTCATATTGCCATTGAATGTCAAGGTCGGGTATGCCGGCTGTGTATAGCCATTGCCGGAAAAATTGCCCCAGGTCCTTACCAGATACCTGCTCCAGCACTTTCCGTAGGTCATCGCTGGAAGCATTTTTACCGGCGTATTTGGCATAATATGTACGAATGCCTTTCCAGAAAACTTCATCGCCCAGTTGATGACGCAACATGTGTAACACCCATCCTCCTTTCTGGTAAGAGTTTGCGTTCAACAATTCCATATAATTAGTAACACTGGTATCTACCACCGGACGGGATTTTCTTTTGGTAAAGTCGATCACCTGGTCCCTGTCTTCCCGCAACATGGCCAGGGCTGTATCGCGACCGTATTTCTCTTCAAAATAGAGTATGGTCATATAGGTAGCGAATCCCTCGCTCAGCCAGAGGTGCGGCCAGTCTGATTCCGTTGCCATATTGCCAAACCATTGATGCGCGATTTCATGCGCCAGCAGTGACTCACTTTTACGAATACCCGAAATAGAGCTTGTTTCATGATAAAAAATGGTATTGGCATTTTCCAACCCGCCAAAGATGGTTTTCGATTGCACATTGGCCAGTTTTTTGTAGGCATAGGGCCCTACCTTCTTTATAAACCAGGGCAATATATCTGCCGCCAGCGCATAGTCATAAAATCCATTTTTCCGGTCTTCGGGATATACCCAGCTGTATACCGGTATACAATCCACCTGGCCAGCCAGTTGTACCGCAAAAGCCGCCACCCCCACCGTCATCACTTTGGTGGCAAGTGGCACAGCTTCTTCGTATCGGGTCAGTTTCATGTTTTTGCCCACCGAAGTTTCTTCCACCTGCACGCCATTGGCCACCACCTGGTAATGCACCGGCGCAATAATGGAAAAATTCACAGATGCCTTATCGGCAGGGTGGTCCACACAAGGTATCCAGTGCCGCGCCCTGTTGGGCCAGTTGTCTGCAAAAAATACCCGTTGCCGGTATTTGTTCTCGCTGATAATTAGTCCGTCGGCAGGTATACCTTCATATTGAATAACGATCTCTTTTTTTTCTCCCGGCCTGGCAACCACGGGAAGTTGTATGGTAATAACATCATTGGTATGTTGAAACGAAAGTTCTTTGCCCTTTTCCGTCACGGCCGTTACCGTCATACCCTTGCCATTATTTTTCTTTGAAATAAGGTCCAGCGTGATTACCGGGGTTTCTTTCAGCATGATGATGGTTACACCGGCAGTTCCTCTTATCACGTCACTGCTGTCGCTAACGGTAATGGAAAAATCGTATTGCTGTACATCAATAACAGCGCCGGGTTTTTGGGCATGTAATGAGCAAAAGAAAGCAATGGCAACAGCCAGGCAAAGAAATTTTTTCATCCATGTAATTTGCCATGAAGTTAAATAATAGTCCGAACCGGCAGGTCCCGTTCAAACAATTTTGAGGGAATTCAAAGCTGGTTTCATGGTGCTTCAACTGGCATTTCATCTGCACTGCGAGGGAATGGAATCAATGCATAGCAGATTTTGGTGCGTTCCAACTGGTTTTGAGCCTGTGCAGCAGGTCCAAATGAGTAAGATTCATAGAAAATGAATCCGGCGCTTCAAGTGGCTTTCACCTACGCCATGGGGCATAAGCAACATTCACAGCAAATTTCCCGCCACTTCAACCGGCCTTTCACCGCCCCCGGCGTGAATGAGTAGCATGCATCCTGAAACTTCAACCGCTTCAGCAAAATCCGAATGCCGAATGTACGTCCGCACCCCATACCTGGATAGGATCATTCCGGGCTTAGTCAACATCCGAATGGCGCCTCACAATTTTTCCAGCAACTCCACTACTTTTTCTCTTTTCAAAATAAGATACCCCAGGCGGTCATTGCTGATGCCATCTTTCAACTGATAGCTGAAGGTCAACTGATCGTCTTTAACCGAAGTTTCAAAGTATTTAAAAGAGATGTTGGGGTAATTTTTCAATTCCTCGCCTATTTCGTACAGGTGTGTAGACAGGATGAAAAGCGAGTTGCGGATTTTGATCAATCCCTTAATAACGGTAGAGGAACACTTCATGGCGTCCTGCACATTGGTGCCTTTGAACAATTCATCAATCAGCACCAGCCATTTACGGCCATCATTGATTTTGATGATGGTGTTGCGAATCCGTTGCACTTCATTAAAAAAGTAGCTCTCCCCTTTTGCAATATTATCCGCCACATTGATATTGCTGAGCAGTCCGTCAAAAATAGTCAGGCGAAATTCCTTTGCCGGTACGCCCATACCAAGATGCGCCAGAAAAACGGCGCTGCCCACCGCCTTGATCAGGGTGCTTTTGCCGGCCATATTGGCCCCGGTGAGAAAAAGAAAATTGCTCTCGGGGTTCATATGTATGTTGTACGAAACCGGGTCGGGCAGTAATATATGATAGAGTTCTTTGGCGTCTATCAGCGGCTGCGACTGGTCCACAAAAACAGGAAAGCTGAGGTTGAATTTCTTTACGGCCATCGCCATCGAATACCAGGCATCGAGCCTGCCGTAAATATCTACCAGTTCAAATGCAGCCGATTTGAATTGCGTATGCACAAAAGCGCCATAATAAATGGTTTCCGTCCAACTGAAGGGCTTTGCAGCATCACGGGCAGCCAACGATTGCAACGCCGGTTTGTTCATGAGCTGGTGTGCACGTTGCAAAAAACTACGCAGCATCATGGGCGCTTCATCGGTATCGAGCAGGCTCACCAGTTGCATCATGCCGCGCAAAAAATCTGCAAAGTGAGAGATAGAATATTTTACCAGCGCGAAATCCGGGCCATGAAATATTTTATACGACAGCGCATTCATAAAATTGGCGCCCGATGGCATGTGGTCTATATTGCTGTCGTAAAATTTTTCTATCACCATGATGGTGCCATTGGTGATAGACTGCGGCCAGTACGCCTCCTGCTGAAGAATCAAACGGAGGATTTGTTGCGTATCGGCAATATGCTTTGCGTCGCTGAAGGGATTGCTGAAATACTTCGACAACCACGCACGCCCCTCACTGGTACGTGTAAAATTCAACCGGTGGAAAATGGAAAATTCTTCCTCTGGTTGGAAAATTGAAAGATCGTTATAGGTGGTGTTGTCGAGTTCCATGAGTTTTAGGTTGTATTGAGCTATATAACCATTCAGCCTCCCCGTAATTTACTATTCTCTGTTGAACAATAACCGTTGTCCCTTCTGAGATTCATCCCACTGGTTATTTCCATACACCAGGTGACCATTTACAAAAGTATGTGTGATGGCCGCAGGGAACGTAAACCCTTCCAAAGGGCTCCATTGGCATTTATATAAAATATTATTCCTTGCTACCGTAGTTGACTGCTGCAAATTCACCATTACCAGATCTGCCATATAGCCCTCGCGTATAAACCCTCTGTCGGCAATACCAAAGCAACGGGCTACACTGTGACTCATCTTGTCTACAACTTTTTCGATAGAAATCTTACCCTGTTTTACGTAATGCAGCATCAGCAACAATGAATGCTGCACCAGCGGCAATCCTGCATGGGCTTTTTCATAAGGACCGGCGCCTGCCTGCGTCAGTTCACCTGCTGCGTTGCGTGTAACGCCTTTTTCTTCGAGCGTATGCGGCGCATGGTCGGTAGCTATAATATCCAGCCGGTCATCCAACAGCGCCTGCCAGAGGGCGTCGCGGTTAGGCGCCGCCTTGATGGCGGGGTTACATTTTATCAGGTTGCCCAGCCGTTCATAGTCATCGGCAGTAAAATGCAGATGGTGCACGCATACTTCAGCAGTAATGCGCTTTTGTTCAAGCGGCAACATATTGGTAAACAATCCGAGTTCCTTTTCAGTACTGATATGCAGTATATGCAACCGGCTGTTGTGTTTTTTTGCCAGTTGAATGGCCGCAAAGGAGGATTCAAAACAGGCCTGTTCATCGCGGATCAACGGGTGATCGGAGGGCGCTATGGTTTGCTGCCGCTGTTTGATTTTTTCAACATTGCTTTTGATGATGCGCTCGTCTTCGCAATGGGTGGCAATCAGCACTTCACTTTCCCGGAACAGCCGGTCGAGGGTCAGGTAATTGTCTACCAGCAATCCGCCCGTAGAAGAGCCCATAAATATCTTGATGCCGCAAATTTCCTTTTTCCGCTCATTGGTGCGCAAAGCTTCATCGGCATTGTCGTTGGAAGTGCCCATAAAGAACGAATAGTTGGCCAGTGAAGTAGCCGCAGCAATCTTGTATTTTTCTTCAAGCAGCGCCTGCGTAAACACCGGCGGCACGGTATTGGGCATTTCCATAAAGGAAGTGACGCCACCTGCCACTGCCGCTTTCGATTCGGTATAGATGGTAGCCTTATGGGTTAACCCCGGCTCACGAAAATGTACCTGGTCGTCAATAACGCCGGGTAATAAATGTTTACCTTCACCGTTAATTTCAGTTACGGCGAATTTGGTTTGAATGGCAGATCCTGTTTTTTCAATCCGTCCGTTTTTTACCAATACATCGCCCACGATGGATTTCCCTTCATTTACAACCGTACAATTTTTTAAAAGGTAATTTTTATTATTTGCCATTTATTTGGAACTTGTTATTTACTTTTTGTTTTATCCGCTTAATAGAACAATATTGAATCGATTATTTACAACCTGTCATGCAAGATATTAATAAAACCATTGTCTGCTTATTGCTCCTGGTGTTTCCCGGAATAGCTTTCAGTCAATCCACTTATCTCCCGCAGGGATCAAAACATCAACCGTTGCTCGACAGGCTGGAAATCCTGCTGCAAAGCAACAACGATCTGAATCTGTCCACCACCCGTCCGCTGAACAGGCGTTTTGCCGTTCGGGCTGCCGAAGCAGCAGATTCGTTACACCGGGCCAATGGCAACCTGTTATCGCGTGTAGATGAATACAACCTGCAAAGCCTGCTGATGAACAATTCCGAATGGGTAACCGGCGACAAGTCCGCATTTGTAAGCCGCAAAAACCTCTGGAATACCTTTTACAAAACCAAAGCCAACCTGCTCGAAGTTGATGAGAAAGATTTTTTCCTGGCAGTGAACCCCGTAATACAACAACAGCAATCCATAGAAAGCGACAACGATCAGCGTATTTTTCTCAACACAAAAGGCATTACGCTCCGGGGCATGATTGCCAACCGCATCGGATTTTCCGCTTACATTACCGATAATCAGGAACGCGCGCCTTTGTTCGTGCAGGACCGCATCAGCCAGTATGATGCCGTACCGGGCGCCGGCTTCTACAAATCTTTTAAAACAACCGGCACTGATTATATCGATGCGCGCGGCTCCATTCATTTTACCGCCACCAAATACCTCGATTTTCAGTTCGGGTACGATAAAAATTTCATCGGCAACGGCTATCGCAGCCTCTACCTGAGCGATTTTGGCAATAGCTACCTCTTTCTCAAAATCAATACGCGCATCTGGAAATTCAATTACATGAACCTGTTCATGGAACTGGTGCCCCAGACAGTTGCCATCAGCGCAGGTAACAAGTTGCTCGACAATAAATATGCGGCCATTCATCACCTGAGCATGAACGTTACCCGCTGGCTGAACGTGGGTCTTTTTGAAGCGGTGGTGTTCGGTCGCAGGAACCGCTTCTCGCTTTCTTATCTCAACCCCATTATATTTCTGCGCGCCAGCGAACAGCAAAATGGCAGTGCCGACAATGCACTTATTGGCGTTGACGTGAAAGCCAATGTGGCAAAACGTTTCCAGTTTTACGGGCAATTTCTGCTCGATGAATTTTTCCTCAAAGAAGTACGCGCCGGCAATGGCTGGTGGGCAAACAAATTCGCAGTGCAGGTAGGCGGTAAATACATCAACGCATTTGGTTTAAAAAATCTCGATCTGCAGGGAGAAGTAAACCTGGTGCGGCCGTTCACCTACAGCCACAACGATTCCGTATCAAATTATACACATTACAACCAGCCATTGGCACATCCGCTGGGCGCCAATTTTATAGAGGCCATTGGCATTGCGCGGTATCAGCCGCATCCCAAATGGACAGCCTCCGCCCGCCTGATTTTGTGGAAACAGGGTACCGATACGGCTGAAAGCAATTTCGGTTCCAACATCTTTAAAGTGAATTCCCTCCGCCCGGCCGGCGACTATGGGTACGGTTTACCGAGCGGCCCGCGTTCCACCGGCATCAATGCGCAATTGCTGGTTTCGTATGAAGTGAAAGAGAATGTATTCCTCGAAATAGCAGGCCTGCTCAGAAACCTGCAGTCCGGTGTGGCAGGCGTTCCGGACAGAAACACATCAGTGATTACGGCAGGGGTAAGAATGAATATGTTCAGAAGAGAGTATGATTATTAATAGGAAGATGACAAGACCGGAAGCGATAAGCCTCCGGTCTTGTCATTTCTACTTATACTTTTGGCGCCAGCAGCTTGTACAGTACCGGCGTAACCACCCTTGTTAACATTGTAGAACTGATCAATCCGCCTATGATCACCAGCGCCAGTGGCGAATACAGCGGATTGTTTTCCAGCACCAGCGGCATCATACCACCAATGGCGGTAAGGGTAGTAAGAATGATCGGGATAAACCGGGTTTCACCGGCTTCCTGGATCGCTTTATCCAGCGGCATACCCTGTTTGCGCAACTGATCGGTATAGTCTACCAGCAGGATAGAATTTTTTACTTCAATACCAATCAGCGCAATCAAACCAATCACTGCCACAAAAGAGAAGGTATTTCCCGTAGCCAGCAGTATCAGTACGGCCCCGATAATACCCAAAGGAATTACGGATAGTACTATCAGCGTGCTTTTGAATGTTTTGAACTCCAGTATCAATGTACCCAGGATGCCAAAAATGGTTATCAGCACGATCGTGCCCAATCCGCCAAAACTTTCCTGGCCGGCTTCTACTTCCCCTGCTGCTACATAATGGGTGTTCGGCGGAAATTGCATGCTGTCGAGTTTCTTCAATACTTCACTGGTTACCCTGGCAGTATTGTAACCGGTTTGCACAAAAGCTGTTACAACGGTAAAGCGGTCTTTGTCATAACGCTTGATAGTAGTAGGTGAAGTCTCGAAGCGTATATCTGCCAGCTGGCTGAGGGGTATGGAAGCGCCGTTGATGCTGCTCACATACACTTTCCCAAAAGCGTCATAGGTCTGGCGGTTGCCGCGCGGCAGCGTTACATTGATGTTTACCTTATCGCCATCCTTTTTACGAAAAGTGCCGATGTTTAATCCTGCCACGGCCATACGTATCGTGCGATCAATCTCATGTACAGGAACACCCAACATGCCAGCCTTCTCTTTATTTACATTTACCCGCAGGTCTGTCTTCAGCGTGGTGAGTTCGTTATTGACATACATTGTCCCTTCAGTTTTCTTCAGCAGGTCTTCCACGCGGAAAGCAAGCGCGCGCAGGGTATCAAGGTCTTCACTAAACAGGCGGATGGCTATAGGCGCTTCTACCGGCGGCCCCTGTTCAAAATCCTTGACTTCTATTTTTGCATTGGGATAATCGCGAAATACTGTACGAAGTTCATCAATCAGCGCTCTTTTTTTCCTCGGCGGCGTTTCCCTGAGCTGTACAAAAATCTGTGCATAATTGCTCACGTCATTCTGCGATATTACGTTGTAGTATATACGCGGATTGCCATGTCCTACGTTGGTAGCATAATTTTTCAGGTCAGGCAGGCTGTCTAATTTTTTTTCAACATACCGTGCTACCAGGTCGGTAGCTTCCAGGCTGGTGCCCAGAGGCGTTTCAATATTGATCATGAACATCGGTTTCTCCGAAGCAGGAAACACACTGAAACCAACCACGGGCACCAGTGCTACCGAACCCGCAAATATGGCAAAGGCAATCAGCAGGGTGGTGACCGGTCGCGCAATGGCGCTGTGCAGCAGGCGACGATAAGAGCCGCTCACCATTTTTTTCAATGCACGCAAAAACCAGTTTCCTTCAGGGTTGGTATGCTGATGTAAAATTCGGCTCGACAAAAAAGGCACAATAGTCAATGACACAAACAAACTGGCCAGCACCGTGGACACTACCGCAGCAGGCAAACTGCGAATGAAATCCCCCGCAGCCTCCGGCAAAAACATCAGCGGCAGAAAGGCAAGGATCAATGTAACGGTACAGCCGATCACCGCCAGCCCGATTTGTTTGGTGGCCGCCATGGCTGCTTCCAAGCGGCTATACCCCATACGCAAATGCCTTTCGATATTTTCTACCACCACAATGCTGTCGTCAACCAGCAGGCCCAGCGCCACAATCAGTCCCACAATACTGAGCTGATTGATAGAAATACCCACCATATGCAGCAGGAATAAACCGATGGCCAGCGACAGCGGTATCGATATCATCACTACAATGGACGCACGAAGCCCCAATGGCAGCAGCGTAAGCAACACCAGGAAAATGGCAATGGAAAAATCCCGGGTAAAACCGCCCAGCCTGCGCCGCACACTGGCAGCATTGTCGAAGCTCTGTTCAAATTGTATATAGGCGGGCAATTCTTTTTGAAACTGTTCCAGCACAGGTTTCATTTCCTTTTCCACGTCAAATATATTAGTGCCCATCTTGCGGCTGGCCGTTACAAAAACTGCCCTGCGACCATTTAATCTGCCGATATAGGTCTGTTCCTCATAATCCAGTTCTACATCGGCTATATCTTTCACATATACCTGCTTGCCGCCACTGCTGCTGACAATGGTGTTGCGAATCTCATCCAGCGACTCATAATCACCACTGGTTTTGACATTAAATTTCCTGGCGCCCATTTCAATGCTGCCTCCGGGAATGTTTACGTTCTCACTTTGTATGGCAGCCACCACCCTGTTTACAGGTATCTTGTATTGCGCCAGCCGCTCCGGCTTCAGCGACACACGCACCTGCTGGTTAGGGAATGCCCAGTTGTCTACATTCTTCAGACTCTTGATTTTTTCCAGCCGCTCCTTGAGCTTTTTGCTCCATGCTTCCAGTTCACTGTAAGGGGCTGTCTCACTCATCAGGGCCACCTGGATGATGTTTACATCGGTAGGCGTAAACTTCTGCACCCGGATGTCGAGAATATCCGAAGGCAGTTCACCACGCAAGGCATCCAACTCACGCACTACATCCTGGTACTTTTTATCGGGATCACTGTCGTATTTGAATTCAATAGTGGTAACTGAAAGACCGTCATCAATGCGCGATGAAATACGTTTGATATCATCCAGCTCGTTCATCTTTTTTTCTATGGGGTCTACCACCAGGTCTTCCATATCTGCCGGACTGGTGCCGGGGTAAATAACTATGGCGGCAAACTGCGGCGACTGAAAATCGGGGTCTTCCCCACGCGGCATGGTAAACAGGGAATGGAGCCCGATAGCAGCCAGCATCACAAACACAATGAGCGTAAACTGGTAATTCTTTACTGAAAAGTCAGTTATTTTCATGCAATGATAGTTGTGGGATGGAAGTTTTTACTGAACCAATTTTATGACTGATTTTTCCGTGAGATAACCTGCTCCGTCCGTGATTACTTCGCGAACGCTGTCCAGTCCATCAGCAACAGCAGCTTTATCCTTCTCCAGAAATGCGATGGTCACCTGGTGGCGTGTTACTGTGCGCCGATCAGCATTGATACTGTACACATAGCCGGTTTTGTCGTTTGCTTCTGCCACTGCTTCTATGGGGATCAGTTTTATTGCCTGCCGGGAAGCAGGTTGCAAATGCACCCGACCAAACAAACCGGTAGCAAACCGGTGGCCTTCCGGCAGCACTTTTACTTCCACTTCATACGTACCGCTCAGCGGGTCAGCGCCCTGTGCTATTTCCGTAACTACGCCGGAAAAAGTTTTTCCGGGATAAGCGTCCAGTTCCACTGTAGCACGGTCGCCTTTTTTCAATACGGCCCAATCTTTATCTGCTACACCAAAGCGAATCACCCAGTCGTTGCCTGCGGTACCACTGAAAAAGAAGACCGGTGCGCCGGGCGCTGCCATTTCACCTTCATTCATCAGTTTGCGCAGAATGGTGCCGTTTTCGGTTGCCCTGATCTGTGCGTAATGCTGGTTGAATTGCGCAATACGCAAACCTTCTTCTGCCACCTGTAATTGCGTGCGGGCATTCTGTAGTTGCTCCAGCGTGGCCACCGTATCATTGTAGAGGTTTTGAATTCTGCCGGCATCGCGCTTTGCCTTCTCCACATTTTGTATGGCCTGTTGTACCTGCGCATTCACCTCGGTAAGATCGAGGGTTGCCAGCAATTGTCCTTTGGTGACGGCATCGCCTTCTTTGACGTATATCTTCGATATAACACCACCTATTTTAAAAGACAGGCGCGCCTCGGCAGTAGAAGCCATAACGCCGGAATAATTCAGCAAAGGGGCCCAGGTGGTATCAATAACAGGTTGAATTCTTACAGGCACTGCATCATCAATAGCAGGCGCTGCTTTCATTTGTTCACCGCATTTTGAAAAAATTACTACCACCAGCAGGGCAACAACCATACGACCTGTAAACAACAATTGATTCATAAAAAGCAGTTTAAAATTTATAAGAAGCGGTTGCATATTCCAGTTCTGCCGCTCTCGTTAATGCGGCCAGTTGGGCAAGAGAGTATTGTATTTGTGCATTGGTTAATTGCGTGCGTGCATCGATCAGTTCTATCTGCAGGGCCTGCCCTTCGCGGTACCGGCGCTCGGCAAGCCGGTAGGTTTCTGCACTGCTTTGCACTTCGTCGCGCAACGACTGCAACAACTGCAGCGCCGACCGGTAATTGTTCAGTGCGGTTTGTACCTGCAGGTTCAACTGCTGTTCCACTTCTTTGTACCGCGCGCCCAGCGCTTCCAATTCCAGTTCAGATTGCCGGATTTTGAATTTGTTATCATTGGCCCGGAACAAGGGCCATTGCAACTGCAATCCACCTAACTGGTAAAACTGGTCATTGTTGAATTTGACACCATATCCCTGGAAACCTATTTGGTAAAAAGCATTTACCACTGGAATGAAATAGGAACGATTGAGTTTGAGATTGGTATGGAGTATGCTTTGATAACTTTTCAATTGCGCCAGTTCTTCTCTTCGGTCAGGCGTTTCTGTTGCAATACTTTCAGGCAATTGCACCTGCTCCAGCAAACTGCTGTCTGTTTCCACTGCATTGGTAAGCGGCTCATTTAGTAAAAAATTAAAATAGGCGGCTGCATTCTGGCGGTTGTTCCGCGCTTCGATGAGGAGGGTTTGCACCTGGCTTACCTGCGATTTGGCACGAAAAGTAACTTCACGGGTAGCCATATCATTTTGCACCAGCTTTTCAGCTACGCGCAAATTTTCGTTTGCCAGTTGCAGCGCATTGGTATAAATGTTCACCGCCTTGTCGGCCTGCAGGTATTGGTAATAGGCTCCCTTGATGTTTTTTACCAGTTCGCGTTTGTAGGCATCTATTTCCAACTGCCGCGTGCGGATGCGCTCTTCCTGTATTTCGCGGTTGTAGCCCAGTTGCCTGTTGTATACAGGTAGGGCCAGCTCTACCCGCGTGTCATGGAAATTATTGGGGAGAAATTGCACACTCTGGTTGGCAAGCTGCGGAAATTTGCCGGAAGCCGTGAGTTGATTGAGGGTGGTATATACATCGTTCAATAAATCCCCTACGGGGATATCGATCGAACGTCCGCCACTTGCAAGTGTATACTGCGAAGCAAAATCTGCACGTGGAAAGAATAACGATCGCGCCCGTTGTAAATCGAGCCGTGCTTGCTGCAAATTGAAATCCTTTTGCCGAAGCGCCAGGTTGCTGTCGAGACCGCGTTTGATATAATTGTCCAGCACCGTCTGCCCCTCCACCGCCTTCGACACATAACCCAGGCCCACCGCCATCATGACCGGTATTACCCAACCTTTCATACAACGTTGATTTAATTTATAATGTCAATAATATTTACAGTGTTAAGTTCAGNGGCAAAAAAAATTCCGGAGCGTTTCAGGGTACGTGCTGCGTAGCCATGTTCCAGCAATCAATCAGCAACAGTAAAAAACAGCAAGGTTCACCAGCACTTCAGTTTTTCAGGGTATTGCGCAGGTCAAAATCATAATTGTTGCTACCTAAGCTTTGAAACGTAAACAGCAGGGAGCTTCTTCCAAAACTTCAACAACCTGCCCTCACCTTCTCAAAGCTCAAATGCCATACTTTACTGCTTCTCCGCTGCAGCTTCCAGCACATTCATCATCCAGTTCAGCGATTGCTGCATCATGGGCATGATCTGGTCACGTGATACGAGTTTTTCAAAGCGGTCCCGAATGGCCAGCGATACCAACCCATGTACCATCCCCCAGATGGTCATGGCCACAGCATTGATATCCCCTTTCATGATCAGGTTTTTTTCCATGCATTCGGCAAGGCAATCTTTCAACTTGTTCAGCGCTTCATCCCCACTTTTCCATTGGCATTCAATCATATTGTCCAAGGCTTTCATCGGCGCCTGCTGGATGAACATCAAATCATAGAACTGCGGATTTTCCAGGCCAAACCGAATATAGTTCTCGCCCATTTTCTGCAGCCGCAACAGCGGGTTCCTGATCTCCCACAACGTAGCATTGTACTCGGCCAGTTTGCGGAAACCCATTTCGTGCAACTCAAAAAGGATATCGTTTTTATCCTTGAAATACAGGTATACGGTGGTAGGACTGTATTCAATAAGGTCGGCGATTTTACGTATAGACACCTTCTCGAACCCTTCTTCCACAAAGAGTTTCATTGAAGCATCAAGGATTAATTTCCTCACTTCCTGCTTCTGCTTTTCTTTACGTTCTGCTATTCCCATTGGTTCCAGTTGAGCTGGTGAAAAATTCAATGCAATAAACTACAAATTCCTTTATTCTCCGGATGCGTACTATTAAAACAACAGCTTCGCTACATTGTCCCGATTCTATCACAATTTGCCACCCGGAACCCCGCATTTTTCACCAACATTACACTGCAAATATAATTAACACTGTTAACTTGCAAAATATTGGGTCTATTTTTTTCAAAAAAATTTCTTGCGGCGGCAGCATTGTCATACAAGCACTTCTTTTCCACATCTTTTGCCAAATTATAAGCGCACCCGTCCGGAGAACGCAGCCTGTACTAAGTTTACCATTGGTATTTACTTACATTTGCCTGCGAGGGAAGACTCATGGATAAATTCATTGTTTCTGCAAGAAAATACAGACCGCAAACCTTTGATACAGTAGTTGGCCAGGGGCATATCACTACCACCCTGAAAAATGCTATCAGGAACCATCAGCTGGCGCATGCCTTTTTATTCTGTGGTCCGCGTGGCGTGGGGAAAACCACCTGTGCGCGCATACTGGCCAAAACCATCAATTGCGAAAATCCTACGCCCGAAGGCGAAGCCTGCAATAGCTGTCATTCCTGTACTTCATTCAATGAAGGTACCTCACTGAATATTCATGAACTGGACGCTGCCAGCAACAACTCGGTGGATGATATCCGCGCGCTGGTAGAGCAGGTACGTTTTGCGCCGCAGGCCGGAAAGTATAAGGTGTACATCATCGATGAGGTGCACATGCTCAGTTCTTCGGCTTTCAACGCTTTTCTGAAGACGCTGGAAGAACCACCCTCCTATGCCATTTTCATTTTGGCTACCACGGAAAAGCATAAGATACTGCCCACCATCCTGAGCCGGTGCCAGATTTTCGATTTCAAAAGAATCACCGCCAACGATACGGTAGGGCATTTGCAACAGATCACTGCCAAAGAAAATATATCGGCCGAAAAAGCCGCGCTGCAGGTTATTGCCCAAAAGAGCGAAGGCTGTATGCGCGATGCTTTGAGCATCCTCGATAAAATTGTAAGCTTTACCAGCGGCACCGTTACTTATCAGAATACGCTGGAGCACCTCAATATTCTCGATGCCGACTATTATTTCAAAATACTGGAAGGTATACAGCAACAGGACCTGGCCACTGTATTGTTGTTGTACGATGATATAGACCGTAAAGGATTTGAAGGCGACCTGGTGCTGAACGGGCTGATGGAATTCATGCGCAACCTGCTGGTATGCAAAGACCAGAAAGTTGCCGGTTTGCTGGAAGTAGTGGAAAATTTCCGCGACCGGTACATCACGGCGGCCAACCAGCTCTCCGCCGCGTGGCTGATCAGCGCACTGAATGTATTGAACGAAGCCGAGATCAATTACAAAGGAGCCAGAAACAAGCGGCTGCATGTGGAACTGGCGCTGATCAAACTCACCTACCTGCAACAGGCACTGGAGTTTGCCGACGGAGACACGTCTGTTAAAAAAAAAGTGAATAGTGGCGGAAAAGCGGTAGCCTTTCGCAGCCTGCAGATAAAAGAAGATAAAAATCCGAAAGCAGCAACTAGTATTGCAAGAGAAAATACGCCCTCAGGCTTACCGGAAACAAAAACAACCACTGCTGCACCTGCAGCGAAACTGATCATCGAAACCAAAAAACCTGAACCGCTACCGGTACAACCTGCCACTCCTGTTCAGCCCGTTACCACGCCACGGCCTGCCGCTACCGTCCCATCAAAAGGTTTGCTGCAAAACATACGACAGCAAATAGCCAGCCGCCAAACCGGCAATGGAGAGAGCAAAATCATTCCGCTGGAAACAGCAAAACTACAGGCTGCCTGGAAGACCTATACCCAGCAACTAAAAGACAACAAGAACCCCGCCGCCCAGCCTTTCGATATGGCGCGTCTCCGCATTACCGGGGAATCTTCCTTTGAAGTAATCACCAACAACAACCTGGAACAGAAATTCATTGAGCAGGAGCGGCGCAACTTATCCGAATTTCTTCAGCAGGAATTCAATAACCGGTCGCTGGTGTATACCATCCTGGTAGATGAAAACGTAGTGATGCAGGAACCGGAAGAACCGACCTTAAACACCAAGCAACAATTCCAGAAAATCGTGGAGCAGTACCCGTTAGTAAAGGAATTGAAAGACCGTTTGCGGCTGGAACTGGATTACTAATGGCTTTTTTGCTTTACCATAAAGCATGCCGGACAGCCTGGACCATGAACATTCGATTATCTGGCGCCAACCGTCCGGCATCGCTATTCGCATGCAGCCTTTGTGGTCCTTTCCATTAATGCATGAAACCGGCCTGTAGTTCCATCAATCACTTGAAACAATAAAACACATACACCTTCAATTCTTCAAGGCTGTCAGTGACCACTGTAGGGAGTTCGCTTAACTCGTTTTCAACAAAGCTATCGCCGGAAAAATAGGCATAGTCTTCCAGTGCAGTAGCCAATACAATCAGGGTAAGGTACACGATATGCTGGCCATAACTTTCTTCACTTCATTGCTGTACGCAGCGGATGGCCGTTTAATACTTTTCCGGAACATCGGCAGGAGTGGCCGGGTAAGGCAGGGGTTCAGGGTCCATGAGGGAGGTTTGGAGGATAATAAATTTATGGAGATTACGAAAAAACAGCTTGGGCAATGGTCATTTGTAATGCACAACTCCCATCCCTGCTTTAATCCTAATTCTTAATTCCTTGTTCCTTATTCATTATTCCCTCCGTATGCCGGTAAATTGCACATTTTGCCTTAATTTCGGCCTCTCAAAGACAATCCAACCAATCATCTCAAATCTTTGATACACATATGGCTGAAGTGATTTTAATGCCCCGGCTGAGCGATACCATGACAGAAGGCGTGATTGCGGCCTGGCATAAAAAGGTAGGCGATAAAGTAAAGAAAGGAGACCTCCTGGCCGAGGTGGAAACAGATAAAGCCACCATGGAACTGGAAAGTTATAAAGACGGCACCTTGCTGCATATCGGCACTGAAAAAGGCGGCAAGTTGCAGGTAAATGACTTATTGGCTATTATCGGTGCACCGGGTGAAGACATAAGTTCCCTGGTATCGGAAGGCGGTAAGAAAGCTTCCACCAGCGCTGCGCCGGCGCAGACCCCTTCTCCCCAACCGGCAGCCGCCGCCCCGGCAGCCGGCAGTTCATTAGACCTGAGCAGCATGCCTGAAGTGATTCTCATGCCGCGTCTGAGCGATACCATGACAGAAGGCGTGATTGCCCAATGGCATAAAAAAGTTGGAGACACTGTAAAGAAAGGCGACCTGCTGGCTGATGTGGAAACCGACAAAGCCACTATGGAGCTGGAAAGTTATAAGGAAGGAAAATTGTTGTACCTCGGCGCCGAAAAAGGCGACAAAGTACCGGTCAACGCCTTGTTGTGTATCATTGGTGATGAAAAGAAGGTAGATGTAGAGAAGATCGTGGCCGCTGCCAAATCGGGCGGTGCGCAACAACCCGCTGCACAACCGGCCCAGCCAGCCCAACAGGCGCAACCGGCGGCTGCCACTGCGGCACCGCAGCAGGCTGCGGCAACTACAACAACCAACGGCCGCGTAAAAGCATCTCCCCTTGCCAAAAAACTTGCTGCTGAAAGAGGCATCGATATTTCCAAAATACCGGGCACCGGCGATGGCGGACGCGTCACCAAACGCGATGTAGACAATTACGTGCCAACCGCGGCTCCTGCCGGCGCACCTGCTGCCGCTCCTGCCGGACAGGTAAGCTTCGAAGAAATACCCGTATCGCAAATGCGCAAGACCATTGCGCGCAGGCTGGCAGAAAGCAAATTCTCTGCGCCCCATTTCTACCTGACCATGGCCATCAATATGGACAAGGCAGTAGAAAGCCGTGCGAAACTGAATGAAATCTCTCCTGTAAAGATCAGTTTCAACGATATGGTGATCAAAGCCTGTGCACTGGCCCTGAAGCAACACCCCAAAGTGAACAGCAGTTGGCTGGGCGATAAAATACGGGTGAATCACCATGTTAATATCGGCGTGGCTGTTGCCGTGGAAGAAGGATTGCTGGTGCCGGTAGTGCGTTTTGCCGATACCAAATCGCTGTCGCAAATTGCCAAAGAAGTAAAGGAATTCGCACAAAAAGCAAAAGATAAAAAATTGCAGCCTGCCGATTGGGAAGGCAACACTTTCACCATCAGCAACCTCGGTATGTTTGGTATTGAAGAATTTACTGCCATCATCAATCCGCCAGACTCCTGCATCCTGGCAGTAGGCGCCATTAACCAGGTGCCGGTGGTGAAGAATGGTCAGGTTACCGTAGGCAATATTATGAAGGTGACCATGAGCTGCGACCATCGCGTGGTGGACGGCGCAACGGGTGCGGCATTCCTGCAAACACTGCAGCGCCTGCTCGAAGAACCGTTGAGCATGCTGGTATAAAGCCGAACACTTTTATTGAAAAATATACATGTCCCGCTCCTGAAGAGCGGGATTTTTTTTGCCTGCCATCGCAACCTATGCGGATTTTTTCACGTAGCCATCTCCGGCACAAGGTCCATGTCCGCATTGCAAAAGCAGCTGTAGTTTTTTAGTATAACATTGATTTTTGCATTGCCCTAAACTAAATCGGTTACCCACATAATTTTTTTAACATCCCAAACACCTGTGGTTTTACGTTATACTTCATGCAATTATACATAAATCGAAACATCCTTGTATAGCCGATGGGAGAATTACGATTTAGAACACCAAAACCTTTTTCTAAATTGGCAATCTGTTGAAGACCATTCAACATCCAATCCTCCGAAACGCCCATGGCATAAGTTTTTCAGATGCCTGATAATGACAGTTTTCCTTTCTTACCACAAATTGAATTGTATGAAAACATTCACCAGTGTTTGTTCCATGCTGTTGCTGTTGTCGTGCCTTTCCTGTCAGAAAAAAGTTTCGGACCCTCTGCAAGAAAACAACCAGAAAGCAGCAGCATTCAAATCGTACCTGGTCCAGAACAGCAAATTCCGCCTTGTGGATTTCTATGCTGAAAGCCCTATAGATTATGATAAGAATGATGATGGGGTAACCATGGAAACTGATTTAAAAAAATACATCCGCCATTACCTGATAGATGATGATATCATTTTTAACAGCAATGGCAATGTAACTTTTGTACAGCACACGGTAAAAATTGGCAATAACGATGACGAAGAAGTGACTATGCCTTTCAATACCCGCGGCGACTATTCCGGCGTGCTGGTTGATTTTGCCGATGACCTGTACCAGCCCTTTACCTACTACCTATATGAAAAGGGCGATACGTATTTCATACTTGGTTACAAGCGACCCAACGAAAATGTGTGGTTATTGTCGCGCTACGAAATGGTATTGTAACCCCGCTTTGATAACAGCTTTTTGCAGACAGCACATGTAGAGTAATATACATGGGGCGCCGGATAGCATTTAATGCACCGGCGCTTTTTTTTCCACCCGCAACAGGCTCACCTTTCCATCCATTGTAGCAGCTATTACACGATTTTTATCCAGCACCTGTACCGTATTCACCATGGAATTATCAATCTTGTGTGCCCATTCCACTTTTTTGCCAACAGGATCGACGGCATATACTACACCGCTGCGCGTTCCGAAAAATACCGTTCCTTCTTTTTCTATCAGCATGGAAGGCACATGCTCATACCCAAAGCCAGCATGCAGGTACCAGGCCGGACGTTGCGCCACACGACCGGTAGGATAGGCCACAATGGTGTCTTGCATGGTTTTGCCATACACAAATTTTCCATCCTGCGAAATGCCAATCGATTCCCGCACACGGGTTTCATTGTTGCGCCACAAGGTAGCGCCGGTAACGGCATCAATGGCAGAAATATTACGGTCAGGCGCCACCACGTACACCACCCCCTTGTGTGCAACAGGAATGCAGGCCGCCGGTGAAAAATGAATTACCGAAGAACCATTATTCCATTTCCATAACAACTTACCGTCATTGCGGTCAAGGGCGTACAGGTGCCTGTCCCATGCGCCAAAGATTACCATACCGCTATATACCAAAGGCTTGCTTACCACTGCTCCCTGCAATCCGGTAAACTTCCACAACAGGGTCCCATTCTTCAGGCTCAATGCCATAAAGGAATGATCGCTGCCACCGATAAATACCGTATCGCGAACAATCACTGGTGAGCCCAACACCGCAGCGCCTGTTTTTATTTTCCAGTTCACCACGCCGCTTTTGGTATTGAGACAATACACATATCCATCACCCGATCCAACCACCACCTTGTCCTGCTGCACGGCAGGCGAAGAAAAGATGCTGCCGCCCGTTTGATACGACCATTTCTGCTTGCCATCTTTCAGCGACAACGCGGTGATCAACCCGTTCTGGTTGCCAAAGATCACCAGGTTGTTGGTAGCGGCAGGTGTGGAAATAACATTGGCATCGGAAGCATAGGTCCATTGAGGTTTTACGTGAGCATATTGCTGGTTGATGCTGTAGGATGGCCGCTCAAAATTTCCTGCAGCAGCGTAGTTATGTTTTTCAACTTTTACACCTGCCCATCTTTTTTCTATTCCGGTACCCGGTTGGCGCTCGGTATACAGGATGCTGTCACTGCGCACTTCAACAATATTGTAACCACCACTTTTTGCCTTTGCACGCAGATTGGACCTTCCCATAATACCGGGAATGCCTTCAAAGTTCATGACCCGGTTGGCATGACCATGTCCGCAGATGGCCAGGATGGTGTGGTATTGTTTCAACCGGTCGATGGCTTCATACCAGTTATCCAGTCCGTTGTCGAGCGGATAATGGTTACAGAAAATAATGGGCTGATCTTTGGGTGTTTTGCTGAGTAGGCTATCGAGCCATACAATGGCATCGCGTGGAATATGTCCATCGCTCATGCGCACATATGGCCCCGATGCACAACCGATAAACCGGACGCCATTATAATCGAAACAAAATTTGTCGTACCCGAATATGCGGATAAAATCAGTGCCTCCGCTTTCACTCCAACCTGTATCATGATTGCCGGGAATGATGTAATACTTCACCTGTAAACTATCGAGTATTCTTTTGGCTACTTCGAGTTCGCGCTTGAAACCCAGTTCTGTGATATCGCCGGTAATAATTACAAATGCCACATCTTTCAGTTGGTTAATATCCTGAACGGTGCGCCGGAGATCCTCTTCTGCGGAGCCATTGGGAGATCCAATATGTGTATCGGTAATATGAATGAACCGAAAAGATTTTTCCTGTGCCTGTAATAAAACACTATACAGGCATACTAACAAGGCGAGTAACTTTTTCATAAGGTTCAAATTAATGGAATTATGAAGCAGAAACTACCAGCAAAAACCGGAAATATGCCGATAAAATGGAAAATTCTGAAATTGGGAAGGCAGCGCGCTTTGCAAACGAAAAATGATGCCGGGTTACAGCGCCTGTAGGCCGATTTCACCGATCCAAATATTCCCAATAACTTTAGATTCGTCACCAAACCCTTAAATCTAGCCATGCTATTACTTGATATCAACTCCTGGTGGCAGGGAATGGACCTGTTTGAAAAAATACTATGGGTAATTGCCCTGCTGTTTTCCACGCTGTTTCTTTTTCAAACTGTTTTTTCATTGGCAGGCGGGAGCGATATGGATGCTCCTGATGCCATTGGCGATGCCGATGATTTTGTAAGTGATGACCAAGGCGTAGGCAGCCAGTATTTTACCATCAAAAACCTCATTGCCTTTTTCACCATGTTCGGATGGGTAGGCATTGCGGCCTACAACAGCGGACAAAGCAAAGGTGTTGCCATGCTGCTGGCTGTTGGAGCAGGCTCTGTTATGGTGTTCCTCATGGTGCTGTTGCTGCGCAACGTAAATAAATTACGCTACAGCGGCACCATGCAAATAAAAAATGCATTGAACCAGGTGGGCAATGTATATCTGACCATACCTGCACAACGCAAAGGCGCCGGCAAAGTGCATGTAAGCGTACAAGGCTCGCTGCATGAACTGGACGCTATTACCGATGATACCACCGACATCAGTACAGGTAGCGTGGTGAAAGTAACCGGAATAGTGGGAGAAAGCGTGTTGCTGGTTAGTAAAGTCTGAGTAAGCAATTTCCAGGTAAGATTCAAAACAAGACTTTATTTGGAATTACACCCTTTGCAATTTGTTTTTTTCGATTTGAAAGTTCTCAGCTCAAAAACCCTCTGATATATTATGGACTACATTGTAATTATTATTGCCGGAGCAGTACTGTTCTTTTTCATACTGATCACGTCTATGTTCCGGCGGTACAAACGCTGTCCGTCTGACCGCATCCTGGTGGTATACGGTAAGGTGGGTAAAACGGAAGGTGGCGCGCGTACAGCCAAGTGTATTCATGGCGGCGCCGCATTTATCTGGCCGATTATCCAGGACTACAGTTTTATGGACCTTACGCCCATTTCCATTGAAGTGGGACTTACCAATGCGCTGAGCCGTCAGAACATCCGCGTTGACGTGCCTTCACGATTCACAGTTGCCATTTCTACAGAGCCTGGCGTGATGAACAATGCGGCAGAACGCCTGCTCGGCTTGCAGCGTCAGCAAATCCACGACCTGGCAAAGGATATCATTTTTGGTCAGTTGCGCCTGGTAGTAGCTACCATGGACATTGAAGAAATCAACAGCAACCGCGATAAATTCCTGGCCAATGTTGCCAGCAACGTGGAAGCAGAGTTGAAAAAAATCGGTCTGAAGCTGATCAACGTAAACGTAACAGACATCAAAGATGAAAGCGGTTATATAGAAGCGCTGGGTAAGGAAGCCGCTGCCAAAGCCATCAACGATGCCCGAAAAAGCGTAGCAGAAAAGAACCGCGACGGTAGTATCGGTGAAGCGCTGGCCATGCAGGAACAACGCGTAAAAGTGGCCGATGCAGAAGCGATGGCAGTGGAAGGGGAAAACATCGCTAAAGTAAAAGTAGCCAACTCTGAAGCTGCCCGTCGTGAACGTGAGGCAGAAGCAGAAAAAATTGCCGTAGCTGCCGAAAAGGTGCAGGCCGCTAAAGCCCTCGAAGAAGCCTACCTGGCTGAGAAAAAAGCCGAAGAAGCGCGCGCCGAGCGCGACCGTGCCGCACAAAACGCTACCATTGTGGTAGGGGCACAAATACAGAAAGAAAAAGCCATCATTGAAGCGCAGGCCGAAGCAGAGAAAATACGCGAAAGAGCCCGCGGTGAAGCAGACGCCATTTACGCCAAACTGGAAGCAGAGGCCCGTGGTATGTACGAAATCCTCACCAAGCAGGCAGAAGGCCTGGACAAGATCGTAAAAGCAGCCGGCAACAACGCCAAAGACGCTGTACTGCTGCTCATCTCCGATAAACTGCCCGAGCTGGTGAAAATGCAAACCGAAGCCATCAAGAATATCAAGATCGATAAAGTAACGGTGTGGGAAAATGGCCAGAACGGAGACGGTAAAAGCTCTACTGCCAATTTTGTGTCGGGACTGTACAAATCAGTACCGCCACTGAAAGATATATTCGATATGGCAGGTATGGATCTGCCGGCTTACCTCGGAAAGCCTAAAGACGGTGGAGAAGGAACACCTGCTGAACAATAACATACTCCTTTCCATCGCACTGTTGCTTGCGACTATAGAAAAGGGTAGGGATCAATTCCCTGCCCTTTCTTTTTTGGTTAGGAAGGCACTATTTTTTGTTGCAGGCATTGGACAGGTTCACATTTGCTAATTTGTATCTTTCAACATGCACCGCTCCACCATACAACTTCTCCGGCTGCCTTTTTCTTTTTTTCTTATGCCGGTATACCTGTTTGCGCTAAGCCTGGTGCCAGACATTCATGCGCTGCATGCCATACTCATTTTCGTTATTCTTCATGGATTGGTTTATCCTTCCAGCAATGGATACAATTCGTATATGGACCGCGATGAGACGCCCATCGGCGGTCTTAGTAAACCCATGCAGCCAACGAAAGAATTATTTCGGGTGACCATCCTGCTTGATTTCGTTGCCGTTGCTGCCGGCTTATTGGTCAGTTACTGGTTTGCTATTTGCATGGTGGCTTACATAGCCGCTTCACGCGCTTACAGTTACCGTGGTATCCGGCTAAAGAAATATCCTGTAACCGGGTATATCACTGTGATACTGTTCCAGGGAGCATTGACCTTTTTTATGGTGCATCATGGCAGCAGCGTGGATAAGTCAATGCAGGCGCCATGGCCCGGAATAATGGCGGCAACGCTGCTCATCGGAGGGTTTTATCCGCTCACGCAGATATACCAGCACGAAGCTGATAAGAAAGATGGCGTACGCACCATCAGTATGCTGCTGGGTTACCGTGGCACTTTCATTTTCACTGCCATAGTGTATACCCTCGCGATGGGCATATTGGCGTGGCTGTTTATAGCAAAAGGAGAAGCAGAAAAATTTTTTGTTTTAGCAACCATGATGGTCCCGATACTCGTATACTTTTTTGTTTGGGCGCGCAAAGTGTGGAAGGATGTCCACAAGGCCGATTTTCACCATGCCATGCGAATGAATATACTGGCCTCCTGTTGCACCAATATGGCTTTCATTATCCTGTTAAGTTGGAGGTGGTTTGAGTAAAATAGTGTCCATAGGAACGGCTGTGCCTGCCTTCCGGCACCGGCAGCAGGATATTCTTCAGTTTATGCAGGCGGTATATGCTTTCAGCGAACCTGAACGCCGCAAATTACGCTACCTGTACCATCACAGCGGTATAGAAACACGCTACAGCATTATTCCCGATTATAGCAGACCGTTAGCAGAGTGGAAATTTTATCCGCAAACAGAAAACCTGCATCCCTTTCCCTCGCTGGAACAACGGATGATTTGGTACAACAAATATGCAGCCCCCTTATCCATGCAAGCCATACGCAATTGCCTGGAAGGCCGTATACGTGAAAACAATATTACACACCTCATCACGGTGAGCTGCACGGGCATGAGTGCGCCCGGCCTCGACCTGCAATTGATGGAATTGCTGGGCCTGCCCAATCATATTTACCGCAGCTCTATCAATTTTATGGGCTGTTATGCCGCCATTCATGCGCTGAAAGTGGCGGATGCTATCTGCGCCATGCATCACAACGCGCATGTGCTGATCGTATGCACAGAATTGTGCACGCTTCACTTCCAGCGCGAACCTACTGTTGACAATATCGCTTCCAGTTTGTTATTCGGCGATGGCAGCGCAGCCGTGCTGGTGACCCATAACGATTATCCGCGGCAGGGCTTGTACCTTGAAGGCTTTTACGCTGAAGTAATTCCCAAAGGGAAAAAAGATATGGCCTGGGAACTCAGTTCCTCCGGTTTTTTAATGACGTTGAGCCAATACATTCCCGAACTGCTGCAACAAGATTTTGAAAGTATGATGCACAGGGCATTGCAATCAGCAGGCATTACGTTGAAAGACATTTCCCATTGGTGCATTCATCCCGGTGGCAAGAGAATACTGGAAGCTGTGCATAAAACACTCCCCTACGCAAACGGGCAACTGGATAGTTGTTACGACGTATTGCGTGAGTACGGCAATATGTCGTCGCCCACCATATTGTTTGTATTGAAAAAAATATGGCAATCGCTGACGACAAAAAGCAATGCATCGGCAAAAGTGTTTGCCGCAGCTTTTGGCCCCGGGCTTACCATGGAAACATTTGTTGCCACTTGCAGATAAGTGCTGAATGCAATGGGTAAACCGCAAGAATAGCAGGCAATGCTTTAATGGTACACGCAACAGCCATCATAATTGCAGACTGTGGATTTTTCTACCCGCTCATACCAGCAGGAACTACTCGACCGCGATGATATTCCATACGAAGACATCAGGCGGAACATGCAGGAATTAAATATCATCAATACCTGGCTGGGTGGTCACGCCATCACGCTGCGGGGCATTAGGGCGTTTGTGCATAACAAAAGCAACCTGGTCATCTGCGAAATCGGCTGTGGTGGCGGCGACAATCTTGCCGCCATCGCGCGCTGGTGCAGGCGTTGCGGTATAGCCGCCCATTTCATTGGCATTGATCACAACCCGTATTGCATTGCAGTAGCAAAAGAGCGCCTGCACAACGTCAATGCACGTTTCTTCACAGCCGACTACCGGCAGGTACATTTTGATGAGCCGCCCGACATCATTTTCTCTTCCTTGTTCTGTCATCACTTTACCGAGACAGCATTGGTAAGCCAGTTGCAATGGATGCAACAACAGGCGCGCCTCGGCTTTTTTATCAATGATCTGCACCGGCACCCGGTGGCCTATTATGCCATACGCTGGCTCACCGCCGCTTTTTCCCGCAGTTACCTGGTAAAACATGATGCGCCCTTATCGGTATTGAGGGGATTTACAAGAAAGGAATGGCAAATGCTATTACATAAAGCAGGAATCGGTACCTTTTCTGTACGATGGCAATGGGCGTTCCGATGGCTGGTGACGGCGGAGCGATAAAGCAGGTTGCACAATAGACACATAATGAGCAGCAGTTGCCTTATTTCCATATAACAATGTAACAGCCCAATAGTATTACTTTACAGACACTTGAACACCGATGCACGATACGACGTAGCCATTATTGGCGGCGGCCTTGCGGGGCTGGCGCTGTCTATACAGTGCGCCCGGGCAGGGTTCAGGACCATTGTGTACGAACGCGAGCATTACCCGTTTCACAAGGTGTGCGGTGAATATATCAGTCTCGAAAGCTGGAATTTTTTGCAGGACCTCGGCGTACCCCTCAGTGATATGCAGTTACCGGTGATCAACCGGCTGATGGTTACAGCGCCCAACGGAAATTCCCTGGAAAGCAGGTTGCCCCTGGGAGGTTTCGGCATCAGTCGTTATACCCTCGATCACCTGCTGGCGCAACTGGCCGTGCAGGAAGGCGTAACCCTGCTCGAAAATACCAAGGTAACCAATGTGGTATATCGCAATAATACGTTCATCATATTCACCAACAATGGCGAAACAGAAGCCATCGTTGCAGCCGGCGCCTATGGCAAAAGGGCTAACCTCGATGTAAAATGGAAACGCCATTTTACGCAGGTAAAACCCAACAAACTGAACCATCATGTAGGCGTGAAATACCATATTCGGTTTCCACATCCTGCAGACCTCATCGCCTTACACAATTTTGAGAACGGTTATTGCGGTATTTCCCGGATAGAAGACAACAAATGTTGCCTTTGCTATCTCACCACGGCGGGCAATCTCCGGAAAAGTAAAAATGATATTGCCACCATGGAAAATACCATCCTGAGAAAAAATCCCTGGCTGGATAAAATTTTCTCCGGCATGGAATGCCTGTATAAAGAACCACTCACCATTTCGCGAATAAGCTTCAATAAAAAAACGCAGGTGGAAAATCATGTATTGATGATTGGTGATACGGCAGGCATGATCACCCCACTGTGCGGCAATGGCATGAGTATGGCATTACATAGCAGCAAACTGGCTTTTGAAGAAATCCGCTCCTTTCTGAGCGCGGCCATCAACCGCTTTGAAATGGAGCTTCAGTATACGCAGCAATGGGAAAAGCATTTCGGGCGCAGAATGCAAACCGGCCGTATGATCCAGTATTTTTTTGGAAGTCCCGTATTGTCAGATTTCCTGGTACGTTCGGTGAAACCTTTTCCCCGCCTGGTATCGTACCTGATTGGTCAAACACACGGAAAACCTTTTTAAAAGATGACTATGCGCGTACCCTGCATATTCATACTCCTGGTGGCGAGCCTGCAAACGGCAGCACAACATTACTCCGCTGTGCATGGCTCACCCTATGCAGGCAGCCTGGGCGTAGGAAACAATCCTGCTGCTATCGTGCATAATCCTCATGCATGGGACCTTACCATTTTGGGTTTCCAGGAAAAACATACCACCAATGCGGTCACCGTTTACAATTACTCCCTGTTGTCGTCGCCGGGGCAGTCGGAATACCTTTTCAATGCAGGCAACTATGCCCGTTTTGCGCATGTCAATTTCAACCTCAATATGCTGAACGGCCGGTTTGCCATTAACCGGCAGCAGGCCATTGCATTCGGCATCAATATCCGCGGCTATGGCAACATAAAAACGGGCCCCTATCATTTTGTCGATACCGTTGAAAGCAGTCGCGAATTCTTTTCTCTGGGGAACAGCACCGTTCGCCTGCGGGGTGATTTTACCGGCAGCAGCTGGCTGGAACTTTTTGGCACGTATGCACAAACCATGTGGGACGGCACCTTCGACCGGCTCAATGCCGGCGTTACATTGAAAATTTCCCGCGCGCTGGCCGGTGCCCATGTGGCGCTCAGCAATGCACATGCAGCAAGGATTGGTCATGGCGCCGGCCAATATTACGAATACACATCAGGGTCAGGTGTGTATGGGTACTCCGCTAACTTTGACCAATGGCAGGACAACAAAAATTCTTCGCAGAATATCAAGGACTTTATAAGCGCCGGCAGCTATGGATTCTCTGTCGATTTTGGCGCAGAATACCTCATCAAATCCGGCGCCATCACCGCCTGGGATGAAGACGATTATTACGATTACAAATGGAAAATTGGCGTAGCACTGCTCGATCTCGGGTTCAACAGATTTCAATACGGCCGGCACAGTCGTACAGTAAGCGGTGTGCGTCCCAATATGGCCGACACGTTGTTTGATGAGAAATGGGAAGGCGTGGAAGATTTTGCTTCGTTTAACGACAGCCTGGCCACCATTGTAAACAATATGCAACCATTACAGGGCAGGTTTACGGTAATCAATCCCACCCGCCTGGTGATCAATGCAGACCGTCACCTGTCTGGTGATTTTTATGTAAATGCCGACCTTACGATCAATCTTTCTTCCCTCACAGGTCATCCTTATCGGGTAACCGAAGCCAACCTGCTTACCATTATACCCCGCTGGGAAACGCGCACGCTCGGTTTCTTTCTACCGGTACTGGTAAATATAGAAGGAAAATGGTGGATAGGCGGCGCATTCAAAGCCGGACCACTGCTGCTGGGCGTGCACAACTGGGGCAATGTATTTTCCAAAAACAAAATGCAGAACGGCGGCGGATACCTGGCATTGGTGATTCGCCCGGGCAGGCAGGCGGCAAGGGATAGGCATTTAAAACAATATGAATGCCCGGAGTAACCTGTAAAAATGAAAAGTCCGGAAGCAGACACTTCCGGACTTTGGAATTTCCCTATTACTCACCACTATTGTACGATTAATTGTTTACTCCATTGGTGTGCACCTGCAGCTACTACGATATGATAAGCGCCTTTTTTCAAATCGTGTAAAGCAATGGTTTGCTGACTGGAAACTTTAATCGTTTTTACGAGCACACCAGAAATATTGTATACCTGCACTGTTGCCTGCTGAACGCCCTGCGGTAAAGTGATTTTTGTAGTACCACTTGCGGGGTTGGGCGCCAATTGCACATCAGACTTCCGGTCGCGGATGTGAACGCTCGCCATTTTCGAATAGGCAAACCTGTTATCTACGTCTACCTGTTGTATGCGGTATACAAGCGTACCGGGTTGCAGGTCTGCATCTTCAAAACTGTAATCATTGCGTACCGCGCCACCTTTGGCAGCCAGTGTGCCGATCACTGCAAAGTCGGCGCCATTCACACTTCTTTCCACTTCAAAATGACTGGTATGCACTTCTTCAGTGGTAGCCCAGCTGAGCAATACTTTTCCATCAAGTTCCTTTGCGGTAAACGACAACCATTTCAGGGGAAGACTGCCCGCAACACTGACATTGCCTGTGGCAACGTTGGTGGTGTTATAGATCGGGGCATCCACACCATTGTATTCAAATATGGCGTAGTGATAAGTTTTACCAGCTTCCAGTCCCGATACGTTAACGGAAGCACCACTTCCATTATACACCACATACTCACCTGCTGCTATCTGCGTACCGTTTTTGAAAGTAGTGCTATGCGCATACACGCTGAGATTGGCAGGCGTGCCGGCTACTGCGCTTCCTTCTTTCAATACCACCAGTCTGCCTGCGCCTGCGCCCGAAGTCCAGGAAAGAGCAAGTGTCAATCCGTTCACAGTGCCGGACACATTACTGCTTCCGCTGGCCGGTACAGTGGCAGTAGACTGTTCAACCTGGAGATGTCCGCTAACCAGGTATTTTGTTTGTGTACCTGTGCCATTGTATTCAAACACGGCAAAGTGGTAGGTAGTAGCGGGCTGCAGGTTGGTAACCGTTACTGTTTCATTATTGCCATCATACACCACATACTGGCCGTCGCCGAGGTCAGGGCCCGCGCCGAATGCATTGTTGGCATCATAATCAACACCGTCGGTGGGTGTAAACGTTACGGCGCTGCCTGCTTTCATCACTACGATTCTTCTGGCGCCATCACCTTTTTGCCAGCTAAACTTTAATTGGTTGCCGTCAACGATGTCAAACGAAGGCGCAGTGGAATGCGCAGCGGGCGGCTGTACGCCGGAACCTGTGGTAGTAAAATCAAAGGAAACACCAGGGCGGAGATAGAGGGGTGCATTGGTACCATTGTACTCAAACGCGGTTACGTAGTAGCGCGTATTGGGCGACAAACCATTGACTGTAAAAGCTATGCTGTTGTTTGATTTTTGCACTATAAAGTTGCCATTGCCTATTTCCCTGTTACCATAGGTAGTGTGCGCGGAATAGGAAACCAGGTCTTCCGGCTCGGCATCAACCGGCGATCCGGCGCGCATGATAAACAACCTACCGCTTCCATTTCCAGCACTGAAGTTGATTTTTGCCTGGTTGTCCTGGATTTCTGAAGCTGACAGTCCGCCGGTTCCCTGGGTGGGCGTGGATACCGTGCTGCCGGCTCCTACCAGTTTCTGCGTAACCAGGTAATCCGGAAGATTGCCGGCAAGATTGTATTCATACACGGCAAAATGATAAGTAGTGGCGGGCTCCAGGTTTTCAACAGCAACCGAACGACCCGGGCCACTGTACACAACATATTCATCCTGTGCAATCATATAGCCCTGTGCAAAACGATTATTTGCTGCATACTCAACGCCATCGGTGGGAGTAGCTGTTACCGGGCTGCCTTTTTTGGCAATTACCAGTCTGTGCGAACCATCGCCACCTGACCATGACAGGCGAAAACTGTTGCCTTCATGTGTATTAGTACTGAAGGAGTTGCCGGGCGTGGAAGGCTCATTGGGCATGGTAACAGACACCGAATAGGGTGAACCATACACCGGGTAATCTTTTCCGTTGAAGCCCCAGATTGACAGGTGATAGGTAACGCCCGGTGTAAGCCCTGTAACGCCTCCTGCATTACTGTTGGTTTGTCCGTATAATACGTAATTGCCGGGAGTGATCTGCGTGCCTGAACCAAAATTAGGGTTGCCGCTATAGCGTGTTAAATTAACCGGCACGGCATCAACCGGATCATTTGCCCTTATCACTATCAACCGGTAATTGCTTTCCCCTGGTTCATATTTAAAAGAAAAGGATGTACCTGAAATACTTTCCAGCCTGAAGCCGGAAGGATCAGAGGCAGGTACACCTGCAGTAGCGCCTGCTTTTTCAGAGTAGCTGCTCGTTAAATAATAGGTATTACCCTCGGCATCTACATCGAAGTCGTATATACGAAAATAATAGGTGGTGGCAATTTCGAGATTGGTAAAGGTGCGATTGCTGCCTGTACTATTTAACACAAAATCGCCGTTGGGAAATTGGTGTCCCTGTCCGTAAGCCGGATTACCTACATACGATTCACCGTTTACCGGCACCGCGGTTACGGGCTGCTCTTTGCGGGCTATGATCAGTTGATGTTTGCCATTGCCGGCACTATAGGATATGGAAAGGCGATTGCCTTCAACACTATTGAAGCTGATAGTTCCCGAGGCCTGTGTGGGACCTGCATTTGTTTTGCGCTGGCCGGTATTGCCGGGCAGCAGGTACACCGGTCCTACATTCCCGTTGAACTCAAAAATGGCAAAATAATATTCCGTGTTGGGCTCCAGGTTGGTAACAGTTACTGAACTGCCGCTGCCTTCATACACCACATAGTTATCGCCATTGATAGCGCTTCCATCACCGAATGCAGCATTGGCCGTATAATCATGGAGCTGTTCCGGAGTAGCGTTTACCGGCGCGCCTTTACGGGCCAGCAGCAATGTTTTCTCGCCATTGCCACCGGTCCAGCTTACCTGCATCCTGTTGCCGGTAACATTGGAAAAAGAAGAAATGGTAGCCTGCTGTGTGGGCGCCGATTTGGTGGTAATCTGTCCGGTAAGGGGGATCAACAGAAATTCCGTTGCAGTGCCGCTGCCATTGAATTCCCAGATACTCATGTAATACGTGGTGCCGTATTTAAGATTGGTAACGATAGTGGAAGGATTGCTTACCGCGTGGCTGCCGCAAAAAATCACAAAACCATCATCGCCGTTGAATTCCGTACCGGGGGTACCAAAAACCGTACTGCCGGCGGGATAGGAAACGCCGTTCACCGGTTCAGTGGTAATGGGGCTGCCTTCTTTTACAACAATAAGACGATAGGCGCCATCACCTTTCCTAAACGTGAAACCAAACCGGCCTCCATCCAATAAATTGGAAGTAAAACTGAGATTGCTGGCCGACACCACCGGTGGCGTGGCCATCGCACACAAACAAACAATGAGGGATGTAAGAACGAGTGTAAATCTTTTTTTCATAACTACTCCATGCTTGAATAAGTCCGTTAAAAAAGCCTACCTGCCGCACTAAGGCCTGCGGTAAACGGGGCCAAAGATGTTTTAGATTACCGGCAGATTAAATGGAGTAGTGCATGGAATGACAAAAAATGAGGGTGAATTGCGGAGTAGGTTCATTTTAGCTTCCTTGCATTCCTGACAAAAATTACACCGTCCAATAAATTTTGCCAGGGAAGATTAACATATTCATAGGCAGTAGGACTCATATAACATGAAAAGTTTTTGCGCCAGAATGCTCACGAAATAGACGAAAGTCGACATACGCATATGCATAATGCTTACCCAGATACCATTCTAAACTTTTCTTGACAGGTCTATTGACTAACGACCTCTAACTTAACCTCACTGCCATCCGGATTCAACCAGAAAACAGCATTTGGTTGAATGAGCTTAAGGGCTTGCAGATTACTGCGTGCCGGGCAGCGTTTTTATGCAAAATGTGAGGGCAGGTAGCAAATTGTACCTCACGTATATCCACACCCGCTACCGTCTTGCAGGTTGAAGTACAGCTGGAAATGAGTATAAAAACAAATGCGGGAAAAAAAGGGGGTTTATATACATGGGTTAAGCATATTTCGCACATCCCTGCGCGTCCTCTGAATTGTTCGATTGATTGACGACTAAACATACTATGTAAGCGAAGCAGCGTCTACTATCATTTCTTAAAATGTCGTTATAATCAGATAGGCGCGCAGTACGGAAATAATTGCAACAACCCCGGATTGATCATCGAAATTTTGTGCGGATAAAACAAACCATACCCTTGACCAGGCAACACCAATTTTGTTTCTTATAAAATTTAGTGTACCTGCCGGAGTACCAAACATAATTCAGCACCAACGCGTGCAGCGCAGCCTCACTGGCTGTACGAAATAAGAAGAAAACACCCCTCATCAATTAGGCATCGTAGTAACACTCCCTGCCCATTCTTTTCTCGGTATTTCGGGCTTGGGTTGCTGCCAGAGGCGGGAAAATAACTGACGCAGTGTTTGCGCAGCCGTTTTGCGGATAATGCGCATGTCTAACCAGAAGCTGGCATTGCGCACATAAAAACTATCAAACTGGTAACGATGAAAGATACTTGCAAAATCTTTGGTAGGGCCCCGGTAACCTTTGATCTGTGCCAGACCGGTAATACCCGGACGAACAAGATTCCTGAATTTATAATTGGCAATCACACGTGAAAATCTGTCGCAGTCGGCATGCATATGTGGCCGCGGTCCTACAATACTCATGTGTCCCAACAACACGTTGATGAACTGTGGAAATTCGTCAAGATTGGATTTGCGCAAAAATTTACCCACACCCGTAATGCGGCTATCGTTCTCCTGGGCCTGCTGGATATTCGCCCTTTCATTCACCACCATGGTCCGAAACTTCAGGCAATAGAAACTTTTTCCCCACCGGCCAACACGACGCTGAACAAAAAATACGGGCCCGCGGGAATCCAGTTTAATCAAAATGGCAACAATGGGAATTAACCAGCTTAAAATGAAAACGATTACAAAAGTTGATAAGATAATATCACCAACTCTTTTGAAAAAGAAATATTTGCGTTTCTTTTCCAAAAATGATCGCAAGCACAGGGTTTCATCGGCAAATTTACCTTTTTCATTACTGAAATACTGGATTTTAGAAAAGGACGAAGTTATCATCATCTCATTTTAATCTTTACCCTTTCCTATTCATACAAGAAAGGGGCCATTCATAAAATAATACCTCTGGGTAACGCAACGCCTGTCTGACAGACTGCAAAGAAAACGCCTTTTATCAATACATATATGCTGCCAGATTAGTTTTTTCAAAAAAAATTAACACACATATTGGCGTAAACGTTAATGTCTTAAGTTGACATTGTGATAGTTAGATTCGTTGCTTACGCCAAAAACATTTTTTTCCAACGTAATAACGACATATTGCTCCCCGGATTGTCATGTTTGCAGCATAACATGCCTATATTTCTAAAATTTTTTTGTTTTTACGTATGGCAGTGGGAGAATGATAATAAAAAAGAAGCATAAAAAACAGGAAAAAAACAAGCTCCTGTTGCACTTCAAACGTTGATTCCACCAAAGATATTATCATAAAATGCAACAGCACCAGCATCAATAATAGATTACGGTTGCGTATGGCATATATAAAAACCATCATAAGAATAGTCAGTAAAAACCCTAATCCGACCACTCCGCCCATCAGTGCAGTCTGAAGGTACTGGTTATGCGAATGATAAGCCTCCTGTACACCCAGGTCAAAACCTTTTTCTCCATATTTCTGCATTAATGGCTTATGCCATCCTTTAACGCCATACCCCAGCAATGGTCGCTCGGCAATAAGTTCCGACGCAGATTCCCACATGAGTATACGTGAGGCCAGCCCGTTTTGATTGTCTTCAGCACTTTGATATTGCTTCCACTCGGTTACGGAAAACCGCCACTTGAGAAAATAGAGATTATTCACGGCAATAATCGTAGCGCCGGCTATAACACCTACAATAACGATGGCAAGCACCGGCTGGTTTACCTTCACCCACACAATGTACCACGTAAAACACACCAACGTAATGATCAGCAGAAATACGAGCATCTTACTCGACAACAACAACATGATGAACGCAAGGAAACACACCCACAGCAGTGTGAAAATGCCCGAGGATTTTTTTTGTGCATCCGGAGGGTCAACAAAACCGAAATACAACAACCATATAATGCTCTGAAGCGAATAATGAGATAAAAATATCGCATTCAGGTCCATCTGCTGCGATAAATAGTGGTAAAAGAAAAGCCGGGAATCGCCGGTTTGCTGGTAATCTATGAACGACTTGACCAGGCAAATGACGGCAATTACGCTTACCGTAATGGCAAATACCCTGCAAACCTGCCGTACCACCTGGCCGGAGAGCTTTGCCCAGGAGATAATAAATGGCAACACCAGGAAACTGGCATATCCTTCGAGGTTTTTAAAGGAATACCCTCCGCTGGCATCCCAGAACCACGTTAGGGCCAGCCATACAAAATAGGCGGCACTTACTACAGCCAGCCGGGAAATGGGCAATTTGCTGCCAATAGCCTGTATCAGAACGATCCCGCACAATAAAGCGATAGTCCAGCTGTTTATATTATTGTGCAATGGTATGGTAACCGTTACCCCAAAAGTGGCAATTCTCAATAACCAGGATCGATTCATGAATAATTGTTGTTCTACGATTGCAATTGCTCAAAGGAACTGCCCTTGCACGCCGCAAGGTACGGTATTAATGATTATGATTACGGAACGATGCCGGCCGTGGCATCGCCAGCGCAGTATTAAAAACATCATTCATGCAACGTAAAAACTACAGTTGCGGTCAAGTCGGAAACTATTCTATTTTTGTGGCCGCCAATTTTTTAACATATATCAAAAAATAAACACTTTCATGAAGGTATTAGTTACGGGTGGCGCCGGATTCATTGGTTCCAACATTGTTGAAAAACTCCTGCAGTTGAAAAATATTGAAGTGGTTCGCGTGGTAGACAACCTCGAAACCGGCTCCAGAAACAATATCAGCCAGTTTCTGAACGACCCCAGATTTGAATTTGAAGAAGCAGATATCCGGAATTTTGATACCTGTCGCAAAGTGTCAGCCGGCATGGATGCCATTCTCCACCAGGCAGCATTGGGCTCCGTACCCCGGTCGGTACAAAACCCGATCGCTACCAATGAGTTTAATATAACCGGCACACTGAACGTTTTCTTTGCGGCTAAAGAAAACAGGATTGGAAAGGTGGTGTTCGCCTCCTCCTCTTCTACCTATGGCAGCAATACCGACCTGCCCAAAATTGAAGACAAAATCGGCGACCCGCTCTCTCCCTACGCTGTAACCAAACTGGTAAACGAATTATATGCAAAGGTATTTTCCCGGCTATATGATTTCCGCTATATAGGCTTCCGGTATTTCAATGTATTTGGGCCCCGGCAAAGCCCTAAAGGTCCCTATGCAGCCGTTATTCCCATTTTCTTTGCTGAAATGCTGGCCGGCCGCTCCCCGGTTATCAACGGCAACGGTGAACAAAGCCGCGATTTCACTTATGTTGAAAATGTGGTGGATATCAACATCAGCACCTTATTCAACGATAATCCCTCCAGTTGGAACCAGATCTATAACGTGGCCTTTGGCGCAAAAACCTCACTGAATCAATTATATAACTATATCGCGCGTCTTACCGGCCATACCGGGAAACCCGTGTACGGCCCCGAGAGAATGGGCGATATTAAAGACAGCCTGGCAGATATTTCCAAAGCCAGACAATTGCTGAATTACAATCCGGCCATTTCCATTGAGGAAGGGTTGAAAAAAACCTACGACTGGTTTCTGAGCCATCAACACGCTGTAAAATAATTTCAATACCGGCTGCACCATAAGGTGCACCTACTTTTAGTATGGATGATCGTTTGCATATCATCAGTCTCCCGGTAAATCAGATCTCATTCCGGGAAAGCCTTGACCGTATATGTGCATGGGGACTGGAACGCCGGTCAGGCTTTGTTTGCTTTGCCAATGTGCACATGATCATTGAAGCGCATACCAATGCCACCTTCAATAACCTGTTGCGCAAGGCCGCGTTGGTATTGCCCGATGGCCAACCTCTTGCGCTCGCCTGCAGGTGGCTGTACCGCAAAAAACAGGAAAGGATTTCCGGTATGGACTTCATGCCTGCCCTGCTGCAGGAAGCCCACCGGTTAAAGGCCCGCGTTTTTTTATACGGCTCCACGGAAACAGTGCTGGAGCAACTGATCAGGAAAATTGAAACTACCTACCCTGGTGTGCAGGTGGCCGGCGCCATCTCTCCCCCTTTCCGGCCTCTCAGCCAGGAAGAGTTGAATGATCATATAGACCAGATTAACCGCTCCGGAGCCAATTTTGTATTGGTGGCGCTCGGTTGCCCAAAACAGGAAACCTGGATGGCCCTCCATTCTGAAAAACTGCACGCGGTGTTGCTCGGATTGGGCGGGGCATTTCCCGTTACGGCAGGACTGCAAAAAAGAGCACCCGTATGGATGCAACGCGCCGCCCTGGAATGGCTGCACCGCTTGCTGCAGGAACCGGGCAGATTGTTTAAACGCTATCTCTATACCAACTTATACTTCATAGTGCTCCTGGTAAAAGCAATTTTCAGGAAAAGAAAATATCGGTTACCGTAGTGAGGGCATGAATATCAATACAACTGAAGGTGTTGCCGGGCATGCCCTTTGCGCACAGGTCTTTCCCGAACGGATTCACCTCAAACAAGCCACTACGCGATGCACGAATTACATCATGACTTCTGTTGCCGGGCGTTAACAGCAATAATACCTTCACTCAACTTAATGAGCAGGATGATCAGGGCAACAATTTCCGGGTACTCCATATAATTGTCAATGACAAGCAGCAATACCAGCAGGATGGTAAGAAATTTTATCATGCCGCCCGCAACATTCAACTGCACAGTAGGAACAGCCCTGGCAACACGCAGCATCGATCGGCGGTAATTGGCCGCTATTACCCACCCAATAAAAACGGTAACGATTATGCCATACTCGCCCAGCAACGCCAGTAGGGAAGAAAATGGCTGGCTCATAAAGCCGTCATACCAGGTGATCACCGAAGGATTCCACAGGGGATAAGCTTCTGTAGCAAAATAGTATGGCTGCACCGCGCTTTTGATAAATGATACATTAAAATAAGTAGGGCTGCCCACCATAAAAGCGGAACGGCTGTTGAATGTACCCGGCCCGGAACCAAACAGGAGGTCCACGGGCTGATGGGAATACGCCTGATAATAATTTTTGAAAATGGCCAGCTTGCGCGGCATATCCTGCCCGGTGGTGAGGCCCTTCCAGAATTTTTTGAGAATATTCATATTATACTCCAGCACCCGGTCGCTCACCACATTCATCAGTACATACAACGCCACCACCCCAATGCCGAAAATCAATCCAAAACGAATCACATTTTTCAGCGAGGGTTTAAACAGGTAAATAGCCAGCGTGGCCATGAACACCATGAGACCTGCGCCATAAAAACTCATGATGGAGCAAACCACGAAAAATATACTCAGCACCAAATACCATTTCTCTTTTACCTGCCGCCACAACAGGAAGTAGTAAAAAAATAAAATGCTGTTTATAATGGAAAGGCCATTCTGTGAAACGGTAAAAGTGCCATAAAAGCCTTCAAAACTGTCGTCATGCTTCAGGCGGGCATATTGAAACATACCCAGTATGTTATTCGCCACCATAATGATGGAAAGCGCTACTATAAAACGATGCAGGTGCTGCGACTGTCCTGCTACCGGTTTCGGTGATGCGCAGAGCAACAGGATCAGGGGAACGACATAGTACAAACTCACCAGGTTGTAAGAAAGATAAAATCCATGACGCCAGGAGAACAACCAAACAATACCTACGGCCGCCAATAAATACAATGCATCGAAATGCAGGCGCCAACGGAATACAAAAAACAATATAACCGTCAATACCGGGTACAACAATAAGAATGACACCCTGAATACAGTAGCAAATATCAGGGTAAGCATCACCAGGATGAAATCCATCAGGTGAATCTTTGGGTTGATCGGTATTCCCATTGCAATGATCAGTGTCTATTCATGTAGTACCGCTGAAAAAACAGCTTGCATATTGCGTTCAAACTGGTCCAGTGTAAATGCCTCAAAGAATTTCTTTCTGGCAGCCGCCCCCAGCGCCACTCTTCTCTCGGGATCTTTCAGCAAAGCAGCAATAGCATCGGCCAGCGCCGCCGCATCCTGCGGCGGTACCAGTATTCCGTTGGTATTATGGTCTATCATTTCGGGTATGGACCCTTCGGTGGTGGAAATGATCGGTCTGCCAAACTGCATGGCTTCCAGCAATACCCCGGGAAACAATTCAAAATAAGTAGGGAAAACAAATATATCAGCCTCCGACAGTATTTTCCATTTGTCTTCGCCATATTTTGGTCCCGTTACGGTTACTATATCAGCCAGTCCCTTTTCCCGCAACAGGCGGTTCAGGTCTTCATATGAAATGTCCAGTTCCTTACCCGTTATAAAAGCTTTGAAGCCCACAGGTCCGTTTTTCAGCATATGCAACGCTTCTACCAGTTCGTAAATGCCTTTCGTGCGCATCAGGTTCGATAAAAACAACAGGGTAGGCGTTTCACGCTCGGTGCCGGTATAGGCTGGCAATGTCAGCGCCTGCGGCTCTACCTTAATGCCATTGGGCACAATGAACGGGGTACGGCTGGTATATCCCTGCATGTCTTCCAGGTGATGCCTGCTCAGGCACACGATATGGCTGTTGCGAAATGCATATCGTACCAATACGCGACCCAACCCGTGGCGCACGGTCCGGCGGATGCCCTTTACCCTGAAATGCAGCAACACCTTTTTACCAAACAGCTTCAGCAGGCTGATGAAGAGCATATCACGATAAAAAGCAAAGCCCGCGGGGCTCATGGTGAAATAAGCCAAATCAATTCTTCGTGTACACAATGCCTTTAGCAACCTGGCACCATACACCAGGGTTATGCCCAGTTTTTTAAAAGAGAAACGGCCAATATCTTTCAGTTCATCTACAAACTGCAGAGGGAGAACGCACACGTTAAAATGACTGTTGATGACCTCACTTTCCACCAGCGACTTGTTCCTTAACGCTGCGCCATGCACCGGAGGAGGCAGTTGCACCATAAACAATATGTTCCCCTCCTTTTTATTCATAGCACTAATGTTTGGTTAACAGATGGTACAAGACTTTTATACAATGCAGCATATTTTTCCGCCACAAGTTGAATAGTAAAATCCCTGCACACCGTTTCACGTGCCTTCGCTCCCATAGCGGCTGCTGCTTCAGGATGTTCGAGCATATACACGATGGCTGCTGCCAGACGCCCGACATCGGCAACCGGCACCAGCAAGCCATTTACCTGGTCTGCAATCAGGTCCTGGCAACCGGATATATTGGTAGCTATGCAGGGAACGCCCCGCATCATGGCTTCCATAAGCGCATTGGGCATTCCCTCCCGGCGACTGGGCAATACAAACAATGAACATTGCAGCAGCAAACCGGTCACATCAGATTGTTTTCCCAGGAAATGAACAGATCCGGCTATACCAAGATCGGATACATATTTTTTATACGCTTCCAGCTCACCATCGCCTGCCACATACAAACTGGCCCCCGGAACAGTATGCTGTACCGTTACCCATGCCTTCAATAATATGTCTACTCCTTTGGCAGGTTGCTGGTACAGGTTGCCTACAAACAATACTTTCCTGGCTGCGCCCGCCAAAGGCTGCCACATTTTGCCGTCTGGAGCTATGCCATTGGGTATAGCATGTATGCGGTCAGCAGGCACTCCTGCTTTCAGGAAATTTTCCTTGATTACTTTGGTCATGGCCACAAAATGAGCCTGCTGTATGATCAGTGCACGTTTACGTTCACCGGCAGGATAACGAAGTATGCTGAAGATGCCATTCATGGTAGAATCTTTCACCACCAGTTTCTTCCCGAATAACCGGCTTAATAACGCCCCTACATAGGCGGGCCATTCAATGGTATGTGTATGGATAATATCAATCTCCCGTTTTCTTTTTCGCAAAAAGAACCAGGCATTGATGAAAAAAACAATATACCGCAGACGAGCGCCCAGGTTTACCGGCGTGGTTATGGCATCGGTGGTTTCTTTTGTATCATCATACTCGATTTTAGAAACAGGGCGGGCCGTCTTTTTCTTCACCACAAACAAGAGGTCGAGCAAATAATTCAGCGGCGAGTGTAATCGAAAAACCGGCATGCCATCACAGGTGTCTTTCCCTTTCACACGGCCTACCCCCGGCGTAATAAAGAGCACGCGTATACCAAGCGATGCAAGTTCCCTGCCGAGACGCAACGCCTGGATCTCTGCCCCGCCTGCCGGCAATGGCGGCAGCGACTGCACCAGCATCAGCACCGTTAATGGCTTATCACCGGTATAATTCATATACATCACTCAGTTTTATGCCTTTTACCTGGTGTTGACGGCAATACGAGAAAAAATCTTCCAGCAGGCCAAGGTATTGCTGACAATCCTTTTCAGACCTGGTATAGGGACTGAGGCCAGGCATTACTTCCACATTATGAAACATCATATTGAGCACCACCACTTCTTCGTGTTGGTACCTGGCAAAATATTCCTCGGCAATGCGGACGCACTCCTGCAACGAGGCATACACAGGACGCAGCCACAACGGCCGCCTGCGACGTATCGTTCCTCTTGTGCCGAAGCGCGTTCTTTTTAACTCCTTCCACCATACGGCCGGGGCCTCGGTAACGGTAACGGGCACCTGCAATATAGCTCCCTGCGGATCCCGTTCCAAAATGGTACCGGGTTTGATAAAATAGGGCTGCTCCGGCGCTTTCCTGAAATCCACCGGCTGTTCCCTCGTTCTGTCATCCCATACCACATGCGGTGTAACGCTGGTGTCTACTTTATACCCCAGTTGCTGCAGGCTGCTGATGGTATTGGCACCGGCACTGAAACGGCCGGCCCGGAATGACAGCGGACTGTACCCGAATTTGTTCCGGAAAAGATTCGTTATAGCGGCAATTTTTTCAAATTCCACTGCCGGCGGATAAAAGCAACAATTGGCCACTCCTTTTTTTCCGGCATAGTGATGGTGCTGTTTGTGCGGTTCAATAAATTCAGGATGCAAATGTGTGCCCAGTTCCAACGGACCCTTCAGCGACTTAAACACGTTCACACTGTTATCATCTTCCAGCACCACATTGTTGATAAGATAGGTAGGAACAATATTGTGTTTGAGAAACAATGGATGCAATCTTTCCGCAACACCCTGTTCCACCCCCCTGAACGTAAGGGGATCAGCATATCGCCAGGATAGAGTACAATCGGGTTCTACGTCTATAGTTACGGTTATAAACTTATTCATTGTGAAAGCCGCTAAATAGCTCAGCAAACTGGTCGTGCCAGAGCACCAGGTTATACAATATCCAGATATCAGTATAATTTCCCTTGCCGTGGTGGTAAAAACGATCAAGCATTTTCATAAACACCTTGTCATCCAGCCCCAGTTTATGAAGGGCAGTTCTTGTAATGCTGTCACGCACGCGGTTTTTCCATTCACCCCTTAACCATTTCTCCACCGGGAAATTGAATCCTTTCTTGGGGTTGTTGATATTGTAGTGCGGCGCCAGTTGCAACAGCAGTTTTTTCAACACGGATTTATGCCGGAATTGCTTATCCGATTTTTCTGCAAAAGGCAAATGCAGCGAAAGGTCCAGCATTTCATTGTCGAGATAAGGTACGCGCACTTCCAGACTGGCCGCCATACTGGCCCGGTCCACTTTATACAACATCGCGTCCGCAAGATAAGTCTTAATATCCAATATGGCCGGCAGGTCGCGGCGATGCGCAATGGCCTTTGTTCCTTCCATAGCCCATATCCTGTTCTCCGTAACACTTTCCGTAATCATATGGCGAAGGCCTGCAGAAAGAAAAGTATCAAAATGCCGTTTCACCGGATCGCTTTCCAGCACATACAGCGCATTGTACAGTAACTGGCCGCGGGCAAATGGTTTTATCATGGCTGCCAGCAACGGTGAAAGCCCTTTTACCTGCAGCGAAGTGAGCACCTGCCACCAGCGATAACGGGGATATCCCCAGAACAATTCATCAGCACCATCGCCCGATATGGCTACGGTAACATGTTCGCGCGCTTTTTGTGAGATGGTCCAGTTGAGCAGCGAAGCACTGTCGGCAAACGGCTCATCGAAGTAATTATACAATTTGTCAAGGTGGTGGCTGATATAGTCGGGGTCAACCACCAGCGTATGACAATGCAGGCGAGGGTTATGGAAGCCGTTTATGTAATCCCGGGCATCGTCGCTTTCATCCAGGTGCGTCTTTTCCTTGTAGGCCACGGTAAAAAATGAAAAGTCCCTGTCGCGCGCAAAGTATTTGTTCACCATGGCTGCCAGCAGCGATGAGTCCACGCCCGAACTCAGGAACAAGCCCAATGGCACATCTGCCTCCAATTGTCTTTCCAGGCTTAGTTTCAAGGTAGCTTCCAGGTCGATGCTCCTGCTTTGCCGGGCTTTGTTTACTTCCTGGTAGGCATCCCAGTAGGCCGTTGGTGCAAGCTGCTCACCTTGCTGCAATGCTTCCACAGAGCCTTCCAGCCAGTGGCCAGGCGGCAGTTTGTAAATATTTTCAATGATGGTGAACGGCGTAGGCACATATTGCATCCACAGGTACATCTTCACGGCCTGCAATGAAATGGCCGGCCGGCCCGGTGTGAGCCGCAAAACAGTATGCAACTCCGAAGCAAAGATGATGGAACCCTCATGCTGCGTGTAATATAGTGGTTTAATACCAAGCCGGTCCCTGCACAGCAGAAACTGACCATTGCGCTTGTTGATCCAGCAAAAGGCAAACATCCCGTTCAACCGCGGGATGGCATCCTTACCCCATTGCTGCAATGCATGAAACAATACTTCAGTATCTGAAGTGGTTTCAAACACGTGACCCAATGCCTGCAGTTCCTGTTTTATGGCGCGGTAATTATAAATTTCACCGTTATACACCAGCACGCAGTTGTCCCGTTCAAATGGCTGGTTGGAACGGGCGTTGAGATCGATAATGGCCAGGCGATTAAAAAACAACGCCGTGGTATGGCCTGCTGCGCCCCGCATATTTTCAAGCACAGCGATCCCGGTACTGTCAGGACCGCGATAATTCACTTTATTCGCCAGCGCCTTCAGATAATCCTGCGATAAACTACCTTTCTTATTGATTACACCTGCAAAACCGCACATAATAAATTCGAAATTTTCATCTTTCGCATTGTGTTAGCGAAAATATTGTTTCAAGGTAAGGCCGGTATAGCAATCGCCAACTCAGGCCCCACCGGTTTGTGTCCGAAGCGGTTTCAGCGCCCACACTTCGCGCTGCCGTTCGTACACGCCGATACGCACTGCTTCACATAATCCCTTTTCATTCAGAAAGGCGATGTTGTGATTATACTTATAAGACGGTTCCTGTACGGTATCCAGAATCAATTCGCCACCTTCATGAAGATGCGACTCTATCAGCTCTTCCACGCTTTGTTGTAAAACAGCTGGTGGAATATGATGTATCCAGTTTACCATGATGATCACATCATATTTGCCTACAAGCGGGGTGTCGGGAAATGTATAAAAAGAAAATCTTGCTTTGCTTCCTTTTATGCTGCTGATAAACCGGGCTGCTTTCAACACGTTTTCCTCCGCATCAAGGCCCAGTTTTGCAGTATATTGGAGATGCAACAATATATCCCCCAGCCCACATCCAATTTCAACGCAGCTGTTCCTGGCAGTGCGTTTGTTGCAATAGTCGATAATATCCAGGGCATACGCCCGCTCCTGCAGCGCCGCAACATGCCACCTGTCGAACCCGAATAATTTATGTAAGAACCATTTCCATGCCTTTGCACGATAGATACTCCATCGTTTTCCCGTTGTAAGTTTCTTATCCATCGATAGAGCTGTTTAATTGGCGAGAACCATAAATAACCGTACACAAATGGTGTACCTCTGTATTTGCCAATTGCATTCCATAGTATTTATTAACAGTTGTACTCAACGTTCGTTTCCGGTATTTGTTGCCGTCTTTAAAAAAGGAAGGTTAACGTTAATCAGTTTATGAATCCGCATCACTGCGCCACCCACGGCCACCAGCGCTACATACAGGATGCTCCCTGCAATCAGATCAGTATAAACATTGAACCCTGCTTCTCCCAACCATAAAGGACGTACCCAATACACTACCAGGCAGATCACCACATTCATCAACATTAGTAACCCGGTATGCTTCATGATCTGCCAGAAATTGAGGTACGGGAAATATTTATACTGGTACACGATACCCAACAAATAACTCAGGGAGTAAACGCCTGCATAACAAACGGGATAGGCGAGATAACCAATGGTCTTCACCAAAAAGATCATGGCGATCACATACACTACGTTGAGTGCAATCTGGTACCAGAAACCCTGTCGTATCTTATGGGTGGCCATAAACAGGCGCGAGAAAAAGTTACTAATAATCAGCAACGGAATAGAAAAACTCAGAATTTTTAGCATTTCAACAGCATTGCGTCCCCACTGCCCGATGTCCTCTCCTTTGGTAAACAAAATTTGCATGATATTGTCTGCATATAAAAAGATCAGTCCGCTGCAGGGTATCACCAGGAACAACATGAAAATGGAAGAGCGAAGAAATACATCGCCCATTTTGCTGTAATCTTTCCAGGCGCTCAGTTCATTGAGCTTTACCCCTACTACCGATGAAAAATGGGTAGTGATCAAAGCAGCGGGCATGGCAGCTATCTGTTGTGTCAGCGTAACGGCCGTTACGGCCCCGCTGCCAAAAACACTCAGCAAGTAATAAGGAATATATACCACCAACACGCTCGACAAACTGCCCAGCTGGCTGAATAGGGTGTTGCGCCAGATGCGTTTGCCTATTTTGTAAAACGCCCACTCGAACTTCCACCCGATTTTTCTGAACATCAGCGACAACAGTATGGCCAGGTTGGTACCATACGACACCAGCAAGCCATAAAAAAGGCTTTTGATGCCCCATACCCCATGAAACAATACCACAAACAAAATAGCGCAAACACCGTTCAGCACGCCCACCACCATGGGCATGCTAAAATATTTGTAAGATACCAGGATATCGGCCAACAGGTTGGTAACGGTCATTAACAAAATCAGCGGCACCGCCAGCACCAGCAATGTTTCATTGGCAGCCAGTAAAGATTCATCAAACCTGGATATCGTAATGAAAGCCTTTAAAGGATGGAGAAAGAACACCACACACAACAGTACCGATATGCCCGCATACATATAAATGAACGAATTCAGGAAGCGCATGCTTTCGCGCTCGCCTTCGTTGATGCGGATGCGCATGGACTCCGGTATGATCACCGAAGCATTCAGATTGTTGATGAAAGTAGCAATATAAAAAACGGTATTGTACGCGTAAAAATAGATGCCGGTTGTTCCTTCGGGACCAAAAAAATAGAGAGCAATAACACTAATGAAGAATAACAGCCCCTTGTTGACCACATTCAGTATAGTAGATACAGCTGCGCCTATCTTGTATGACTCGAACCTAAGCATAATTGTTTAATGGCGCCGCAGCGGATGATCGGTAGGGAAAAATCTTTGCAGGCAATTGTAGTATCATGTAATCAACTGATTCAGGATGTTCGGGTTCCACATCACGCAATCCGGGCCGGCTACGCCCTGGTCCTTCTTTCATAGGCAACAAGGGCCTTGTATGCTTCAATCCCCAGCAGAATGACCAACGTAATAACCAATGCATAGAGGATGCCTGTTCCTACATTTTGTCGGAATCCATTATCACTGTTTCCCACCGGGTTCATGGGCGCAAACACCTGTACCGGTTCCCTGTTGTTTATTTCAAAGTTGCGGAGGAATCGCAACTCATCTTTCAGTAAAATATATTTTTCATATACCTGCATTTCAGGGCTGGTAGCAGTATAGGAACCACTCATTACGTTTACCGTTGTGGCAGGATTGCCCTCTGCGCGCAAATTCCGAAGCCTGTCGCTGTACACGGCCAGCAGCGTATCCAGTGATTGCAGTGAACCAAGAATAATTTTTTCTTCTTCTGATTTCCATTGCTGACTGATGGCATAGGTAGATTGCAGGTTCTTATTGCCTGTAATCTGCTTCAGCAAACCTGCTTCCACCTTGCCGAACAGATTGGGCACCTTGCTATTCACCCGCACCCGATGAATGGGAATATCGTAAATGGAAATCATTTCCTTAAACTTTTCGTAGGGTATAGCCTGTGCCCACAAGGTATCAGTACGAAAAGAATAGTTTCTGTCGCGCACCAGGAAATTGCGCTTGTACAGATCGCTTAATACCATTTCATCCTCTACCGGTTCAGCACTGAAATTGATCAGATGTTGAGCTTCTTCTTTCGTAATGGAAAGCGCCTGTGCCAGCTCGTCATATAAACTAAATTCGATGAGGGAATTAAGGTATTCCAACGTACTATACAACGCATGACTGCTGCCGAAATTAAAGCGGGCAGTCATTTCGGAGTAATATCCTTTTGCCTTGTAGCTGGTAAAGTATCCATATACCCCGCCCGCCGCTGCGGCAAGGAGCAACCAGATTAAACGCCTTCTGAAAAAAATAGCTATACTCAACAACCCGTATGCCAACCCTTGCAACATTGCAACGATTGACTGCCCCAATCTCCCGAATCCACGGGCAATCATTCCCAGTAAGGTCCCGAGGTCAATATCTTTTTCACCTGATAAGTTCTTTTGTTCCTGGCTATCCATATTCTAAGGGTATTAGTTATTTAAGTTGCCTGACAGTTTGAATTCCCGTCTCCCCTCTGAACGAATTCCCTTGACCACTTATTGAATGGCCAGGCTTTGAAACAAATTCAAAAATACGATAAAAGTTTTTAAATGAAGGTATTATGGGAAGGTGTAAACAGGTGTATACCAAAAAGAATCCTTCAGCCGGTTTTCTTCGTAGTAAGGAAACAATCTACTATGCGCGTTGCCCTCATAACCCGGTCTACTTTGTATGCGCAGCCTGGCGGTGACACCATCCAGGTGTGCCAGACGGCCGCTGCCCTTACCCAAATCGGTATTGATGCCAGCATATGCCTTACAGGCAGCGCTATTGACTATTCCAAATATGACCTGCTCCATTTTTTCAACCTGACTCGTCCGGCCGATATACTGTTGCATGCGCGCAGGTCGCGCAAACCTTATGTGGTAACGCCCATTCTGGTAGAATACAGCGCGTACGATGCGGTTCACAGAAATGGTATGGCAGGGAAGCTTTTTCGTTACCTCGATCCCGATACCATCGAATATGCGAAAACAATGGCCCGATGGCTCGCAGGCCGCGACGTGCTTGCCAGCAAATCTTTTTTATGGAAAGGGCAGCGTCGGTCCATTGTCACCATACTGAAGCATTGTAAAATGGTGCTGCCCAATTCCCTGCTCGAATACCGCCAGCTGTGTAAAAAGTACCGGGTAAGCCCACCCTGCCAGGTGGTTCCCAATGGCGTGGATACAGGGCTTTTCCGTCCCACAACGCCCGTTGCCCGGGATAAGAAACTGGTGCTTTGCGTGGGCAGGATCGAAGGCATCAAAAACCAGTCAATGCTCATCCGTGCACTGTCCAATACACCCTACCATTTAATACTGATAGGGTCGGCGGCTAAAAACCAGCAAAGTTATCATGCCTACTGCCGGAAAATTGCCGGCAACAACGTAACGTTTATAGACCATTTACCCCAGGAACAACTTGTTCCCTTTTACCAGCGCGCCAAAATCCATGTTCAGCCCAGCTGGTTCGAAACCTGTGGCCTGAGCAGCCTCGAAGCCGCAGCTTCAGGATGCAATCTCGTGCTGTCTGATACCGGTTACGTCAGGGAATACTATGAAAACTTTCCGGTTTACTGTAACCCTGCTGATCCGGCACATATACTGGACTGTGTGGAAAAAGCCTCGGCATCGCCGTTTCCACAGCCATTGATGGAAAAGATAATCACCAAATACACATGGTCGCATGCAGCTAAGGAAACCGCGGCGGCTTATGAGAGGGCCTTGAACACATGAACAAACTACGCATAGGCATCATCGGTACACGCGGCATCCCCAACCATTATGGAGGATTTGAATACTTTGCGCAACACCTTTCAAAAGGTCTGGTGGAAAGGGGGCACGAAGTTTTTGTGTACAATAGCCATAACCATCCTTACCAACTATCGCACTGGAACGGCGTGCACATTGTTCATTGTTACGACCCGGAGCACAAACTCGGCAGTTTCGGTCAGTTCATTTACGATTTTCACTGCATTCGTGATGCCCGTACGCGACACTATGACATATTGTTGTTCCTCGGTTATACCAGCAGTACTGTATGGTACATGTTGTATCCCGATTCCGGCGTCATTATTTACAATATGGACGGTCTTGAATGGAAGCGTTCCAAATACGCTGCGCCCGTTCGGTTATTCCTGAAATATGCCGAAAAACTGGCCGTGCGGCACAGCCATTTTCTTATTGCGGATTCGCTGTACATTAAACGATATATTCACCAGAAATATCACAAAACACCTCATTACATAGCTTATGGCGCCCATGTGTTCAATGACCCCAATGAACAGATTATAACTGACTACGGGCTACTGCCGCGCAGTTATAATATGGTCATGGCGCGGATGGAGCCCGAAAACAACATCGAAATGATCCTCCAGGGCTACCAGGACTCCCGCACTTCCCGGGAACTGATAGTGGTGGGGAACACCAATAACCGGTTCGGCCGGTATCTTCAACGTAAATTTGCTTCCTGCCGGCGTATCCGTTTCCTGGGCGCTATATTTAATTCTGCACACATCAACAACCTTATTTACTTTTCGAATGTTTATTTCCATGGCCATTCGGTAGGAGGCACCAATCCGTCTTTGCTGGAAGCCATGGGCTGCCGGGCATTGATCGTAGCCCGGAAAAATATTTTCAACAGGGCGGTACTCAAAGAAAATGCCTACTACTTTGCAGACGCTTCGGAAATCACTTATTATGCCAATACCCTGGAGAAAAGTGACAAGCACGAAGAGTTCATCCGGGCCAACATTTATGCTATTGAAAATCAATACAACTGGGACCTGATCATTGAACAATACGAAGCTTATTTTCTTCACTGCCACCAGGTGCATAAAGGCATCAGCGTTACCCGGCCTTCCATACCGGCGTCACCCGGTATGTAATTACCGGTATACTGTCAACCTGCCACTATTCAGGAAATTGTATAAAATTTGCTGCTATTGCCCCTCGCCCGGATTAGTAACCACTATTTAGTATGAGAATTCTATTGAAATATCTGAAGCCATATAAATGGCTGGTAGTGTTAACCTTGTTACTGGCTACCATTAACCAGGGCTTTTCCCTGCTCGACCCGATCATTTTTGGCAACCTGGTTGACCTTGCCAACCGGTACATCAATGGGGGTAAGCAAATGACCCTGGACCAGTTCATGTTTTCTTTCACCAGGCCCTGGGGCGTAATAGCGTTGTTGCTCGCTTCCATAGGGGTGGCCATGGTCAGCCGTATTGCCAAAAACTTCCAGGATTATTTCCTGAATGTGATTGTGCAGAAGTTCGGCGCCAAAGTGTTTACGGATGGATTGAAACACGCCATGAAACTGCCGTACCAGGAGTTTGAAGACCAGCGCAGCGGTGAAACGCTTTCCGTACTTACCAAAGTAAGAAGCGATACGGAACGGTTCATGCATTACTTCATCAACATTCTGTTTGGCGTACTGGTAGGCGTGGTAGTGGTGATGGTATATGCTTCGTGGAAAATTCACTGGTCGGTGCCGATAGCGTATTTCTTTGGCATCTTTCTCATTACTGCCATCACCAATTTCCTGAGCGGGAAAATCAAAACCATACAGAAGAATATTGTAAAACAAACCACTGCACTGGCCGGCAGCACTACCGAATCGCTGCGCAATATTGAGCTGGTAAAAAGCCTGGGCCTTACCCAACAGGAAGTGGAGCGGCTCAACAAGAATACCTATAAGATCCTGGGCATGGAACTCACCAAGGTGAAACGTATCCGCAGTATCAGTTTTGTGCAGGGAACTTTTGTGAATACGCTCCGGCAGGTAATCCTGTTTATCCTGATGTGGCTCATCTTCGACGGACAGATGTCGCCGGGACAGCTCGTTACCATGCAGATTTATTCCTTCTTTGTGTTTGGTCCTTTGCAGGAAATTGGCAATATCATTCTCTCCTACCGCGAAGCAGAAGCATCGCTCAACAATTTTCATAACCTGATGAACAAGCAGCCGGAACCGCAGCCGCTTAATCCACAGCCGCTGGGCCAGGTAGAAACGCTTGAATTCAGGTCAGTTGGTTTTAAACACCAGACGGCACAACAACGCGCCATTGATGACATCAGCTTTACGGTGAAAACAGGCGAAACGATCGCTTTTGTAGGCCCTTCCGGGTCAGGTAAAACAACCTTGATGAAATTGCTGGTAGGCTTATATCGTCCACAACAAGGCAAAATATTGTATAACGGTATTGATGAAAATTCTATTCATTTCGACGATCTCCGCAACCAGATTGGTTTTGTTACCCAGGACACGCAACTCTTTTCAGGCACCATCCGCGAAAACCTGATGTTCGTGAATCCTTCGGCTACGGAAGAAGAACTGATGGACGCATTGAAGAAAGCATCCTGCACCAACCTGCTGGCGCGTGCAGAAAAAGGACTTGACACCATGATCGGCGAAGGCGGACTGAAATTGTCCGGCGGTGAAAAACAACGGCTTTCCATTGCCCGTGCGTTATTGCGCAAACCGCGCATACTGATCTTCGACGAAGCCACTTCCGCACTGGATAGCATAACCGAAGAAGAAGTCACCAATACCATTCGCGAAGTTTCTTCGCAGCGCAACCAGATAACCATTCTCATTGCGCACCGCCTGTCTACCATTATGCATGCGGACCGCATTTACGTGCTCGAAAAAGGCGAGATCATTGAAACCGGCGCTCACGAAACACTGCTGGAAGAAAAAGGCTTGTACTATGCCATGTGGCGCCAGCAGATTGGCGAAAGGAAGAAGGTGGCAAAATTGACCGCGTAGGCATTGCCCGGTTAAACATAAAACAGTGTAAAATAAATAATGGCTTCACTCACCATGCAGTGAAGCCATTTCTATATCACCAGGATAATAGCCTTATGCGGGTTTTTAAATTTTGGCAAAATATTCCCTTTACGTGCTTTTTGTCACTTTTAATTATTTCAAATACGCATAGCTTTGCACCTTCATCTTTATAAGCAAGTAAAATGGCAAAGAAAGCACCTGCACCGAATTACCTGTGGAGCATGCTGACAATGAAATGCCCACGTTGCCGGCGCGGGCCTATGTTTACGCATAGTAACCCATGGAACCTGAAGAAAGTGTTCAGTATGCCGGAAACCTGCCAGGAATGCGGTCAACCCTATGAACTGGAAGTAGGCTTCTGGTATGGAACCGGCTATGTAAGCTATGCCCTGTCCGTTGCCCTGTCTGTTGCAAGTTTTGTAGCATGGTATGTGCTCATTGGCATGTCCGTGCAAGACAACCGTTTTTTCTGGTGGCTCGGCCTCAATGCCGCGCTGCTGGTCATGCTGCAACCCTGGCTGATGCGACTGAGTCGCGTTATTTATTTATACTTCTTTGTTCGCTACGATCCCGACTACAAAAACACCCAGGTAAAGAAATTCGATTACGACTCGGAATCCTATTACCGCAACAAAGAGCAATGATGCGCGTGCCTCCTAACTCCCTTTATCGTCCCGGGGACGCAGCATCTCGAACAGGTTGCCGCGGGTGATTTCTTCCATATCACTTAAGGCCAGTTCCAGCGCACGCATACTGAAAGTGATCTCCACCAGCGACAACACCAGGCTAACGATAAAAGCAAGAATGCTGATGGCAAAAATGACATAGGCCGCATCGTTCCATCCCCGGAAAATGCAGTACATGCATATCACACAAAACAAAAAACTTAACACGCCAAATGCCTGCATCGACCGGATCAGCCGGATACGCACCCGCAGGTTTCGGATCTGGTCTACAATATGTGCTTCTTTGGGATCCTTCTTGTATTTATCGTGCAGGTTGCGGATAAGACTGGCCATTGCCAGGAACCGGTTGGTATAGGCCAACATCAACAGCGAGATGGCAGGAAACAGCAGGGCCGGTGTGGTGATACTTAGTTCCATGAACGGGTGTGTTTTGAATTGGCTGAAAAGATAAGGCTATGGTATGCAATATCCTCAACTGTTTGCAAACAACCATCATGCCGCTTACCACGCCATTGTATGCATAGCAAAAAAAGAGCTCCGCAATTGCGGAGCCCCTCAGTCCTATGAAGATGGGTTAGTAAGACCCACTATTTAACGTTAAATAATTGCTCTTAGTATGCTTGTTGCCTTGAGCAGCATTATCCTTCCCCGCTGGCCACTCATAATCTGAAACTCAACGGCACATTAATCTTGAAACTGAAATTCCTCCCGGCATTGAATACCCCGGCACGGTTCGTAACCGGGTTGATGGCCGTGTATTTCAAACGGCTTAAATGACTTTGCCAGGCAACATCGCCAATGTTCATCACGGTAAAATACAGGCTGAACAGCGTAGCCGACTTACCCATGATATCGGCACTGATACCTGCATTGAACAGGGTATAGCTGTCCGTGGGCGTCTCCGTATCGTAACCGGTAAAGGCATTGTCCTGTTGAAAATTGTGCTCGGCCTGCAACTTTACCGAAAGATTACGCACCCGCCTGCCCTGCTCCAGGAAATCGCCGCGTAATTCCGATACCAGCCTGGCCGCCGGAATCAATGGCATGTTACGGGTACCTTCCAACGCTTCCTTAAACCGGCCATTCACCAGGCTGAACGTATTTTCAACATGCAGCCAGTCTAACGGATGCGGATGGATGTCTACCACCAGCTCCAACCCCGCCAACCTTGCTTTGCGCTGATCAAAGCGAAAAGCGGGAATGAGTTCGCCATCCACCGCTACCAGCGAATCACCGCCATTGCCGCTTTCCAGTTTATGGTAGAAAATAAAATTGTCGATGTTGTTGTAAAACAAACTGAACCCGGCAGAAATATGATCGCTGTTAAAATCTACACCCAGGTCGGCCTGCAGGCTGCTTTCCGATTTCAGGTCGTGCCTGCCATACTCATAACGGTTAGTGCCTTCATGCGTACCATTGGAAGACAACTCTGGAATATTGGGCGCGCGAAAGCCTCTCGCCAGGTTGATTTTACCGGTAAGTCCGCGTGCAAACTGGTGCGTCAACCCGATGCTGCCTGAAAAATTGGAGAATTGTTTGTCGAGCCCTACAAACTTGATGTCGTTGTCTTCTTCCAGTTGGCGGGTGTTCACATGGCGCGAATCGAAACGAACACCGCCGCTCAACGTGGTTGCTTCCCATTGCTTGCGGGCATAGGTAAATACCCCAATATCGAACAAATCATATTCCGGTATCAGTACTTCTTCGCCTTTGTTTTTATTGGTTTGAAACATACCGCCCCCGCCAAACGACAGTTGCCAGCTATTCGTTTCTTTCAGGTGATACTGCAGCTGATAGCTTACTGTTTGCAGATCGAAATGCAATTCCTTTTCAGCAGGATCATCTGCATTGCCATATTCCATACGCTGGTTGCGCTGGTAGCCTATGTTCAATCCCAGTCGACCCCCACCGATATGAAAACTGTTGTCGCTGACAGCTTTGAAATGTTTGATATGCTGAAACGGTACCTGTGGATCGGTGCTGTTGAAATCGCTTTCCAGCGGCAGTCCTGCTGCTCCGCCAGGCAAAGGTTTTATAAACCGGCCTTCTTCATCACGGTCACCTTCCACAATGCCGGCACGCTGGTTAAAATTGCTTACGATCAGATGGGTATAGCCCCAGGTGCCGTTATACCCTGCATAGCCGCCAACATTCCTTTCATTGAATTTGGAATTGTATACACGTCCGTCGTATTTGTTTGCATAATCGGCTGCTGCCTTCAGCGAGGCCCAGGCATTCCAGCTGAATCCTTTGGTATTGCCATGAAAACTCAATCCCGCACCCCGCAGCCGGTTATTGGTCTGGTAGTTGGAATAAATATTGCCGCCAATAGTGCCCTCTGCTGCCGGCACATTGGTAACGATGTTCACCACACCGGCCATGGCATCGCTGCCATACATAATGGAAGCCGGGCCTTTCAGGATTTCTATTTTACGTACACTATACTCGTCTATCTCAAGCCCATGTTCATCGCCCCATTGCTGTCCCTCCTGCCGCACGCCATCGTTAATTACTACCACTCGGTTATATCCCAAACCCCGGATGACCGGCTTCGATATGGCCGGCCCGGTTGACAATTGCGAAACGCCCGGTTTACGACTGATAACGTCCACCAGGTTGGTAGCCACATTTTGCAGCATCTCCTGCTTTTTGACCACGGTTACCGGAAACGGTGAGCGGCTTACAGGTGTAGCGCTGGTAGCACCCGTAACCACTACCTCTTTATTTTCCAGGATAGATGGCGCCAGTGCAAAATCTTTTTGCATGGTTTCCCGAATGGAGATGTATTCAGACCAGGTAGCATAACCAACAAACGACACTTCTACCAGGTGCCGGCCCGGAGGAATATTGATGAGCGTATAAGAGCCATCAGCGTCAGTTATTACACCAGCTTTGATATCCGGTATATATACAGAAGCACCGGACAGCGGTTTGCTGGTATGCGCATCCGTTACCCGGCCGGTCAATATGGCTCTGTCAGCAACGATTGTTGGAACTGCGTCGTCGAGTTGTTGCGCCCATAGCGGTGAAAAAATAAATATACCCGTTAGTATAAAAATAAGTGTAAGAAGATGTTTCATAAATTACCCGGTTAATTTTCAAAAGAAGCAATGAAAATGTAGCATCGGGTGTGCACGGCCAGTTACAGCGCAATAGCCTGCTGCACGTATGCAGCACCAGGCATATTACGCAACGGCAACAGGCATACCCGTAAATAGTACGGGCGGGCCGCGCTGTTCCGTAAAGCAGCGATAACAGGAATGATAGGAAGGGATGGTAAACCCGGAGTAGCCGGAATACACCTTTGCAATCACAAATGGCAATGCCTGTTCGTACAATACAAATGGTGATTCCGCAACCAGTTGGGCAACTTCGCAATGAGGGCCGGTAGGTTCAATATGGTCCTTGCAGGGCGCTGCACATACACCAGACCAATCGATGTGATCGGCCACCAGGTCGTGCAACGTCTTTTTAGGTGTAATGCTGAACGCGAACAGTACCAGCAATACACCCGCCAGGAACGATTTTATGACGGTACCCCCTTTCATGGTTTTTGCCACTATGTTGCAAATTATGACTTTCCCCGGAAACGGCAGCTATTTTTTTGAGGGGAGATGCTTTTTTGAAGAAGCAACGCCGTAGATGGAGGAACGCCCATGGGATGGCAAAAGCCACTTACTTCTTCAACAATACGGTGAACACACTTCCCTTTCCGGGTTCGCTTTCGCAACTGATTTTTCCGTTGATCTCTTCTACAATGCGTTTTACAATAGAAAGTCCAAGACCGGTGGAGGGTTCGCCTTCCGTAGGCTGGGAAGATATTTTGGAATACTTGGAAAACAGGCGGGGAAGTTCGTCGGCAGGAATACCTACGCCTTCGTCGCGGAACTGCAGGCTGATCATGTCCTGCTGATCACTGATGGTTACCCACACGTTTTTTCCGCGGGGCGTATACTTGATGGCATTCGACAAAAGGTTTTCAATAATCCTGCCCACCAGTTGCCGGTCGCTGAGTATGGAAAGGTCGCGGCGGGGAAAGGAAGTATGCAGGCTGATTTGTTTTTTTTCAGCAATCGGCCGGAAACCTTCAATAATCTGTTCGGTGAAACTAACCAGGTTGAAATGTTCCAATTGCATGCGGTGATTACCGATGTCTGCCTTTTCCACGTCGAGAATGCGGTTGATCATTTGCTCGCCATAGGCGCTGGCCTGTAAAATTTTGGCAATGGCTTTTTGTTGTTCTTCACTTAGCCTGTCGGCCTCATTATTCAAAATCCTGCTCCAGATTTGTATGGTAGCGAAAGGTGTATTCAGATCGTGGGAAACTATACTGATGAGTGAATTTTTTTCGTGGTTCAACTCACTCAGTTTTTCATTTTGCTGGATGATAAGTTCGTTGGTAGCCTTCAATCGTTTGTTGGCTTTCCGTTTGTTGATAAAGCCTGCCGCTATCAATGCACCAATAATGCCCAATGCAATGGCCAGCAGGATGAACAGGCGACTGCGAATGGTTTCTTTCTCCACTTTCTCCACGAGCAGTGCATTTTCAGCTTCGCGTTCCTTGGCATTAAAGCGTTCCTGCAATTCTGCAATGGTCTTGTAGGTCTCCGTGTGTACGATAGCCGTGTCCAGTGCATACCATTGCTTCAAATAACCGTAAGCCTTTTTATAATCACCGCGATGCTCGTACAGTTTGGCCAGTATGGAATAACTGTCTGCCTCCTTGCTTTTCGACCCGAGTTGTTGCGCCAGGTCCAGCGCATAGTTGGCGTAATACGTGGCGGAATCATATTTTTTTTGTTCAATAAACACATCGGCCATGTTCAGCACCGCCACCCATATGCCCGATATATTATTGTTCGACTGGTGATTGCTATAATTCTTGCGGAAATAACCCAGCGCCTCGTCATACTTCTTTTCCCTGAAACACAGGTTGCCAAGATTGTTGTAAATACTGGCCAGGTCTACATCCTGGCTTACCTGCTTTGCCAGCGTAAGGGCCTGTTGCAGCAACACGCGGGCGCTGTCGTATTGGTACAGTTGGGTGTAAATCACCGCCAGGTTGTTGTAGGTATTGATAATGGAACCTGTTTCACCCCGCACGTTGGCAATATGGGCACACTCCTGGTAAAATTCCTTGGCCCTCACCGGCTCCTTGATGGTAGCATAAAGAATGGCCAGATCGCTCAGCGCCGACATTTCGTACTCAAGGGCGCCCAGTGAACGGGCGGCTTCCAGCGACTGCAGGTAGTATTCTATGGCTTTTTCGTAATTGTTGGAAAGGTCTTCATATAAACCCTTCAGCCGCAACGACAACACCGGGCCTTTGTCAAACTTCAGCCGGCTGGCTTCTTTTTCAATGTAAGCGGCATAGTACCGGATAGAATCTTTCTTTTCTTCCGAAAAATCCAGGCAGCGGTCGTACAAATTTTTCAGGTAAGAAGTATCAGCCTGGGAAATGGCAGGACAGCTACAAATAATGGCCAGGGTTACCAGAAAGTACTTCACATGGAGCGCATTGTGGCGGCAAATTAAGGTTTTTGGGTAAAATTGGAGAGTTATTCAGGGAATGTTTGCCAGCAAATGCACTTTGGACTGGTACAGGGATTACCTTAACAATGCTGCTGCCAATTGCATCCAGCCTTTACCACCTTATTCAATCAGGTTATTTTTCAAAGCAAACTTCACCAGTCCTACCGTGTTGTTTACGCCCAGTTTGGCAATGAGGTTCTTGCGGTGGGTTTCAACAGTGCTTACGCTGAGGAAGAGCTTTTCAGCTATTTCTGAATTGCTGTACTCCTTGCAGATCAGCGTCAGTACTTCTATTTCGCGTTTGGACAGGATTTCATCTATTTTCTTATCCTCGATGGTGATGGTATTGCGGAAATCCTGGTCGGTATCGATGATGTTAATCTCTTTACTGAAATATTTGTTCCCTTCGGCAACGGTGTGCAACGCTTTTACAAACTCTTCAATGCCGATATTCTTCAAGAGATACCCATCAATATCATGGCGGATCAGTTTGTGTATATACCGTGTCCCCCGCATGATAGTGAGGTAAAGAATCTTTATATCAGGACGAATGGCTTTGATTTTTGTCAGCAGCTCCTCTTCATTCGTATCTGGTAAGTGTACATCCAACAGTAAAATATCTGCATCAACAGCAGGCAGCTTGTCCAGCAATTCTTTCCCCGACAATGCCGACCCCGTTACCTCAATGCCGGGTTGTTTGCTCAACAACAACACCAATCCTTCAAGGTATAGCTCATGGTCATCGGTAATAAAAACTTTCAACATAGAGATCTCCAGTTAGTATGGGCACGGAATCGTTACAGTCACCGGCCAGCAATTTAAAACTATTTGCCATATGAAAGATAAAATAAAAAAGCCTCCCGGAGGAAAGCTTTTTTTATATTATACAATATGAAATTTAATCTGCTTAGGAAATATTCTCAATAATCCCGGCAATTCCCTGACCGCCTCCTACGCAGGCCGTCACAATGCCGTATTTTTTATTCAGCCGTTTCATATCGTGCACCAGCTGGATAGTGAGCTTACAGCCCGTGCATCCCAGCGGATGACCCAGGGCGATAGCACCGCCATTGATATTCACGGTATCAGGGTTCAACCCGAGCTTGCGGATCACTGCCAGCGACTGGGAAGCAAATGCCTCATTCAGTTCCACCAGGTCAATCTGCCCGAGGTTCATGCCGGCACGCTTCAGCACTTTGGGAACGGCTTCTACCGGGCCAATGCCCATCACACGGGGATGCACACCCGCAGATACACAGGCTACCAGGCGGGCAATGGGTTTTATTCCCAGCTCATTGACCATCCGCTCACTCATCACGATCACAAAGGCAGCGCCATCTGAAGTTTGCGAGGAGTTGCCTGCAGTAACCGTACCATTGACGGCAAACACCGGTTTCAGTTTGGCCAGTGCTTCCATACTGGTATCCGGTCGCGGTCCTTCATCGGTGTCCACTACATAGGTCCTTGTTTTCTTTTTCCCCTGTTCGTCGAGATATACCTGTTCAACCGTTACCGGCAGAATGCCTTCTTTGAAATATCCATTTTTGATGGCATTAATAGCCCGCATATGGCTCTGGTAGGAAAAAGCATCCTGGTCTTCACGACTAACATTGTATTCTTTGGCAACGGCTTCAGCCGTAAGTCCCATGCTGAGATAATAGTCAGGCTCCTCCGAAGCAATGGAATACGCCGGCACCGTTTTCCAGCCCGAAGTGGGCACCAGGCTCATGCTTTCGGTTCCACCGGCAATAATACAATCTGCCTGACCGGTCCTGATTTTAGCCGTAGCCAGTGCAATGGTCTCCAAACCGGAAGCACAGTAACGGTTCACCGTCATGCCCGGTACTTCATAGCCCAGTGCACGTGCAGCGATGATGCGGCCCACCTGTAATCCCTGCTCGGCTTCGGGCACCGCATTGCCTACAATGACATCGTCCACCTGCCGGGGGTCCAGCTGAGGTACCGATGCCATCAATCCTTTGATCACCGTAATGGCAAGATCATCGGGACGATAAAACCGGAAACCACCTCGTTTGGCTTTGCCCACGGCGGTGCGGTAACCGGCTACTATGTATGCTTCCTGCATAAAAATTGTTTTAGGTATTGACGTTGATTGATGGCCCCTCCTTAGTTGTTTATGCAACCTTCTTATTCAAAGTTAATCATCCGGCCTATGATTTGCAAAACTTGATTTGTTGAGGGCAGGCTGGTGTGATTTGACCTCCACTGCCTTCAAAAAAGCATGATAAAATTGTACTGTACCCGCTTCATTCTATTGGCGAATCAGCAGTTCTGCAAACGAACTGGCGCCGTTCAAACCGGTTCAGTATCTTCGCGTCCGTCTATGTATACAATCATACGTCGCCTGTTGTTCTTATTCCCAACCGAAACGGTGCATCATTTCTCCATGAACATGCTTAAACTGGCGGGCGGGATAGGTTTTTTGCGACGGGCCATCACAAAATACTGCCAACCACCGCAGCAGTCACACAGGGAATTGTTCGGGCTTTCTTTCAGAAACAGGATAGGATTGGCTGCCGGATTCGACAAAAATGCTGCGTACCTCTCCGAACTGGAAATGCTTGGTTTCGGTTTTGTAGAGATTGGTACGGTAACCCCCAAACCTCAACCCGGTAACGATAAACCCCGGCTTTTCCGGTTACCCAAAGACAAAGCCCTCATCAACCGCATGGGTTTTAATAACGATGGCGTGAAAGTGGTGGCCAAACGGCTCAGGGAATGGCGGGCACGTACCCCGCTTGATTCTGACAGCACAGGTACGCAGGGCGGACGTTTCATCATTGGCGGCAATATTGGGAAAAACAAAATCACGCCCAATGAAGAGGCCTGGAAAGATTATGAGGTCTGCTTTCGCGAACTGTTCGATTGCGTGGATTATTTCGTGGTAAATGTCAGTTCACCCAACACGCCCGGGTTGCGCGCGTTGCAGGAAAAAGAGTCCTTGCGCAAAATACTGGAACACCTGCAGGCCATCAACCAGCACATGCCGGCGCCCAAGCCACTGTTGCTGAAAATTGCCCCCGACCTTACCTGGAGCCAGGTGGATGATGTAATAGACCTTGCCCTTGAAATCAAACTCGACGGATTGGTTGCCACCAACACCACCATCAGTCGCGACAACCTGGAAACCCCTGGCAACAAAATAGCAGCCATTGGCGCAGGCGGGTTAAGTGGCGCCCCGCTGCGTCGCCAAAGCACGGAAATTGTGAAGTACATCCATCAGAAAACCGGGGGCAGGATTCCCGTGATTGCGTCCGGCGGCATTTTTTCGGCTGAGCATGCACGGGAAAAACTGGAAGCAGGCGCTTCGTTGTTACAGGTGTGGACGGGATTTATCTATGAAGGTCCGTTGATTGTGAAGAAAATCCTGAAGGAATTGGCCAAATAAAGGGATTTATCCTTTGTAACATTTTTGCAGCAGCTATACTGATATATCGCGTTCCCGGATAAAAAGAACTTGACCAACCATACATTCATATACCATGCAGGAGTTGTTTACCGTTGACGCCTTGATCAGTTTGCTTACACTGACCACGCTGGAAATAGTGTTGGGAATTGATAATGTGATATTTGTTTCCATTCTTATCGGTCGCCTGGCCAAAAATCAACAGCTGAGGGCCCGCCGCATCTGGATGGTCGGTGGTATCACAGTGCGCATCCTGCTGCTGCTGGCTATCGGCTGGCTGGTGCGTGAAGGCAACCGCGAATTGTTTGGCTTTGATTTCAATAATTCCCATTTTGCCTTTACCCTGCGCAACATCATCATGTTTGCCGGTGGCTTGTTTCTGCTTTACAAAACCGTAAAAGAAATTCACCACAAACTTGAAGGTGACGACGAGCCAGGGCATGTCAAGGCAAACACGTCTTCTTTCGGGGCCATTATGGGACAAATTATTCTCATTGATATGGTCTTCTCCTTCGACAGCATTATTACTGCCGTAGGCCTTGCCCGTCTCGTACAGGTAATGATCGTGGCAGTAATCATTGCCATGGTGGTGATGTTCTTCTTTGCCGACCGCATCTCCGGTTTCATCCATAAACATCCTACGCTTAAAATGCTGGCGCTGGCATTCTTGCTGATGGTCGGTTTCAGCCTGTTTTTTGAAGGACTGGAACCGCTGCACGGCAGCCATATTGAGAAAGGTTATATCTACTTTGCCATGGCCTTCTCCTTTGCAGTGGAACTGCTCAATATGCGCCTGCGCAAAAAACAACAAAAGCACAAACCACCAGTTGAACTGCGGGAGCCAGTGCCGATGGCAGGTCTGAAAAAAGAAGAGTAATATCCATACTTTCAAGCCCGCAAAATGGCGGCTGCCACCACACCTGCTGTTTCTGTGCGGAGTCGTGTACTGCCCAGCGACACCGGCACAAACTCACAGGAGCAGGCAAGGTCTACTTCCTCTTTGGTGAAATCACCTTCCGGGCCAATCAATACTATTTGCGAAGAAAGGGAACGGTTTACCAGTTCAGACAAATTGCTTTTGGTATCGGGCAGGCAGTGCGCAATAAATTTTTGTTCTGCCTGCCTGCTATCTTCCATCCGCAGCAATTGTTCAAAACCTATTGGCTGATGCAATACGGGTAACCACACCTGTTGTGACTGCAGCAGCGCGCTTACAAGAATATTTTTCATACGCTCTGCCCGAAAATGCTGTTTTTCCGTGCGGTGGCAAAGGAGCGGGATGATGGCAGTAATGCCCAGTTCAGTCGCTTTTTCCATGAACCACTCCAGCCGGTTGGCATTTTTCAGCAATGATATGGCGATGATTGTCCTTCTGGCATCGCGGGGAGTATATTGCCTGTTCAGTACCCTTACGGTGCATTTTTTCCTGTCTGCATTTTCTATGGCGGCCAATACCAGGTTGCCTTGCCCATCGGTTAAATGAACATTGTCGCCGGCTTTCATGCGCAATACACCGATCATATGTTTGGAAGTTTCTTCCTGCAAGCGGATCTCATCTGCCCCTACATCTTCCACATAAAAATATGGTAGCGACATAAATGTATTGTATATACGAAATTATAGTGGTTATGAAAATAAAAAAGCTAAATGGCCAGAAGGTTTACACGTAGCAATATAACCATCCAACCATTTAGCCATTGTATAAAATCATCGGACAATGCTTCTCCTAAAACGGCGCTTCTTCATCTTCACCAAAAGGCATATCGTTCATTTTGCTGCCGGCCTGTATATACAGCCGTGCGCCATCGCCACCACCGGCGCCTTCGGTGGGCAGTGGTTTCCAGTTGCCGCCGCCTAAACCAAATCCGGCGTCGGGTTCATCCATTTCCACAAATTTCTGAATGTGCAGTAATGCGCGAAGCTTCACGGTTTCCAGCGAACCATTACGGTGCTTGGCAATACGCACATGCGTTTCACCTTTATTGCTTTCACCGAATTCATTGGAGGTAATATCGTAATACTCGGGACGGTAAATAAACATTACCATGTCGGCATCCTGTTCAATGGCGCCCGATTCACGAAGGTCGCTGAGCTGCGGCATTTTGTTGCCTTCTTTTCTCGTTTCCACCGCACGGCTCAACTGCGAAAGCGCAATGATTGGTACGTTCAGTTCCTTGGCCAGTTGCTTCAGGTTACGCGATATCTGGCTGATCTCCTGCTCGCGGTTGGTATTTCTTCCTTCACCGCCCCCACTCATCAGCTGCAGATAGTCGATCAGGATCATGCCGATATTATGTTTGTTTTTCAACCGGCGGCATTTGGCGCGCAATTCAAAGATGTTCAGGGCTGCCGTATCATCGATAAAGATCGGCGCCTGGGCCAGTTTCTGAATGCCTTTTGCATACAGTTGCTTCATTTCATGTTCTTCCAGTTTGCCGCGGGCAATTTTTTCCAGCCATATCTCACTCTCGGCCGCGAGTATACGCTGGACCAACTGGCCGGCGCTCATTTCAAGGCTGAAAAAGGCAACCGGTGTAGGCTTGGTAGGGTTGAGTGCAGCGTTCCTGGCGAGGTTCAGCGCAAAGGCCGTTTTACCAACCGCAGGGCGGGCGGCCAGGATAATGAGGTCGGTATTCTGCCAGCCATATGTAACGCGGTCCAGCGAAGGGAACCCGCTGGGCACGCCCGTAATGTCTTCATTACGGTGACGCATATCCTCAATACGCTGTACTGTTTTTACCAGCACACTGTCGATACTGTCGAAATTTTTGCGCAGGTGGTTATTGGTGATTTCAAACAGTTTGCTTTCTGCTTCATCCAGCAAATCGAACACATCGGTGCTGTCTTCGTAAGAATCGCTGATAATTTCACCGCTGATGCGGATCAGTTCGCGCTGAATGAATTTCTGCAAAATTATACGGCTGTGCGCCTCAATATTGGCAGAAGATACTACGGCATTGGTAAGGCGGGTAACATAATAGGGGCCGCCTACCATTTCAAGCTCATTGCGACTTCTGAGTTCTTCCACCACGGTAAGTATGTCTATCGGCTGGTTTTTCTGCTGTAAACTTTGCATGGCCCGGTAAATGCGCTGGTGCGCATCCACATAAAAACATTCGGGTTTGAGAATTTCCACTACGGTGTCAAAGGCACTTTTTTCCAGCATAATGGCGCCCAGTACCGCTTCTTCCAGGTCTTTGGCCTGGGGAGGCACCTTACCATATACCATAGTGCTGAGGTCTATGGAGTTCCTGGTACGTCTTGATTTGCTGCGGTCTTTGTTCAGATTCGTTAGTTCCATTTTTACAGCTACAAAAGGGTTATAACCATTGGTCAAATGGGTTCCAACTGGTTTTTCCGGTAGAAAAGCAACGGAAGGCAGCTTGTTGCCTTATTGGATTTTTTCGCCAACCAATGACTGTGCGGGTTATTTTTTCCTGTGTTACGTATCTGTTACTTCACGGTTAATGGAATGTTACCCCTTTGGTCAGGACGGCGAATATATAGCGGCTTTCAAACCGGAAAGGCTTTTCACTATGGCTATATTTAATCACGTCGAATTCACTGGTTCTTCCACAGTTTTTTTAGCTTATCCACAGTTTTCATACCAGATATTCACAAATTTTAAAAGTTTGGCACCCTAATTCACATAGAAATTCACATTGGTTGTGAGAAAGAAATTTAGTGATAAAATTTGGTAAAAAGAGACATTATTCAAGATGCAGACGGGGCAAGGATTAGAGCCTTGCCAGGGGTAAAAAACCCTTATGGGAGGCAGGTTATAGCCATGCCGGTTGGCTGAATGCCGCATCCTGTCAGGCTTTGCGGCCCTGAGCTTTGCGGATATCCGCTCTCCGCCTGCTTTTCAGCAGCTCCTCCGCGGTTTTAGTGAACAAATCCACCGGTTGTATGGTGTGGGCGCCTCTGTTAATTACCCCCGATCATGCTGCGTTGTTGGTGTAGTAAGATCGCGCTGGCGACCCCGTAGCGGCTATCGTATGGACATATTTCCGGACCACCCCCACCCATTTCCATTCATACTCAACCCCTTTACCCACCGCTGGATAACCTGACCAAAAAAACACGCTTAAATTTCAATAAGTGCCGTAATTTACAAGCCTAATTAGACTCGGTCATGCGCGTTTACCAGCTCAGACACTATGAGGTAATGATGCGGGAAGAAGACTGGGAAGAAGCCCGCCGATTGCTCAGCTACGAACAAATGTGTTACGATTTGCTTACCGTAGAGGCGATCAGTTATTCCCACGCCGTGGAAATTGTGCGGTTAAACAAAGGCAAAGTAGAACAACGCCCGCACCGCATCTACGCTATTCTTTCCGGCTTTTCCATACCGGCTTTTTGCTTTATCATTGGTAAGAACTAATTTCTCTGCCCACTTAATGGAGATTAACTCTACAACGCAGCAATTCCGTTGCTGACTCAACCAGCGTCTCCATTCATGCCTGCACACCACCCCAGCCAATACACTATTGCCCCCACTTTTCTTTTTCCAATATCGAAAAATACCAACTGTAAAAATCCTGATTCGGATTTCCGATCTTTGCCGTCTGCCTGATGCATGGAGTAGTAACCCGGGCAGGCATAAGACCAAATCAATATAACCCAACAAAGATGACGATCTCATACAACTGGCTGCATGAATACCTGCCGGTAAAATTAGAGCCCGAAAGATTAAGCCGCATCCTTACTTCAATAGGACTGGAGGTAGAAAGCCTGGAACATTATGAAAGTTTGAAAGGCGGACTGAAAGGCCTGGTCATTGGTGAAGTGCTGAGTTGCGAAAAACATCCCAATGCCGATAAGCTGTCTGTTACCAAGGTAGATGTTAAGCAGGGCGAGCCGCTCCAGATCGTTTGCGGCGCCCCCAATGTGGCAGCAGGCCAGAAGGTAGTGGTAGCCCTGGTGGGCACTACCATTTACCCTCACAACGGCGAGCCCGTTACCATGAAAGTGGCTAAAATACGTGGCGTGGAAAGCTACGGTATGATCTGCGCCGAAGACGAAATCGGCCTGAGCAACGACCATGCAGGCATTATGGTGCTGCCCGACCATGTAAAGACCGGCACACCTGCAGCGGATTACTTCAAACCCTATACCGACTATATATACGAAATCGGGCTTACTCCCAACCGCATGGATGCCATGAGCCATTTAGGAGTGGCAAGAGATGTGTGCGCCTATCTTTCTCATCACGAACGGAAAAACTATACGGTAAAAACGCCGTTCACGTCCGATTTCAAAACCGATAACAACAATTATCCTATTAACGTTACCATTGAAAATACCAATGCCTGCAAGCGCTATAGCGGCGTAAGCATCACCAATGTTACCGTGAAGGAAAGTCCGCAATGGCTGCAAAACAAACTGCGTGCAATCGGGCAGCGCCCCATCAACAATATTGTAGACATTACCAACTATGTACTGCACGAAACCGGGCAGCCGCTGCATGCCTTTGATGCTGATGCCATCAAGGGCCGCCGCATCATTGTAAAAAATCTTCCCGCAGGCGCCAAATTCGTAACGCTCGACGGCAGGGAAAGAAACATGTACGAGGAAGATTTGATGATCTGCAATGCTGAAGATCCTATGGCTATCGGTGGTGTTTTCGGCGGATTGCACAGCGGCGTTACCAACACTACTACCAATGTTTTCCTCGAAAGCGCCTGGTTCAATCCCGTAGACATCCGTAAAACTTCTTTCCGTCATGGATTGCGCACCGAAGCCGCAACGCATTTTGAAAAGAATATCGATATCAGCAATACGGTAAACGTGCTGAAACGCGCTGCCCTGCTCATTAAGGAACTGGCAGGCGGTGAAATAGCTTCAGCCATTGTAGATGAATACCCCGATCCGGAAAACAAGCCGCAGATAAAACTCACATGGCATTACCTGCGACGACTCAGCGGAAAAAGTTATCATCCCGACGCTGTTAAAAACATATTGACCGGTCTTGGTTTTGAGGTGATCCGCGAAGATGTTGACGCCATACTGGTAGCGCCTCCTTTCAGCAAGCCGGACATTCATTTACCGGCCGATGTGGTGGAAGAAATCATGCGTATTGACGGACTGGACAATATCGAAATCCCGAGCCGCATTACCATTGCTCCTTCCGTAGAAGTGGGCAGGTTAAAACATATGTGTCGCGATAAAGCGGCCAATTACCTGGTAGGTATCGGGTTCAACGAGATCTTTACCAACAGCATAACCAATACCGCCTATTTTTCGGAAGAAGAACTGACCAACAGTGTGCGCCTGCTGAACAATCTCAGCGCCGACCACAATGTGATGCGACCATCAATGTTGCAAACGGGCCTGGAAGCAGTGGCATATAATCTCAACCGTAAAAATGTCGACCTCCGCTTCTTTGAATTCGGCAAAACCTACACTACCGGTGGACCAGGCAAATATGAAGAACATGAACACCTTTGCCTGTACATCACCGGGCAGGTGGCGGACGACAGCTGGAAAGGTAAAGGAGCACCGGCCGACCTGTTTTACCTGAAGGGAGTCGTGGCAAGAATATTGCAGCTTACCGGAGTTGAATATCAAAGCTGGCAGCAGGCCCCGGCACATTTTCTTACCGAAGGTCTTGAAGTGTTGTCTTTAAACAAGAAACCTCTGGTACACCTGGGCGTCGTTGCAGCAAAAGAACTGAAGCGGTTTGATATCAAGCAACCGGTATACTTCGCGGATTTCAACTGGGAACTGGTGCTGGCCCTTGCAGGTAAGAAAGACCTGAAAGTGACAGAAATCCCCAAACAATTACCGGTTCGCCGCGACCTGGCGATGATAGTGCCAAAATCCTTACCCTATGCCGATGTGGAAAGCACTGTGCAAAAGGTAAAGCTCGACAAACTACAGGACATACAATTGTTCGATATTTTTGAAAGCGAAAAATTGGGTCCGGATAAGAAGTCGCTGGCTTTGAGTTTTACTTTTCTCGACAGGGAAAAAACGCCAACAGATAAGGAGATTGATGCCATGATGAACAAGATCATGTTGGCGCTGGAAAAAGAATTGCAGGCTGAGATCAGGAAATAGTTTCGCCGCGGAATTGCAGGGAGTGAATACGCAGCGTTACAGAGATAGAAAGCATTGCGTGCAAAATGAGAGGGCAGATGATGTTGCGGCATGGGTGCTGGCCGTTATAGAAAATACTATGCGCAGCATTGCCGCGAACAGCCAATGAACAGCGCAGTCATCGTCTCATACTGCAAACGCCCGCCACAAGCTGGTAAACCCGGCGGTTTATTGCAGACGAACAGAAACGCCAAATTCGACGGTATGTCACAAGCCAATCAGTTGTGGAACAGCATACAGGATAAGCTGCAGCGTGTGATGCAGCGTTACCATGCGTTGCAGAAGGAAAATGCCCAGTTGACCAGGGAAGTGCAGGCATTGAAAGAAAAAGAAAATGCCCAGGCAAGAAAAATTGGTGAACTGGAGATCAAGCTTGCGGCACTCAAAACAGCAACCGGCCGGCTGAATGAACCGGAGAAAAAGGAGTTAGACAAACGGCTGAATCATTACATCCGGGAAATTGACCGGTGCATTGCGCTGCTGAGTGAGTAAGCTTCATACCCTTTTTACAAGGCGCATCTTCATTTCATCGTCGCCCTGTGACAGTTCCAGGGTATAAACGCCGTAAGGCAAATCATTCAAACCTTTCCAGGTTACGGTATTGTTCCCTTGCGGAACGTTGGCTTCGAGGCGGCTGCATTCGCATCCTTTTTCATCGCGTAAGATGGCCCTCAGGCTGGAACGAAGCGGAGCTACCAATTCTAATGTCAATGCGTCAATAAAGACAGGTGACTTGATTTTGGCGAACATGTTAATCGTTTGGTTTTGGTGTGTAATCATAGAATACAAAATTGCCCTAACCATCCAAAACGATCCCTGAAGTCCAATTATCCGTGTGTGAGTTGTGTGTGGATAAATTTAGAACAAGCTTTTCAAATTAGCAAGCGATGGAACAATTAATTCCTATAAATGTTTTGATCGGCGACCGCACCTATCGCATCCGTATAGCCCCTTCCGACGAAGAAATCGTAAGAAAAACACTTAAACTTATCAACGATAAGATATTGGAGTTTAAAACCCAGTTTGCCGGCAAAGACATGCAGGACTACATTGCCATGGTGGTACTGTGGTTTGCCACACAACAGCAATCGGGAAACAACGAAGCAATAATCCCGGGCGAACATGAAGAACAGCTCCGGACCATGGAAAAGCTGCTGGACCGGATGCTGCAGGACTAAGGTTCAGGATTACCGCTGCAAGGTTACAAGACACGAGGCAGCCCCCGGACCTGTGCCGGTGTAATCTGTCCCCGTAACCCCTAACCTGTTCATTTCTACCAAATCTACACTCCTCTTTTTTCTGTATTTTCGCCCAATTATACTCTCACTATGGCTACTTTATATAACATAGAGAGGATTGATATTATGGTAGAACAATTTAAATCTGTAAAACACAATGGATCAGAACACTTTAGCTTATATAATAGGCGGCGTTGCACTGCTTATCGGCATAATAGCGGGTAAGTTCATCTTCGCAAAAAATACCCGGAAAAAAATTGAAGAAGCGGAACAACAGGCAAGAAAGATAGTATCAGACGCAGAGGCAAAGGCAGAAACGATCAAACAACAAAAGCAATTAGAAGCCAAAGAAAAATTCCTTCAACTAAAGGCAGAGCATGATAAAGAGGTATTGGAACGGAACCGGAAACTGAGCGATTCGGAAAACAGGGTAAGACAGAAAGAACAAACCATCAACCAGAAACTGGAACAATTAGAAAAGCAGATCAAGGAAAATGATGCGATAAAGGAAAACCTGAACAGGCAGATCGAGGTAGTAAACCTGAAACGCACCGAACTCGAAAAACACCAGGAAGAGCATATCCGCCGCCTGGAAAAAATTGCAGGGCTGACCGCAGAAGAGGCAAAAAAGCAACTGATTGAAAGCCTGAAGCAGGAAGCCCACACCCAGGCGCTGGGCATGCAGCAGGAAATTATTGATGAGGCCCGGCAAAAAGCCAATAAGGAAGCCCGCAAAATCATCATCCAGACCATCCAACGTACCGCAGCCGAGCAGGCTATTGAAAACTCCATTACCGTATTTAACCTGGAAAGCGACGAAATCAAGGGCCAGATCATTGGCCGCGAAGGCAGAAACATCCGCGCTATTGAAGCCGCTACCGGTGTAGACCTCATTGTAGACGATACCCCGGAAGCCATTATCCTGTCTTCCTTTGACCCGCTGCGTCGCGAAATTGCCCGCCTGAGCCTGCAAAGACTGGTGGCAGACGGCCGTATTCACCCTGCCCGTATTGAGGAAGTAGTGGAAAAAACCCGCCGGCAGATCGAGGAGCAGGTAATGGAAATCGGCGAACGTACGGTTATCGAATTAGGCATCCACGGCCTACATAAGGAACTGGTGCGCATAGTAGGCAAAATGCGCTTCCGCTCTTCGTACGGCCAGAACCTGCTCATGCACAGCCGCGAAGTTGCGAATCTCTGCGCCATCATGGCGGCTGAGCTGGGACTCAATCCCAAACTGGCCAAACGCGCCGGTCTCCTGCACGATATAGGCAAAGTGCCTGATGAAGAAACAGAACTGAGCCATGCCATTCTGGGGGCCAAACTGGCAGAAAAATATGGTGAGAACCCCGCTGTAGTAAACGCTATCGGCGCCCACCACGATGAAATGGAAATGCAATACGTGATTTCTCCCATTGTACAGGCCTGCGACGCCATCAGCGGCGCCCGTCCCGGCGCCCGCAGGGAGATCATGCAGCAATACCTGCAGCGTATCAAGGAACTGGAAAACCTGGCTATGTCGTACCAGGGCGTGGAAAAAGCCTATGCCATCCAGGCCGGCCGCGAACTGCGCGTGATTGTGGAAGCAGAGAAGGTAACCGACGCCGACTCCGACAAGCTGTCTTTTGATATCGCTCAAAAAATCATGACCGAAATGACCTATCCGGGTCAGATTAAAGTGACGGTAATCCGCGAAAAACGCGCTGTAAACGTAGCCAAATAAGAAGCACTATAAAGGAACAAGGATGGAAAAAGCCACCAATTCCGGCCTCTCCTTCCTTGTTCTTCCTTCTTCCTGCAAAAAAAGTCATCCCCCGACCTTAGAAATTCCAAACAATTCACCTACCTTTGCCACCCGCTAAAATGGAATGTCATGAATGCAGTTCAATATGTACATGAGCAGTTGACAGGTAAAAAAGAGTTTCCGAAGTTTAAAGCCGGTGACAACATTACCGTTAATTATAAGATCATTGAAGGTGGTAAAGAGCGTATCCAGAGCTTCCGTGGCGATGTGATCAAACGCCAGGGAACCGGCCATACCGCCACTTTTACCGTGCGCAAAATCTCTGATGGGGTGGGTGTGGAAAGAACTTTTCCGCTGTATTCGCCCAATATCGACTCTATTGACCTGAACAAAACCGGCCGTGTACGTCGCGCCCGCCTGTACTATCTCCGCGAAAGGAGCGGTAAAAGCGCCCGTATCAAGGAAAAAAGGAATATCGGGCACACATCAGAAGTGGCTCAATAAAAATATTTCGCTAAAAGCTTGTAAATGCAAAACCCGGTACAATACCGGGTTTTATTTTGCGTTCTTGCAGGCAAACCCCGTCCTGATATTTCAAGTCAGTTTAACCTTAAAAATCCGAAACTTGTATCCAGAAGCCCGTAACCCGAAAACCGCACCTCTTTTGCACTTTTTACCTGGTAAATACTGTAAATTCGCAATTCAACTATAAAAACATAAATCATGTGTAGCACTGTGTTGTTTATTTCAATGCCTGGTGGGACTGAATGGGTTCTGATTGTGTTAGCAATTTTGATTCTTTTCGGAGGCCGCAAAATTCCCGAATTTATGCGCGGTATCGGAAAGGGTATCCGTGAGTTTAATGATGCGAAAAACAATGTGAAGAAGGAAATTGAAGAGGGTATGAACGAAAAAGATAAGCAAACGACTTCTTCGACTGCACAATAACGATAGTTCAGTTTTCTTCATTTCTCTAACCGCAGTTTTTTTCAAAGCCGCAAACGGAATTGTTCAAATACGATTCAATAGCCCAATATCATGCTGCCCTGGAGAGTGATGCTGCTTCGTGTGTGGAAGCGGTTCAGTATTACCTGCACCGTATTGAAAAAAACAGGCATCTCAATGCATTCTTACAGGTATACGCAGAAGAAGCGTTGGAACGGGCCCGAGTGCTCGATGCTTCGCGCAAGGCCGGCAAAAAACCCGGAAAGCTGCATGGCGTAGTGGTAGCACTGAAAGATGTGATCAGCTACAAAGACCATCCGCTCACCGCTTCTTCGCGCATCCTGGAAAATTTCTCCCCTATTTATAATGCTACAGCTGTAGAAAAACTGCTGGCCGAAGAAGCCATCATCATTGGCAATACCAATTGCGATGAATTTGCCATGGGCTCTACCAACGAGAACTCGGCCTGGGGGCCCGTGTTGAATGCCCGCGACACCTCCCGGGTGCCGGGCGGTTCGTCCGGAGGCGCTGCCGTGGCCGTACAGGCAGGCCTGTGTATGGTGAGTCTCGGTACCGATACCGGCGGTTCCGTGCGCCAGCCGGCCGATTTCTGCGGCGTGGTGGGCCTGAAACCTACCTACGGACGCATTTCCCGCTATGGCGTGATTGCCTATGCCTCTTCCTTTGACCAGATTGGTATTTTCGGCAATAATGTGCCCGATGTAGCCCGCGTGCTGGAAGTAATTGCCGGCCCCGATGCCTACGACAGCACGGCCGCCCAGGTGCCGGTAGACGCCTATGCAGCCGGCCTCGAGCAGGCTCCCGGCAAATTGCGTATTGCCTATTTTCCCGAGGCCCTCGACAGCCCGGCATTAGACCCGGAAATTGCCGCGGCCATCAAAGGATTGATAGAAGACCTGCGTACAGCAGGGCACGAAGTAGCGCCCGTAAGCTTCGAATACCTCGATTATATCGTTCCTGCCTACTATATTCTCACCACTGCCGAAGCCTCTTCCAACCTCGCCCGATACGACGGAGTACGGTACGGATCGCGGTTCTCAGGGGCCGAAAGCGACAATGTGGAAAAAAAATCTTTTCTGACGGATTTTTACCGGGAAACCCGATCTGCCGGATTTGGCAAAGAGGTAAAAAGACGGATCATGCTGGGCACTTTTGTCCTGAGCGCGGGATATTACGATGCGTATTTTACGAAGGCTCAGCAGGTGCGCCGGCTCCTGGTGGAAAAAACCAAACTGGTTTTCAACAGCTTTGATATTATCATTCTTCCTACTGCTCCCAGCACTGCCTTCAAAACAGGTGAAAAGATGGAAGATCCCATTTCCATGTACCTGGCTGACATTTTTACAGTTTTTGCGAACTTAACAGGCCTTCCGGCCATTTCCCTCCCGCTTTTTTGGCACAGTAATGGCATGCCTTTTAGCCTGCAGATTATGACAAACCAATTCCGCGAATTATCTTTACTGCGGATATCCCACCAGTGGATACAACAGTATAGTGTCGCCGGCATTCATGAAAAGCCCTAATATCCGACCACCGGTTTGCTGTACTGCACTTCTCTTCCAACTCATCCTATAAAAAACATCATCCGTTTTAATCCATACCTGTAGGGTCGGCATTGTTGTGCTAAATAAACGATGATGAAACGAAAGCTGTTTTTATTTGCCTGCATTCTGTGCATTGGTTGGCTGTGTATGTCGTACAAATCGGTAAGCAAAACTTCCTATAGGTACGACGGCTATGGCAAGAGCAAAAAGGCAAAAAAGTTCATTCTTACTGATGTGATGATGCTGCCCGGCAAGGTGGCTGATTCCGCAAACCCCCAGTCTCAGTTCACTAACCTGTTCGAAAACAATGCGAACGGTATCAGGCTGAACCCCCGTGCTGTTACTTTTGTTCAGGATTACATGGAGAAAAACAGCGAAGAGCTGCTCAAAATGAAGCGCTGGGCGCAACCTTACTTCAATTTAATAGACAACATTTTACAGAAGTACGGTTTACCCACTGAATTGAAGTACCTGGCCGTGATTGAATCACAGCTCAAGCGTACAGCAGTATCCTGGGCAGGCGCCGTTGGCCCCTGGCAGCTGATGCCGGAAACAGCCCGCATCCTGGGTCTCAAGGTCACCAAAACGCGCGATGAACGCACCGATTTCTACAAGAGCACCCATGCTGCGGCCAAATACCTCCGCGACCTCTATAATGAGTTCAACGACTGGCTGCTGGTAATTGCCGCTTATAATGGTGGCCCGGCCAACGTATACAGCGCCATCCGGAAAAGTGGCGGCAGCCGCAATTTCTGGGACATCCAGTATTACCTGCCGGCCGAATCGCGTAACCACGTGAAGAAGTTTATCGGCACGCATTATATATTCGAAGGCCAGGGCAGCGTTACCACCCTTACACGCGCCGAAGCAGAAGAACAAATTGGCGTTACCGCCACTTACCTGCTGAACCGCCGCATTACCACCGAGGAAAATAACAATGCCCGGAGCGTAATCGTATCCGGTAAGTACTTCTCGGAAGCCATTGCCCGTCATATTATGATGGACATGAGCGACTTTGAGCGGTACAACCCGGACTTCGACAAGAAAATGGCCAGCGCCAACAATGTGTATGAACTGAAGCTGCCGGCCGATAAAATGGAACTGTTCAACGCCAACAAGTATATCATTCTGAACGAATCAGTGCAGCTGCTGCTCAACAGCGCCACTGCTTCTTCCAAATAATGAATATAGCTATTGATAGTGAGTGGTGAGTAGTAAATGATGCATTTACTATTTGCCACTCACTACTTTTTTCATGGCAGCGGCTTTCAACAAACATTCTTCATATTCCATTTCAGGGTCGCTGTACCAGGTGATGCCGGAGCCTGCGAGGTAAGAGAGGTATTGGCGGGAAGCATTGTACATAATGCTCCTGATCACTACGTTAAAATCAAAATCTCCATCGGGAGTTATATAACCAACGGCCCCGGAGTAAATGCCCCGGCGGGTTTTCTCATATTGCTCGATCAATTCCATTACCCGTTTTTTGGGCGCACCGGTCATGGACCCCATCGGAAATGTAGCCCTGATGGCATCCACCAGATGCAAACCAGGCCTTATGGCGCCGCTTACGGTAGATACCATCTGGTGTACATTCGGAAAGCTGTAAATGCCAAACAGTTCATCTACCTGCACCGAACCTTCCACACACACTTTCGACAGGTCGTTGCGCACCAGGTCTACTACCATTACATTTTCAGAACGGTCCTTGGCGCTGTTATATAGCAATTCCTTGTACCGGGTATCTTCACTTTCACTGGAAGTACTGCGCTGCCAGGTCCCTTTCATGGGTTGGGAATACAATTGATTGCCTGCTTTCTTCAGGTAGCGCTCCGGACTGGCGCATAACAAAAATTTGTCGTTGAGTTTGTAAAAGGCGGCAAAAGGATTGGGAGCAGCAGCAGCCAGCGCCTGCCAGGTATAAACCGGATCAATAACCGAATTTGCTGCATACAGCTCCTGGCAGAAATTGATTTCATAACAATCCCCCCTTAGTATATGCTGCCGGAGCAAGGCAACCACCTCTATGTATTCCTGCTTTGTCATGCGGTGGCGAATGGTGAGGCATTGATTGGATGCAGTTGTTTCCGGAAGCGGCATGCCGCATATCTCCTGGTAAATGGAAGCGTGATCTGCTTTTGCGCCAATCAGTATTTCAGTGGCAGTGAGCTGAACAATAATTTCCGGGACGAAAAAAAACAGGTCAGGGAAATTGATGTAATCGGGCAGGCCACTGTGCAAAGGCTCCAGTTCATTTTTAAGGTCGTAGCCAAAATGCCCGAACAGCCAGTCGTGCCGGGTGTCGTAAAATCGTTTCAGCTGATCGAATGCATTGCCGGCGGCAGCGGAGAGGATATGAGAAGCGCCGGCGGCCAGCAGGCATTCATACTGGTGGTGGGGGAGATTGTATTGTTGGTTATCCAGCAAACAACAAATGTTGAACCGGTTAGCCCAATTCAACATTTGTAACTTAGTTTGCCTTAAATCAGTTATGGGGAATGATACGAAATGTCTGCTCACATTCGCTGTAAGGTGAACGGGTACAGGCATTCGTTAAAAATCGTCCTCTTCATCATCAAATCCGGAGTCGTTAAACAGATCGAGGTCTTTGAATTCATCATCAAAGCCCAGATCGTCATCATCATCTTTACCCTTTTTCCCTCCGGCTTTCTTAACCTTGGATTTGGGAAGATCGAACTCTTCGAAATCCGGATCCCAGTCGTCCTCTTCTTCCGGTTTATCCCAATCATCTACCTCGTCGTCATCATAATCATCATCATCGTCATCATCATCCACTGCTTTTTTGGAAGAAGCCTTGGCTTTGCCTACAGCCTTCGGTGATTCTACTTCATCCTCAAAGTCATCCTCCTCCTCATCACCTTCCTCTTGCTTCTTTGATTTTGATGAGCCTTTCTTAGGAGTTTCCTTAGAAGACTTTGGTGCAGAGTTTCTACCGGTCTTGTTTTCCTTGTTAGATTTTGCTGCCATAGTCTGGTAAGATTGTATTGTAAAATTTGTGCGAAGTTTTTAATTCGCCAAATTTTATAAAAAAAAAATTTGCCTCCAACACGGGCTAAGAAAACTACTGAATTTTTATCAATTGTTCGCGTCCCGGACCGTTGGAAATATAATTTATAGCAACTCCCAGATATTGATTAATGAACGATATATAGGGCTTCATTTCTTCGGGCAATTCAGCTGCTGAACGGAGTCCCGATGTGTCTTTTTTCCAGCCTTTAAACGACTTCCATTCGGGCTCAATCTTGACCCTGGTCATCTGGAAGGGAACTGTTTCGGTTTTCTTACCGTTTACCTGGTAAGCAGTACATACTTTTAATTCGTCAAAGGCGTCCAGCACGTCAGCTTTGGTCATCACGAGTTTGGTTACGCCATTCACCATACAGGCGAATTTAAGCGCCACCAGATCGATCCAGCCGCAACGTCTCGGCCTGCCGGTGGTAGCACCAAATTCCGCGCCTATCCGGCGTAATTCTTCCCCCATGGCATCGTCCAGTTCCGTAGGAAAAGGGCCACTGCCTACGCGGGTGCAATAGGCTTTGGTAACGCCAATTACCTCCCTGATTTTCTGCGGCGCTACACCGAGACCGGTACAAACACCGGCAGAAATGGTATTGGAAGAGGTCACAAAGGGGAAGGTACCGAAGTCCACATCAAGCATGCTGCCCTGGGCCCCTTCTGCCATTACCTTTTTACCCTCCCGTATTTTTTCATTGATGAAATATTCCCCGGGAACGATCTTGAACTGGCGAATGAATTCAATAGCCTCAAAGAATTCTTCTTCCCAGGCAGTGATATCTTCATTGAAATTGAAGTTGTCCAACAGTTTCTGATGCTTTAACCGGAGCTTGATATACTGGGTGGTGAAGTTCTTGTCCAGGATATCTCCTACCCGCAAACCATTGCGACCAGTTTTATCCATATAGGCCGGTCCGATCCCTTTCAGGGTAGAACCAATTTTTTCCTGGCCTTTTGCTATTTCCGATGCCTTGTCGAGCGCCCGGTGCGTAGGCAGGATCAGGTGGGTACGTTCTGATATATACAGGTTCTTTTTATAGTCAATACCAAAGGCCTGCACTTTTTCACACTCGCTTTTGAGCGTTACGGCATCCAGTACCACCCCATTGCCAATGAGGTTAATTGTTTTTTCGTGGAAAATGCCCGAGGGGATCTGGTGCAATACTACTTTCTTGTCTTTCACATAGAGGGTATGACCGGCATTGGGGCCACCCTGAAAGCGGGCGATGACATCATAATCAGGAGCAAAATAGTCTACAATTTTTCCTTTTCCTTCATCGCCCCATTGCAGACCTAATAATACATCAACCATTATAAAAGTTTGAATGATTTACGCAGAAGCGGGGGCAAAAATAGGTGAAAATTGGGTGGGGGAAAGGGGCTGGAATCAGCTTTTTATACAAAATTTCTTTATTAACACCATTAAATGACGCGCCAGGTTTGCTACTTCTACCGGATGCCTGTAATTAATATACCGGGCATTGCAGGACATGTCGTACAAGCGTTGATAATCTGATGCAATATCCGGACAAAATCTGAATGCCAATTCCCCAAGCAATTTATGCCTGCTGGCTTCGCCCCCTTTAAAAATTTGATACTGGTATATGTTTTCAAACGCCAATGCTGCGCCCTGTTTTGCACATACCATGAAAGGGAATATTTTATTTCATACAAAATGCAGCGAAGTATAAAATGCTGTAGTAATAACCCAATCAGCAAAATTGGACCTTAGTGAGAGATAATTACATACCTCTTCATTGTGCAGTGCATGGTTGAGTACCTCAGTGTTTTTTCTCATACCTCAAGAAAAACCCATCAGCAGCGAGAAGTTCTTCAACTGGTTTGGGGCTGTTATGCGTGAAGGAAAAATTAATGTCAAAATTTTCTCTTTGAACTTTATTCTTTATTTCGTTTGCCAGGATATAGATTTCTTTGAATTTATCCGACACATATTCCTTTAGATCAGCCACCAAAAGCGCAGTAAAAGACGATACATTTTCTGCCCGCAAATGAATAGCCAACAGATTTATATTTTTTATACGGCTTAATGCAAAATTTTCCTCCGCAGCCTGCGTTGCCTTTAGTATATTATCACGCAGTTTTTCCCGCATGATTCTTTTTTCTTCATTTCTTCCTGCTTCCGTTCCTTGAAGGTAGGCATCAATTAATATGAATAATGTGCATAACAGTAATGGACAAATGCAAAAATACTTCACAGGCATCCCATTCCCATGAGAAAAAACTTATTTTTTTCGTGAAAATTCCCTGGGAGATTGTTTGAAAAAACTGCCGCAATGCATCATCAGGCCGACTCGGTATCATACCGGTCTACCGTTTCTATACCAGAGAGTTTCTTGAGGCGGTTCACCAGTTCGTCCAGTTCCTCCTTATCGTGCACATATACACGAATATTTCCATGGAACAGGCCCTCGCTGGCTTCAATCGTCATGGCCGCGATATTGATCTTCATTTCACCGGAAATAAGATTGGTGATTTTGTGAATCACGCCCACATCATCCAGTCCCACAATCTTTAAACCAGTGAGGAAGGATATTTCCTTGTTCTTCGCCCATTTTGTTTTTACTACGCGGTGGCCATAGTTCGACAGCAACTTGGCGGCATTGGGACAATTGGTGCGGTGGATGGTAAGNCCCTTGCCGGTGCTTACAAACCCAAATACNTCATCGCCGGGAATGGGCTTACAACAATTGGCCAGTGTGTATACTATCTTGTCGCTGCTTTCACCAAAGATGATGAGTTCGGCGTCTTTCCTGGGCAGCGTGGATTCGGTTTTGATTTCCACCGGCGGACGTACAGGTTTGGGCGCTTCCAGTTTGTCGCCCAGCAGGTGAAAGTCTTTCAGTTCCTTCAGGTCAATTTGCTTTACCGATATCTGGTAATACAAATCCAGCGGAGAATTGAGCTTGTAAAAAGCCGTGAGCACATCCACATTGTGCTGATTGAACGCGGCTCCCATGTGCTCCAGTTTCCGCTGCAGGATATACTTCCCTTCATCGGCCACTTTTCGCTTTTCCTCCTTCAGCGCATCCTTGATCTTGCTTTTGGCCTTGGCCGTAACAACAATATTCAGCCAGTCTTCGCTGGGTTTTTGTTTGGCAGAAGTAATGATTTCCACCTGGTCGCCGCTGCGCAGTTTATGGCTGATGGGCACGAGTTTGTGGTTCACCTTGGCGCCGATACATTGCGACCCGATGGCGCTGTGAATGGCAAAGGCAAAGTCAAGCGCGGTGGAATCCACCGGCAGCATTTTTACATCGCCTTTGGGCGTATACACGTAGATTTCTTCGGCAAGAAAACTGGTTTTGAAGTCCTGCAGAAAGTCAATGGAATCGCTGTCCTGTGCATTCAGCACTTCGCGGATTTGCTGGAACCATTTATCGAAACGGCTTTCTTCGGGCGTGCCTTCCTTGTATTTCCAGTGGGCAGCCAGACCTTTTTCGGCAATTTCGTTCATGCGCCGCGTACGGATCTGCACTTCCACCCATTTTCCCTGCGGGCCCATTACGGTAGTATGCAGGGCCTCATATCCATTCGACTTGGGATTGCTCAGCCAGTCGCGCAGGCGTTCCGGCGCAGGGGTATACTCATCGGTTATGAAGGAATACACTTTCCAGCAGGCTTCTTTTTCCTGTTCCGGCGGAACATTCAATATTACCCGAATGGCAAAAAGGTCGTACACTTCTTCAAAAGCGACGCCCTTCTTTTTCATTTTATTCCAGATGGAGTGGATGCTTTTTGGCCGGCCGTATATTTCAAAATCGAAGTTGTTCTTTTCCAGTTTTTCCCGGATCGGTTTGATGAATTCGTTGATATACCTTGAGCGTTCCCGTTTGGTTTCGGCCAGTTTACGCGCTATTTCGCGATAAGCCTCGGGTTCCAGGTATTTCATGGAAAGGTCTTCCAGCTCCGTTTTGATGTTATACAGGCCCATCCTGTGCGCCAGGGGGGCATAAATGTATACCGTTTCTGAAGAGACCTTCAGCTGCTTTTCCCGCTTCATGCTGTCGAGCGTGCGCATGTTATGCAAGCGGTCGGCCAGCTTGATAAGAATGACGCGGGGATCATCTGTAAGGGTAAGCAGTATTTTTTTGAAGTTTTCTGCCTGTTGCGAGGCATTGACGTCTATGATGTTGGAAATTTTGGTAAGCCCGTCCACTATACGGGCAATCTCGCTGCCGAATTCCCTTTCAATGTCTTCGAGGGTAACATCTGTATCTTCTACGGTATCGTGCAAAAGGGAACATATGGTGGAGCGAACGCCCAGGCCAATTTCTTCCACACAAATGCGCGCCACTGCCAGCGGATGAAGAATATAAGGTTCCCCGCTTTTACGGCGCATGGTTTTGTGGGCCTCGGCCGCCATTTCAAAGGCACGGCGTATCAACTCTTTATCACCGGGCTTCAATTTGGGTTTCAGCACACGTAACAAGGCTCTGTATTCACGGAGTATCAGCTTCTTCTCCTGCTCTTCATTAAGATTATACTTCGGTATCGCTGCTACTGAATCCATCGTCTGCTAATTTACACAAAAATGACCTACTTTTGCAGGCCTTCGGGTTTGAGGTTTGCGGGTACAAGTTACAGGTTATGAAACCATCTTTAACCAGTTGCAACCCGGAACATGACCCCTGTAATGAACTAACTGCGCATGTGGCGTAATTGGTAGCCGCGCCAGACTTAGGATCTGGTGGAGCAATCCGTGGGGGTTCGAGTCCCTCCATGCGCACTTAAAGAAACAGTTGTATTATTCAGCTGTTCAACACAGGTTTTACTGAATATCCCGGCAAGATGTTTTGTCTAATGCCATTTCCCACTAATTCCTGCTTTGCCTGAAATCGTGTTCTTCCTGGAACAGGATTTTTTATAAGCATCTACACACTGTACATCGAAAGATTTACCTGAAACAGGATTTCAATAGCACCTGTGTTCCCTTCTTCTTCAACGAAAAATTTATGCCCGGTAGCATTTTGTAAGCGGGCGAACACAGCCAGATAGAGTTTCAATGCCCCACTGTGTACACAGAAAAATTCAATAACCTTAGCTAAATCAAAAAAACGAATGGCACCCGCATCGCTTTCTTCTACAACCAAAAATTGATGCCGGTAGCGTAAGCATGCCCCGAACCACGAATTGCAAAGCTTTATTGTGTACGCAGCAAAGCAACTGCTGCATGCCATCCAATGAAGCCTATTGTACCACGTCATTGAGAAACTGTTCGCACCGCCTGCTCAAAAATAGCAGCCCCCCTGCCGCCCGCACATTGATCTTTTTTCCCCGCAATCGTCTTAACTTGAGTAAGCGTAACAGCACAAGGAACTAAAACCATTGTGTTATGAAAACCTTGCTCGTTCCCACCGATTTTTCGCCGGCGGGTCGAAACGCCACCGATTATGCCGCAGCACTTGCCCGCCATTTTTCCGCCAAACTGGTGCTCTTTCATGCTTACATGGTGCCCACGCCGGTAAGCGAAGTGCCCTATGCCATGGCAACAGTGGAAGATTTGCAGCAACAACACGAAGCAGATATACGGAAAGAAGCCAATTACCTTTTCGAAAAATACGGCATCCAGGCCGAATGGCTCGTGCGGATCGGGGTGGCTTCCGATGAAGTGCGCGAATTGTGCAGGGAAAAGAATGCCGACCTGGTGATCATGGGCATGAAAGGCGCCGGCGGACTGGAAAAGATCATCGGCAGTACAACGATCAGCATTATACGAAAATTACATACACCCGTACTGGTAGTTCCGGGCGATGCCCGCTATAGTCCCATTACAGATATTGTGTACGCCAGCGACTTCAGCTACAACACATCGGTACAACTTTTCCGGCCATTGCTTGCAATCGCAAAACAATACGGCGCAAAAATTCATATCCTGAATATTACCAAATCACCCGAAAAAATGGCCGATGTGGAAATTGCCGGAAAGCAGCATACAGAGCATATTTTTGAGGGTCTTGATCACGACTATGTTGCAATCATAAGTGATCATGTAACCAAAAGCATCAGCGATTATGTGCACCAGAAGCCGGCGCAGTTACTGGCGATGGTGGCCCATAAACATACTTTCTTCGAACGCATTTTTTCCCGCGATCATACCAAAGCAATGGCTTATGAAACCCATATCCCATTGCTGATTCTGCAGGGTAAATAGGACGGGCCTGTCAGAGGTCTTTTTTGTCTGTGCCCACATGCAGGGCAGGCCAAACTATTTTCAGGTGAGCGTTTCTGTCAGCTTTCTAAAGTTGCACAATTATCCTGTTCGGCCAATCCGAAATGTGGACCAGCGGCATGGCGTGAAGAAAATTTTTCAGTACTGGTAAATGAAAGCAGGATAACAGCCACCCTGACGGCTAATTTTTTGCCGTTAACGTTGACTGGCAATTAACAGGTTCAGATCTGTATACTTGAGATCGAAGCGTTGACTGAGGTGAAAATTGGTAAGTGCGCCTTTGAAAAGATAAATACCACTGCGCAGATGCACCTTGTGCCATACCAGGTTTTCAAAGCCTCCCTCTTCACCGGCTTCCAGCAACAGCGGCATCAATACGTTGCTGATGGCTTGTGAAGCAGTGCGGGCAAACCCCGAGGGAATATTAGGCACGCAATAATGGATCACACCATATTTCATGAAGATCGGTTGCTCGTGACTGGTAATTTCCGAGGTTTCAAAACAACCGCCGCGGTCGATACTAACGTCAATGATCACACTGCCGGGGCGCATATTGCTCACCATTTCTTCCGTAACCACCACGGGCGTACGGCCGGTAGAAGAAGCCAGTGCGCCAACTGCCACTTCGCAGGTCTTGAGTTGCTTGGCCAGAATGCGCGGCTCCATTACAGAAGTCCACATGCGCTGGCCTATATTATTCTGTAGCCGTTTTAACCGGTAAACACTGTTGTCGAACACCTTTACGGAGGCGCCAAGGGCTAATGCCGCACGGGCAGCAAATTCGCCCACAATGCCAGCACCCAGGATAATAACCTTGGTTGGCGGAATACCGGAGATGCCGCCCAGCAGCACACCTTTTCCATGATTGGCAGAACTGAGGTATTGCGCAGCAATGAGCATTACGGCGCTGCCGGCAATTTCACTCATGCTACGAACGATGGGAAGGCTATCGCTGTCGTCTTTCAGATTTTCAAAGGAAATGGCAGTAATGCGTTTCTCCATCATCCGCTGCAGCAGTTCGGCCTTCATGGCGGAAAGGTGTATGGGAGAAATGATTACCTGGTTAAACTGGAGATAAGGAAGGTCTTCTTCCACCACCGGCGCACTTTTTACCAGTATGGGCGCTTTATATACTTCGGCCTTATCGTACACGATCCTGGCCCCCGCCTCGCTATAATCGCGATTGCGGAAATGGGCCGCCTCGCCGGCATTGTTTTCAATAACTACTTCATGCCCGTTGCTTACCAGTACACCCACCGCATCGGGCGTGAGCGCAATACGGTTTTCCTGGAATGCCGTTTCCCTGGGAATACCAATGTGCAACTGTGCCCCTTTCGGTTTAATATCCAGCGTTTCCTCCAGGGTTTCATAACTAAAAGAGGTGCTGATGATTGGTTTCTGTTGGGACATGAATGTAACTGAGTTTAAAGAGTATGGAACACCGGGCCCGGTGTTCTGCTGTTCATATGCATTCCGGAAATGGCGCCACAATTTACAACTTTTCGTCTATTGCGGTGAAAGTCAATATCCGACGAAAATGTGACAAACGGATAATGGGAAAATTTCACTGCCTGAGGAGCGCCTTCCCTGCGCTGTGCTGATGCCATTCCCATCCTGCAGAATACTATCAGGGCCAGTACAACCGGCAGCTATGGCAGGGATGCAATTCTTACCCTGTAGCAACGATACCACGGTCAGTACAGCGCGCCGCTGTAGCAGGGATGCAATTTCTACCCGATAGCAATGGAACGCGTATGGGCATCCACAGCTGTAATACGTACAGGAACAGTACCCTCCGGTAACAGCCCGGCCGCTTTTTCGGGCCACTCCACCAGGCATATCTGACCCGAATAGAGGCAGTCTTCCACGCCCGCACGTACTGCATCTTCTTCACTGTTGAGCCGGTATAAATCCATATGAAAAATGGTGCCGCCGGGCCAGGCATATTCATTGATAATCGAAAAGGTGGGACTGGTGATGGCATCCGTTACGCCTTTCTCTTCGCAAAGGCTTTTGATGAAAGTGGTTTTACCCGCGCCCATCGGGCCGTAAAAGGCAAACACTTTATGCCGGGCATTATGCTGCCAGAAAGCATGGGCAGCTTCCCTGATGGTATCGAGGGTAAATGTTAATTCCATGGGCTCAAAAGTTTAAGTCTCCACCAGCTTTGCAATGTCGATGTTTAAGTAAAACTTAATTCCAGGAGCGCAAAAATATTGCGGTTTGCCTGAAACCGGCCGGTTAAAGATACAAGTCTGCTGATCTGCAGTGACTTTCGATACTATAACCCTGTTATTTTAATCTTTTGCGGCTTTACAATCCATTGCCCCTGCTCCATTTTGCAACAACGTGTACATATTAGTTGTTGGTGGGTAAAGCGTTGTAGCTGCTGATCGGTAAATTTGCCTTTGGACAAACTATGGAACCAACAAAGAAAAAAGTCACCTGGAAGGTAGACGGCATGACCTGCTCCAACTGTGCCCTCACCATACAACAATACCTGAAAGGAGAAGGCATGCTCGACATAAAAGTAGACCTGCTGGGCGGGGATGTGAGCTTTGATCTTTCANNCAACAAAAACGAAAGCCAGATCATCAAGGGAATCGAANCACTGGGGTATACCGTGCAAACGGGAGAACCGGCATTGCAGCCGAAGCGGCGCAGGTGGTTTACCACACACAAACAACGCTTCCTGTTTTGCCTGGTCTTTACCCTTCCGCTGATGCTCCACATGTTTGACCGGTGGATACATATCCACTGGCTGATGAATCCATGGGTACAACTGGGCCTTACGATTCCTGTGTATGTAGTGGGTATGGATTTCTTTGGACGCAGCGCCCTTAAAAGCATCCGCAACGGAATGCCCAATATGAATGTGCTGGTGGCTTTGGGCGCCACAGCTGCTTTTATATATAGCCTGACCGGCGCCTTGCTGCAGCTTGGCGAAAATTACTTATTCTTTGAAACCACCGCTTCTATCCTGACACTGGTATTCCTGGGTAATTACCTGGAAGACGCCTCCATTCAATCTACCCAGCGCGAACTCAACAAACTGGCCCGCTCCCAGAAAGTGATGGCCAATATGATTGCGTTTGATGAAAATCACCAGGAAGTTATTCTCCCCGTAGAAAATACAGCGCTTCGTTCCGGCGATCTCATATTGATCAAAAGCGGTGAACAGGTTCCCGCCGACTGCAAAATTTTATGGGGCGAAGCCACCATGAATGAATCCATCATTACCGGCGAAAGCCTTCCCATTACCCGCAAGGCTAAAGATATATTGATTGGTGGCAGCCTGGTAACAGACGGCACGGTAAAGGCACAGGTCACCGCCGAAGCCAAAGACTCCGTGCTGGCCAACATTATCAACCTGGTAAAACGTGCACAGGCTGAAAAACCGCCGGTACAGCAACTGGCCGATAAGATAAGCGCCATTTTTGTTCCGGCAGTGCTGGGCATTGCCGTGGTAACATTTGTCGTGAATTATATTGTGCTGGACAGTTTTACAGAAAGCCTTATGCGCAGTATAGCGGTGCTGGTAATTGCCTGTCCCTGCGCCATGGGATTGGCCACGCCAGCCGCCATTGCGGTTGGTTTGGGAAGAGCCGCCCGCAACGGCATATTGTTTCGCAACGCCAAAAGCCTGGAATTGTTCCGCAATATCAAACAGGTAGTGTTCGACAAAACAGGCACGCTCACTACCGGTAAGTTTGTGCTGGCCAATTATGAAATCATTGCCGAAGGCATCAGCGATGATGAGTTCCGGCGCATTGCCTTTTCGCTCGAAAAATATTCCAATCACCCTATAGCAAAATGCATTGCGCAAAACTGGAAGCGAAAAGATGAACTGCGTTTTGCAAAAATTGAAGAAGTGAAAGGGCTTGGTATGAAGGCCACCAGTAAAGAAGGCGACCACTACACAGCAGGCTCCTATGAAACTGCTATGGCTTTTACCAAAGACAACACGCACAATGTTTATATCCTCAAAAACAATCAGTTGATCGGATGGATCGATGTAAAAGATGAAATACGCCCTGAAGCCATCGGCGTGGTGCAATACCTGCGTCAAAGAGGTATACACACCATTTTACTGAGCGGCGACCGCGAATACAAATGCAAACAACTGGCTGATTTTTTAGGTATAGATGAAGTAATTGCCGAGAAAAAGCCCGATGAAAAGCTGTCTGTTTTAGAAGACCTTACACTGAAAGGCCCCACTGCCATGGTAGGTGACGGCATCAACGATGCCCCTGCCCTTGCTAAAGCTACCATTGGCATCTCGCTGAGCGATGCTTCGCAACTGGCCATGCAAACAGCCGATGTAGTGCTGATGAACCAGGGGGTGAAAAACCTGCCGCTTTCGCTTGGGCTGGGCCGTCATACCTATCTTACCATCAGGCAAAACCTGTTCTGGGCATTTTGTTATAACATCGTAGCCATACCTGTGGCTGCATTCGGATTGCTCATTCCCACTTTTGCCGCCCTGGTAATGGGCCTCAGCGATGTGGTGCTTGCCGTAAATTCTGTAAGGTTGTTTGTAAAGAAAGTGGAATGACAGTATCCGGTTGTACTGTCATTCTGTTCTCAGGCTTTTGGCAGGATTGGCCTTCGCAGCCTTGATAGCCAGCATCAATACAATGGCCAGCGCCACCAGCAATGCAATAATACCGGCCATAACAGGCATCCATACACTAACATCAATCCTCACGGCAAAGTCCTGCAGCCAACGGCCCATCACTATTAATACCATGGGCGCTGCAATAGCGGTAGCAACCATAATAATCAGTACATAATTCTGCAACAACATCCGCAGTATATCCGGCACACCTGCGCCCAGTACTTTACGGATACCAATTTCCTTTACGCGCTGGCGCGCAAACAAGGCTACCAGGCCAAACATACCCATGGAGGCTATCAACACAGTAAGTATGCTTACATAGTTGGTCACTTTCAAAATGCCGTTCAGCAAAGTATACTGCTGATCGATGCGGCTTTCGAGCAATTCATAGCTGAACGTCCTGCGCGAAGGCATCTCATTAAACCCTGCCTGTAGCAGTTGCACTATTTCGTTCGTGCGCGCAGGATCAATGCGTAAACTCAACCAGGTATATCCCAGTTGCTGCGCTTCGCCATACCGGTGCATCAATGGTTCTACATTCCGGGTGAGGTCCTGGTAATGGAAATCTTCCATAACGCCGATCACCGTTACTGTTTCATTGCTGCCTTTGGCTTTGAGTTGCTTGCCGGCAGCAGAGGTCCAGCCGAGCGCCTGCATCGCTTTCCGGTTGATAATAATGTTTGATGCTTCCTGCTCAAAAGGCACATTGTTGAAATTCCGCCCTTCAATAACGGGAATTTCATATACCGGCAACATCCCTGCATCTGTATACGCCACCCGAATTTTGGCTTCTTTTCCCGTTACGGGATCGTAATAGGTATTATAATTGGAATGGTAAGCAGTAGGAATATCTTCGCTGGTGGAAATGGATTTGATATAGGGATTGGCACGCATATCGTTGAGCAGTGCATTGAACCGCGCATGGGCAGCGGAAAAGTCTTTATAGGCCAGGTGCATGGGCACCACCAGCACATTTTCCTTGTTGAAGCCCATGGCCGCGCTCTTCATGTGATTGATCTGCCTGCTGAGAATGATACTAACGCCAATAAAGGTAATGGCCAGCACAAACTGGATGGTTGCAAATACATTCCGCGTAATGCTTCTATTTCCTGTTCTGCTTATCTGCCCTTTTACAATGTCGGTAACCTTGAGCGAAATCAGATGAAATGCAGGATAACTACCGGCAATGATCACGATTATTAACCCGGCTGCAACAAACCCCAGCGCCAAAGGATAATCGCGCTGTATATCGGGCAGCATGGCGCCAAAACGGTCGGCAATCATGGAGTTGATTTGCGGCAACAACACAGCATTGAACAGGAGGAATGCCAGTAGCATCGAAACAAAAATCAGCATGGCGTTCTCCACGCAAAACTGCATAATGATCTGCCGTTTGCTGCTGCCCAGCATTTGCTTTACTGCTACTTCTTTGGCACGCGTGAACATGGTAGCTGCATTCAGGTTTACCAGGTTGGCCACAATGATGAGCAGGATGAAAAGAATGGTACCTATCTGTCCTTTTACAATTACCTGCACCAGGTTGCCGGCCTCATTTCGTACAAAATCATTTAAAGGCGTCAACATCAGCCGCTCGTTGCGATTATCGGCATGATAATGCTGTTGCACAATGTTGTTCAATTGCGCGCTGACCAGTTGCGCATCGGCGCCGGGCTTCAATAGGAAATAATTCTCGGCAAAAGTGTTGTACCAGTCTGCCATCTCCCTGAATTCGGGGTTATCCATCAACAAGGCGGAAGTCAATAACACTTCGGGCCTGAAAGTGGAATTGCCCGGTATGGGTTCCATTACGCCGGTTACGGTCAGTTGAATGGAATCGTCGGCAATAAGCGTCTGTCCCACCACATTTGTCTGGCCAAACAGCTTTAGGGCCACATCGGTGCTTAATACCACGCTGTGCTTTTGCTGCAATGCGGTAAGCGGGTTGCCATAAGCTAACGGGAACGTAAACACGCGAAAGAAACCAGGTTCCACATACCAGGTGGTTTGCTGAAATTCCTTTTGACCGTGCTTCAGCCAGGGATTATTCCAGGTTTGCGTATGGGTCCCGGCTTCAATCTGCGGACAGGTCCGCAAAGCCTCCTGCAAAAACGGGAAAGGCGTTTGCTTGTGAATACCGCCATTGGCCGATTGTGTTCGCACATAGTATATCCGCTCCTTGTTTTGAAACTGGCTGTTAACGGTTATGAACTGGTACAGCAAAAACGCCAGCACCATTATGGCAGAAAGCCCCAGCGTAAGACCTACCAGGTTGATCAGCGAAAATCCTTTGTATTTAACCAGGTTTCTGTATCCCGATTTCAGGTGGTTGATAAACATGGNCATGATATAGTCTTTTGATATNTGTTCNGTTATTCACTNCGCAATGCTTTCTCAGGANTGGCAAGCGCTGCCTTTACCGATTGAAAACTTACCGTTGCCAAAGCAATTAAACGAAAACGGTTCCGGTTACAGCAAACACGCCCCAACCGATGGAAATACCATAAGCATAATCCTGCAACCAGTTGTGCATGGCCCACCAGGCCAGCGGCGATAAAAAACACCCTTCCGGTTCGCCATCTTCTCAATGGAAAAACATGCCAGCTATTAACATGCTGATAACCATATCATTAAAAATTAGCCAAACTGTTTGCTGTTCGCTTATGATACAATCATTGGTTCATTTCGCAACAACATCCGTTCATCTATTATCTTCACGGCAAATTGCGCCATGCCGTCGTTGATTCATAAGATTCTGAAAACGTATTGGGGGTATGATGCGTTCCGACCTATGCAGGCGGAGATCATACAAAGTGTACTGGAAGGGAAAGACACGCTGGCCTTGCTTCCCACCGGTGGTGGCAAATCCATTTGCTTCCAGGTGCCCGCCATGGCCCGCGAAGGGCTTTGCCTGGTGATCAGTCCCCTGATTGCCCTGATGAAAGACCAGGTGGAGAACCTGCGCAAAAAAGGAATTACCGCCTTCGCCATTTATAGCGGCATGAGCCGTCGTGAGGTGATCAATACATTGAAAATTGCCGGCAACAGCAATTGCAGGTTTTTGTATGTATCGCCCGAGCGCCTGGAAACGACTTTATTCAAAGAGTACTTACCCGCATTGGGCATCACCCTGATTGCTGTTGATGAAGCACATTGTATTTCGCAATGGGGCTATGATTTCCGCCCGCCCTACCTCCGCATAGCAGCCTTGCGCGAAGAATTGCCCGGTGTTCCGGTGCTGGCACTAACGGCCTCGGCCACCCCGGCTGTACAGCAGGATATTTGCGATAAGCTGGCCTTTGGTCAGTGGCAGGTATTTCGTAAATCATTTGAGCGACCGAATCTTTCCTACAGCGTGTTTGCAGTGGAATCGAAGTATACCCGCATTGCTGAAATCCTGCAAAAGGTGCCCGGGTGCAGTATTGTGTACTGTAAAAGCCGGAGAAGGACCAAAGAGATCAGCGACCTGCTGAACATGCAGGGAATTGTGAGCGATTATTATCATGCCGGCCTTAGCCAGGAAGAACGCAATGCAAAGCAGGAAAAATGGATCCGCAATGAAGTGCGCACCATTGTTTGCACCAACGCGTTTGGCATGGGCATAGACAAGCCGGATGTGCGACTGGTGATTCATGCCGATGTGCCCGATTGCCTGGAAAATTATTACCAGGAAGCAGGCCGAGCCGGTCGCGATGAAAAAAAGTCCTATGCCGTTTTATTGTACAATGAAAAAGACCTGGACGAATTGCGGGCGCTGCCAGACATTCGTTATCCCGCCGTTGAACAGGTGCGCGTTGTTTACCAGGCATTGATGAATTATTTGCAGGTACCTGCCAACTCCGGGGGAGGAAGCTATTATTCCTTCGATCTGACCGACTTCATACAGAAATTCAAACTGGATGCGCAACTGGCCATTTACAGCATCAAGGCGCTGGAACAGGAAGGGCTGCTGGCCTTCAACGAACAGATTTTTTTACCGGCACGGGTGCAGTTTGTAACCGGTAAAGATTATTTGTACGAATTTGAAAATACCTATCCTGAACTGGAGCCGCTGATCAAAACGCTGCTGCGCAATTACGAAGGCATTTTTGATCACCCGGCCAATATTCATGAAAAAAGCATTGCGGCAATACTAAGGCAAAGCACAGAGCAGGTAATCCGCGATCTGAAAAAACTGCATGGCGCCGCTATTATTGAATACACGCCGCAAAAAGATACGCCACAGATTTATCTTACAGTTGATCGCATCAGAACAGAAGCGCTGCACATTAATTCCGTTAATTATGCCAAACGAAAGGAGCAATATATAGAACGGATTGCCGCCATGGTCCGCTTTGTGCGGGAAACAACCCAGTGCCGCAGTCGCATTATCGCCTCCTATTTTGGCGACGATGGCGTGAAGCCTTGCGGCATTTGCGACAATTGCCTGCGCAATAAAAACAAAACGCTTACGCCCGAAGAATTTGAGCAGATCGAGCAAACGGTCATTGCCGCCCTGAAAACAAAAACGCAATCTGTAACCGAACTGATGAATTCCTTTTCAGGCATCCGAAAAGAAAAGGCCTGGAAGGTGCTGGAATTTATGCAATCGGAAAATAAAGTGGCGGTAGATGAAAAAGGGGTGATCAGATTGAAGTGAAAAATTTCTGCGATGCGCCCGTCTCTGCATTGCTAATACCTTCTCTTCCTGCTGCCCAACCCTAATGCGCCTAACAAACTTCTGGTAATAATGCTGACGGCCGTGCGCCCGATCTGGCGCGTAACAGAATTGTCCAGCACCTGCTCCAGGGGCGATTTTTCCCTGCGACCACCCGAAGTTTTCTTTCCTTCTTTTTCTTTTTCCGCAGATTTTGCTGCCGCCTCCTGCAATCTTGCAGTGAGTATTTCATGCGCACTTTCACGATCGGTTACAGTCGCATACTTCTTCACCAGGGAAGAACGGGCAACGAGGTGATCAATTTCTGCTTCCGTCAATACATCCATTCTGCTCCGTGGCGGCACCAGCATGGTATGCACCAGCGGCGTAGGAATGCCTTTTTCATTGAGAGCGGTTACCAAGGCTTCGCCAATACCCAATTGTGTTAACAGATCTTCTGTTTTATAAAAGGCCGTCTCAGGATAATTGGCAGCTGCCTGTTTGATGGTTTTGCGATCAGCAGCCGTAAAGGCGCGCAGCGCGTGTTGCACTTTCAAACCGAGCTGACTGAGCACCGGCGCGGGTATATCCTGCGGATTTTGCGTGCAGAAAAATATACCTACGCCTTTCGAGCGGATGAGTTTGATGACTGTTTCCACCTGTTGCAGCAACGCTTCGGTAGCTTCCTGGAATACCAGGTGGGCCTCATCTATGAACAGCACGAGTACCGGTTTGTCGGTATCGCCTGCTTCCGGCAGGGTAGCGTACAGCTCTGCCAGCAATTGTAACATGAACGTAGAAAACAGCTTGGGGCGGTTTTGCATGTCCGTTACCCGGAGCACACTGATTATACCGCGACCATCGTCTGCTATGCGCATCAGGTCGTCGATGTCGAAAGATGGTTCGCCAAAGAAAACATCGGCGCCCTGCTGCTGCAGTTCAATGATTTTCCGGAGAATAGTGCCGGTGCTGCTGGTGGAAATTTTTCCGTATTCTTTTTCTATTTCCTTTTTGCCTTCATTGCCGATGTACTGCAGTACTTTGATGAAATCCTGCAGGTCGAGCAGCGGCAGCTGGTGATCGTCGCAGTACTTAAAAATGAGTGCTACCAGTCCTTCCTGCGTATCGTTCAGGTTGAGGATTTTAGACAACAACACAGGCCCGAATTCAGTAACGGTGGCCCGTAACCGCACTCCTTTTTCGTTGCTCAGGCTGAGCAATTCCACCGGGAAAGCAGCAGGTTGGTATTCCATTTCCATCAGCTGTACCCGCTCACTGATCTTTGGATTGAGGGACCCGGCCGCTGCAATACCGCTCAAATCGCCTTTGATGTCCATAAGCAATACGGGCACAGAGGCATCGCTCAACCCTTCTGCTATCAGTTGCAGGGTTTTGGTTTTGCCGGTGCCCGTAGCCCCTGCAATCAACCCGTGACGGTTCATGGTTTTGAGGGGAATTGACACAGGCGTGCCGGGCACTACTTCGCCATTGAGCATAGCAGAGCCGATACGGAAAGATTCGCCTTTAAAGGTGTACCCTTCCCGTATGGAGGCAACAAAGGCTTCTTTATTTGACATAAAAATGGGGGCTAAGAATTATAATGCAGTTTACTTATCCTCCAACTATACGACCACCTCACACAGGTTGGCGGCAGTTACCTTTAAAAAATCGCTGGCAACCTGAAACGCCGCCTTCCATTTCGCATTTTCATATTGCTCATTCCCCTGGCACATCTTCGCATTTACCCATCAGCACTAAATATCCTCCTCCCTTTCCAGCATCAATATGGCGCTTTGGGGAACGATATAGTATTTTTCTCCTTCGTACAACACTTCGGTGGCGCCGCTCAGCAGAAATACCGCAAGATCGCCCTCGCGCGCCTGCAGTGGTACATATTTCACCTGTTCTTCGCTGCTTTTCCAGGGCTCGTCTTCTACCGGCAGCGGAATAGCATACCCAGGCCCTGTTTTGATAACATATCCCTGCTGCACTTTTTCCTTTTCCTGCACGCCCGGGGGCAGGTACAGGCCGCTTTCGGTACGTTCGTTTGGTTTGGAGGGGCGGATCAGTACGCGGTCTCCGATAACAATCAGTTTCTTGAACTTATTGTCTGGTGTTAATCGCATAGGTTAAATAATTATTGCGCGAACGCGGGTTGGTTACCGCGTCTTACGCGAATGAACGCGAATTTAGGACGAATGATGATAATAAAATTCAATGCCCTATGGCATACTAAAGAACCATTTGAAAGCAGGTTTTGTTATTGAACTCCAATGGCGCCGCATGCGCCTGGCGCCATTCACTCCATTGCGATGTACGCGCCCTTATACGCGTATTCCGTGCCTCCCGTTCGCATGCTTTGCATTGATTATTAACAAAATATTACACGGCGATTGTTTCTTTTGGCAAATGAATTACTTTTATTTAGGCAATAATTTTATTCTATAGACAAAAAACACTTCACATGGAAGGAAAGAAACCTAAAATTCTGTTGTGCGAGGACGACCAGAACCTGGGCATGGTATTGAAGAATTACCTGGAGTTGAACGATTTTGATGTGGTCCTGGAGCGCGACGGACGTCTGGGCCTCGCTGCTTTTCAGCGCGAGAAGTTCGACCTCTGCCTGCTGGATATAATGATGCCGCATATGGACGGGTTTACCCTTGCAGAAGAAATCCGCGATGTGGACCCGGATATTCCTCTCTTCTTCCTCAGTGCCAAAACCATGAAGGAAGACATTATCCAGGGATACAAACTGGGCGCCGATGATTATATCACCAAACCCTTCGATAGTGAAGTGTTGCTGCTGAAGATCAAAGCCATCCTCAAGCGGAACGAAGAAGTATCAAAAGAACAGGAAAACAAGGAATACGACCTGGGCAGCTATCATTTCAATCCCAAATTGCGCGAACTGAGCCATAACGGTAAAACGCAAACCTTGTCGCCCAAGGAAAACGAGTTGCTGAAAATGCTGTGCGAACATATGAACGACCTGCTGCCGCGTGAACAGGCCCTGAAGAAAATATGGGGCAGCGATACCTATTTCAACGGTCGCAGTATGGACGTGTACATCGCCAAGCTTCGCAAGTATCTCAAAGAAGACAACACCATCGAAATAGTGAATATTCACGGCAACGGCTTCAGGCTGGTAGCGCCCGTGAATGCCTAATGCAGCAATTGCTCAATGGTACAATGGCTATATTGTTGTAAGACGGAACGAACAACAATATAGCCATTTAATATTTTCAACCTTCTTACTTAAAACAATGTTTGTGCTGCGCCCGGCCGCTCCTTACCTACATGCTCATACGCTTTTTGGGTTGCTTCGCGTCCGCGTGGCGTACGTTTGATGAAACCTTCCTGTATCAGGAACGGTTCATATACTTCTTCCAGTGTTCCGGTTTCTTCTCCAACGGCTGTGGCTATGGTGGTGATGCCCACCGGGCCTCCCTTGAATTTTTCAATAATAGTAAGCAGGATGCGGTTGTCCATTTCGTCCAGCCCGTGTTCATCCACATTGAGGGCTTTCAACGCATGTTGGGTAATGGCAAGGTCTATATTGCCATTGCTGAGCACCTGTGCAAAATCGCGCACGCGGCGCAGCAAACCGTTGGCAATACGTGGTGTGCCCCTGCTGCGGCGCGCAATTTCATGTGCTGCCTCAGAGGTGATCTTCACGCCTAAAATTTTTGCAGAACGGTTTATGATGTTTTGCAAGGTATCAGCCGAATAATATTCCAACCTCGATTTGATGCCGAAGCGCGAAAGCAGGGGCGCCGTCAACAAGCCACTGCGGGTGGTGGCGCCAATCAGTGTAAAGGGATTGAGATTGATTTGTATGCTGCGTGCATTGGGACCCGAATCGATCATGATATCGATGCGGTAATCTTCCATGGCCGCATATAAATATTCTTCTACTACGGTGCTGAGCCGGTGGATTTCATCTATAAACAACACATCATGGGGCTCCAGGTTGGTGAGCAGTCCGGCCAGGTCGCCGGGCTTTTCAATAACAGGACCGGAAGTTTCCTTGATGTTTACGCCCAGCTCGTTGGCCACAATACGGCTGAGGGTAGTTTTACCCAATCCCGGAGGTCCGTGAAAAAGAATATGGTCCAACGCTTCTCCGCGTATACGGGCGGCCTTAATAAAAATCTTCAGGTTTTCAATAATCTGCGATTGTCCGGCGAAGTCGGTGATTTCGCGGGGACGAATATTATTTTCGAATTCCTTATCCGCAGCGGAAAGAAACGCTTTGTCGGTATTTAAGTTTGGATTGGCCATCTGTTCACTGCAACTTTGTGTTTCAGTCGCAATACGATCAAATCTACACAAAAGTACAGGAAAACCATGCGCACGCATTTCTTGCAACATGCATCATTTGAAACACCGGGTTATTTGCTGCAATGGGCACAGCAACAACAGCATACTATATCCATTACGCGTTTGTACGAAAATGCTGATTTTCCACCAGTAGAATCCATCGACTGGCTGGTGGTAATGGGTGGGCCCATGGGTGTGTATGATGAAAACAAATTTGCGTGGCTAAAGCCGGAAAAGGAATTTCTGCAGGCGGTAATCCGTTCGGGGAAAAAAGTGTTGGGCGTATGTCTCGGTGCACAATTAGTAGCCGAAGCGCTGGGCGCCCGAGTATATCCGCACACTGAAAAGGAGATCGGCTGGTGGCCGGTACAAAAAGTGGACAACGGAACCACCTCTGCGTTGGCACAACTGCTACCTGAAACACTGGTCCCCTTTCACTGGCATGGCGATACCTTTGATCTGCCTGCAAAAGCCGTTCATTTGCTCAAGACTTCCATCTGCCCCTACCAGGCATTTCTGTACGATAACCGGGTAATGGGACTACAGTTTCACCTCGAAGCTACTCCTGAACTGGTTGCCGATATGGTGGCCCATGGAAAAGAAGAACTGGCAATCAAAAGTCGCGGCATTCAACCGGAAGAAACCATACTGCAAAACCATGAGCATTATGCGGCCAACCATGCATGCCTGGATAAATTGCTACCATGGTTTCTACAGGAAGCTTAAGGCAACAGAGTGATAGTCGGCATGCCGTAAAACAACAAGCAGCTCATCAGTGCCGGGGAAAATTTTCGTTACAGGGTCTCCGGATTGTCAGCGGTTCCTTCATCCGGGTTTCTGAATGTGTCGTCTTCAGCATTCTCAGACGTTTCATCCTCCGTTCTTCCGAACGACTCTTCCGCAGCATTTTCAGAAGCTTCATCCTCTGAACCTTCAAACGTTTCCGCTTCCGGATTTTCAGGCGTTCCTTCATATCTACTTTCCAACATTCCTTCTTCCCCACTTTCATAAGTTGCGCCTTCCTGGTTTTCCTGCCCTTCGCCCTGCACTGCTACTTCCTCCTCACGGTTTTCGTTGTACTCAATGATGAAATTATTACGACCTTCTCCCACCATGATGGTGATATACTTTTGCTGGATGAGCTCCAGCAGGGAGAGAAAGAGAAAGATGGCATGGATCCGGTCCTGGCACACATCGAAGATCTTTTCAAACGACATCACCTTTTCCCTTTGTACGGTACTGAGCATATACTCACGGCTTTCTTCCATGGTATAGTTGTACCGCACCACAGTATGCACCGGCTTGGCAGCACGCTGTTGTTCCAGCCTTTTCATCACCTTTTCAAACGTTTTCATCAGTTTGAAGAGGGTGATGGTCTGGATTTCCGTTCCTTCGCCGGCTTCTTCGCCAATAGCTGCCAGTTCCTTTTGCAGGTTGCCGCGTTTAACCATCAGCATACGCATGGCTTCCATTTCAGCCATTTTTGCTGAAGCTTCTTTGTACCGTTTGTACTCAAGTATCTTGTCTACCAGTTCCTGGCGCGGGTCAATTTCATTGCCCTGTGCATCGAGTTCCTTGCGGGGGAGCAACATGCGCGCCTTGATGCGCATCAGCGTTGACACAAAAAGAATGAATTCGCTGGACAGCTCTATGTTCAGCTTTTCGCTCTGGTGAATGTAATCGAGAAAATCCTTGATGATCTTGCTGATCGGAATATTGTAAATATCCAGTTCGTCCCGCTCTATGAAGAACAGCAACAGGTCGAACGGACCTTCAAATTGCGGTAGTTTGATCTGGTACGTTGATTGGTTTACCATGCAACTTTACTTTACTAACCCATGTAAACAACCTGCCGGTTACATTCCCGGCACAGAAGCAACAAACCTACGGTAAAAAAATCAGGCCCGGAAATGCGAACTTCCGTAAGACCAGATAGTGTATATAAAATGTGGAGATTTTAGCGAACCGGGCAGGGCCATATAGCTATAGTGTTATAGAGTGGGCCATGCGCCGCCTGCCGCGATATAACCAGGTATCACTTACAACCGCATATTGTAATCCCCCCGCACCCCGTTCAACCCTATAACATTTCCAGCGGGAAACTCCTAAAACTTCGCCGTATATCCAACCCCAATATACTGCCGCACCTGCATACGGGGGGCATTGCTCTCTGGACCAAAAACTTTTACATCGTCGTCGTAAATGAGGTCGAGGCCCAGGGAGGCAGAAAGGCCCTTGAACACGTTCAGACTGAACAGGTTGGTCATGAACAGGTCAATATTCTTCGGATTATTGCGATAGTTGGAAAAAAGGTCGAGTTTGGCTTTGTAGGTTACGTTCTTAACAATGTCTTTTTTATAGTTGGCAGAGAGGAAAGCACCGATTTCTGTACGCACTTTTTTGCCGGGTTCCACACCATACTGCCCCTGCGCCGAAAGAGAATCGTCGGTAACAATCACCCAGCGGCTGGTAATGGGCGAAAGGAATAACGAAAAATCATTGTTCGGCTTGAAATCGATACCCAGGGAAGCCAGCACATATGCAGGAGCAAAGAAGTTGGAAACCTTTACCCGCTCGGTGTCTGCCGGGTAGTTGTACCCTATGGTAAACTGGGTGCGCAGGTTGGCCAGCACACTGAGGTACCATTTGTCGAATATTTCATACCCGTACTTCGACAACAGGTCTATCCGGTCATCGGCTTTTCGGGTACCCAGCGACGTTGTACGCACATAACCAATGGCCAGGTCAAGGGTATTGTCCCACGAATGCTTGTCTTTGGAATAAAAGGCAAACAGGTTGAGAAAGCCATTGATGTTCATGGCAAACTCATCGCCCCCGGCCGCCCAGTTGGTGAGGGTGGTCTGACCGAAATTGGTATTGAACATCCCCCCGGTCCGCCAGATTTTTGGAATAGTATCGATTATTTCTTTCTTGATTGACCGGGCTGCTTCTTTTCTTAATTCTTCTACAGTTTTATCCTGCGCATATACAATACCGGTAGTCAATACGCTGACAAATACAAGGAGTGCTTTTTTCAAGGTACATTCATTTTGGTGTTTCAAGAGACGGCCGGGAGGGGAATGACGTTGCAACCGTTCGGCAACCGTCGATTATTTTTTTCTCAGTTCATCCCGGATTTCCATCAACAGTGCATCGGTGGAAGACGGTCCGGCAGGAGCGCTTTCTTCCCTTCTGCGAAAGCGGTTGATCCCTTTAATGACCAGGAACAACACCCAGGCAACAATCAGAAAACTGAGCAGGGCAGATAAAAACAAGCCATATTTTACCGCTCCCCAGGAAAGATTTTCCAGGTTTTTGAGATTGGCTGCATCCAATGCCGGTTTCAGCAGGAGTGGCGTCAGGATATTTTCAATAAAAGAATTTACCACACCGGTAAATGCAGCCCCGATAATGATACCGATGGCCAGGTCAAGGACGCTGCCCTTAAGGGCAAACTCCTTAAACTCCTTAATCATGCCCATTTGCGTTAGTTTTAGAAGTTAGGTAATGATTGGTTCATGGTTTATAAGGTTACAGGTTTCCCATTGCCTGTTTTGGGTACCTGTATCCACCCTGTTATTATTCTGTAACCTCAAACCTCCAACTTGTAACCATTCTTCCATACAACAATCAAACCACTCACTCGGTCTGTTACACGGTCATAATTTCTTTTTCCTTGGCGGCAAGATGTTTGTCTACCAGGCTGATGAACCTGTCGGTCATTTCCTGGATACCTTTTTCGGCATCCTTGCACACATCTTCACTGAGACCGTTTTTCTGGAGTTTTTTGATCTGCTCCATAGCATCGCGGCGAATATTCCGGATAGCCACTTTGGAGTGTTCCCCTTCAGCATGCGAACGTTTTACCAGTTCTTTTCTGCGTTCTTCTGTGAGCGGAGGCATAAACAGCCTGATCATATTTCCATCGTTCTGGGGTGTAATACCGATATTGGCTGCTATAATGGCCCGTTCGATCGGTTGCAGCATATTTTTCTCCCAGGGTTGTATTGTCAAAGTACGGGCATCTGCCACGCTGATGTTGCCAACCTGGTTAATGGGAGTAGGGTTACCGTAATAATCTACCACAATGCCATCCAGAATGCCCGGTGTTGCTTTGCCGGCCCTGATCTTTACCAGTTCTGTTTCCAGGTGACTGATGGCCTTGTTCATACCGTCCTGTGCATGATCCCTGATTTTATTTAACTCGTCTGACATAGCAATGAATATTAAAGTGCGCTGCAAACGTACATTAAATCAAAAAATTGGGCAAAAAAGGGAGGGACGGGATGCAGGAAAGAGGTTAACACGGGATTCAGTTGAATGGTACAGTGGCAATATGGTCAAATGGTCAATTTTGCCGGAGCGAGGTGCCGGAAATGCGACCAGCTATCCTTAATTCTTGTGCTCCAAAATATCTTTTGCCAGTGGAACAATTTTGGAGGCAGTCAATTCTGTTTCCACCGTATCGTTTTTGGCAACCACCAGGCGGGTGCGCTGGCGGGTATAATACAAGGTGGCAATGCCGGTGAAGAAAAGACTGGCCGTAGCCAGCATTACCCAGGTACTGCCCAGGTGACGGGTAAGGTAGGCGCCTATAATAAACGCGAGGTTGACACCTACCAGCGTAAGGGTAATTGCCTTATGAGACATTCCTTTATCGAGCAGGAGATGGTGTACATGGTTTCTGTCGGGGCTGAATGGAGAACGCCGGTGAAAAATGCGGATGGTAAATACGCGTAATGTGTCCATCAAAGGAATCATCAGGATGGCAAAACCAATGGCCGGCGATGCCGCTATGGGGTAAGCCACGTCAACAGCATTGGATACGTTGATAAACTTGATCACCAGGATGGCGTTGATCAACCCGATCAGTAGCGATCCCGTATCGCCCATAAATACTTTTGCAGGTTGAAAGTTAAAGATGAGAAATGCCACCAGGCATCCGGCCAGCGAAAAGGCCATGATTGAGTAAGCGGGCATGTGCACCATCAGGAAATAACAACCAAAAACGGTAGCCGCCATCAATCCGAGGCTGCCGGCGAGTCCATCAATACCATCAATCAGGTTGAAAGAATTGATGATCACTATGATGGTAAGATAGGTGAGCAACAAACTGAAGGTTTCAGGCAATTCATAAATCCCCATAAAGCCATGCATGCTACGGATCTGGATATTGCCCTTATAAATAATGAGGAAAGCGGCCAGTACCTGCCCGATAAATTTCTTGATGGGCGATATCACCAGTATATCGTCTTTCAATCCCAGGAAAAATATCACGAATGCCGCTGCAAAGAAGTATTGAAATTCGGTGGCTTTTTGAAAAGGGATCGCTATGAGAGAGGCCAGAATAAATCCTGCAAAAATACCCAGTCCCCCGAGGGAAGGTATAGGGCTGCGATGTATCTTTCGTTCGTCGGGAATATCGAATAATTTTTTTCGCTCAGCCACTGTAATAATAACAGGGATCGCCAGAAAAGTGATGGAGAAAGAAATGGCAACAGAAAGTAAAACATCAAACATCAGCCTGTATTTGTATGTCTAATAGATTATACGCACTACTAATCTGGCCGGTTGGGGCTATCGTGAGCCGAACGCAAATTACAGCGTATTTTCTTAATAACAACTTTATTAATCATTACTTTATTGTGGAAATTGATGCCCTGTGACCGAAAAATACCTGAAAAGTTTAAACCGTCCCACTACCGGAAAACAAATTACTGTAGTTTTGCAACCAAAATTTTATACCCTTCTTATGCCTTCACTTCAGGAAACAGCTACCCAGATTCGGAGAGACATTGTACGCATGGTGCATGGCGCCGCCAGTGGCCACCCCGGTGGATCGCTGGGATGTACAGAATACTTCACGGCACTCTACTTCAAGGTGATGAAGCACAACCCGAAGTTCAATATGGACGCCACCAATGAAGATGTGTTCATATTGAGTAACGGGCATATTTCACCGGTATTCTATTCTACCCTGGCACGCGCCGGTTATTTTGATGTGAAAGAGCTGGCTACCTTCAGAAAAATCAATTCCAGGCTGCAGGGACACCCCGCTACCCATGAACACCTGCCCGGCATACGGATAGCGTCCGGCTCGCTCGGCCAGGGTATGAGCGTTGCCCTGGGCGCAGCCCTCGCCAAAAAAATGAATGGCGATCCCAATATTGTATACTCCCTGCATGGCGATGGCGAACTGGACGAAGGACAAAACTGGGAAGCTATTCTCTTTGCAGCTCATCATAAAGTAGACAACCTTATTGCCACTGTTGACTGGAATGGACAACAGATTGACGGTCCTACCAATAAAGTGATGAACCTCGGCGACCTGGGCGCGAAATTTGCCGCCTTTGGCTGGGAAGTCATTCACCTAGATAAGGGCAACGATATCGATGCCGTTGTAGCCACACTCGAAAAAGCCAAAACCTTTGTGGGCAAAGGCAAACCCATCGTTATACTGATGAGAACTGTGATGGGCAAGGGCGTTGACTTCATGGAAGGCAGCCACGAATGGCATGGGATTGCCCCCAACGATGAACAGTTAAAGAAGGCTTTGGAACAGTTGCCGGAAACAATCGGAGATTACTAAATATTGCAAAATATAAGTTACAGGTTGCAGCAAACCTGCGGGATGTGTAACCTGTAACTCTTCCCGTTTTTCATGTTGCGGGCGTCTGCCACAGTGCCGTGAATGCCGCCATCAGTAACTTCCTGTTTTTCATGTTGCGCGTCATCTGCCACCGTTCCCCGGCCCATCAACTCTTCAACTCGATTGGCTGCAGGGCCGCTTTTCTGCTCGGAAACCACGAAGCCAGCGTGGCCACCAGCAACACGGTAACTATTACCAGCACAAAGTCGGTAGGGATCAACTGTACGGGGTAGTAGTCTATCAGGAAGGTCCCCCCCGGAATAGGTATCAATTCAAACTGCACCTGCGCCCAGCAAAACAATACCGCCAGCACCATACCGGTAATCAACCCGATAGTGGCCAGCAATATGCCTTCGCTCAGGAATATCTTTTGAATCAGGCTGTTGGTGCCCCCCATGGCCTTTAATACCTGGATATCTTTCTGCTTTTCCAGCACCAGCATGGTCAACCCACCGATCATGGTAAAGGCTGCCACAATCAACATGAGGGTAAGAATACCGTAAATAGCCCATTTTTCGGTAGTCATTACGGCGTACAAGCTGCTGTTCTGCTCGTATTTTGTCTGTACCAGGTAGTCTTTACCGAATATCCGCTGTACCTGTTTTTTCACCGCATCGGCCTTATCCGGATCGTACAAAGCAATTTCAACAGCACTGTACTCATGTTCATCCATACCCATGAGCTGCTTCATAAAGCCCAGGTTGGTAAGCGCAAATTTGTTGTCGATGTCCTGCTGAATCATATACGTGCCGGTAGTAATTACATTACCGGCCGCCAATCCCTGGTAGGGGTCAGTGGGATTGATGTTCATGCCTGGTCTGAAAGCATATACCGTTAAAGGATACAGGTGCCTGTCTGACTGGATCTGTAACGCATATTCTACCCCGTTACCCAGCACTATTCCGGGTTCTTCGGTAGTGCCGGTTTCAAATTCGCCGCGTATCAGTTTTTCGGCCACGGTGGTTACGCTGGTATAATTGGAATCAACGCCTTTGATATCTACAATCACCTGCATGTCGCCGCTCACCAGCAATGTTTTCTCTTCAGCAATCAGCGACCATGCTTTTATATCTCTTACTGCTTTCAGCTGTTCCAATTGACCGGGCGTAACGGTAATTATTTTTCCTGCGCTTGCAGATATCCGTATGTCGGTATAGAAAGAAGAGTACAGGGATTTTACCAGGCCTTCAAAACCATTGAACACGCTCAGCACCACTATAAATGCAAAAGTGATGCACATAATGGCCACAATACTCACCCAGGCAATCACATTGATGGCATTGGTGCTTTTTTTTGCTTTAAAATACCGCCAGGCAAACAGGAAATTCATGTAATGTGAAGATTTGAAGATATGAAAATGAGCATGCTGGTTTTCTACTGTTGTTGCTGCTCATTCCCACCCTGTCCCGGGTTGATCTTTTTGAACAACTCTTCCATTTTGAACACATAATCCAATGTATCATCGCGGAAGAATTTCAGTTCTGGCATGCGTCGCAACTGCTTGCTCACCCTTGTTGCCAGTTCTTTTTTTATTTCCCAGGCTCTTTCTTCTATTTTCTTCATGGTTTCATCCGGGTTCTGCACCTGGAAGAAACTCAGGTAAATGCGTGCCTCCAGCAGGTCGGGCGTTACCTTTACAGACGATATGGAAACCATACCGCCATCCAGCATGGTGAGCCCTGCCCGCTGAAAAATCTGGTTCAGTTCTTCATTCAATAAGCCGGCCACCTGTTTTTGTCTTTTCCCTTCTTGCATTTCCTTAACTGTTTAGGTGTTACAAAATTAGTTACTTTGCACCGTCTGTGGCAATAAATTACCGCAGCGGCGGCAGGGACCGAAATGGGGAGATGTGTTCCCATCCGGTTCAGCAAGCATGAATCATTTATTCAACACTCAATGAAGCGATTCGGACCGATCTTATTTTACCTGAAAGATCAGAAAGGAAAACTCCTCTTATACCTGTTGTTCAGTTTACTGACCGTACTTTTTTCGCTGATTTCTCTCAGTATGCTGGCTCCTTTTTTACAGTTGCTTTTTGGAAAGGAACAGCCTGTATTACAAAAGCCCGAATGGGCACTGAGCTCAAAGTCCATCATGGACCATTTGAAATATTTTCTCAGTTACATCATAGTCAGGTATGATGAGGTGAAGGCGCTTGGTGCAATTTGTGGCATTGTGATTCTTTCCGTTCTCTTCAAGAACTTTTTTCTCTACCTCACTTTTCGTGTAATGGTGCCGCTGCGCAACAACGTAATGGCCCGGTTGCGTGCCGATCTGTACAAAAAAATTCTGCAACTGCCTGTCGGGTATTTCACCGAACAACGGAAAGGCGATATCATGTCGCGCATGTCAAACGACATGAACGAAATTGAATGGAGCGTGATCGGTACACTGGAGGGCCTGATCCGTGAACCGCTCAACATCCTGATCATTGTTAGCGCACTGGTGTTTATAAGCCCGCTGCTTTCATTATTCCTGGTAGTATTGCTGCCGCTTACCGCGTTCATTATCGGCCGCGTGAGCCGCAGTCTCCGAAAGCAGTCTTCCCAGGCACAACATGAACAGGGTTTGTTATTGTCGGTACTGGATGAAACGCTCACGGGGCTTCGTGTGATCAAGGCGTTTAACGCGGAAAAACTTTTGAAAGACCGGTTTTTGTTCGTGAATAAAACATTGAACAACCTGCGTATTAAAATGGCGTTCCGCCGTGATCTGGCTTCTCCCCTGTCGGAATTCCTGGGCGTGTTGATGTTGAGCACGGTATTGTGGATTGGGGGGCAAATGGTGTTGAATAATACAGGCGGGCTCGATGCCAACGCTTTTATCATTTACATTGTATTTTTCACGCAAATCATCAATCCTGCCAAAGCGCTTTCTACTGCTTTTTACAATGCACAGCGCGGCAGTTCTGCCATTCAGCGCATTGAGGAAATCATTAAAGCACCCCTGGTAGTACCTGAATCTGCCAACCCGCGCAAACTTGTTGAATTTGAAAAAAGCATCGAGTTCCGTAATGTAGTTTTCAAATACGATGACGTTACCATTCTCGACAACATCAATCTCACCATAGAAAAAGGAAAAACCGTTGCGCTGGTAGGTGCTTCCGGCGCCGGTAAATCAACGCTGGCCGACCTCGTGCCCCGCTTTCATGATGTAACCAGCGGCGAATTGCTGATCGACGGCGTGAATATCAAGGAATATTCCCTGCATTCCTTGCGCAGTTTGATGGGCATTGTAACACAGGAGCCTATCCTGTTTAACGATACCATTGCCAACAATATCGCGCTGGGCAAACCCGATGCAACGATTGACGAAATTGAACAGGCGGCGCGGATTGCCAACGCGCATGAATTCATCATGCAGAAGGATGAAAATTACCAGACCAATATCGGCGACCGTGGCAGTAAACTCAGCGGCGGGGAACGTCAGCGGTTAACCATTGCACGCGCCGTGCTGAAAAATCCGCCCATCCTCATTCTCGACGAAGCCACCTCTTCGCTCGATACGGAAAGCGAAAGACTGGTGCAGGACGCCATCAACAAAATGATGGCCAACCGTACCAGCATCGTGATAGCACACCGGTTGAGCACCATCCGCCATGCAGACGAAATCATCGTGTTGAAATCAGGGCAGATTGTAGAACGTGGTACACACGATACCCTGATGGCAAAGAACGGATTTTACAAACGCCTGGTAGAAATGCAGGAAGTAAAATAGGACGCCTGGTTATTTTTTAGCAATCGCGTACAGGTTAAACATTTTCCACTTTGTCATATCTGCCGGCGTCAGCTTTTGTGTGGGCGTACCTGCTACAAAATCTCCAAAGTAGTAGAGTTCATATCCATGGCGCGCCAGGCTGTCGTACAGGTCATGCCGCTCTTCTTTTGACAAACGGGTAAAACATTCTGATATTACCACAGGTTTGTACTCCCTGAGCAGGTCTGCCATGCTTTTGATGATTTCCTTGTCCAGCCCTTCACAATCCACTTTAATAAAGGAAATTTTAGGCAGCCATTCGCTGAATTCTTTCTCCAGGAAATCTTTCAGCACAATGCCTCTTACTTTTTGCGGCAATACAAATTTGCCGTGATAGTTATTCGATACTTCTGTGATGCCGCCGTTGCTGTACGAAGCTTCGGAGGAAGTATAAAAGAATTCAGCTTCTTTATCGGCAATGGCAAAAGGCTTTACCACAATGTTGGTTTTGTCTTTGTTCAGCCCGGCATTGGCCTCCAGGATTTTGAACACGTGCGGATTGGGATCAAATCCTAATGTAAGCCCTTCCTTGCCGGCAGCAAATGCCATGGGCACCGTAGTATCGCCGATATTGGTACCAATATCGATGGCCAGGCTGCCTTTGGGAATAAACTGTTTGAAGAAATTGATTTCTGCCTGGGTGATTTTCTTGGGAGGTATCAACGGGTTCTGCCAGTTGGCAAACTGAACGGTCCCTTCTTCAGGAAGTTCAAAACTATCTATCTTGTATGCATATTCATTGAACTTGCGCCGGGCTTTTTTCCTGGCGAACGATTCTCTGAGATATTTCAGGAGCACTGGTTCCGGGTTTTGATGAACAATTAATAAACAATACTATAAGCAGTAAAAGTACAAATCCCGGGGCTGTCTGCCATTATTAAGTACGGATAATTTTAATGAATATAATTTGATTAGGTGTTTACCCCGAATTTCATGATGCCTTCGTATATTCAATCAATTTTCAATAAATCCCATTGATNTCATGAGAAAGATCGCTCTGCTTGCAGGCACCTGCCTGTTGTTGGTATCCNCGCCTGTTGCTTTGCTGGCGCAAAAGAAAACCTTTACGTACGAGCAGTTGTTCCACAATGCTTCGGCGCCGGGCCTTATGAAACCCCTGCCCGCCATCCGCGGCTGGGCCGATGACAATCATTACATAGAAATGCAAAAAGATGCCTCCGGTAAAATGGTGGCCATGTCGGTTGATGTAAAAACCGGCAAAGCCGTGCCCTACACGGGGGCTGTGCAAGAGAACAGCCGTGCGGAGTCGCTGCCGGTAACTGTGCCGGACGGACGGAACGTTACGGCTTCGCCCGACAAACAATGGGTGGCTTACACCAAAAAAGACAATAACCTGTATGTTATGGAAGTGGCCACCAAAAAAGAAACGCAGCTTACGTTTGATGGCGCCGCCTCCATTTACAATGGCTATGCCTCATGGGTATATTATGAAGAAATCCTGGGACGCGCCAGCCGTTACAAGGCCTTCTGGTGGAGCCCCGACAGCAAACGCATCTGCTTTATGCGTTTTGATGATACGGAAGTGCCCGTGTTCTCCCTGTATGTTATCGAAGGACAACATGGCTACCTCGAAAAAGCCCACTATCCAAAGGCAGGCGATAAGAACCCTGAAGTGAAAATCGGTATCGTAGGAGTAAACGGCGGCAATATTACCTGGGCCGATTTCAATCCGAAAGATGACCAGTATTTTGGAGAGCCCATATGGACACCGTCCGGAGACCTGTGGGTTCAATGGATGAACCGCGGACAGGACCAGTTGAAAGTGTATGCCATAGACCTCAATAATGGAAAGAAAACAGCAATCTACGAAGAAAGACAACCTACCTGGATTACCCTGGACGACTTCGGACGCTTTGAATTTGTGCCCGGCGGCAAACAGTTCATCCTGAAAAGTGATAAAGACGGTTGGGAGAATTTATATCTCCACGATATCAGCGGCCGCTTTATCAACAAGATCACCGATGGCAATTTCTGGGGAACTTCTATCCTGAAAATAGATGAAAAAGCCAGGCAGGTATGGTTTAAAGCAAGAAAGGAACACTCTGCCCGGTTCGATATTTACCGCGTGGGACTGGACGGCAAAGGTTTAACAAGGATGAGCTTTGGCGAATACAGCCACGACCAGGCGTCCATTTCACCCAACGGCAAATATTTCATCACTACCTATTCCAATCTTTCCACGCCGCCTGCCATGGCGCTGGTGGACGCCAAAGGAAAAATTGTTCGCGAGCTGGGCAACAGTAAGGGCGAAGACTTCAACCACTACGAGTTGCCCAAGATTGAACTCACAAGCGTAAAATCATCAGACGGGTTGTTTGATCTGCCCGTGATGATCACCTACCCCCTCAACTTCGATCCCAATAAAAAATATCCGGTATTGGTGAGCATTTATGGCGGACCTAATGCCGGCACGGTGTACGATCGCTGGCGCAACCCGGGAGGCATTGCACAATGGTGGGCGCAGGAAGGGCTTATCCAGGTGGTATTCGACAACCGCAGCAGCGGACATTTTGGCAAGAAGGGACTCAATTTCATTTACCGTCAACTGGGCAAATGGGAAATTGAAGATTACATGACCTGCGCCAGATGGCTGAAACAACAATCCTGGGTGGATGGTGACCGCCTGTGCATTACCGGCGGCAGCTTTGGCGGTTATATGACCTGCATGGCGCTTACCTATGGTGCTGATGTATTTACCCATGGTATTGCCAATGCCTCCGTTACCGACTGGCATTTTTACGACACGCACTATACAGAGCGCTTCATGGACACACCACAGGAAAATCCTGAGGGCTACAAGCTCACTTCGGTGATGACCTATGCCGATAAATACAAGGGCCTGTTACGTATAAATCACGGCACTTCCGACGATAATGTGCATATGCAGAACAGCCTGGTGCTGATCAACAAACTGCAGGACCTGAAGAAACATTTTGAATTTATGGCATACCCGGGTGAGCGCCACAGCATCGGCGGACTAAAGGGCGTGCATAACCGAACTGAATCCTATCAGTTCATTTACAATAACCTGTTACAGAAACCGATGCCGGAAGTATTCTGGGCAACGAACAATGGTAAATCGTTCTAAGGAGCAACAGCCAATAACATATCTCAATTAACAATAGCAATCAAAACACAAATAGCAAATTCAAATCGGTAGTTTGAATTTGCTATTTGTGTTTATTGTCGTTGGCAACTCGTTATTGCTGGCTACAATTTATTTATTCATCATCTGCTTTGCCTCGATGCTGAGGGTAGCATGGGGCACAGCGCGCAGGCGGGCTTTGTCGATCAGCTTGCCTGTAACGCGGCAGATGCCATAAGTTTTATTTTCAATGCGCATGAGGGCCTTCTCCAGGTGATCAATGTAATTGATCTGGCGGCTGGCCATTTGGGAAAGTTGTTCCCTTTCCATACTCATGCTGCCATCTTCCATAGTCATGTAGCGGTTTTCATTTTCGTCACCGCCCATTTCGTCTTTCCGGGTGATTAATCCCTGGAGGTAGGCCAGCTCTTTCTTTGCCTGGTCAAGTTTTTTCAGAATAAGTTCCTTAAACTCAACTAATTCAGCATCACTGTAACGCATAGTAGGTCCTGTTTGAATGTTTTCTGGTTGATCTAATACAGATTTCGTAAACTCTGGTTCGTATTTACGTACTGTTTTTGTTTTGATTTCGGGAATAACCACTTTCACCGGTTTGGGCGGAGCTGCCGGCTTTTTAGGCGGCGGGGGCGGAAATACCGGTTCCGGTTTTTTCACGGTCTCCACGGGCTTTTTTACCTCAGGCTTAACAGGCTCAGCCTTTTTGACTGGGGTAGCTGATTTATTCCCATTGGTTTTATGTTGATTATTATCCATGGGTTTGGTGGCCTTTTTGGCCTCAGTCTTAACAGCAGGCTTGGTTACTTTACCCGTGGCAGCGGCCGAACGGGCAGATTTGGCAGCAGCTTTCTTGGCGACCGGCTTTGCTGCTTTTTTAGTGGCAGATTTTGTCGCGGATTTTTTGGCAACAGCTTTTTTTGCAGCAGGTTTTGCCGCAGGCTTTTTGGAAGCAACCGGTTTTTTAGCTGGCTTGGCCGCCTTTTTCTTGGGTGCCATACTATTAAACTTTTTTTGTAACAAACACTTTTAAAGGAATCTCGTTCACTTCAATTTCAGTGCCGTCATGCAATTCCGGCACCAATTCTAATTTGTCTGCCAAAATTTCGGCGCAAATATAGTTATTAAATCGTGCTATTGATTGCCTCAGTTCCTCGTGCTCGGTTACCTTCACTTCTATCCTGTCGGTCAGCTCATACCCGCTGTCTTTGCGGATCTTCTGTATGCGATTTACCAGTTCCCTGGCATTGCCCTCACTGATCAGTTCAGGAGTAACCGTTACATCCAGCGCTACAGTCAGGGCGTCTTTATTGGCTACCATCCAGCCTGGGATATCCTCACTGGTGATCTCTACTTCATTAACCTGTAATATTAAGGGTTCGTTATCAATTTGCAATGAAATACTGCCTTCTTTTTCCAACTTTGCGATTTCTTCCTGTGAAAATGCAGCCAATGCAGCCGCAACAGGCTTCATTTTCGGGCCCAGCTTCTTGCCCAGTACCGTATAATTCGGCTTGATCTTCTTCTTGATAAAGCCCGTATCTTCCTGCAGGTACTGCACTTCCTTGATATTTACCTCGTTTTTGATCAGGTCTTCCACCCGTTGTATCTGCGCCATCATCTCCTTGTCCAATACGGGTATCAACACCTTTTGCAGGGGTTGCCGTACCTTGATGTTTACTTTTTTCCGCAAGGAGAGGATCAGCGAGGAAATATCCTGCGCCAACTGCATGCGCTCCTCGAGGCTCGCATCGATCACTTCGGTGTTTACCTGAGGAAACAGCACATGGTGTACCGATTCTTCCTTATGACGGCCGGTAACTTCATTCAACTGACGGAACAGCATATCGCTGAAGAAGGGCGATACGGGCGCCATCAGCCGCAATACCGTTTCCATACATTCATACAGCGTCTGGTAAGCGCAGATTTTATCGTGCTCATACTCCCCTTTCCAGAACCGACGGCGGCACAAACGCACATACCAGTTGCTCAGGTGCTCATCCACAAACTCCTCAATGGCGCGACCGGCCTGCGTTGGCTCATAGTCGTCCATATATTCCGTTACCTTTTTTACCAGGCTGTTCAGCGACGACAATATCCACCGGTCAATTTCCGGGCGCTGGTCCAGCGGCACATAGGCTTCCCTGAAGGCAAAACCGTCCACATTCGCATACAATGCAAAGAACTGGTAAGTGTTATACAGGGTACCGAAAAACTTGCGCTGCACTTCCCTGATGCCATTTACGTCAAATTTCATATTGTCCCAGGGCGAAGCGTTGGTAATGAGATACCAGCGCGTGGCATCGGCGCCGTACTCTTCAATGGTCTTGAAGGGGTCCACCACATTGCCCAGGCGCTTGCTCATCTTGTTGCCATTCTTGTCCAGCACCAGTCCGTTCGATACGCAGGTCTTATAAGCTACCGAATCGAATACCAGCGCTGCAATGGCATGCAGGGTATAGAACCAACCGCGTGTCTGGTCCACCCCTTCGGCAATAAAATCTGCCGGGAAATTGGCATCAAAAGGCGCTTTAAAGGGACGCGGGTTGCCAGACTTGAGCTTCTCGTGGTCCAGCCCCCACTGCGCATACGGCATAGCCCCGCTGTCGAACCACACATCTATCAGGTCGGGTACGCGTTTCATGGGCTTACCCGAGTTGCTTAACAAAACAATTTCATCTACATAAGGTTTATGCAGATCGAATTCATAACCGGGCTGCGAAAATTCCGGTTTATTCAAATCCTTTGCCTTGAGGATTTCTTCTTTCAATTCGGGCAGACTGCCGATGCATTTCGATTCGCTGCCATCCTCCGTTCTCCACACCGGCAGGGGCGTACCCCAGAAGCGGGAGCGGCTCAGGTTCCAGTCAACCATATTCTCCAGCCAGTTGCCAAAGCGGCCTTCGCCGGTTGATTTCGGCTTCCAGTTGATGGTTTTATTCAACGCTACCATCCTGTCTTTCAGCGCAGTAGTTTTGACAAACCAGGCATCGAGCGGATAGTACAAAACCGGTTTGTCGGTGCGCCAGCAGTGCGGATAATTGTGTTCGTATTTTTCAATTTTGAATGCCCGGTTCTCCTTCTTTAACTTTACGCAGATGTCAACATTCACATCTACGTAGGCTTTATCATCTGTGTAATTTTTTACATACCGGTTGCTGAATTCGCCGAGACCCTCAACAAATTTCCCGCGACGGTCAACCATCACCAGGATGCCGGTATTGTTTTTCTTGCCCACGCGGAAGTCGTCTGCGCCAAATGCAGGGGCAGTGTGCACAATCCCGGTGCCGTCTTCGGTGGTTACAAAATCGCCGGTAAGCACCCGGAAGGGATCAGGCGCCTGGTCGCCCAGCGGTTCAATCTTTGCCGGTGCATTGGCTTCAAAGGGCAGCAATTGTTCATAACGGCACCCTTCTATGTCAGAACCCTTGAAACTGGCAACCACTTTCCAGGGAATGGCCTTATCGCCTTCCTTATACGTTTCAAAATCGCCATTTTCGGCCTCGGGTTTGAAATAGCGGTTCACCAGATCGCGGGCAAGCACTACAAACACCCGCTGGTGCGTATAAGGATTGAATGTTTTTACCAGTACGTAGTTGATATCGGCCCCTACCGTAAGCGCGAGGTTGGAGGGCAGGGTCCAGGGAGTGGTGGTCCAGGCCAGGAAAAAAACTTCCGGATTGGCCCATCCTTCCTTTTCGGCTGCGGTGAACAGGAAACCTGCACGTGCATCGCGCACCGCCCTGAACATGGCCACACAGCTGGTGTCTTTCACCGGCTTATAGGTACCCGGCTGGTTCAGCTCGTGGGAACTGAGACCGGTGCCGGCTGCCGGCGAATAGGGTTGTATGCTAACGCTTTGATACAGCAGCCCTTTCTGATAAAGCTGTTTAAGCAGCCACCACAGCGTCTCAATATAATCGTTGGTGAAAGTGATATAGGGATCGTTGAGGTCAACCCAGTAGCCCATTTTTTTGGTGAGCTCATCCCATTTATCCTTGTACCGCATTACTGCCTCCCGGCATTTGCGGTTGTATTCTTCCACGGAAATTTTCTTACCAATGTCTTCCTTGGTAATGCCCAGCTCTTTTTCCACGCCCAGTTCAATAGGCAAACCATGCGTATCCCAGCCGGCCTTACGCTTAACCTGGTAGCCGCGCATGGTTTTATAACGGCACACAATATCTTTCAGGGTACGACTGATCACGTGGTGAATGCCCGGCATACCGTTGGCGCTGGGTGGTCCTTCATAAAAAACGAACGGGGTAGCCCCTTCGCGAACAGATACACTTTTCTCAAATGCCTGGGTTTCATCCCATTTGGCCAACATTTCCTTTTCAAAAGCCGGCAGATCCAATTGCCTGAACTCCCTGTATTTCGCTGCCATAAAAAGCTGAATCTTATATCAAGGGTAAAACAAATAAAAAGAGTGCAAAGCTACTGAATTTGCGGCTATAACCGAGAATTGCGCAGGGCGGAAAGCGCATACCGCATAAGAAGTATGCGTTCATTGTTTTCCATAGCAGTAAGTGGTATGGTACAACAAGGCCATTGCAGCTGCTATGTAGTAATAGCACTTTGCCGGGCCCTGCTCCAATGCACACTGCTATTCAATAGCTGCCAGTCAATAAAAACAACGCAAGAAGACATTGCAAACAAGGTGCGCCTCCCTGCAGCCACACCCAATCTGCCCCTTATACATTCTCCCAACCACCCTTATAAAAATGCAGCTTTTTTACTAATTCCAGCCCGGGTTGAAATAAACTGGTACGGATATTGAACAATATCGCAGGAACAGCGTTTTTATATGTTCAATGTTTGGAGTTCTTTGTTCAACAGAGTGGATAACCAATGCGGGCATACCTGTACTTTTGGTAAAGCAATGCAGCTATAAACGAAGGTGCAGGCAAATGGAGAGGAAAAAGCAGCAATAGCTGATCGGGGAGAACCGTTATAAGAACTGTACAGGACCAGGGAAGTGAGCTATATGTGAGGCATTCTGATTACAATTTGTTAATTCGTTTAACATTCCCGCATATACTTTCCTTGTTTATCCACATTTTTGGCATTTGGCATAGTTTATGGGACTGTATTATTGCTCTTGGCAATTCGGTATTGTGAGAAACCGGTAGTTAATCGTACGATGTTGATCGCGTAAATTAACTGCATGAAGTCCTAAGGGGTTTTACCTCACTGTCGTTAGATATTTGAATTAATTTTATAAGTAATTATATGAAAAACCTTTTCTACGGTTTAGGGTTTAGGGGTTAAAAAGGGGAGTATTCCTGCTCCCCTTTCCTTTTAAAATCTTAAAATACAGGAAAGGTTTTTCTTCCAATTCTTTTCAAACGCATTTTCCGTTACCTCCCGTTTTTAATCTCTGGTATAGCCTGTGTAAAAACCATCAGGCAACGCGTTATCCAATGTTCCTGGAAGAACATCAAATGTAAATTGTCGGTCTCCGGGAAAACTACAAAACTGTTACCCATACATAAACCTCCTTACCGGAGGTTTTTTTATTGGCGCAGGCTACCGGTTGCGTATATACTTGTAAATTTTGATGGCGCTCATCAGCACCACCACCAATAGCAGCAGTCCTGTTATGCCCCACAGCCAGCTCAGATTTTGTTTCACCACTACCAGCATTACAATCGCCACCAGAAAAATGGTAGTTACTTCATTCCATATACGCAGTTGCTGGGAAGAATATTTAAACACGCCCTTGCTTTGCTGCCGGTAAATAGCGTGCAGTGTAAAATGGTAAGCATACAACCCGAGCACAAAACCCAGCTTGATCATCAGCCAGCCGGGAAGCGATCCCCATAAATACCACATCCATCCGCCAAAGATGGCCGTTAGTATGGCCGATGGCCACGTGATGGCATACCACAACCGGCGGATCATAATACTGAATTGCCTGCGCAAAATGTTTTTCTCCGCTTCTTCTTTTTCTCCTGCCTCAGTATTATATATGAACAACCGCACTATATAAAACATACCACTGAACCAGGTTACGACAAAGATGATATGAAGGGCTTTGATGTAGGAGTACATGGTGTGGTGAATAGTGTTGTATTGTCAGACGGTTACGTGACTTACCGGTAGGAGCGCATTTGGGTTACGCACCCATTTCACAATGGCCTGCACCCAGAGCGGATGTACATTCAGGCAGGGAATCATGGTAAACGATTCGCCGCCTGCATGCAGGAATGTTTCTTTTCCTTCCACTGCAATTTCTTCCAGCGTTTCCAGGCAATCGCTTACAAAGGCAGGACAGGCTACCACCAATCTTTTTACGCCTTGCGCCGCCAGTTCTTTCAGTTTTTCTGCAGTATAAGGTTTCAACCATTCGTCCCTGCCCAGTCGCGACTGAAAAGAATAGCCATATTTGTTTGCGGGAATCTGCAACCGGGCCGCCACGGTATGTGTGCTGGCAATACATTGATGCCGGTAACATTTTTCATGCACATGACTTTTCACAGCACAACAATTTCCCGATTTGAGACAATGCTGCCCGGTAACATCGCCTTTGTAAATATGCCGCTCCGGCACCCCATGATAACTGAACAGCAGGTAATCAAAAGGCCCCTGTAAATACGGACGCATGCTTTCTGTTAACGCATGCAGGTAATCCGGGTCATTATAGTAAGGCGGGAGGATGGTGAGTTTGAAATGGTATTTCCCTTTCTGGTGGATTTCACGCGCATATTCCACTGCCGTTTCATAACTCGACATGGCATAATGCGGATACATCGGCACCAGCACTACCTCTTCCAGTGCAGGTACCTTTTGCAGCAATGCTTCATATGCAGCTTTAGGCGAAGGGTTGCCATAGCGCATGGCCAGCACTACCGGCTCCTGCACATGTTCCTGCACGGCCTGCTGCAGTTGCTGGCTGATCACAATAAGCGGAGAACCTTCTTTGGTCCAGATGGAACGATAGGCCGCGGCAGATTTCGGCGCCCGGAAAGGTGCAATAATCCCCCGTACCAGCAAGGTACGCTGCAACCAGGGCATATCGATCACCCGCTTGTCCATCAGAAATTCGTTGAGATATTTTCTTACATCCCGCACACTGGTTGAATCCGGCGAACCCAGATTCATCAATATAATTCCCCGCTTTATTTCAGACATATCTATCTTGTAATAGTGGAGTGCAAAAGTAGGAAATAGTAAGTTCTGAGGGGGAAACGTGATTTTGATCACCATTTTATGTGATGAACATCAGCCCTTGAAATGACAGTTCAATGACTGATATATTAGGACTTTGAGCGCTTCCCAATTAACTTTGCGTTGTCATTTGATAGAAAAGTTCATGCACGGACATAGCTTTAAAGAAATATCAAAATTTTTCATAGCCGGGATCAATTACAAGAAATCCGATGCTGTGGTAAGAGGCCAGTTTGCAGTGAACCAGGAGCAATATGCTGAAATTCTTCGTCTTGCCCCTGCCCATGGTCTCGATGAATTGTTTATTCTATCCACCTGCAACCGTACCGAAATCTATGGATTTGCCGATCAGCCGTCACAACTGATCCACCTGCTTTGTACCCAGACCGAAGGCGACGAACAAACCTTTACCCGACTGGCTTATATCAAAAAGGGATACGACGCTGCGGAACATTTGTTTCGTGTGGCGGCCGGTCTCGACAGCCAGATCCTGGGCGACTACGAAATTGTAGGACAGATCAAACAGGCAGTGAAATTCAGTCGCGAGCATGGCTTCACCGGCGCCTTCCTGGACAGGCTCGTGAACAATGTACTGCAATCTTCCAAAGCCATCAAAAATCAAACGGCATTGAGCGGAGGAACCGTTTCTGTTTCCTTTGCGGCCGTTCAGTATATCAGGGAGAAAGTAGCCGACATTTCAGGTAAGAAGATACTCTTATTAGGTGTTGGTAAAATCGGCCGCAACACCTGCAAGAATGTAGTGGATTACCTCGGTACCCGTAACATTACGCTGGTAAACCGCACCGAAGAAAAGGCCGCCTCACTGGCCAACGAATTACAACTGGCTTTCGCCCCGCTGGAGCAGCTGGCTCATCACATAGAACAGGCAGACATCATACTGGTTGCCACCAACGCTGCTGAACCTACCATTCTGAAAACACATCTCGAAGGCAAAGGTGAAAAAATCATCATAGACCTTTCCATTCCATACAATGTTGAAAAAGCTGCGCGTGAACTGCCCAACGTACACCTGGTGAGTGTGGATGAATTATCAAAACTGAAAGATGCCACCCTGCAAAAACGCCAGGCCGAAGTTCCCAAGGCAAAAGCCATTATCCGCGAGCACATCACCGAGTTTATGGAATGGTGTGAAATGCGCAAGCACGCGCCGTTCTTAAAAGCGGTGAAGACAAAACTGCAGGAAATACAACACTTCCCCTTATATATCCAGATTTCTCCGGACATTGATGCTACCAAAGCTACTGACACCAATAAAAAGATTCAACGGGTTATCAATGTGATGGCCTCTAAGATGCGCCGTCAGCATCAGCACGGCTGCCACTACATTGAAGCCATCAACGAGTTTTTGGCCACGGGTAGTGACTAATTTTGGGAAATGAAACAAACAATCCGCATCGGTACCAGGGAGAGTCAGCTCGCGGTATGGCAGGCTACGCAGGTAAAAAACCTGTTGGAGCAGGAAGGTTGCACCGCCGAACTGGTCCCCATTAAAAGTGAAGGTGATATTGACCTGAAAACGCCGCTATATGAAATGGGTGTCCAGGGCATCTTCACCCGCAGCCTTGATATAGCGTTGTTGAACAACCGAATTGATGTGGCAGTGCACAGTTTAAAGGACGTGCCTACCCAATTACCGAAAGGCATTGTTACCGCAGCTGTTTTGCAGAGAGGTTCTTACAAAGATCTGTTGGTGCCGGCGCCGGAATTACCATCACTCATTCCTGACGCACTGTTCAACACATCGCGTGCGCCACTCACCATTGCCACCAGCAGTATACGGCGTAAGGCGCAATGGCTGAACCGTTTTCCGAATGATATCATCACTAACCTGCGCGGCAATGTAAACACACGCCTGCAGAAATTGCAAAACAGCCAATGGCACGGAGCCATTTTTGCGGCCGCCGGACTGGAACGAATTGACCTCCGTCCCGAAGGCAGCATTGAACTGGACTGGATGCTACCCGCACCAGCACAGGGCGCCATTGCAGTGGTATGCCGGGACAACGACAAATTTACTTTCGAAGCATGCCGCGCTTTTAACCACGAACCCACTGAACATTGCACGCAGATCGAACGCGATTTCTTACGCGCCTTACTCGGTGGTTGTTCTACGCCTATCAGCGCATTGGCCGAAATGAAAGACGGACAAATCTATTTTCGCGGAAATATACTTTCGCCCGACGGGAAAGAAAAAGCAGCGATTGAAAAAACAGTTCCCGCCTATGAATGGGAAGTATTGGGAAAAGTAGCGGCCGCCGAATTGTTGCAAACAGGCGGAAGCGCTATTGCAGAGAAATTGCGACATGACAACCAATAAGGTAACCATATTATGCACTGGCGAACTGTCTGCAGCTCTGGTACAAAAAGCAGCGCAACATGGTATAACCCTGCAGGTGGTCCCTTTTATAACCATTCAACCTGTTGCTGCAAACCTATTGCAGGAACAGGTAACGCCACTGTTAACACAACCGCATACGGTAGTGTTCACCAGTGCGCATGCAGTACAGGCAGTGGCCGGTTGTTTGAATGGCCATCAACCTGATTGGAAAATATTCTGCATTAGCCCTGCCACCTCCCGCGAAGTGGAAAGCGTATTCGGACAGCGGGCTATTACAGCAACAGCACCTACCGGTGCGCAACTGGCGGAGATGCTTATTGCTGATGCACGCGCTGATGAGATCATTTTCTTTTGTGGCGATCAGCGTCGCGAGGAGTTGCCGCAGCAAGTGCGCAATGCAGGTTTGCAGCTGACAGAAATTGTTTCGTACCAAACCGTACGCACGCCACAAAAAATTGAAGGGAGCTATGATGGCATGGTATTCCTGAGCCCGAGTGCCGTACAAAGTTACTTTTCACAAAACACTATACAGCCGCACACTGTATTGTTTTCAATAGGACCTACCACCACAGCAACCTTACAATCTTTTTCCGGCAACCGGATTGTTGAATGCGAAACACCGGAAAGAGCACAACTCATAAACAGCGTAATCAATCATTTCGCCAAAAGCGAAAGCGAGTAACAACAACGGATCATGTTAAAGAACGACCTGTTATTAAGGGCCCTGCGGGGAGAGCAAACGGAACGTACACCGGTATGGATGATGCGCCAGGCAGGACGCTATCTGCCCGACTATATGAAGTTGAAAGAAAAATATTCGTTTTTCGAACGGTGTCAGACACCCGAACTGGCGGCTGAAATTACCCTTCAACCGGTGGAACAGGTGGGCGTTGATGCGGCCATTCTTTTTTCCGATATCCTCGTGGTGCCGCAGGCCATGGGGCTCGAAGTGCAAATGGTAGAAGGCAAAGGCCCCCTGCTGCCCGATCCGATCAAAACGATCAATGACCTGCAAAGAATACAGGTGCCCGATGTACATGAAAAATTGCAGTATGTATTCGATGCACTGCAGCTCATAAAAAAAGAACTGAATGGGCGCGTACCGTTGATTGGTTTTGCAGGCGCCCCCTGGACCATCCTGTGTTATATGGTGCAGGGAAAAGGTTCCAAAACTTTTGATGAAGCAAAGATTTTCTGCTACACACAACCTGAAACAGCGCATCGGCTGTTGCAGATGATCACCGATACCACCATTGCCTACCTGAAAGCTCAGGCAAAAGCAGGCGCTGATGTAATACAGCTGTTCGACAGCTGGGGTGGTTTGCTGGGCCCTGATGATTTTGAAAGTTTTTCGCTGCAGTATATGCGACAAATTGTGCAGGCACTGAAAGATGAGGTACTGACCATTGTATTTGCCAAAGGCGCCTGGCATTCGTTGCAACCCATGGCGGCTACGGGCGCACATGCACTGGGCATCGACTGGTGCATCACTCCTGCCATGGCGCGCCAACTGGCCGGCGATAAGGTAACCCTGCAGGGAAATTATGATCCGGCCAAATTGCTTTCGCCCATACCGGTTATCCGCAAAGAAGTACAAAAAATGCTGCGCGAATTTGGCGGACATCGCCATATTGCCAACCTCGGACATGGCATATTGCCCAACGTGCCCGTAGATCATGCAAGAGCATTTGTGGATACCGTTAAGGAATTCAGTATGGTTGGATCACTGTAAAGAAAGCAAGAACAATCCTTACCTTGACATTATGGACATCAAAGAGCAATGGATAACGTTTATTCATGAATTGCAGGATGCCATTTGTGCTGCCCTTGAAAAAACAGATGGCAAAGCCCGATTCATAGAAGACCGCTGGGAACGGCCCGGCGGGGGAGGTGGCAAAACAAGGGTGATAGCCAATGGAAACGTATTTGAAAAAGGAGGCGTGAATACTTCCGTTGTATTTGGAGAAGTATCGGAAGCCATGCGCACCCAGTTAAAAATAGATGGCGCGCAATGGTTTGCCTGCGGATTGTCGCTGGTGATCCATCCGCTCAATCCTTTTGTGCCCACCGTGCATTGCAATTACCGCATGTTTGAATTGTACGACCGCTCAGGCGCCCTCACCGATCGCTGGTTTGGCGGCGGCACTGACCTTACTCCCTATTACCTGTTTGAAGAAGATGCCAGGCATTTTCACGGCACGTATAAAAACGTTTGCGATCAAAGCGATCCTGCGCTCTATCCACAGTTCAAAAAAGAGTGCGACAATTATTTTGTAAACCGGCATCGCAATGATGAACGCCGCGGAATCGGCGGTATTTTTTACGACTATCAGCGCGCCTCCTCTGAAAGAGATGTGCATTTCTGGGTACAGTTTGCGCAACGATGCGGTTATGCTTTTATCGATGCCTATATTCCCATTGTAGAAAAACGTATGCATACGCCCTACACCGGGCAACACAAGTACTGGCAGGAAATCCGTCGCGGCCGGTATACGGAATTCAACCTGGTGCACGACCGCGGCACCTTGTTTGGACTGAAAACAAACGGACGCACAGAAAGCATCCTGATGAGCCTGCCTCCTACCGTTCGTTTCGATTACAATTACCAGCCGCAACCCGGCAGCGAAGAAGACAAATTGCTGCAGGTGTGCCTGCACCCGGTTGATTGGGTGTGAAACGAGTAAATTTGGTGCTTAACAATAAAGCCTGTAACATGTATTTGCAGCGACGCAACAGAATATTACGACAATCAGCCGCTATCAGGAGCCTGGTAGCTGAAACCATATTGACGCCGAATGATTTCATAGTGCCGTTGTTTATAGTGGAAGGAACAGAGGTGAAGGAAGAAATCGCTTCCATGCCCGGTTATTTCCGGCTTAGCCTCGATAATACTGTAAAAGAAGTGAAAGAACTGTGGCAGATGGGACTGAAATCTGTTCTACTGTTTGTAAAAGTACCCGATGAACGCAAAGACAACAAAGGCACCGAGGCCCTGAACCCCGATGGCCTGATGCAACGCAGCATCAAAGCCATCAAGGATGCCTGTCCTGACATGCTGGTAATGACCGATGTGGCGCTGGACCCGTTTTCTTCGTATGGGCATGATGGTATAGTGAAGAACAACGAGATTGTGAATGACGAAACCGTGGAAGTGCTGGCGCAAATGAGCGTTAGCCATGCAGCAGCAGGCGCCGATTTTGTGGCGCCCAGCGATATGATGGACGGTCGCATAGGCGCTATTCGCAACGCATTGGAACAACAGGGTTACAGCAAAACAGGCATCATGAGTTACAGTGCCAAATATGCTTCCTGTTTTTACGGACCTTTCCGCGATGCGCTCGACAGCGCGCCCGGTTTTGGGGATAAGAAAACTTACCAGATGGATTATGCCAACCGCCTTGAAGCTATCAGGGAAACGCTGATGGACATAGAGGAAGGCGCAGACATTGTAATGGTAAAACCGGCGCTGGCTTACCTTGACGTCATTCGCGAAGTAAAAAATGCGGTGGAAGTTCCCGTCAGCGCCTATAATATCAGCGGCGAATATGCGATGATCAAGGCTGCGGCCAAAATGGGATGGCTGGATGAAAACAAAGCCATACTGGAAACCCTTACCGCCATCAAGCGGGCCGGCGCCGATCTGATTGCCACTTATTTTGCGAAGGACGCTGTGAAACTGATCGGCTGATAATCAAAAGAAAATCTGCTACACAAACAACATTGATAATAGTCACTACGATGTATCCAAAAAGTATTGAACTTTTTTCCAGGGCACAACAAAGCATTCCCGGCGGTGTGAACTCCCCCGTGCGGGCATTTAAAAGCGTAGGCGGTACCCCCGTATTCCTGAAAAGCGCCAAAGGCGCCTACCTGTACGATGTAGATGGCAACCGTTATATTGACTATATCAATTCCTGGGGCCCCATGATCCTGGGCCATGCCTATGGACCTGTGGTAAAAGCTATACAGGAGTATGCTACCTATTCCACATCTTTCGGCGCTCCTACCGAACTGGAAGTAGAAATGGCCGAACTCATCATCAGCATGGCGCCCAATGTAGAACTGATTCGTATGGTGAGCAGCGGCACGGAAGCATGTATGAGCGCCATTCGTTTGGCGAGAGGATATACCGGTCGCAACAAGATCATCAAATTTGAAGGCTGTTACCATGGCCATGCAGATTCTTTTCTCGTAAAAGCCGGCAGTGGCGTAGCCACTTTTAATATACAAACGGTGCCGGGCGTAACGGCCGGTGTTGCTTCGGATACACTTACCTGTGCGTTCAATGACCTGGCAGGCGTGGAAAAACTGGTAGCGGAACATAAGGACGCCATTGCGGCCATCATTGTAGAACCTGTGGCCGGCAATATGGGTTGTATTCTGCCGCAGCCCGGTTTTCTCGAAGGACTGCGCGCCGTATGTGATCGCGAAAAAATTGTATTGATCTTTGATGAAGTGATGACAGGCTTCCGGCTGGCGCCCGGAGGCGCACAGGAAAGACTGGGCATTAATGCCGACCTCGTCACCTATGGTAAAGTGATCGGTGGGGGTATGCCCGTAGGCGCCTTTGGTGGCAAGCGGGAAATTATGCAACACATAGCTCCGCTGGGCAATGTTTACCAGGCCGGCACGCTGAGCGGCAACCCGCTGGCGATGATTGCAGGCTATACCATGCTCAAGACGTTAAAAGAAAATCCCGGCATATTTACTGAATTAGAAGAAAAAACAAAACAGCTTCATAGCGGCCTTGACCAGGTGCTGAAAGCAAGCGGAATTCCCTATGTGATCAACAGGCTGGGCTCCATGATCAGCGTTCATTTTTCAGACCATCCGGTTATTGACTTTGCATCGGCAGCATCTGCCAACAATGAATTATTCAAGAAATTCTTCCACGCCATGTTGAAGCGCGGTATTTACCTGCCGCCATCAGCGTTTGAAAGCTGGTTCCTGAGCAATGCGCTGAGCAAGGAAGATATTGAGCAAACAGTGAAGGCGGCGGCGGAAAGTTTGCAGGAAATCAGATAAGAAAAGAAGGGGGTATTAACGCAACAACAACTCACAAGGCTTCAGCCCTGTTTGTTTCTTAAAAGCAGTAGAAAAATGGGAAATGGAAGAATAGCCCAGCATCATAGACACTTCCGTTACACTCAGTCCTTTTTCATACAATAGATAACGGGCGTGCTCCATGCGCTGGCTCTGGTAGAAATCGAAGATGGTAGTGCCGTATAATTCTTTGAACCCTTTTTTGAGATAACATTCATTGATGGCCACCTTGCGGCTCAGTTCCTTGATGGTAATCGGCTCACCGATATGTTGCAGCAAAATTTCCCGCGCCTTCATGATCTTCTCGCGGTCTGATTCTTTTGTGAGGAACTTGCACTGGAAGGTCTCCACTTCCTTACCATCGCCCAGCATACACTCTAGGCTGTACAACAATAACATCTGCACCTGGGCATTGATATAAATATTTTCCAGGCTGCCGGAATAGTTATGGTTCATCAAAGCTTCCAGTACGGTCCGTGTACGACCGCACAAGGGCAATATTTTGGAGAAAGAAGAGCGGTGTTTAAAACTCAGAATATCTTCAGAAACGGTGGCCTCTTCCCCCTTGCGCTGTTTTACAAACTGCGATAAATGAACGGGCGAAAAACGGAAGCTCAGCACATCTATGGTTTCCATCCGTTCGGAGCAGGAAGAGGAAGCATTCAATTTGCAATTGTCGCATTCCACCTGGTGTTGCCGGCAGTACACATTGCCGGAAATGCAAAAACGAAGCTCGAGGTAGTTTTCCGTTCGCGCGTCGCGGCGGCTGTAATGGTATACCATCATGCCCGTATCTTCTACGGCCCACCGGGAATGCTTGCGGTACCGCCGGATATTATAATGCACCGACCCTGGCATCTGCTGATCTCTTTCGTGCAGCAGCACCAGTTGGTCAACCATAATCGGTTGTTTGTAGGCCAGCGATAATATATCAGGAGGCGTATGCATAATGCTGGCGCAAATTTAGATGGAGAAGGCCAATTTTCCTACAAACGATTGTCAGGGGGAAGTCATGTGTGCTGTTGACGGATTGTATTTATCACAGATGATTTCATTCCGCTGCCGTTTCCAACCTTGATAAGTGAAAATCCAAATAATCAGGTAGTTAAAACACCCAGTGTAATAGCTACTACTCATTAATCAAAGCTCTGGTTGCTGCTGGCAGCAATCTTCAGCAGCCTGTTGAATTGTTCAGGCGTGAGGTCGTTATAGAAGAAATATACCGGGTCGAGGCGGCGGCCATTCTTATGCACTTCATAATGGCAGTGTGGAGCGGTACTTTTACCGGTATTACCCACCCATCCGATAATTTCTCCGCGTTTTACTTTCTGCCCGCTCTTCACATTGATTTTGTACATGTGGCCATACAGCGTTTGATAGCCATAGCCATGATTGATGATTACATGGTTGCCATATCCATTGCCCAGGTTGCCGGCAATTTTCACCGTACCATTGGCCGTAGCATAAATAGGCGTGCCCTGGGGAGCCGAGAAGTCCATACCCGGATGGAACTTCACCGTTTTATAGATGGGATCGATGCGGTACCCGAACCCCGACGAAATGCGTTTGAGATCGGCATTGCTGAGCGGTTGAATGGCAGGCGTGGCGGCCAGCAGTTCTTCTTTATTTTTAATAAAACCGGCTATTTCCTTGTAGCTCTTCTCCTGGTTGGCCATTCGGATTTGCAGGTTGTTCAGGGATGCCACAATGGAATTTTCCAGCTGAAAATTGGTCATGCTTGTGACCAGTTCCAGTTCCTTCTGCTGTTCCAGTTCCTTTTGCCGCACACTGTCTGGTATGGGATCGGCTTCAAAAATGGTGCGGTATACGTCATTGTCTCTTTCTTCCAGTTCCGACATTTTCTGTTGCAGCTTCCGGGTACGTTCGTCCAGCACCAGGTATTGCTCCTGCAGGGTGCGGTTGTACTCCATGAGCCGTTGTTCATTGGCGGAGGGGAAATATTTGTAGGCAATGGAAACGATAATGATGGCGGTAACGATAGCTGCAGAGATAAAGCCCAGCACCCGCAGCAGTTTTACATGCAGGGGGGTCTCCAGCTTTTCATAGCGGAGGGTATTGGTGTTATAATAATACTTGATCTTCTTCATGGCACAAGCCGTTAACCCAGGATGGTTTTCATAGTAAACAGGATGAATTCAACTACCTTTGCCGCACGCCGCAGGCGGCTAATGTATACAAATATAATGGCTTAAACGTTTTTGAAGGTCGAAACGCCGGTGAGATGGATGGATTTTTTCAACAGGAACGTTGACGATCTTCATCATGCATAACTCATACAACCTGGTTTTATTATGACGAGCGCGCAAATACGTCAGCATTTTTTTGATTTTTTTAAGAATAAAGGACATGAAATTGTTCCCTCGGCGCCTATCGTGGTAAAGAACGACCCTACCCTGCTCTTTACCAATGCCGGCATGAACCAGTTCAAGGATTATTTCCTGGGCAACCGCAAACCACCCCATACCCGCGTGGCCGATACCCAGAAATGCCTGCGCGTAAGCGGCAAACACAACGACCTTGAAGAAGTGGGGGTAGACACCTACCATCATACCATGTTCGAAATGCTGGGCAACTGGAGCTTTGGCGATTATTTCAAAAAAGAAGCGATTGCCTGGAGCTGGGAACTGCTCACCAAAGTGTACAAGATTTCCGAAGACCGCCTCTACGTTACCATTTTTGAAGGCGATGCCAGCGAAAACCTGCCCCGGGATGAAGAGGCCTACAACGAATGGAAAAAATGGATTGCGGAAGACAGGATATTACCCGGTACCAAAAAAGACAATTTCTGGGAAATGGGCGATACCGGTCCCTGCGGCCCCTGTACTGAAATTCATGTTGACTGTCGCAGTGATGAAGAAAGAAAACAAACAGACGGCAAATTGCTGGTAAATAAAGATCATCCGCAGGTGATCGAAATCTGGAACAATGTATTCATCCAGTTCAACCGCATGAAAGATGGCAGCCTGCAACCGCTTCCCGCCAAACACGTAGATACCGGTATGGGACTGGAACGCCTGGTAAGGGTGTTGCAGGGTAAACAATCTAATTACGACACCGACCTGTTTACAGGGACCATTGCCGAAATAGCCAAAATCACGAACAAGCAATACGATGCAACGGCTACTCCTTCCCAAAAGAACTGGGGCGAAGCCGTGGCCTTTCGCGTACTGGCCGATCACATCCGGGCCATTTGCTTTACCATTGCCGATGGCCAGCTGCCTTCCAACACCGGCGCAGGCTATGTGATCAGGAGGATCTTACGCCGGGCCGTACGTTATTATTATTCCTACCTCGATTACAAGCAACCGCTGTTATATCAACTGGTGCCAGTACTCGCCAAACAGTTCGAAAACGTATTTCCGGAATTAAAAACCCAGACAGATTTTGTAAGCAGGGTGATCCGGGAGGAAGAAGAAGCATTTCTCCGCACGCTCGACAAAGGATTGAAAAAAATAGAAGAGCTGATTGCCGGCGCCAAAAACAAAACCCTTGACGGCGCTGCGGTTTTTGAACTGTACGATACCTATGGTTTTCCCGCCGACCTCACGCGTTTGATAGCCCGCGAACATGATATGGTAATCGATGAGGCAGGATTTGAAAAAGAAATGGCACGGCAGAAGGAAAGAAGTCGCGCGGCAACAGCCCTGGATACCGAAGACTGGGTGGTACTGACAGCAGATGGCGCAACACAATTTATCGGTTACGATTCGCTGGAAACGCAGGCAAAAGTGCTCAAGTACCGGAAAGTAAAAACAAAAGGGAAAGAATCGTTTCAGTTGGTATTAAACAAAACGCCTTTCTATGCCGAAAGCGGCGGACAGGTAGGCGATACCGGCATTCTTATTTTTGAAGGCGAACGCGTGGAAGTGATCGATACCAAAAAAGAAAATGAATTGATTGTTCATTTTGTAGAAAAGCTGCCGGTCAACATCAGCGCCGTAGTAGACGCACGGGTAGACAAATCACGGCGACGCAAAACCGCCGTTCACCACTCTGCCACGCATTTACTGCATGCGGCCCTCCGCAATGTGCTGGGTACGCATGTGGCGCAGAAAGGATCACTGGTAAATGATGAATACCTGCGCTTCGACTTCTCCCATTTTGCAAAAATGAGCGCAGAAGAAATAGCCAAAGTAGAAGCACAGGTTAATGAAAAGATCCGTGAAAACATCCCGGTTGTGATCAAGGAAATGCCTAAAGAAGAAGCGCTGAAACTCGGTGCCATGGCATTGTTTGGCGAGAAGTACGGCGATAAGGTACGCGTGGTGATCATTGATCCCGCATATTCGATAGAGTTATGTGGCGGTACGCATGTGGGCGCTACAGGTGAACTGGGCATTTTCAAAATCAAACAGGAAACGGCCGTGGCTGCCGGCGTTCGCCGCATCGAGGCAGTTTGCGGGGCAGCAGCGGAAGCGTATATCAACGAACAATTTGGTCAACTGCAGCAGGTAAAAGAATTGTTGAAAAATCCGAAGGAGTTGGTCAAAGCAGTGACCAACCTGCAGGAAGACAACAGTACGCTCCGGAAACAGGTGGAACAACTGGAGAGCAAATTGCTCACCGGTGTGCGCAACGAATTGTTGCAAAAAGCCGAAACCATCAATGGCGTTTCCTTTATCGGTGCGCAGGTGGAAGTAAGCAATGCCGATGCGCTGAAGAAATTATGCTTCGATTTGAAAAGCAGCCTTGATTCCTACGTAGCTGTCTTGTGTGCAAATGTTGGCGGCAAAGCTTTTGTGGCCGTTGGCATTGCAGAGGCAGTGGTCAATACAAAAGGTTTGGATGCCGGTAAAATCATCAAAGAACAGGTAGCGCCCCTCATCAAAGGCGGCGGCGGTGGTCAAAAGACGCTGGCTACTGCCGGCGGACAGGAAGCGGGTAACCTGAAGCAGGTAATTGAAAAAGTAAAAAGTCTTTTATAAATAGCGATGAAACTTTCCCTGGTGCGTTCTGGTTTGTTGCTGGTATGGTTGATGGCTTGCCTGGCAGGTGCGGCGCAACCGGCTACTACGCCTGCTCCACAAGCAGATATGGCAGCCATTATGCATCCTGACTCCTGTCGTTTCATAGTGGAAACACTGGCAGCAGATAGTTTCATGGGCCGGTATGCCGGCAGTCCACAGGCAACCAGGGCAGCCATGTTTATTGCGAAGGAGCTGGAAAAGGCCGGCTGCAAACCGGTACCCCGCACAGACAGTTTCCTGATCCCTTTCCGCTTCATGACACCCAAGGGGAATCACCAATGTTATAATGTGGTAGGCGTTATTCCCGGCAAAGCAAAAGCCGGTGAACTGGTACTGTTCAGCGCACACTACGATCATGTGGGTACTTTGAGCACCAACGATTACCGGTCTTTCATGCGGGAAAAGGGAAAGCCAGAAAAAGGAGACACCATTTATAACGGCGCCAACGACAATGCTTCCGGTATCAGCGCCCTGATTGCACTGGCGCGCTATTTTGCCAAAACGGGCCCGCATGAGCGAACCCTTGTTTTCATTGCCTTTTCTGCTGAAGAAGAAGGACTGCACGGTAGTAAAGCACTGTCACTCCGCATGGACCTGGAGTCGGTAGTGGCCATGATCAATATGGACATGGTGGGGGTGCCCATGAGCGCCACCAACAGAAATCCCATCATAACGGGCGGTTCGCTTTCCGATCTGCAAAAAATTCTGAACGACAGGCTGTATGAAGCGGCGCCTGAATATGGAAAGTACTTTTTCCGCAAGGATAATTTTCCTGCAGAAGGGCTTTTTACACGCTCAGACAACTATCCTTTTGCAGTGAAGGGCGTGCCCGCGCATACCATTATGGCCAGTTCGCCACGCAACCGGTATTATCACTCGCTGAATGATGAGCCGGGTACGATTGATTATCATCTTATTGCCCATATTGCCCGCGCCATAGCTTTGGCTTCGAGAGGGCTGGCGGATGGTAGTGATACGCCTTCTCGGATAAACAAGAATCTTATGCGGTAACGCTTTACCACGGATTGCCATCGATTTTTGCCGGCAGGGCCTCCCACTCCCTGCCGCTATCCTGATCTTTTAACTTTTCCGAAAGTTTTCGTATTTCAATTCTTTTCCTATATTTGATCTACGAAACTTAACGTAGATAAAATTCCAAACTATCAAAATTTTAATGCAATGAGAAGGTTCCTGGCAAAAATATTTGGCGCAGCCATGCTGGTGTCGCTGATTGCTCCGGCCACGCAGGCACAGGATAACGACAAAGAGAAAGAAAAAAACAAATCCTACTCCGAAGAAATCATTATCAAAAAAAAGAATGATCAGAATGCCAGAGTGGTGATCGAAATAAAAGGCGATGAAGTGCTGGTAAACGGCAAACCTGCCGAAGAGTTTGAAGACGACAATATCAGCATCCGTAAACGCAAAGGCGTAACAATAATTAACCCGTCGCCATTCCGTATACAGGGTGGACCATACAGTGCCTATAGCGAAGGCCCGAACTTTTTTTATACCACCAATGCAGCTTACCTCGGGGTGTTTACGCAAAAAGATGCAAAAGGCGCACGCATTATGGAAGTAAAGAAAGAAAGCCCTGCGGAGAAAGCGGGCTTGAAGAAAGGCGATGTGATCACCAAAATCGACAATAATGAAATTGATAATCACAACGAACTATCGAAGGTAATCGCCAAATACAAACCGGAAGATAAAGTGAAACTGGTTTACCTCCGCGACGGAAAAGAAAACACGATTACGGTAACACTGGGTAAGCGCAACGCTTTTGATTTGGGCCAGTTCAATTTTGATATTCCTGGCCTGGACCTGCATTTTCGCGATGGCCAGTTCCCGAACGTATATGCTTTTGGCAACCGTCCCCGCCTGGGTATCAAAGCCCAGGACACTGAAGACGGCAAAGGTGTAAAAGTAATTGGTATAGATGATGAATCCGCCGCCGACAAAGCAGGATTGAAGGAAAATGATATCATCACCGAATTCGACGGAAAGACCGTGAACAGCACCGACGAATTGTCTGCCGCTGCCCGCGAAGCACGCGAAAAAGCCAGTGTTAAAGTGAAGGTGGAGCGCAACGGCAAAGCGCAGACACTGGAAATAAAAACACCGCGCAAACTGAAGACAGCTAACTTATAATCATAAATTTTAGCATCAGCCCGATTTACCAGGCCGCTCCGGGAAACCGCGGGCGGCCATTTTTTTGAGAGCACAACAGGCAAGGTTGAAAGCAGCGTGCTCCCTGCTGCATTCTTCATTCCTTGTTTTTCTTCTTACTTGTTTTGGGGTAAATTGCAGCATGTCTGCATTACATGACGAATATGAAGTTGTTGTGGGACTGGAAGTACATGCCCAGTTGCTGACAAACAGTAAGCTGTTCTGCGGCGATAGTGCTGCGTACGGCGGTGAACCCAATACGCATGTAAGTCCCATTACGCTC